>Ga0074046_10000030_pt1 | contig 116940 bp, 104 predicted proteins | sample BogForMeECP23OM3_FD_94441 | JGI IMG/M metagenome (GOLD analysis project Ga0074046, IMG submission 94441) | Bog forest soil microbial communities from Calvert Island, British Columbia, Canada - Bog Forest MetaG ECP23OM3 | ecosystem: Environmental > Terrestrial > Soil > Wetlands ... | reverse complement strand
CAGATTCGAGCACGCGCTACCAATACCTCCGGCAAGTCTGGTGCTAGAGCAGTAGCTCTGTCGCAAGCAGCCAACCCACGTTCAATCCATTTTGGATTCTGTTCCCGGATCTCATAAACCAGCCCGCATAAATGGGCAATCCCGGCATGGGCGAGCGCAAAATTTGGATCGAGCTGGATGGCCTGCTCAAACATCTGCAACGCGTAATCAATATTTTCGCGCCGCGTATAGCTTCGGCCACGCAAATAAAAATCATAGGCCTGGGTATTTTCCGTGGGCCTGCGCGCAATTGTTTTTTCTTCTTGCGGCGTAAGGGTGATGCGCATGGCTTGGGCAATACTACGTGCGATTTCTTCCTGGATGGCGAATACGTCTTGCAGTTCGCGGTCGTAGCGCTCCGCCCATACAGAATGGCGGGTGGAAACTTCAACCAGTTGCGCCGTGATCCGCACGCGGCTGCCAGCACGTCGGATTGACCCTTCCAGAACGTAGGCAGCGCCGAGTTGCTGCCCGACCTGTAATGCGGGAACCTGCTTATCGCGGAATGCAAGCATTTCCGAGCGAGGAAAAATCTCCAGTTGAGCAATCTTTGATAGTTCCGTGACAATATCTTCGGTAATTCCATCCCGAAAGTATTCATCCTCCTTCGCCCCGCTCTGGTTTTCAAAATACAGAACTGCAACTGATTTTTGTTTGGCAGAGGCCACTGGCGTAGCGGTGCCGGCGCTTCCCTTCTCGCTCCCCGGACGACGGCTTGATTCAATATCGCGGCCGAGGCGCTTCAGGTCAGCACGAATATCCGAGGCATGCTGGTAACGTAGGTCGGGATCCTTCTCGAGGGTCTTGCCGATGATGTTTTCCATCGCCAACGGCAGTCGCGCATTGAGTTCCTTGGCAGACGTGGGTGTGGAATGCAGAATTCCATCGAAGATGACTGCGGCAGTAGACCCAGAAAACGGAACCGTACCAGTAGCCATCTCGTAAAGCACTACGCCCAGAGAGAACAGATCGGAGCGTGGATCCAGTTCCTGGCCTCGCGCTTGCTCCGGTGACATATACGCGACGGTGCCTACCGAGCTGCCTGGGTTCGTCAGTTGCGCATCATGAGGTACTTCGGTAACCGTGTTCAACATGGAGCCGACCACGGCGGCCGATTCCAATTCTTGCAACGAAGAAGGCGCAAGTTTTGCCAAACCAAAATCCAGGATTTTCGCCTGCCCTCGTTCCACAAGAAAAATATTCGCAGGCTTGATGTCCCGGTGCACGATGCCCTTCGAATGGGCCGCATCAAGCCCGTTGGCAATCTGGATTCCAATCTCCAGTAGTTCCGCTATCTCCATGGGCTTTCCGCCAATTCGGTGTTTGAGCGTCTGCCCTTCAAGTAGCTCCATGGCAATAAACGGCCGACTTTCGAATTCTCCGATATCGTGGATCGTGCAGATGTTGGCGTGATTGAGAGAAGAAGCAGCACGTGCTTCGCGGCGGAATCGCTCGATGGCCTGTCCATCCTGCGATATATCGTCTGGAAGAAATTTCAGGGCGACGCTACGGCCCAAGCGGGTGTCCTTGGCTTTATAGACCACGCCCATTCCACCTCCGCCCAGTTTTTCCTGCACGCTGTAGTGAGAGATGGTACGACCAACCATAGAGGAAGTATCCGGCATCGGCCACGAAGTTTACCTCAGCGTTTATTAGCAAGCAAATGTGTCGATGATGACTCCCCGCTAAAATGGCCCGCAAGTGGCTGAAGGGCCATGGCCCGTCTCCCCCGCCTCGCTGTGATAGCCTTCCTTGGCTTGAAACGGATTGGAAGCAAGAAATACTCATGTCGCTCACTTACAACTATCTTTTGCCGGTTGCTGGTGTATACGGCCGATTGGTGGTCGATATCGACCAACGTAATAGAAACCGAGCACCACGAGTCCGGCCAATCGCGGCTGGCGCGGCTGGTTTTGTAGATTTCGCGGTGGCACTCCTGGGCATGTCCAGCAAAACTGCGGCTTGAGGAAAAATGGATGCGCGCACAATTCGGCGAGAGGTACGAAGCCTACGGCGGAAGATAAAGACGTTAGAGCCCTCTATCTTTTGACCGTAATTCCAGTGGAGTGTGGTTTACACTAAAACCGTCGCTGGCTTTCTGACAGTGCACGATGTTTCCGGCTCGGGTTAGTCTCACAACGAAAGGAAGTTTGCGCAATGAGTATTGTGGGGGATTTTCCTACCATCACACCGTTTCTCTGGTTCAACGCAAACGTGGAAGAAGCCAAAGTTCAAACGGAGGCTATCTGTTTCTTTGTTCGGTGCAGTTCGCAGGAAGAGGTCGACGATTATTGGTCGAAGCTTACCAATAGCGGCAGTGAAATTCAGTGTGGTTGGCTCAAGGACAGGTTCGGCCTGTGCTGGCAGACTGTGCCGAGCGTCTCCCTGAACTCATACAGCGTCCCAAAGCGATGGAAGCCATGCTAGGCATGAAGAAGCTAACCATTGCAGAGCTTGAGCGCGCAGCAGAGTCATAAGAAGGATTTGGAAAGACGGAGGTGGTATAGGTTGATTTTCAAACAGTTTTATCTGAATTGTCTCGCCCACGCTTCCTACTTGATCGGTGACGAAGATTCCTGCACCGCTGCCGTCGTTGATCCGCAGCGTGACATCGGGCAATATCTTCTTTTCGCCGCCGAGAATAAACTGCAAATCAAGCATGTTTTCCTAACGCATCTCCATGCCGATTTTATCGCCGGACACTTGGAACTTCGCGATCGCGTCGGCGCAACGATATATCTTGGCACCAAAGCTCAAGCCGAATACCGCTTTACGGCACTGGCCGACGGCGCTGTCATTCGGTTCGGAAATGTGCGGCTCGAAGCTTTGGAGACACCAGGCCATACCCCCGAATCGATTTCGATCGTTGTTTACGATCTCGCGCAAAACGCCAAAGAACCGCACGCGGTCTTGACCGGAGACACGCTGTTCGTGGGCGACGTGGGACGACCGGATTTGCGCGTGGCACTAGGCTGGTCCGCTGCGGACCTCGGCGCGCTCTTGTTTGATTCGTTGCAGTCCAAGCTACTGCCGTTGCCCGATGCCAGCCTGGTTTATCCCGCTCACGGAGCTGGCTCACTCTGCGGCAAAGCCATTAGTAAGGAAGCAGTTTCCACGATCGGAGAACAACGGCGTGTGAATTACGCATTGCAGCCGATGAGCAAGCAGTCCTTCATCGAATTGGTTACCGCCGATCAACCCGAGGCTCCACCGTATTTCGTTTACGATGCCGCATTAAACAGTAAGGAGCGGCGGACACTCGATGAAGCGCTGGAGCGCCAACTGAAACCGCTAACGCTTGAGCAATTGCTAGCCCTCGAAACAGGCGGTGCGCAAATCCTGGACACGCGCGATGCCGATGAATTTGCAGCAGCGCATCTGGCGGGCAGCATCAACATCGGGCTGGGCGGCCAGTACGCGACGTGGGCGGGAACGGTATTGAATCATACGAATCCGATCGTAATCATCGCAGACCCTGGCTGCGAAAAAGAATCGGCGGTGCGGCTCGGACGCATCGGCTTTGACAACGTCGCAGGATATTTACAGAACGGACTGCGCAGGGTCGAATCCAGGCCAGACTTAATTGCCTTCACCGAACGCCTCAGTGCATCATTTGCCGGGGAACTGCTTTCCTCAAGCCAACCACCGCTGGCCGTGGACGTCCGCACACCCAACGAACACGCTCAAAAATTCATTGCTGGCAGCCTGAACATTCCGCTCAATCACCTTGTCGAAAATTTGAAAACATTGCCGGTCAGCCGTCCGCTACTAGTCTACTGCACCGGTGGTTACCGTTCTTCGATTGCCGTGAGCCTGTTGCAACGGGGCGGTTTCGCTTCTGTCAGTGAACTTGCCGGAGGTATCGCGGCGTGGGAATCAGCAAAGTTGGCGGTTCTCTCCGAGCAAGATTAATGATCATGCCACGATTGACGGGAGCTTGAGCGGTACATTAGAGTCAGCTCGCGAATCAAGCCGGGCCTGCGGCACTCATCCTTGAAAGGTTTTATGATCAACGTCAGCGTGATGTATCCCAACAAACCTGGAGCACACTTTGATATCTCGTATTACTGTGTCAAACACATTCCATTGGTTCAAAAAGTCCTTGGCCCCGCTCTTTTAAAAGTTGTGGTGGAAGAAGGCATCGCCGGTATGGGGCCGGGTGCGCGCGCGCCATACCTTGCTCTTGGGCATCTCTACTTCGAATCGGTGGGCTCGTTCCAGGAAGCCCTTGGGCCTCACCTGGCTCAAATTCAGGCCGATATCCCAAACTACACTAATATCGAACCCACGATCCAAATCAGCAATGTCAGAAACTAGGCCACTTCAGAAGCCGTCGTCCGGGAGGCATTGCTACCGTCGCAGTTTTTCCCGGGGGTTAGCTTGCAGAGGACAACAGTCGAATGGCGATACCGAACTGGCCATTCGGTAGGGCTTCGACACGCATAACCTGACCGATATGTTCGCGGTTCCGGGGATCGTTGGGCGCGTGATAGGGAAGCGTTACGGACAGACGCATTCCTTCGAGGTAAAAATCGCGCGTGGTATGGAAGTAGAGTCCCTCACGTGAAACGTTTTGCGTGACGCCGATGTCGGCATCGATTCTTTCTTTGTGATCTAAAGGGCGGATCATCAGCGACTGCCCCATTTTGAGGCGGCGGCTTCGGCGACGAAATTCCTGAGCGGGATTCTGCATGGACGTCTTCGAATCTGAATCTCAGCTTTGGGGGAATGGTTCGCTTATTCCCCGGCAATGTCAAGAAGCAACATCCGCCATATTTGTTCGTATCCAGCTTGAAATATACCCTTTGAAGTAGGTCAGTTAGGCTGTCGCCTTACAGCAACCTTGACCCTGCTCCAGCGCAATCATACCAGGCAGCAGCAGAGCCAATCGAATTCTTTCTTCCGGCTGTGCTATTCTTTCCTAGAACCGTTTTCGGCGGCCCGCCGATCGCTCCCGTTCGTACTCCGAGCCGCTATTCTCCACAGGCTTTGTTCCTGCAATTTTATTTTAACGGGGGGTCAGGCTAGGCGATGTCTACACTCACGGATGTTCCCACAGGTAAAACCAAGCGCGAAGTAATCGAACAAGCGGTGATCCGCTTTGCCGGCGATTCTGGCGATGGCATGCAGATTACCGGTAGCCAGTTCACCAATACCGTCGCGCTCTACGGCAACGACATGGCTACGTTTCCGGATTATCCGGCTGAAATTCGCGCCCCTGCTGGTACGGAACCGGGCGTCAGTGGCTACCAGATCAACTTTTCTTCGAATGAAGTGCATACACCGGGCGACTCGATTGATGTGTTAATCGCGATGAACCCCGCCGCACTGAAAGTGAACGTGGGCGACCTCAAGCCCAATGGCATTTTAATCGTCAACGCCGATGCGTTCACGGAAGGCGATCTCCGCAAAGCGCGGCTTACCACCAATCCCCTCGACGATCATTCGCTTGACAAGTTCCGGGTCTTCCCCGTCGAACTTGAGCGCCTGACGCGCGCCGCTCTGCAGCACCTCGGCATCGACGCCAAAGCCATGGATCGCTGCAAAAACTTCTTCGCCCTCGGCATGTGCTACTGGCTCTACAACCGTTCCATGGAGCCGACGGTTCGCTGGATCGAAGGCAAATTCAAGAAGAAGCCGTTACTGGCAGAAGCGAACGCGCTGGCCTTGAAGGCCGGCTATTCCTACTGCGAAGCTACCGAAGCCTTTCAAATCAGCTACGAAATTCCGCCGGCTCAGCTCACTCCTGGTCTGTACCGCAACATCAGCGGCAATCAGGCCATAGCTCTCGGCTTGGTAGCCGCAGCTAGCAAGGCCGGGATCAGACTTTTTCTGGGTAGTTATCCCATCACGCCAGCCTCCGACATTTTGCATGAACTTTCACAGTACAAAGATTTCGGCGTTCTCACTTTCCAGGCGGAAGACGAAATTGCCGCGATCACTTCTGCCATCGGTGCCTCCTATGCTGGCGCTCTGGCCGTCACCACGACATCCGGCCCGGGGATGGCCCTAAAGACTGAAGCCCTGGGCCTCGCCGTCATGACCGAGCTTCCGCTGATCATCTGCGACATTCAGCGTGGCGGCCCTTCTACCGGTCTGCCGACCAAAACCGAGCAAGCCGATCTTCTTCAGGCCATGTTCGGCCGCAATTCCGAAGCGCCGATTCCGGTGCTAGCCCCTGCCACTCCCGGCGATTGTTTTTGGATCACGGTCGAAGCCTGCAAAATCGCTCTGAAATATATGGTGCCGGTCATCATTCTTTCCGATGGGTATCTCGCCAACGGCGCGGAGCCTTGGCAAATCCCTAAAGTCGAGGATATGCCGGAATTCTCGGTGACTTACGCAACCGATCCTGCAACGTACCTTCCTTACAAGCGCGATCCCGATACGCTGGCGCGCCCGTGGGCCATTCCTGGCACGCCGGGACTTGAGCACCGCATCGGCGGTCTGGAAAAACAGGACGTCACCGGCAACATCAACTACGAGCCACTGAATCACGAAAACATGGTTCGCATTCGTGCCGCTAAAATTCAAGCCATCACGCAGGACGTTCCCCCTGCTGTTCCCGCTGGCGACCAGGAAGGCGATCTGCTCATCGTTTCCTGGGGATCAACCTTTGGCGCAATCACACAGTCTGTGAAGGCGCACCGTGGCAAGGGACGCAAAATTGGGCACTTGCACCTGCGTTATTTGAATCCGTTCCCGGAAAATCTTGGCGAAGTGTTAAAGCGTTACAAGAAAGTTCTCGTACCCGAACTCAACATGGGCCAGCTTTCCTGGATGCTGCGCGCCAAATTCCTTGTCGATGCCATGGGCCTCAACAAGATCCAGGGCCGCCCATTCAAGCAAAATGAACTCGATCAAAAGATCGAAGAAGTACTGGGACTTTAGGAGACGCGATTATGACAACTGCTGCATTTCCTCCACTGACTAAAAAAGATTTTCAGACTGATCAGGAGGTCCGTTGGTGCCCGGGATGTGGCGACTACGCGATTCTGGCGGCTGTTCAGGCTGTTTTCCCTGAGCTGGGTATCCGCCGCGAGAATTTCGTGGTGGTTTCCGGCATCGGCTGCTCCAGCCGTTTCCCCTATTACATGAACACGTATGGCTTCCACTCGATTCACGGCCGTGCGCCAGCCGTTGCGTCCGGCATCAAGATCGCCCATCCCGAACTGGAAGTCTGGGTCGCCACGGGCGACGGTGACGCTCTCGCGATCGGTGGCAATCACACCATTCATATGCTTCGCCGCAATGTCGGCATCAAGGTTTTGCTTTTCAACAACCGCATTTACGGCCTGACCAAAGGCCAATACTCGCCAACTTCGGAGTTTCACAAGGTCACCAAGTCGACGCCATTTGGTTCACCGGATCGCCCGTTCAATCCGGTCTCGCTTGCCATCGGGGCGGAAGCCACCTTTGTGGCTCGTTCAGTCGATGTCTTTCAATCGCATTTGAAAGATGTTCTGCGCGCCGCCGCTGTTCACAAAGGCTCGGCGTTCGTCGAAATTCTACAGAACTGCAACATCTTCAATGATGGCGCATGGGACGGCGTCACCGAGAAAGAAGCGCGCAGCGAGCACGTCATCATGCTGGAACATGGCAAGCCTCTGGTCTTCGGCAAAAATAAAGACAAAGGGATTCACCGCAAGTCCGATGGCGACATCGAAGTTATTGCGCTCGGCAACGGGTTCACCGAGGCCGACCTTGTCGTGCACGATGCACATCACCCGCGTCCGTCCTACGCGTTCCTCCTCTCTCACATGGAACATCGCCCCGGCTTCCCCACCCCGATCGGGGTTTTCCGCGCCTGGGATGATTTGCCGCGTTATGAGGACGTCATCAACGAACAAGTACGAGATGTCATCGCCAAAAAAGGCCCGGGCGATCTCAATAAACTACTTCGTGCCGGCGACATCTGGGAAGTAAAATAAGCCCGCCAGTACGCGGGGGATCTCTGCAAACCCACCTATTTGCCCGCCGCTTTTGTCGCGCTCTGGGCTTTTTCTTACTTTACCTCGTCGCGGCTCTGCTCACTCTCTGGGCTTGCGCAGCTCTGTACATTGATTTATCGCCCAGCTCGCTTCACGTTCTACCACCGGCAATCTACTTCTTGGTTACACTTATACTTACGATTCGCGTCCACGCGCCATTTCATCGTCTTCTCGTTTGTGCTGCCCTGTTTGGCCTGGTTTTCGCCGCTTGGCTTTCCTTGAAACCCTCGAACAACCGCCACTGGCAAGATGATGTTGCCCAAACCGCTTGGGCCGAAGTGAAGGGCGATGACGTCATCATCCATAATTTTCGTTATTGCCACTACCGAGCCGAATTCGATTACTCTTGCGAATGGCAGACCAAAACCGTAAGACTTTCCGACCTGGGTGGCATCGATATCGCCGTGACCTATTGGGGCTCGCCGTATATTGCACATCCCATCGTCAGTTTCTGGTTTGGCGGAAACGATTATGTCGCAACTTCCATCGAGACCCGCAAACAAGTTGGTATCGGCTACTCCGCGATTTTGGGTTTCTTCCGCAAGTACGAGTTGATTTATCTTTTCAGCGATGAGCGCGACATCATCCGCTTACGCACTAATTTCCGCTCTGGAGAAGAGGTCTACCTCTACCGAACCACGGCCGGGCCAGGATGGTCCCGTGAGCTTTTCCTCGAATATATTCGCCAAGCTAACGAGCTGCGGGATCATCCCGAGTGGTACAACGCTCTCACGTGCAACTGCACTACCGTCATTTTTCAGTCCATGCGTCATATCGGCCCGCTCCCAAATGGTGCTCCGCGTTTCGACTGGCGTATTCTGCTAAACGGCCGCGCAGATGAAATGCTTTACCAGGGTGGCAACTTCGATTCCAAGCTCCCTTTTCCCGAACTAAAGCAAGCCGTCCACATCAACAACGCCGCCCGGAGGGCCGACGATTCCCCGGACTTCTCGCGCCTGATTCGTCTGGGCCGCCCTGGCTTCGAAAACGTCCACTAGATCGGCTTTTGTTCCGCTTAGCCTGCCGAGCCGCCGACTTGTCATTTTGACCCAAGAGTCGGCGTTTTTAGTCAATTCGGAGTGGAGAAATCCCTCTGCTCCCGAGCCCTTCGCACGGGCCCGACGCACATCACTTGCCCGCGCTACGTCGTCTGAAGCCGGTGAGGGGTCCGCTTTTCTTCCCCTACCTCCAAACTGAAGCCGTTCGCCCTCAATGAATTTCCCATGAATTTTATTCAACAAAAGTTTGCATGGTCCTGAAACCAACTTCCCTTACCTACATCTAACCATTAGAAGTTAGAATTCTTCTCTATGGAACCGAAATTGATTCCCTTTTCGCAGCTGGGCGAGGCGGACCCGGTCCCTCCGTCCTTCTTCGTTTCGCAGCCAGAACAAGCCCGCGCACTGACGCTTCTTTATGAAGTCAGCCATGAGATCACCTCCACGCTCGATCGAGCCCAACTCCTCAGTCTAATCGCCAAGCGTGTGAAGAAATTCGTTAACTACGATGTTTTCACTGTCATGCTTTGGGACGAAGCAAAACAGACTCTCGAAAGCGTTTTTTCTGTTCGCTACGAAGATTCCATTCCCGCACGCTTGCTGATGCCTCTCAATCAAGGCATCACCGGCGCTGCCGCCGCGCAAAAGCGTACTATCCGCGTCGAGGACGTACGCAACGATCCACGTTATCTTGCTTGCAGTCTCGACGGGGAGGTCGAACTTCGCTCGGAACTCGTCGTCCCTCTCATTCGGCTGAATCGCCTCATCGGCGTCATGGACCTCGAGAGCACCAAGATCGGCGCGTTTACCGCCGATCACGAACAACTACTGAATATTCTCAGTTCGTTTGTTGCTGTGGCTCTGGAAAATGCTCGCCTTTTCGAAGAAAGCCGGGAAACCCAATTGCGTCTGCAAAACGACTTGGAAACTGCGCGTGAAATTCAGCGTCAACTTTTGCCCACTGGCGCCAAAGAAATTCCCGGCCTGGATCTGGCTACTGCCTACGTCCCTGCCCGCGAACTGGGTGGCGATTTTTACGATTTACTTCCCTACGGTGTTGGCCGCCTCGGCATCGCCATGGGCGACGTCTCAGGCAAAGGCACGGCCGCTGCACTCTACGGTTCGCTGGCTATTGGAATTCTTCGCGAAGTGGTCAACGAACGCCAAGGTTCGCCTTCCGAGATGCTCGACATCTTGAATAGTCGCCTGCTCGCCGCACGTCTGGACGCCCGCTTTATTGCCATGCATTTTGCGGTTTACGATGCCGCTTTACGAGAGCTCAGTATCTCGAACGCCGGCGGCACCTTGCCTCTTCTTCTTCGCGGCGGTCAGGTCACCGAAATCAATGTGACCGGAGTTCCCTTGGGCCTTCTCCCCGAGGTGGAATACGATCAAATCACGCTTACTTTGCTTCCCGGCGACGTTATCATTCTCGCTTCCGACGGTATTCATGAATCAACCAATCGAGACTTGGAAGAATTTGGCAGCGATCGCCTGAAAGCCTTGCTCGCCACTGTCCTTCCCGTTGACCCCGGTTACACCATCGCACAACGCATCGTCAAAGCTACCGATGAACACACAGGCGTCGGTTTGCCTCCACACGATGATCGCACCTTGCTGATTCTTCGCGTCACCGAAGACATCTCCGCGGACTACTCCAAACTCCCTATCATCTACTAATGGGCCTGCCCCGAATCCCCTGTTTGGTTTTTGTCGGAGTCTTCAAACCTTTACTTTGCTCGGCCAGAGTTCAGCGCCAGGTGCGTCGCCTGCATCTCCAGGCCGCCGGGTTTTTGCAAGACCGGTAGCCACTGTTCCCGTACTTCTGCAAATTCCCTCCAAACTTTCCTTGAAACAGGATCGGAAGGCGGCAATCCCAGTTTTTCAAAATTCAGAAATTGCCCTTTTTGTTCGATTCTGAAATCAAGGTGAGGTCCGGTCGCGAGTCCTGTCATACCCACAAGCCCAATCGTCTTGCCAATTTCGACGTGCTCACCCCCATGCACAAATATCTTCGACAAGTGCAGATACATCGTCTCGTATCCATTCGAGTGCACCACGTGCACCATATTTCCATCGCCGCCCTTGCGGCCGGCAAACAGCACCTTCCCGCTCCCAATTGTCTGCACGGGAGTGCCTATCGGCGCACCATAATCCGTACCCAAATGGGCGCGATACACCTTCAATATGGGATGGAAACGCGCCTTGCTGAAATGCGACGTTACCGGCGCCCCAAACTTCAGCGGCGACTTCAAAAACGATTTCTGGAGAGATTTACCCTCGGCAGTGTAGTATGCCGGATGCCCGCCTGGATCATGGAATAGCAGCGCCTCGTATTTCTTCCCGCCGTTGTCATATTCCGCGGCCAGAATCCTTCCATAACCCGCCGTCTCTCCCGTTGAATATCTTTTTTTCTCAAGTATCAAGCGAAACGTGTCGCCCTTGCGCGGATCGGTGTAAAAATCAAGATCGTAGCCGAAGATCTGCGCCATGCGCTTCGCCACTTCCGGGCTCTCCCTTGCGTCTTCCACCGCGTTGAACAGCGAATCTTCCAGTCGCCCGTCAACCACCACCGTTTCGATGTGCACGGGAATCTCTTTGACTTCCGCGGAAAATCCCGGCGTCTGCGGCTCGATCCGCAACATCCGTTCCGCATCAATTTTATAGTCAATTTCTCGCAAAACTCCTTGTAATGACCGCCCCACCGTCAGCGTATTTCCCGCCCGAAGTCGCCGTAGATTAAACGCATGCTGCGCCGCCGCGATCGCCTCATTCACCTGCTCCGGGGAAAGCCCCAACTTTTGCAGCGCCCCTGCCAAGTTCTCTCCGGCAGGCAATTTATTCATCGTCGGCACCACAACTCGCTCGCGAAATCGCTCCGTCTCCGCCCTTGCCAACTCCACGGCCTGCGAATATTCCTTCACTGCTTGCGCGTGCCTACGCACCGCATATACATCCACAGCCGCACCGCTGACAAGCAAGATTCCAGCCGTAATCAGAAAGCTACGATTCACTCTTCCCCCTGTATTGCTCTTCGCGTATTCCTCAATTCCTACACAAACAATACTCCCGTTCTCGAGTATCAGAATAACCCACGACTCTCTTGTGACCCAACCGAGCCGTTCCGTCAAACATTTCCAGTTGATATAGCAGACTAACCGCCAACGGGCTTCCTTCCAACTGAACCCCAACTGCCCGTTCGACCGAGGGGACGAGACCCTCCTATCTGCGAACCTCAGCACCACTGGGCGCCTCTCGTCACCCTTTTTTGGCCAATCCTCCCGAGTGCTTTCCCGAACGGCTGCGGGAAATCCCCCACTCCGAACCGAAATGACTCTATAAACCCTTTTGATTCAACCCCGGACAAGGTTCAAAACTGGCAAGAGCCGTGCTTCTAGACTCCCGGGGGGTTCATGATCACCTTAGAGGTCCATCCCGCAGTTTTCGTGCACGAAATACACGAGTGCCCAGAATATTCCACCTGCTACGAGTGCCGTCGCAGCTTTCATGCTAAGAGCGAAGACCAGCTCTGTCTCGAGCTCTGTGACCAGTGCTTTGAAATCTTGCGCCACCTCCGTGAGCCCATCCTGAGCGTTCACGTGAAAGCGCGTCCGCGCCCTGTCACCAACCGGGTTCGTCACCACGACAATTACACCGGCACGGGCTCCGTCGATCGTCGCGGCTAAGTCTGCGTCCTCTGCTGCATCATCGAGCACGCCGATGGCAACGGGCTGCACTCGCGCAAAAGCCTCCACCAAGCCGTCCAATACTTTGGTTGTTCTGGTTAGAAGAGCGTCTTTCTTCCGGACGAGGTGTCCTGAAGAAACCGGCGAGGCTTCAGCCCTTGAGGGAAGGTTTTTGTCTCACTTGCCAGAGGTAATCGGTTGCACGTTTGTGATTCGTGTGGGATCTGCAAAATAATTCTGTTCACGCAGCCGGCGGTATATGCGACCTGCAACTTCCGCCGCCGTAGGACCCTTCACGCGCCGGGTGTTGCCGCGTAGCAAAACCGCCAGGGCAATCTTCGGATGCGATTCGTCCGCGTAGGTCACGAACCAACCAATCCTGGATGGATTGTTGTGATCATCGCACGTGCCCGTTTTGCCAAGCGGCGTTTCGTCTCCGCCAGCGTCATAGCTCAGCCGTCCGGTGCCATAGAGGACTGCTGCCAGCATTCCTTCGCGTACTTCCGGCAGTACGCTCGCGATATTCAAATCTCGCTTCACTTTTGGTTGGAAGTCCTGCACTTCTTCCGTGCTGTGCGGGTACTGCAGATAGTAAAGCGTTCCACCATTCGCGAATGCCGCTGCCCACGCGACCAACTGCAGCGGGGTCATCTGAATCCCTTCACCAAAACTCGACATCCGTGCAACTCCGCCATAGGCCGGAGCTTCTGTCGGAAAACTTCCCGGATGCTCATCCGCCAGATTATATCCGGCCAGTTCTCCCAATCCCAGCAGCCGCCCGTATTTGGACACAGTATCAAAACCCATACGCCGGCCGAGCTCTTCGAAAAACACATTGTTCGAATGTGCCAGAGCTTCCGTCAAATTCATATATTTCCGCCGCCCCACTTTCAACATCGTGTCGCGCGTGATCACATTTTCCGAAAGCGCGGCAATTGCAATCGTGGGCTTGATCGTCGAACAAGGTATATAACCATCGCCAAACGCAATCTTTTGATTCACTACCGCTAGAATTCGTCCGGTGTTCGGATCGACCGCCACCACCGAGCCGTTGTACTTGCCCAATCCTTCTACCGCCGCTTGCCGTACCATCGGATCATCGAAAGAGGCGTCATCCAGACTGATCGAGTCCGCGTAGGTCGGCACACCACCGCGGAAGTGCGATATCAATTTGTGAACGCGCGAGGTTTTTGCTTTTGAACTTGCCTTGGCAGAAGCCCGGGAACTGACGGCTGCATTACCAGTCACTTCGGCGCCGGGCAACGGTACAGTCATCACCACAATCAGGCACGAAGCCGTTACAATTTTGCTCAAGTTCTGGATCATTAAGCCTTTAGTCCCAGGAACGCGTGGTCTCGACCGGCAGGTCACAGGCTCAGAATTTATCTGATTCTTGCCTGATGGTCAACTGAGTCTGCTCCATCGCAGAATCAAACCACTTACGTTCACTTCCCTGCTTCAATCCTGAAAGCGCAGCTAGCTCTCGAACTGCAGCAAAGTGTCGCATCCGGGGCCCTCTTGAGCAATAGACAACTAGCTCCAGTACGACCCTATGTGCTTTATTTTGAACGCCTGACCGCATGGGCAGCCCACAACTGTCACGTCGTTCAGATGCAGTTTCTCCAACATCTGATCACCTGCTACACGCATCCCAAACAGAAAATCGGACAGGGTCCCGCCACCCCTGCCCGGATTCCCTACGGCTCTAGCTTTTCGAAAATTACCTTGTTGGACGGCCCTTCAGATCGGAAGAAGACGCTGCGGCCGCCATCTTCGCCGGTGGAACCGCTGCTTTCTCGCTGCCATTTGGGCCATGTCCGCTTGCACCCGGCGCACCAGCCGCTTGTCCAGGGACTGGCACTTCCATTTTCTTGCGCAGCGTATTTTCGATCTTCTCGCGAATGTCTTTGTTTTCCCGCAGAAAAACGCGAACATTCTCACGCCCTTGGCCCATCCGTTCGCCACCAAAACTCATCCACGTCCCCGACTTTTCGATCACGCCCTTATCGACGCCAAGATCGATCAAGTCGCCTTCGCGCGAGATTCCTTCGCCATACAAAATGTCGAATTCCGCTTCTCGGAACGGCGCCGCAACCTTATTTTTTACAACCTTCGCGCGCGTCCGCGAACCTACTACGCGATCGCCCTCCTTGATCGCCTGAATCCGTCTAATGTCCACGCGCAGTGACGCGTAAAACTTCAGCGCGCGGCCGCCCGTTGTTGTTTCCGGGTTTCCAAACATCACGCCAATCTTTTCACGGATTTGGTTAATGAAGATCAGGCAGGTCTTCGACTTCGACACGATCCCCGTCAGCTTCCGCAACGCCTGCGACATCAAGCGCGCTTGCAAGCCCATCTGCGGATCTCCCATATCTCCTTCAAGTTCCGCCTTCGGCACCAGTGCCGCCACAGAATCGACCACCACTATGTCGACGCCGCCCGAACGGATGAGCGTCTCGGCAATTTCCAGCGCCTGTTCGCCGTGGTCCGGCTGCGACACTAGCAAATTGTCCACATCCACGCCCAATTTCCGCGCGTACACCGGATCCAACGCGTGCTCCGCGTCGATGAACGCTGCTTGCCCGCCCAATTTCTGGGCTTCCGCGATAATGTGCAGCGTCAGCGTCGTTTTGCCGCCTGATTCCGGCCCGTAAATTTCAATTACACGCCCGCGGGGAAACCCGCCCACACCCAGCGCCGCATCCAACGACAAACATCCAGATGGAATCACGTTCACCGGCACCAACACATCTTTGCTGCCCAACCGTATGATCGAGCCCCTGCCATGGTCTTTCTCGATCTGCGATATAGCTGCTTCCAGTAATTTTGTCCGTTCGTCTGTCATTTCTCACCTCGGTCGAGGAAATCGTCTGCACCTAAAGTTTTCCACCGTTGCAGCCATGCTCCAACTCGTGATCCACCAGCTCGGCCAGCGCCTTACTTTCCCGCCGGTCCCACTCCGCCCGTTCATACGGGCTGAGCTGTCGCAAGCGAGTAAGGTACTGCCCGCGCGTCCGAACCTCAATCAACTGAAATTCAAGTCTCTCATGTTCGCTACAGCTTAGAACACTGCTCAGCATCTTGGGCATGGGCCACCTGTTGAAAACTTGCTTCCCACACCCTAACGAAAAGGCGAATAAAAAGCAAATCTTATTTTCGCTATATGTTCGCCGCTGGCTTCTATATAGATCTTCTACCCGTTCTCAGATTTTCACTCCAGGGAATAGGCTCCGCGGAGCAATCTATTCGCGTAGCGTTCCCGCCGCGTCAGTGACTGGATGGGGTTCGGTCCGAGCTTTGGGCATGTCTAGTTAGCTCTTTGCAGCCACCTCATAACGATAAAACCCTCGCCCCGATTTTCTTCCCAACCATCCCGCCGCTACATACTTCTTCAGCAGCGGACACGCTCGATACTTTTGATCGCCCAAGCCATCCAGCAGCACCGCCATGATATCCACGCACACATCCAGCCCGATAAAATCCGCTAGCTCCAGCGGCCCCATCGGATGATTCATTCCCAACTTCATCACCGCATCGACCGCTTCCGGCATCGCTACTCCTTCCATTACCGTATACGCCGCCTCATTAATCAGCGGCATCAGCACTCGGTTCGAGACAAACCCCGGTGCATCGTTCACTGCCACCGGAGTCTTTCCCAGTCTCTTCGCCAATTCCATCGTTGTGGTAAACGACTCGTCGTTCGTCTGTAAAGCACGAATCACTTCCACCAGGACCATCACCGGCACCGGATTCATGAAGTGCATCCCTACAAATTGATCCGGACGCTTGGTTATCGCCGCCAGCGTCGTCACCGAGATTGAGGAAGTGTTGCTCGCCAGGATCACTTCCGGCCGCAACAATTTATCGACTTCCGTCAGTACCGCGCGCTTAATCTCCAATTTCTCCGGCACCGCCTCCACCACAAAATCCGCGGCTGCCAACATCCCAAAATCCGTCACCATTTTCAGCCGCGCCAGCACCGCAGGCTTTTCCACCTCCGCCAATTTCCCCTTCTTCACCTCCCGATCGAGATTCTTGCCGATCGTCTCCATCGCCCGGTCCAGAAATCGCTGCTCCACATCCCGCAAAATTACGTTATATCCCGCCCGCGCAAAGGCGTGAGCAATCCCATTCCCCATCGTCCCCGCGCCCAACACTCCCACCGTCTTGATCACATCCACCGTCATCGATTCCTCCGATTGCTCTTCTCCGTGACCTCTGCGGTCTCCTCTGTGGGAGCCCATTACTCTTTTTGTTCAACCTCGTCTTTTTTCGGCTTGCATTTCCAGGTCACCTGCGCCTGGAAAGTTGGCAACTCCTCCTCAGTTGCTTTGAGTTTTTCCTCTAGCGGCATTTCGATCAATTTCCGGAATTCGGGCCGATTCTCTTCCGTCGGATACATCGGTGCCGGGCCTTCGTCCACTCCGCCATACGCTTCTGCCACTGCTTTTTCTGCCTTCTCGAACATCGAGAAGCGCACACCTATCCTAAATATAGCCCGCTTACTAGCAATCCCCACCATGAGCTGATCGTTCATTTGTAGCGTGCGAATGGGAATTCCGACCTCCTCCAAGACCTGGCAAAGCTCACCCTGCAGTCTCGGATCATCCCCCCGCCAAAACTCGCAGAACGGATCTTCCTGCTCGCCGCCGTCATCTGCCCGGCCGTGATGTGGCGCAACGAGTGCTGCCGCCGACACCTCCACCAAATCCACACCGCAGTCCGCGCAGCGCGTAAACCCTTCTCGATACTCCGCCCGACAAACAGGACAAATCATCTCGACCGCCAGTCTACCTCAGACCCACTGCTATTACTCGCTTCTTGCTCTATCTGCCGAGCTTTTCCGTCGCCGGCGGCCCTGACTGACACCGCCGAAAAAAAAACGCCCTCCTGCCGCGAAGGCAAGAGGGCATCGAATTGTTTCTCGGATTTCAGCCGCTAAAGTGCCAGCCAAAACTTAGAACAGAATCTTCGCTACAAGCTGCAAGTTGAACGGTTCACCGGGACCGATTCCAGGGGCCCCGTTGAAGTCGCCGATGGTGTCACTGACATAACCGTTGCCACTCACAGCTCCTGCGCCGGAGGCCAGGTTCTTATAGTTAAACGTGTTGTACATTTCCGCGCGCAATTGGACGGTGACTCGCTCCCCGATCGGAATATTCTTGAGAACGGAGAGATCCAGATCCTTGAAGTTCGGCCCATAGTACCGGTTGCGCGAGAGATTACCTTCCAGCGACTCTCCTGAACACGGAACTCCAGTTGCCAATGGGTTGCAGAACACATTGGGATTTACCCAAGGTAATCCTCCGTTCGCAGCAGAAAAAGTATGGTCAACGCCCGCGAACGGATTTCCAAGAATCCACAGGCCAGGCCGCGAAGTGCTACCGGTTATGTTGAACGGCTGACCGCCGTGCAAAATCAGCAGCGCACTCACTTGCCAGCCATTTACGAAGTAACTCTTCCAGCCCGTCGCCCATGCTGCACGCGGTACAGAGTAAGTCGCCTGTCCGGCAAAGCTATTTCGAGTGTCGAAGTCCGAATTGCCGTACTCCTGCTTCAGGCTTGCGTTACTGTCCAGAGGAATGACGCCACGATACTCCGTCACATCATCCAACGTGTGTCCCCACGTATAGGTCAATTGCGAAGTGAGGCCATGCCACTGCCGGATTTTGAAGGTTGTCTGCAGCGAGTTGTAATTGGAGTTGCCGATGCTGTTGAGTTGGTTGATGTCGCCAAAGTTGGGGTACTCCGCCGCAAATGGCCGAGCGCATGCCGGCAGATTGGGACTGGCCGCGCACTCTTGCGTAAGCGGCGGTTGGTTAATATTCAGCATGACCGACAACTTGTGTGCCACGCTGCCGACGTAGCCGATCTGAAACTGCCCGAAATTTCCTATGCCTTTTTCGATCTGCAGGTCGAAGTTATAGAAATACGGTGTGCGGAAATTTTGATTCACGCTATAAATGCCGTAAGTGTTCCCGTTGTCGCAGTTGCCAGTCGGGCAGCTGGTGATCCCGGGGAAAATGTATTGATTGGGTTGCCACGTTATTCCCGAGAGCTCATAACTCGACACTGGAGACGAACCGGCAGGGTTTGCCTGCAAAGAACCTGCTGCTCCGTTAGGTGGACGGTAATCCAGGAACGGGTTCATGTTTATCTGGTCGTAATAAACGCCCACGCCTCCACGGACGACTAAATCTCGCACCTGCGGCGGTTTGTACGCGAAGCCGAATCGAGGGGCAAAGTTATTTTTGTCCTGATCAAAAAGATTAGTGATGCCCACTCCCTGTACAACGAGTCCTTGCCCGGGGATAAATACGGGCAAATCTCCCTTTCCGTCATGGAGCGGTCCAAAATACTCGTACCGCAGTCCGAACGACAAGTTCAGGTTCCTCGTGACCTGCACCGAATCGCCCGCGAATAAACTGTAGGCATTCACGGTTACGTTGCGCTCGGCGTCTCCTACTGAAATAAGCGCCGAAGAGATGTCCCCGGCCAGAAAGTCGGCTAGCGCTAGATCATAGGGCCGATTTGCCGTCGGTATGGTAGAGGGCACCGAATCCCAAGGTCCTTGGCTACCGTTAAACGTAAAGCTCCCGAGCGAGTGCCGGTAGTAAAACTCGTCTACACGCCCCTGGCGCGCTTCACCGCCGAATCGTATTTGGTTTTTACCTTTCGTCCACGACAAAATGTCGGTCAAGACGCCGGTAATATCGTGGCGACCTTCTGGCGGAGTAATACCCACTTGTTCAAAACTACTACCCGTGACACCAATTTCGATATTGGGAGCACCGAAAATTGGCTTCCCATTGATGAGCGCGTCCGGGCTCAGGTACAAACCTGCTGCCATGGTGTCGAAGCTCGCATTCGCGTCACGGAAAGTCTGGTAGAACGAGTTAATTCCAAACAAAACCTGATTGGTCAGTGTCGGAGTGATCTCGGCGTTTTCGACCACCGCCCAGTTCTGCACGTGGATGGGCGCCTTCTCAAAGTAATACGACAGGTTCGAGCTCGCCGTCGCTAGCGCGGTGCTCGTTCCGAGCGGTGCTGTCTGGCTGCCTTGTCCCATGAATCCGCGTACCGAGATGTGGTTCTTTTCATTGATGTTGTAGTCGACTTTCGCCACGCCGTTGTAGCTATATCCGGTTGAGGGCGAAGAGGCGAAGTAGTTGTTAGGTGTAGCGGAAAGGTTTGCGATATTACTCGGCCAAAGTCCTTGCGATGTTTGTCCAGGGTATAGTTGCCCCAAGAGCGTCTGCGAGATCGGATTTACCGCTACATCATTCGCTTGCAAAATGGAAAGCGCTTGATTTACCCAAGGTGTCGATGGCTCCGTCGCCAGTCCCGACAACCCGATGATGTAGTTCTGATACTCGAACGCCGCATAGTAGAAGAATTTGTTCTTGAGGATCGGTCCACCAACGCTACCTCCAACATTCTCATTCCTCAGGCGGGGTGCCTTGGGCGTTATATCCGTAGGAACATAAAACGGCGACGCTGCAGCGAAAGCCTCGTTCCGGTTGTAGTAATACGCCGAACCGTGAATCGAATTCCCACCTGATTTGATGATCTGGTTATCGGTTCCACCGGCATTTCGTCCGGCTTCGGCGCCCGATTGCGTCTGCACCGAAAATTCTTCAATGGCATCGATCGGCATGATGATTCCCGCAATGCCCGAGACACCCCCCTGGTTGACTGCAGGAATGTTATGCCAGAAATCGTTGTTATCCACTCCGTCGATCTGCCAATCCATCTGGTTGGGCCGTGTTCCATTCAACGAGCCGAAACCGCCCACTGAATATCCGGCATAGCCTGGCGCCAGCGCCACCAATTGCGTGAAATCGCGTCCATTTAACGGAATATCCTGGACCACATCTGGCGGCAGCGACATCGTCTCCACCTGGGAAGTCGTATCCAGCGACAGTTCCGCCGCCGACACCTCAACGACCGTCGACTGCTTTTCGAGCGTGAGCTTTACGTCTAACGTGAAGATCGAACCCGCGCTCACTTCAATCTTGTCCACCGCGTAGGGCGGGAATCCCGACGCAGTCACCGTGACTTTGTAAGCTCCCCGGGGAATATCCTGAATGGCATATACACCTTCACTGCTGGTGACCGTGTTGTGGTTAACACCCGTGGCTATTTCCGTGGCCTCTACTCGCGCATTCGGCACGGCAGAGCCAGCGGGATCGGTCACCGTTCCGTTGATGGCACCGCGAAACGTTTGCGCGCTCACCGCGATACTCAGGCATCCGCACAATATGGCAGCCACCAAGAACCGGACGATGAACACTTTTTGCCATCCCATAGTTAACTGACTATAAAATAGATGAACGATGCCCGGACTTTTCATCCAGCGCCCCCTCAATGAATTTGTCGAGTTGCAATAACCCCGTTGTGGACATCTAACTAACACCGTATCTACCGGATGTGTCAATTCAAATGTTTCGATTTGTCCGTGCAGCTTTGTGGATATGGTGAGTGCGTTGCGTTATTCCCCTCCTAACCCTACTCTACCTTGGCAACTAATTGCTTTACGATTGCCAAACCTCCCCGGCGCGTTGGTCGAAGTGGTCGCCCCGTATCTCCTGACATTTAATGACCTTGCTGTCAGGCTGGCTCCGTGGCCCGCTGCTCTTGCGTCTTTTTTCCTTCTCACTCGTATACAAGGTAGTATGGGCGCACAGACATTTACCCTGACTGCTTCGAGGTCCCCGGTCCTTTTCACCGCTCTCATGACCGAAGACGCCAAAACGATTTCACAAGGACTCACCCGTCGCGACCCCGATCTTCTCGATCATTTGATTGAGCTGTATCAACAGCGTCTCTATCGCTATCTTCTTTTCCTAACTGGCAATCCCACGCTTTCAGAAGACTTATTCCAGGAAACCTGGGTTCGCGTTCTCGAGCGCGGACATCAGTACAACGCCAAATCCAAATTTGAATCTTGGCTATTCGCGATCGCCCGCAATCTAGTCATCGACGTTTCGCGTCGTAAGAAAATGACCAGCCTCGAAGATCTAGGCGATCCTGAGACCAACCAGCCCTATGATCCACCAGACGATTATTCCGCTTCCGCGCTGCAGCTTCTTGTCGCTCGCGAAAACGAGCAAGCCGTACAACTATCGCTCTTGAAGATCGCTCCCTATTACCGCGAGGTTCTCCTCCTTCGTTTTCACGAAGACCTCAATCTGGAAGAGATCGCGCAAATCCTCTCCACACCTGTTTCCACTGTGAAGTCGCGTCTCTATCGCGGCTTGACCGCCTTAAAATCAGTTCTCCTTCTCGCAGCGCCAAAGGGGCTAGTATGACCGACAATCGCCACGCTCGTGCCCAGGATTTTTTTGCCAAGTCGCTCGTCGAAGAGATTTCTTCCGCCGACCGCGCCTGGCTCGATCAGCACCTTGGCGATTGCCCGGATTGCGCGCGTGAAATCCTTTCGACGCAAAATCTACTGACTGCTTTGCGCAGCGTCCCGATCAGCATGCCCCATGATCTTGCTTCCCGCACGCAACTTCGGGTCCGCCTTCGTGCACAAGAACACCCAGAGACTTCGCCCAGCAATTTTCTTTTGTGGATCATTACGGGTATGAGCTGGTTGCTCGGCATCTTCAGCGCCCCGCTCGTCTGGCATGGTTTTGCCTGGATGGGCGCTCACTTCAGCATTCCGAAGCTGGCCCTGGAGTTTGCCTTCGTTCTCTGGTGGGTAGCCCCCGCCCTCTTTGCCGTCGGCGCCGTCCTCCACCAGAAAGCGATCGTCTCAGCCTGGAGCAACAAGAATTGATCACCGCATTTGCCTTCGGGGTTGACTGCGAATTATCACTCGCACCATCTGCCGTTCACCCCGAGCTCCGAGGGGAGCACTGCGAGAGATCGGCTTCTGATTTAGCTTTATGGTTTCGAGTTTTACTGGTCACTTAGAAAAGGAAAAACTCCATGTCTGACGCATTCAACGAACGCCTTCGTCTCATCCGATTTCGCCGTAAGCGCGAACGCTCAAAATTTACCGACGAACTTCGCATCATCCCACGCTGGCTGGTCTTCACCTGCCTGGTTCTCACCATGATTGCGCTGATCGTCGGAGTTTCGATCAACCTGATAAACATGGGAACGGACCGCGAAGTCTTTCCCCCGGAACTGCGCAACCAACCGTTACTCGCTTCTCTGGCACTGGCCGGCCTCATCCTGCTGGTCGCTATTCTCCTGTCCGCCACATTATTCATGTTCGGTTACGTCTATCGAGACGCCAGCCGACGCGGCATGAATCCTGTTCTCTGGACCATCGTCGTCCTGATACTTTCTCCCGGCTACGGCATACTCGGCTTAGTCATTTACCTCTTGGTTCGCGAACCTCTTCCCTATGCTTGCCCACAATGCGCCACCAGCGTTTCAGCGCGTTTCAATTTTTGCCCCAATTGCAAGACGAATCTTCACCCGGCCTGCTCTCACTGCCAACGTGAGGTTTCTGACACCGATAGATTCTGTCCCTACTGTGGCAACGACCTTCTCCAATCGCCCGCTTTGCCTGCATTACTTCCTAAACCCTAGGCCCAACGGGTCGCGCCTTGTGGCACAGTTACTCTCTTGACTGCGTTCTTGGGGTTGCCGTTTCTAGACCTTCTACCATCACGTGGTTAATTTCCTTTGCTGCAGTCCGACTAACGTTCCTTCTCTAGTCTAAGATTACCGACTATGCGCAATACCCGAGTCGTGCTCACTGCCCTTGGCGGACCGGAAGTCCTCAAGCTAATCGAGGATGACATTGGCGATCCCAGTGCGAATGAAGTTCGCATCCGCATTCTTGCCTGTGGAGTCGCTTTCGCAGACGTGCTCATGCGCCACGGTTTGTACCCCGGTGTTCCGCCGCTACCCTATTCTCCCGGCTACGATATCGTCGGCACCGTCGAATCTTGTGGCGTTGCCGTTACAGAGTGGCGGTCCGGTGATCTGGTCACGGCCTTGACGCAAACCGGTGGATATTCTCGCTACATCGTTCTACCTGAGTCTGAACTGATCAAAGTTCCCCCGAGCCTCGATCCTGCCGAGGCGGTCAGCCTCGTTCTGAACTACACTACGGCCTATCAACTGATCCATCGCATCGCCAAGTTGCGGCAAAACGAGACTGTGCTGATTCACGGCGCAGCAGGTGGTGTGGGAACCGCCACGCTGCAACTCGGTTCGCTCGCCGGCTTAACCATGTTTGCCACTGCCTCCAAGCCCAAACATCCTCTGGTCACTGCACTGGGCGGCATACCAATCGATTATCGATTCGAGGATTTCGTTCAGCGCGCGGCGGGCGTAAATGCCGTCTTTGATCCGGTTGGCGGGCGCAACTGGCGGCGATCCTATAGCGCCCTTGGCAAGGGCGGACGTTTCATCGGCTACGGTATGTCAGCTTCAATTGAAGGTGGGCATGCAAACAAAATGCTAGCGGCCACGAGCTTTGCGTGGCTCGGCGTGGCGGGTCTCCTTCCCGGAAAATCCGCCCGCTGGTACAGCATCATGACCGAAAAGAAAAAGCATCCCGAATGGTTCCGTGAAGATCTCTCGCGCTTACTCTCCATGCTTCAGGCGAAGTCCATTTACCCTGTCATTGCCGAACGTCTACCGTTGCGCGGCGCCTCCCGCGCCCACGAACTGCTCGAACGCGCTTCCGTCACCGGAAAAATTGTGCTGATGTGTCAGGAATAAACCGCTGGTTTAATTTTCGGGCGTTTCGTCCACTACTTTGTAGCCGGCTGGAATTTCAAACATCGTGGCCTTCGGTTCGTTACGCTCCACACGCGTTACGGTCACGGTTTGTTGCCCGCTGCGCGGGTCCTCGTGTTTTACCAGAATATTCAGATGCAACTCTTCCGAGTACCAATATTCATCGACTACTACTACCGGCTTTCCAATTCCGCTCACATCCGCAGGTATGGTTCTGGTCCTGCGGAGGCCATGCACCAAAACATTTTCCATCGTCAATGTTCCGAGGTCTTCCTCTTCGACCAACGGATTGTGTGCGCTAGCCACCGGGCCTCCGTTAATTGCCGCCTCCTGCTTTGACTCGGATCTCGTGGTTTGCCGCGCGATATGCGTTGCTGGATCGAGAAATGTGTTCAATCGAGTTACGGGATCAAAGATATGAAACGAAAGAAGTTTCGGTGTGCCATTGAAAGACGGGCTCACCAATTGCCGCCTCTCGTTGTAAATCCGGCCCTGAAAATCTCGGGCAATGTTATTGATAGTTTTCTTCACGGCAATCGCGCCATCCGCTAAGATCTGCGTGCTTTCGATTTCGACTACGGCCGTCAGCGGCACGCTAGGCACCGCAGTGACATAGACTCCATCGACATGAACACTCACACCTTTATAGAGTGGCGGGTTCAGTTCAGAGGTACTTTGGGAGAAAGCCAAGGGACCAACAAGCACAGCTACAAGACCCAGCCATGCAATCTTGGGGATGGTGCTATTTGTCATCCTGGTACCCACTTCGCTAACAGCGAAATTCTATGGAAGGGCGATGGGGGAGTCAACAACCTCCTGAGCCTTATGGGCCTTAAGGTCCTCAACCGGTCCTCTAAAAAGGATCTGCCCATTTCATTTCATCTTTGCTCGAGTCTAGTTTGTGAAGAGTTATAAGATGGGCGTGGCACCTTCTTCAGTTGGAGGATTCCGTGGGAGAAATGACCGAATTCGATCGGCCGGATGGCAAATCCTGCCCTGCCTACCTGGCAACGCCTCAGGCAGGTCCCGGCACACCTGCCATCATCGTCGTCCAGGAATGGTGGGGCCTCAACGATCAAATGAAAAAAACGGCCGACCACTTTGCCGAGGCCGGCTTCCGCTCACTTGTGCCCGACCTCTACCGCGGCAGAGTCGCCAAAAGCCCTGACGAGGCCAGCCAATTGATGACCGCCCTCAACTTCCCCGATGTCGCTGACCAAGACATCCGCGGGGCCATTCAGTTCCTCAAACAATCTGCAAAGAAAGTCGCCGTGGGCGGCTTTTGCATGGGTGGGGCCATTGCCCTCCTGGCTGCTATCCGGGTGGTAGAAACAGATGCCGCCGTATGTTTTTATGGGATTCCATCGGTCCCCTCGACTGAATTCCAGAAGATTTCGATTCCCTTGAGTTGCCACTTTGCAAATCTGGATGAACGATTCACACCCGGCAAAGTAGACGAACTGGAAGCCGCACTCAAACAATCGAGTTCGCCGTTCGAACTTTTTCGCTACGACGCCCACCACGGCTTCATGAACGATGACCGTCCCAAAATCTACAATCCGGCGTCCGCCAAATTAGCCTGGTCCAGAACGCTGTCCTTTCTGAAAACGACAATCGGCTAAAAGCTTTCCATGAACCGCAGCCACAGCGACACACTTCGACGCCCAGATCTTTCTTGCTAGAAAATCCCAGGTGTCGTCCCTTCGATCTTAAGCGTGAGGGTTTAAGGGTGGTCGGGTCGCGTAGTCGCGGGATCCTTCTTCAGTTCGTCCCCGCGCCAACCGCCGCAGTCCCTACGACCAAGAATTCATGCTTCTTTCCATTGGCCTTAAACCTCATCTTATTTTTATCTATCGTGTACTCAATCGGCGTGTTCGGCGGAATGATCTCAGCATTCGAGGGCTTCTGCTGCCTGATCTGGTATTCAGTTGTTCCCGATTGAACCTTATATTGCTGGCACATCAGATCCGTCGATTCCTTCTTTCCCTGTTTCTTCGTGCCGCAGGAAACCGATGTCTCCGAAAGAATTGTTCCCGTTGCCGGTTTCTCTCCCGTCAAACAACACAAAGCTCCCATCATTGTTACTGTCACCGCTAACAGTATCTTCCTCATTTTAATCTCCCTTTCTACTAGCAGACCGGGAGTTCTCGCAGACTTTCTCTTTATTGTTGCAAAGTACTCTCACCCGGATTGCCTTTCGCCAGCTCGAACCATCCCTCAGTAGTTTTACGATGAATGTCTCTACTTCCCTGCAGTCAACAAATGGAGTGTCTTCCTGTGTCTCTTAGAAGCGTATGCCTTCTTCTCGCAGTGATCCTTGCTTCAGCGACAGCACTCGCGGCACAATCCCAAACTCCACTGGACGCTGCAGCTTGCCCTGACGAGGCCGCGCACATCCACCGCGTAGAAACTTCGCCGGTCGATATCTATATCGGCCCGGGACAACCTACCATCCCGGATATCGCCCACCGTACTACCCTCCACCGCGGCCACCCTATCCCGGTCGTCCACCCTATCCGGTGCACCGAATCCCGGAAGGCCTTCGATCCAGCCGGTGCCCAATCCGCGGCCCACACCTGGCAGTCCTAACACTTTACCAGCACCAACTCCGGGCCCGCGTCCAACTCCAGGCAAGCCGACAACGATGCCGGCGCCTGCTACGCCTGCATCGCCCGGGCCAATCACGCGCCCATCAAACGACAGCTATCGCGGCTATCCACAGTCAAAGCCTGCGCCAGCGCCCGCTCAGGCAACCGCAGCTTGAGCTCAACGCCGCGCCCATCAACCGGCGCGGCTCGCAAACGGTAGCTATCAACTCGCAACAAGCGACCAATGGCCCAAACAAAAAGAATTTCGCCCAAATCGAAGGAGCGGATCATGAAGCACCGCCAACAATACTCTAACGCCACAACCCGAGTACGGGTGATGCACGAGTGCTCCGTCACGATCCTGCTGGCCCCACTCGTCTTCTCCGCCGGTTGCCAGAATCATTCGGAAGCTCCTGCGAGCAGCGCCGCAACACAACCAAGGACTTTTTCATCCCCCGATGCCGCCGCAAAGGCGCTGTACGACGCCGCGAAATTGGGGGACACTAATCTCATCTCCCCTCTGTTCTCTCCCGACGCGAAAGATTATCTTTTAACCGGCGACAACGACGAAGACAAGGCCGCGCTCAACGCTTTCGTTTCCGATTACGACAGGATGCATCGCTGGGGCAAACTCGATAACGGTGGACAGGTTCTCAGCGTCGGAATCGAAAACTATCCGTTTCCTTTTCCGCTCGTCAAAAATTCCGGCGGCCAGTGGTATTTCGATTCGACTGAAGCTAAAAAAGAGTGTCTCGCGCGGCAGCTTGGCGACAACGAACTTACTGTCGTCGACGTTTTGAATGCGATGGCCGACGCGCAATCGCAATATTTCCTTAAACCGCAACTAGGCTCCAAGATGAAGCAGTACGCGCGCAAATTTGTCAGCTCCGAAGGCACGCACGACGGATACAAGAGCGGCACCGCCGATACGCCTGCTCCGTTCCACGGTTATTTCTACTGGAAGCCCGGGCCCGGAGAACCCGATAGCCCGCTCGGCCCGCTAGCCGCACGCGCCAGTGCCGAAGGTCGGCGCGATCCAGCTTTTTCTCCAGCGCCGCTTTTGGCGCGCGTAATCCCTCGTGCACCTCTTCCAATCGACACTAATGACATGAGCCATCATCATTAAACTGACCTGAGCTGGCCATTGCGGCCAGCGAATGCGCGCAATTTATGACCGACTGGTCCAGCGGATCATTCTTCACCGAATCCGGATCGATGTAATTCATGTTCTGGGCTTTGGCGATATATTTGTCACTCAACTTTTTCATGTTGGCAAATTCATTGTTCAGCAGGGCATACACACTGCTATCAGAATCGGTAACGATTGCCGTCGAGGACAAGCGCAAATTCGTCTGCGCTTGTGCTTGGTAATAGCCAAGTCCCAGGCTCGCAATTGGGTAGCCGTTGGCAACGCCGTTGGATAGCACGCTGCGCCATTCGCGGATCGATGACATGAATTCGATCCCTGAGCGCACAAACTCTTTGGAAAATCCTGGATTCGCCGGTTGGGCATTCTGCGAGGGAGTGCTCGATGCCGAATTACTCGACCCACCATTTCCCGCGCCACCGCCCAGGGTCAGGTGCATCGTGTTTCCCTTGAACGAGACCGCGCCACTCGTGGCGCGTGCCAGCGCCTCAACTTCCACATAATTTCTGCCATTCATCTGCAGCACCGGCAGCTGCGCTTGCTGCCCGTTCATGTCGAGCGTCAAACTCTGCGCCGCACTTTGCGAAAGCCCCAGCACCGGCAAGATCAAGGCGATCGCCAACGCCACACCCACACTGATCGGTCTTTGTTTCATAATGCGCTCCTGCTGAACTTGGTCTCTTGATTCGCGGTCACCTGAATTCTCCTCTAACGGTGTGGGTTGTTCAACCCTTGGAGTCGGGGCGGGATAGGCAGTCAGCCGTCCGTGTTGAGTAAGAAAGTGGCCCTTGGGTCGTCTGCTTTCAGAAAAGCCACGGCAAGAATCAATTTTCTGCGGGTAAGGAATACTCGAAGTCGTAGAAGTGTTTTTTGTTCTCGATCTTGATGATGAATTTGCCGGAGAGACCGATGAGTTGGCCGCTGCCGGACTCGGGGGCAACGCTGATGAGCATTTGCTGCGAAGTGGGGGTCATGTAGGCGGTGTGCTGAAGAACGAAGGAACCGGAGCGTCCATGCAGAGTGCCGTTGACGCGTTCGATGGCGACATAGGCGGCAGAAGATTTGGGGTCGCCGCTGGTGAGCATCTCGCCTTTGCTGGTGGCTTCAAGATCACCGTGCAATTCCTTGTCGATGGTAAAGCGGCCGATGGAGGCGGCGGATTCGATGTCGTTCGGAGGCTGCGAGACGATTTTGAGTTCAAAGGTACCGGTGGCGTGTGTGGACTCGGAGACTCCTTTCTGGAAGTTAGGGTGAATGCGGGCTGTGGAGCTTACCGCCAGGGGAACGAGGAAGGCAAGCAGGAGAAGAGAGATCCCTCGAGTTGCTTCCCTCGAATCTCTGGGGGAACTGGGGGACAGAGGTTTTGGCGGCATAGCGGCTCCCGGGTCAGGCTTCGGCGGAGGATGGGAGAAGCAGTTTAGCAGAGACGTGAGGGAATGAAAAAGCAAAGGAGGAACACCTAGGAACACCTAGGAACACCTCGGACACGTTGCCGCAATTGACTACGCCGCGTGCAAGAAACTGAGCGGAGACTAAAGACTTAGAGGAGTTCCACAGCCAGGGCTACCGCGTTTCCGCCACCCAAGCAGAGGGCGGCGATGCCTTTCTTGCCAGTGCGGCGCTGCAATTCATAGAGGAGCGTGACGAGGACGCGGGCACCGGAAGCTCCGATGGGATGGCCGAGGGCGACTGCTCCCCCATTCACATTCACCTTTTCCGGATTAAGGCGCAGCTGGCGTGTGACGGCAATGGCGGCTACGGAAAAAGCTTCATTGAGTTCGAAGAGGTCGACGTCCTTGTCGCGGTCCCAACCGGTCTTGGCGAGCAATTTTTCGACCGCGTCGACCGGAGCCATCATGACCCATTTGGGTTCGAGACCGCTGACGGCTTGCGCGACGATGCGCGCGATGGGTTTTTTGCCGAGGCGTTCGGCCCCGCGTTGGCTTGTGACTACGACAGCGGCGGCTCCATCATTGGTGCCAGGGGCATTGCCGGCAGTGACGGTACCATCTTTCTTGAATGCGGGTTTTAGTTTGGAGAGTGCTTCTAGAGTGGCGTCTTCGCGCGGGGACTCGTCGTACTTGATGACGAGGGCATCGCCCTTTTTCTGGGGGACTTCGATGGGGAGAATTTGCGATTCAAAGAAACAAGATTTCCGCGCACGAATGGCTTTCTGGTGGGATTCGAGAGCGAACTGGTCCTGCTCTTTGCGCGTTATGTCATATTTTTCGGCGACCAGTTCGCCGGTGTTACCCATGTGAAAGTTCTCATAGGCGTCCCAAAGACCGTCCCAGATCATGGAGTCGACGAGCTTCTGATCGCCGAGGCGGAAACCGGTGCGAGCGTTGGGGAGCAAGTAGGGCGCGTTGGACATGGACTCCATGCCACCGGCAACAACCACTTCGCTTTCACCCAGCTGCACGGCTTGCGCGGCGAGCGCGACGGATTTCAGACCGGAGCCACAGACTTTATTGATAGTCATGGCGGCAACACGCGAATCGCAGCCACCTTTGAGAGCGGCCTGGCGCGCGGGATTCTGGCCGAGGCCGGCTTGAATGACGTTGCCGAGGATGACCTCGTCGATTTGCTTGGCATCGAGACCGGCACGACGGACGGATTCGGCGACAACTTTGCTGCCGAGTTCGGGAGCGGAAAAAGTGGACAGGCCCCCTTGAAATCTACCGATGGGAGTGCGAACGGCGGAGAGAATGACGGGCGTTTCCACAGATGCCTCCAGGCGAAGAAGCTGCAGGATGAAACTCTATTATAGCGATTCGAAGCACGTCGAGGAATTCGAACTGCGCGCGCCTGGCGGCTGCGTTTCGACTGGAAGAAGAGCCGGGAGGGCGCCGGCGCCACCAAGAGGGCCGCGGTCAAGGTAGGGCTTGAACGCAGAAGAGGTGCGGCACGGCGATCGGATTAGTGAGGAAACGCGGGAGCTGGGCTCCCGCGTTGCGAACTTGCACAGCATGACGTGGGCGCTTGCAGGAATCCTTCGCGTAGCATTAGCCCTGCTCGTCGGCGCTCGGACCGTAAAGAGCGGGGACGGGGATGTCGAGTGTCCGTAAGTACATGGTAAGTTGGCCACGATGATGAATCAGGTGATTGAAACCGAAACCGCGAAGAACCGCGGCGCGCGGCATGGTGAAAAGAGTTTGGCCGCCCATCAGGAGTGTCCAGGGCTTCATGAGATGTTCGTCGCTGGCGCTGGCGATTGCAGTGCGAGCGTCCGCAGTAACTTTGTCAAAAACTTCGAGAAGCTCTTTGCGATTGCGCGTTTTCGGCTGCTCGTAGCGCGGACCGTTTACGGGCGCGAAGTCGAGTTGGTCGGTTTGGATCGTGACTTTGACCCAATCATTGAGTGTGGCGACGTGGCCCGCAAGCCAGCCAAGGGTGCCGGATTTGGCGTGCGGCTTCCAATCCCATTTGTCGTCGGGAACACGTTCGAGAGTTTTGCGAGTGTTCGCTGCTTCGTGATCGAATTCAGGAAGAAACATTTGACTGATGGCCATGTTGTTGGTCTCCGAGATGGATTCGTAAACGGGGCGATCCGGGAAAGAAAGCTTACTATAAGAATGTGAATGTTGCCTTACAAGGCGGACGGAGAGAGAATCACGGAATGGCACACCAATTATCGACATCGTACCTGGAAGATTCGATCAGCTTGTTTCGGTATTACAAAAAGTTGGCGGAGCGCGCGATAGAGCAGTGTCCCGATAGCGGATTGTTGGCGACGCTCGATGAGGATTCGAACTCGATTGCGATTATCGTGAAGCATGTGGCGGGGAATGCCCGCTCTCGGTGGACGGATTTTCTGACGACGGATGGGGAGAAGCCCGATCGGAATAGGGATAGCGAGTTCGAAGCGCCTCCCGGGACGCGGGCGGAATTGTTGGCGATTTGGGAAGAAGGGTGGAAGACCGTCTTCGATGCACTGGACAGGATGAGCGAAGCGGATTTGGAGCGCACGGTGACAATCCGATGTGAGGCGCACTCGGCGATGCAAGCGATTAACCGGCAAGTGGCGCACTATTCGTACCACATCGGGCAGATTGCGTTTTTGGCGAAACATTTTGCAGTGGAAGCGGGGGATTGGAAGTCGTTGACTGTGCCGCGAAAGCAATCCGCACAGTTCACTGCGGATGTGCTGAGCGGGAAGAAGTCGCAGCGATGAATTAGGATCTACGGCTGCCGTAGGTGTTGATTCATCTGCTGCTCCCACTCGGGGCCGGAGGCGCGGTCTTGCGCAGCCATTTCGCGGACGCGGGCATCGGCTTCGGGAGTGAGAGCGGTGCGATCGTATTCGACTTCGACACACGTTCGATTGCCGTCGGGATTCAATCTCAAGGTGATCACCGTGAGCATGATATCGGGAATGACATAAACGTATTGAACGCGGCCGCTGGCCAAATCGAGATCGGTGTTGACCCACACAGCTTGCAGGTGATGGTGACGGACCGTGAAGACCATGCCGGGGACATCCGTGGCAGGAGATGGGTGAAGGAATTGCGGATCCCAGTTCGGCGCCCAGATCCGTTCTTTATCGGCGCCCATGAGCGGGGCGACGCGATCAATCGGAGCATTCGCCGTGAATGTGAATTTTGCTTCGGTGTGAGCGCGAACGCCAGGTGGTGATGCTGGATGAAGAGCAGACACGAGGATATGCAGGTGAGTACGGACGGTGGGAACGATCGCCAGTGCGAGGCCGCTAATCGCGCCGAGCAGTGGAAGCAGGATCGTCCTCATAAGGATTTCTCCTTCAGATTGTGGCTGTCGCTGGCGCAAAGGGTCATGCGGTAAATCTTCTTCAGTTCGGCAATCTGCTGCAAGGACTCTTTGCCGAAGGGGGCTTTGCCCTCGAAAGCGTGAAGGACAATCCCTTCGAGCAGGTCACCGAGGGTCAGATCTTTCAGTTCGGCGAAGGCCTTCAGAACTTTGAGCAGGCGTTTTTCCATGCGGACACCGGTTTGGACGCGTTCGACTTCGATCATCGGCGAAACTCCTCCTGGTACTTATGTACCACGATAACAATGTAGATGCAAGGCTGCAGAGGCGTTTCGCTTCCTCTTCGCCTTAAAACCGGGTACCCTTTTTAACTATGAAAACACTTTTTGAAATGGCCCCGCTGCCTCCGGCTGGATCAGGGCTGAACCTGAATGCAGCACAGAGGCGCGCGATCACTCATCGCGACGGGCCACTACTGGTGATTGCTGGTGCGGGCACCGGAAAGACTCGGGTAATTACCGAGCGGATTCGGCACCTGCTAGAGTCAGATAGCTCCCTGCTGGGCGAAAACATTCTAGGGTTGACGTTCACGAAAAAAGCCGCGCATGAAATGAAATCGCGAGTGGTGAAAGCCGCGGGGGAACGGGGCAAAGATGTGGTCCTGGCGACGTTCCACTCGTTCTGCGAAACCATTCTGAAGCAGGTAAACCCGAAGCTGTTGGCGCTGGAAGGCGTGGATCATTGGATTCTGCTGCGACGGAATCTCGGGCGGTTGAAGCTGGAGAGGTACCGCCGATTGGCGGAGCCCGGACAGTTTTTGAGCGACTTCACATCATTTTTTTCACGATGTCAGGATGAACTAGTGTCCAGCCAGGAGTACGAGCGATTCGCGGCACTTCTGGCGGAGGAATTGGAAGCGGAGAAAATTAGTCTCGACGAGGATACCTACAAAGAGCGGTTGGAGCATGTCGCGTTACAGAAAGAGATTGCGCGGGCCTACCATGCGAGTGAAGAGCTGTTACGGGAGAAACGGGCGGTGGCACTGAACGGACTGATCAGCGAGACGGTGGCGCTGCTGAAGAGCGATATGGCTCGGCGCGAACAACTGCAGGAGCGCTACAAACATATTCTGGTGGATGAATTTCAGGATACGAATATTGCTCAGTTGGAATTGCTGCAACTGCTCAGCGGCGAAACGCGAAATATCGTAGTGGTGGGTGACAACGATCAGGCCATCTATCGGTTTCGCGGAGCTTCCTTTGGCAGCTTCAAATTGTTCTTGAAGAATTTCGCGAGATGGGAAGAAGGACAGGACTCGACTCCGTTTCGGGTTTCGCTGACAGAAAATTATCGATCCACGCCAAATATTCTCCGTGTGGCGACGCAGGTGATTGGGCAGAACGAGACAAGCCCGGAATTCCCGAAGAAAGATTTGCAGCCGAGCCGCGGCGAAGGTGAAAAAATAAGGATCGTCGAGCTGGAAACGCCAGAAGAAGAAGCGGCTTGGGTAGCAGACGAGTTGCAGCGATTACACGAAGCGTGCCACAGGTGGCGTGATTTTGCGATTCTCTACCGGCAGCACGTGCATCGTGACCATCTGGTGCAAGAACTTTCCGCCCGCAAAGTGCCGTTCGTAATCACCATGCTTTCGATTCTGGAACATCCCCTGGTGCGCGACGTGCTGGCATATCTCCATCTGATCGCGATGCCATACGATGACATCGCCTGCGCGCGAGTGTTGTCGGCTCCGGCGTGGCATATGGCGCCCGAGGATCTGGTTCGCCTGACCGAACGAGCGAAGAAGAAGCGGGGTACGGCACTGTGCGAAGTGCTGCAAACACCGCAATCGGAGTTGGCCTTTGATCGTACGCCGGCAACGCTCGAGACTTTGCTGGGATTCCTAAAGGAACAGCGGAAGGCGATGAACTGTCGCACGGCGCGAGAGATTCTAGGCCAGCTGACCGAATGGCTGGAACTAGCTCAGCGCACCGGAGCGCACGAACGCAAATACGTAAATCAATTGGTGCAATTCGTCAAGGATTGGGAGCCGAAGAGCGAGACACGCAGTTTGCCGGAATTCCTGGAATATCTGGATTACTTCGAGCAGGCTGGCGGAACGTTGAGCCTGCAAGATGATGCGCCGGGAGATGCCGTGCAGTTGCTGACGGTGCACGGCGCGAAGGGGTTGGAATTCCCCCACGTGTTTTTGTTGCGGATAAATTCCGGAGCGTTTCCGGCAAGGAATCGTTCGCCTCTATTCGAATTTCCCGACCGGCTGATGAAGGAGGAGTTGCCCGAAGGAGATTTTCATATCCAAGAGGAGCGGCGCTTGTTTTATGTGGCCGTGACGCGCGCGGAAGAGCGACTGACAATTACCACGGTGACGGAAAAGAAGGGGAAGGTTCCGGTATTTATTGAGGACATTCTAATGGAGCCGGCAATCAAGCAGCGCGACGTGCTGCAAACAGCACCGAAGAAAAAGCCGGTAAGCGCAAACAGCGGCGCAGCGCCCAATTCGGCAGAGACAGAATTGTTCCCTCCCGCCGATGAGCCGCCGAAAATGTTCACTCGGATCGCGAAATGGGCGGAGCGATTTCATCCGCCGCTCGGAGAACCACTGAGGTTAAGCCCTTCGGCCGTGGAAAATTATCGCAGGTGCCCACAACAGTACGCGTTCAGCCATTTGTGGTCGTTAAAAGAAGGACCGCGGGCGATGCTGAGTTTTGGCAGCGTGGTCCATATCACGATCAAACGTATGATGGATCAACTGAAGAAGGGCGTGGAGCTGCCGTTTGAAGAAATGCGGCGGATCTACGAGACCGAATGGAGCAGCGCGGGGTATGAGGATGAATACCAGGAGCAGGAATATAAAAAGGACGGGCTAGAGCAATTAAAGGCATTTCACGCGGCGATGTTGGAAGAGGCCCCGGTGATACTGGAGCAGGAGAAGCCGTTCGAACTGCCGTTGGCGAATGCGGTGATCTTGACGGGGCGGATGGACCAGGTGAACAGGCTGGGAAGTAACGATGTGGAGATCGTGGATTACAAGACGGGGAAGCCCAAGAAGGACGTAGATGCGCGGAAGGACTTGCAGTTGAGCATCTACGCGCTGGCGGCGAAAGAAATTTTTGAGTGGAACCCGGTGCGGTTGGTGTTTCACTACTTGCAGAACAATCAGCGGCTCGAAACAACGCGAGATGCGCAACAGTTGGCGGAGGCGGAAAGGATCGTGCAGGAAGTGGCGGCGAATATCCGGGCAGGAGCGTTCCCGGTAAAGCCGGGGTTTGCCTGCAGAGGATGCGCGTATAAGTCGATCTGTCCGGAGTATGAGGTGGCGTTGGGAAGCAGGAAGTAAAGCAGGGAAAAGGTCCGAAGCAGAAAGAAAGTCGAAGCCGAATTCCCGGACCGGTGGAAGAAAAATTGCACCACACAAAAGAAAACGCCCCAAGAGGATGGGGCGCTTCTAAACAATTTTTGCAGGTAACTGAGTTACTTTTTCTTTGCTTTCTTCGCCGGCTTCTTTGCTTTCTTTGCCATCGATGATTCTCCTTTAATAAGTGACTGCTCCATGATGCATTGGGTGCGATTTGCCAGGTAAAGGCAAACTTTCCCCTGCATCCCGTATACGAGTGCAGAGCGCAAGAGTCAAGAGTTATTCGCTAAAATCGAAAATGAGTTTGAAATTATTTTGGAGCTTCGGTAGCGAAAGTTCCGCCGTAGTAGCCTTCGCGCGTGAGAATTGTCAGACCTTCGCGGCGAACGCGCACTTCCAGAGTGTGGTAATCAACTTTGCGTTCACCTTTCGGTGCGAATGCGAGGGTGTACTGATTGCGTGCTTGCTCGGTGATTCTCGAATAGAACTCATCGAAGGTGTTGCTCTTCGCGCCATAATAGGTATCGCCGCCCGTATCCTTGGAATAGCTCACCAGGCGCGTAAATTTGCGGTCGAAGTAGCTGCTGCCGGTGGCAACGGTATACACGGAAATGTTATAGCGAAGAAGTTCAGCAACAGTTTCATCGTAGCTGTGGGTATTGAACTTCGCGCCGTTCTGTCCATCGCTGATGAGCAGAATGATCTTGCGGCGAACGCGTGGCCGGTCTTTCAGAAGCTCCGCCGCGGCATAGACCGCATCGTCCAGAGCCACTGTGGATTGACCTTTAATGGCTTGCATACCCGCCGGATTAGGAGGAGCACCAGGTGCGGGAATGTTGTTGATCGTTGGCCCGTCGAAGGGGCCACCTGGAGGAGGTGCAGAAGGCCGTGAAGCAATTTCGGTGCGTCGCAACTCGGTGAGAAGTCTGTCCTGATCCTTAGTGAATCCTTTGCCGGGATAGAAAAACTGGTCGTAGCGGCAGACGTAGGTCTCGTCATTGGTGCTGAGACCGCCGACGATCGAACGAAGACTCGGCTCGACCTGGTCCGCATCTTTGGTTTTCAGATCATTATCGATGAGTACAACGAGGGATAGGGGGAAAGCCTCAATCGTAAAAAAAGTGATCTGCTGCTCAACGTTGTCCTCGAAAATACGGAACTCATCCTTTTTGAGGTCCGGAACGAGATTGCCTTGTTTGTCTTTGACGGTGACAGGGAGAACAACGAGAGTAGGGTTCAAGCGGATGACAGTTGGGGAGTCTGTGGGCAAAGAGCGGGGATCAACGGCAGACTGTTGTGATGGAAGTGGCGCTTGAGACGGCGGGGGCGGCAGCGTAGCGGTCGGTGCAGGTGGTGTAGTCTTCGGCGCAGGAGTCGAAGGCAAGGGTTCCTGGGCAAGGCTGCTAGCAGCGAACAGAGAGGATTGGGCCAGAGCAAGCAGCGCGATTTTGCGTAGACATATAAAGGTCATTGAGGCCAAACTTTCCGAGATTCGATAGAATAACAGAGCTTACTCTAGTGGTTACCTAAGACGCATCCCGCGAGGCGGCAGGTTGCATCGAAGTCGTTAGGGCCTGCCAAGGACCACTTTCGATAAAGGCAAGCTGTAGAACGGCCACCAGGCGAAGACCTATTAAGGATACCGATAAACTGTGAAATTCGGAAAAGAGAAGATGAGAATTGCGAGAACGGGAATCGTCCAGATGCTGGCATGGAGCGCCACAGTAGCCATCGCGATACCGGCTATGCCTAGGACGGCGCAAGAGCCGGGACAAGGACCGGTGATCAAGTCAGAAGTAACCTTGGTCAACCTGTTCGCCACGGTGCGAGACAAGAATCATCGAGTGGTGACGGATTTAAAACAAGAAGATTTCCATGTGACGGAAGACGGGCACGAAGAGAAAATCGCTTTTTTCTCGAAAGAGATGGCTCTGCCGATCACGCTGGGGCTTCTGCTCGACACGTCGGGCAGCGAGCAGGCCATGCTTGGAGCGATTCAGGATGCCGGCGGGCGGTTTATGCACCGGGTGTTGAAGAAGGGTGACGAGGCGATGGTGATCTCGTTCGACTCGGACGTGGACCTGCTCTCGGATTTCACGGACGACAAGGCGATTTTGGATCGGGCGATTAACAAAGCGCGGATCAATATTCCGGGCGGCGGCATGATTGCGGGCAATCCAGGTCCGATCGGTTCACAGAATATGACAGGCACGGCGCTCTATGACGCGATCTATCTGGCGTGCGGAGAGAAATTGAATGGAGAAGCGGGGCGCAAAGCGATCATTATTGTGACGGATGCGCAGGATGAAGGTAGCAAAGTAAGACTGGAAGAGGCCGTTGAAGCAGCGCAAAGGACAGATACCGTGATTCACATTTTGCTGGTGGCCGACCCGCGATTTGGCGGGAACGTAGGAGTGGCACACCGATTGACGGAAGATACCGGTGGGCGATTGATCATCGTGAATTCCGAAAAGAGAATGGAAGAAGCCTTCGACCAGATTTCCGAAGAGCTAAGAAGCCAGTACACGCTGGGTTACTATCCGACAAATACGGCACGTGATGGAAAATTTAGAAAGATTAAAGTAGAAATGGCGAATAAGGATTTAAAGGTGTTGGCGAGGAAGGGATACTACGCACCTAAGGGGTAAGTGCGGATTTGGCAATGCAGGGCTTACAGGCTGATCAGAATAATTCCCAAAAAGATCGCAATAATTCCTGACCACTGTAAGTTCGAAACGCGTTCCTTTAGAAGCAGCGCGGCCAAGCCAACTGTGACTGCGCCATAAAGTGAAGCCAAGACACTCACAACGGAAATTTGCTCCAGGCGCATCCCCCAATTATTAAAAACGTAGGCGGCAGTATCGAGCACTCCCACGCTCAAAATGAACGGGGTCGCTTGTTTCGAAGGTGCTTCCATCGATTGTCGCGCCAAACGGGCCACCAGGGCCGTCACAATCACGCTGATCAATCGAATCACCCACACCGTCTGCACCGCGCCGACAATGGGCACAATCCGAATCCCCAGCAGCCAAAACATCACGCCGAACCCAAAAGCCGAATAGAGCGCCCAGCCAATCCCCGGATTCTGTTTTTGCTTTTGCGCTTGGTGACCCATTTGATTGGCGTCGCCGGGAATCGTTTCGCCTCTGGCGACGAGGATAACGCCAAGAATCGTGAGCACCATGCCCGCTATTCGGATTGTGGTCAAACGCTCGCCTGTGAACAGCGATAGCAGCACCGTCAGCACGGGATAGCTCGCGGAAAGCGGGGCGACGATCGACATTTTGCCCACTTCGAAAGAGCGATAGAGCGCTAGCGTCGAAGAAGTGTTGAGGCAACCCGCAAGGATACCCCACACCCAGGGGCGCAGTCCCGATCCGTCCCCCAAGTGGCCCCAACCACCTAGCAGCGGCAGCAGTATGGTGAGCAGGGTGAGTCCGCACAATTGCATAAACAGCATGGTGCGGAGTGTACCGATTTTTCGCGTCGCAAACCGCGCGCACAAATCCGCGCTTCCCCAAGCGAGCGCCGTGGCCAGTCCCAGCAGGATTCCCATCGTGCGTTACGACTTCGCTTTTTTTGGTAATTGCAGGCCGAGCTCGGCCATGACTTTCTGCAGATCCTTCCACACTTCACCTTTTGCTGCGGGATTGCGGAGCAAATACGCCGGATGATAGGTAGCCATCAATCTACGGCCGTGCCAGTCGATCCATTCGCCGCGAAATTGCGAGATGCCGCGATTGGTGGCCAGCAGCGTTTGAGCGGCTACGGCGCCGAGGCATACCAGCACTTTGGGATCGATCGCATCGAGTTGGCGCAGCAAATAGGGGGAGCAGGTCGCGACTTCATCATCTTCCGGCTTGCGATTTTCCGGCGGCCGGCATTTCACAACATTGCAGATGTAAACGTCTTGGCGCTGTAACCCCATGGCCTCAATCATTTGCGTCAAAAGTTTTCCGGCGCGGCCGACGAAGGGAATCCCCTGTTTGTCTTCGTCCGCGCCCGGCCCTTCACCAACAAAGACCAGCCTGGCCCTGGAATTGCCATCGCCGAACACAATCTTGTTGCGGCCTTTGTGGAGTTTGCAGCGTGTGCAATCTCCGATGTCCGCGCGGATCTTCACGAGGGTGTCTCCTTTGATCTTCCGCACTTCGGCAAACAAATCGTCTGGTGTTGTGATGTGGACCGGTGCGGGGGCAGGCTTGGCCATAGTTTCAACAGGCTTGGCAGGCGATGCACTCTTGCGCAAAGAGAACTCCTCTTCGAGAACGATTGTTGGTGGGACGATTGCGTTGTTTGTTGCGACCGCAGCGGGAACATTCCGGCTAGAGCTTCGAACCTTGTAAAACAAACGAATCCCGAGGTCCTCGTAATAACGCAAACGGTCTTCGATTTTTTCCTGCAGGATATCGTGAGGTCTGTCGGGCATGGTCGATTAGTCGCCCGCCCCGTGCGCGGCGGGTTTACGGGGGAGAGCGGCGCGCAGGCGCAAGGCTTCCTCGAGGATGCGCTGCGCAACTTCGGGTTTGCTCAATTGAGGCAACGCGGCTTCTCGACCGTCGCCAGCGAAAAATGTGACGACGTTTGTATCGACGTTGAAGCCGGCGCCTTGCGCGGTCACGGCTTTGGCAACGATCAAATCTGCATTCTTCGCGACGAGTTTCATTCGGGCGTTTTCTGCCAGGTGATCCGTTTCCGCGGCAAAACCTATGACCAATCGATCACCTTTATCACGGGCCATCGTGGCCAGGATATCGGGATTCGGCTCCAAGCGAATGGTCAACGATTCCTTGCTGCGCTTCATTTTAGAACGGGATGGCTCTGCAGCTCGATAATCGGCAACTGCCGCAGCAAATATGGCAATTGTGCTCGAGGGGAAATGTTCTTGTGCGGCCTGAAGCATTTCTGCTGCGGTGCGGACATCAATGCGTTCGACCCCCTTCGGAGTGTCGAGCGAAGTCGGGCCAGTAATCAAAACTACATGAGCACCTCGTGCCGCGGCTGCTTCGGCGATTGCGTAGCCCATCTTGCCCGAGGAACGATTTGTAAGGAATCGCACCGGATCAATATCCTCACAGGTCGCCCCCGCCGTCACCATGACTGTTTCCCGAGCGAGATCGTGCTTCTCCAGCACAACCTGCTGAATGGCCTTTATGATTTCTTCCTGCTCGGCAAGGCGCCCGGGTCCCGTCATTCCGCAAGCGAGATAACCTTCGCCCGGTTCAACAATACGCACACCCCGCGCACGAAGAGTCGCAATATTCTGCTGGGTCGCGGGGTGTTGCCACATATTCACATTCATTGCAGGAGCCATGACCACGGGAGCCGCGGAAGCCAAATATAATGTAGAGAGAAAATCGTCGGCGATTCCCTGTGCAAACTTCGCCAGAATATCCGCGGTGGCGGGAGCGACGACGAATAGGTCGGTCCTTTGCGCAACAGCAATATGCTCGATGGCGCTTTCAAGATTGGCCTTGCCATCGCTGGCAAATAAATCCGTGATCACTTTTTGTCCGCTGAGCGCCGCAAAGGTTAGAGGCGTGATGAACTCACGCGCAGCCCGTGTCATCACCACCTGAACGGAGTGCCCTTCTTGCTGGAGACGCCGGACGAGCTCTGCGGACTTGTAGACCGCGACCCCGCCGCTGACGCCAAGGGTGATGCGCATGGATACCTCGCAGGCGCTACTTCTTGCGCTTGCCGTCCTTCTCTGCGTCCTTCTCACCCGGCTCGCTGTAATCGTACTCAATCAAGCCGTGGTTCACTTCCTCGCAGGCAATGCGAGTCGCCTTCTGCGTGCGCTGATTGTCTACGAGCGGTGGAGCGCCGGCCATTAGTTGCCGGGCACGACGCGCAGCCAGGACTACATAAGCAAACTGGCTCTGCGGAGCTTTCATTTGCACGGCCATTCTGTCTTACCCCCCAAACGTTGCCAACAATTGCTTTACTCGATCGCGTCGCCGGTCGTTCCTGCAACGCAGGGCCAAAACTACGGATTGCGCTTCCAGGCTTGCCCGCTCCACGTCGTCGTTTACTATACAAAAATCGTAAAACTTTTCGCTGGCGACGATCTCAGCACGCGCTTTCGATAATCGCCAAGCAATCTCTTCGTCTGAATCCTGGCCTCGACTGCGCAATCGCCGTTCTAATTCCTCTCGCGATGGCGGCAAAATAAAAATTGCCACCGACTCTGGCAATCTTTCTTTTACCTGTGCCGCACCCTGGACGTCAATCTCCAGAACCAGATCCAATCCCTTGACTCGAGATTCTTCCAGCCACTTCTTTGGCGTCCCGTAGGAATGTTTGCCAAAGACGCGCGCATACTCCAGAAACTCGCCCCGCGCGATCATGGCCTCGAAACTCGCCTCGGAGACAAAATCATAGCATTTTCCACTGGCTTCGGTCCCGCGACGGGCCCTTGTAGTACACGATACCGAAGGCATGGTTCCCGGCAACTCCAGAATCTTCTGAACTAGCGTGGATTTTCCCGAGCCCGAGGGCCCGGAAACGATCAACACCAGTGGCGCAAGAGCTTGTCCCTCGCTCATTCGAGATTTTGTACCTGTTCCCTCAATTTTTCGATTTCTGCCTTGATCTCCAACGATAATCCCATCACCGCGAGCGCTTCACTTTCTACGCCGGGTGTTTTCGAAAGAATAGTGTTCGCTTCGCGATGCATTTCTTGCAACAGGAAATCCAGCTTTTTGCCGACTTCGCCCGCTCCGTCCACTAATCTCCTGAACTGCAGCAAGTGGCTTCGCAGTCGGTCTAATTCTTCGCTGATATCGCTGCGTTCTGCAAGCAGAGCCGCTTCTTGCGCGATCCGCCCGGCATCGACATTTACTCCGCTCAACAATTCTCTCAGCCGGCTTTCCAGTCGTCTGGTAAACATTGGCTGTAACGTATCGACCAGGCCTCGGGCCTTTTCTGCTTGCTCGCTGATCCGGTTGAGGCGCGCACGCATTTCTTCGGCAAGTTGGCGACCTTCGGCTAGCCGCATCTCATCCATCTTGTCCAGCGCTTCGCGCAAGTATCGTTCCAACTCCTTGCCGAGCGCGCCCTGTTCTTCCTCCGTCTCGGGCAGGGATGGTCCCAATCCGCCGACGACTCCCGGCAATCGCAGCAGCGCCACCAGATCCAATTCCGTTTTTGCATGCGTCTGCTTTTGCAATGCGCGCGCAGCGTTCAGATATGCCTCTAGCAATTCGCGATGCACATGTACCGGAGCTGATTCTCCCGGCTCCACGTTTACGTGTACATCGAGGTGTCCGCGATGAACTTTTTCACGAACCGCTTGCCGCAAGCGCAACTCGTAGGGTTCCAGCGAATCGGGCATGCGCAGCTTCACTTCGAGAAATCGGTGATTCACGCTCTTCACGCTCACCCGAATCGACCACCCGCCATGTTCTCCGCGCACCATAGCGTACCCGGTCATCGACCGGCATTCCCCGGTTCCCTTTGCCGGTGTTGCGAGCTTGACGTTCGGTTCCGTCTTCACGCTCATTCGTTTCCGCTCGCTTTTCGAGGCTTGAAATTTTCTGACTCTGTCGGAGCGAGCAATTCTTCATCCGCAAATTGCAAATCATACAAACGCGCGTAACTACCGCCGCTGGCCAACAAATCCGCGTGTGTTCCGCTCTCGCGAATGTGGCCATCCTCCACTACCAGTATTTTGTCGGCTTTGCGGATTGTACCTAAGCGGTGGGCAATCACAAAGGTGGTGCGGCCTACCATCAGGTTACTCAGAGCCCTTTGCACAAATAGCTCAGATTCGGTGTCCAGTTCCGAGGTCGCCTCATCCAGGATGAGAATCGGCGAATCCTTCAGAATGGCACGGGCGATGGCGATTCTCTGGCGTTGGCCGCCGCTTAGACGCGTGCCGCGTTCGCCGATCAAGGTACCGTAGCCCTGCGGCAAATCCATGATGAAATCGTGAGCGAGCGCAGCTTGCGCAGCCCTTTCAATTTTTTCCTTCGCTACCTGAGTCATGCCGTAACAAATATTGTTGCGCACGGTATCGTGAAACAGAATATTTTCCTGGGTCACCATGGATATCTGTCCGCGCAAGGAGCGCAGAGTCACTCCACGAATATCTCTTCCATCCACGCGAATTGCCCCATACTTCACTTCATAAAAACGCGGAATTAGATTTACTAATGTGGTTTTGCCCGCCCCGCTGGAACCCACGAATGCCACTACTTCACCGCGCCGTGCTTTAAAACTAATGTCCTTCAATATTGGCGCGTCCTCATAGGAAAAACTCACGTTTTCAAATTCAATTTCATTGGCGAAGGGAGGCAATTCAACTGCCGTTGGCACATCCTGTTCTTCCTGAGTTAAATCGAGATATGCAAAGACTTGGGCGGTGGCACCCTGCGCCTGCTGGAACTGCTGATAGACGGCTCCGAATCGCTTCACAGGCTCGTACAGTTTGAACAAAGCGTACACAAAAACAAAAAACATGCCTGCGGTCATTTGTTGATGGAGAATCTTGTCGCGTGAATAAAGCAGTAACAGAGAGATAACAACTGGTACGAGCATATCCATTAGTGGGGAAGTCCCGACCTGGGCGCGGACCCAGCGCATCGTTTCGCGCAAGAGTCGCTTCGCCGCGGCGTGAAATTTGGCGATCTCGAAATCCTCCATGCCAAAGGCTTTCACGATCCGGTTGCCGCCGACTGTTTCTTGCAAGATCTGGTTCAAATCTCCCAACTTACCCTGGCTGCTCTCGACCGAACGCCGAATGCGCCGCCCCAAATTTGCCACCGGCCACAAAACCAGAGGCAGCAAGACACCACACGTCAAAGTCATTTTCCAATCGATGGCCAACAAAACGACCAAAAAGCCAAAAAACAGAAAAATCTGCCGAAACACGTCCGCCAGATATTCTGAAAGTGCAGGGCGGGCTCGCTCCACATCATTGATTACTGCGGACATCACGCGTCCAGTCGGCTGTTGCTGAAAGAACCCAATCGGCAAGCGGATAATTTTTTCGTAAAGCGCGTTTCGCAAGTCCGTGATGGCTCGGTGCCCGACAAACTGGATGATTGTGCTTCCGCCATATTCCGTTATGGATTTTACGAAAAAAAAGACCAGCAGGGAGATCGACACCACGGCCCAGACGTTGTGAATGGCAGGAGGAAAGAATCGATTCAAATAGAGCGACGGACCGCCGCGCCACGTCGTGAATAGCAACACATTGGAATCCGGTGCGCCAGGATTGAGCACGCGGTCAACAATGGGTTTGATCAGAAGCGCGATTAGCGTCTCAGCAACTCCGCTGATCGCGAGCAACAGCACACCCGCGCTCATCGACAATCGATAAGGCTTCACGTAGCTGAGCAGCCGTTTCAATTTTGCTGAAAGAAAGGACTCCACTATCCGCTCCAATTAGCTTTTAGTCTCCACTTGGTACGCTATTCGCGCCAAAGAAGCGTGTCAAGTTTTCGGAAAGGGATTTATTTGCAGATATTTTCCAGAAATCGGTCGCAACTCGCTAATTAAATAGCCTATTTATCGATATCCCGGTGCATCAGACGTGTTGGCAGGCCGCGCTTATCCAGGGCCTTTTTCATCCACTCCGCCATCATCACCGAACGGTGTTTACCACCTGTACAGCCAAACGCAATCGTCAGGTAGCTCTTTCCTTCTTCGATGTAGTGGGGCAGCAGATACGTCAGCAAACTTTGCATCCGCCGCAAGAATTCCCCCGTTTGCGGAAACGATTGAATGTACTGGCGCACTTTCGGGTCTTTCCCTGTAAATTCGCGCAATCTCGGAACAAAATGTGGATTTGGCAGAAAGCGCACGTCGAACATCAAGTCGGCGTCGGTCGGGACTCCATACTTGTAGCCAAAGCTGACGATGGAAACCAGCATCGGCCTCTTGTTTTCGCTTTTGAAACGCTCCGTAACAAACCGCCTTAACTCATGCACGTTAAATTGTGAAGTATCGATAACGATGTCCGCCAATTTGCGGATCGGTTCCATCAACAGCCGTTCATGCTCGAGGCTTTCGCGCACCGAAAAATCGCGTCCTAGCGGATGTGGCCGCCGCGTCTCGCTGTACCTTCGCAGCAATGCATCTTCGTGCGCCTCAATAAACACCAGCACAATCGGGTGGTCGCGCCGCAGATGGCGCAGCAAGCCCGGCAGCTTTTCCAATTGCAAACCTTCGCGCGCATCCACCAGCAAAGCCGCCCGGGCAAAGTCTCCCTGCCCCGCTGCGTGCAACTCCGCGAAAATAGGTATCAATTCCACCGGAAGATTATCGACGCAATAAAATCCCATATCCTCAAATGATTTGAGGACGGTACTTTTCCCGGAGCCAGAAAGCCCCGTAAGAATTACCAATTGTCTGCCAGGATTTCGTTTCGTCAGCTTCTTGCGAGGTTTGTGCTTGGTTGGCAAAAATCAGCTCTTCACCCGGCGCTGATGTGTGCTCGGGATTCTCATGTCTTCCCGGTATTTTGCCACAGTCCGCCGCGTGACGTGAATGCCAGCATCATCCAATTTCTTGGCGATTTGTTCGTCGGTCAGCGGCTTCGCGCCATCTTCTTCATCGATCATTTTCTTGACCAGGCGCTTCAGCGTTTGCAGCGACATTGCGCCGCCCTCCGGCCCATTCACGGCCTCACTGAAGAACGAACGCAACTCCATCACTCCCTGCGGCGTGTGTGCGTACTTGCTGGCGACCGCCCGGCTCACGGTAGAGGGATGTACGCCCACTTCTTCGGCCACTTCCTTGATCATCATGGGCTTCAGCGAGTCCGCGCCCTTATCCAGAAATTCGCCCTGCCGCGCGATGATGGACTGGCAGACTCGCAAAATGGTGTGCTTGCGCTGCTCAATATTCTTCATCAACTGAATGGCCGCGGTGAACCGTTCTTTCACGTAGTTGCGCACTTCTTTATCCGCGGCATCGCGAACCAATAGACGGCGATAGGTCGGACTCAACCGCAACTGCGGCATGTCATCCTCATTGAGAAAAACCTGCCACTGGTCGTCCATCTTGCGAAAATAAACGTCTGGCTCAACCAGGCGTGGTTCGGTCTTGTTGTAGCGAAGTCCTGGGCGCGGATCGAGTTTCTTAATCGTCTCGATGGCATGCTTCACAATATCTGTCGGGCGATTCAGCGCCCGTGCAATTTCTTTCAACTGGTTCGACTGTACTTGCTTCAAGTGGTCGGAAACAATCTGGTAGGCCAGCGTATTTTGGGGATCGAACGCCTTCAACTGCAAGAGCAGGCATTCCCGCAAATCACGCGCGCCGACACCCATGGGATCGAAATCCTGTACAACCGCGATGGCATCATCCAAATCATCCTGCGAATATTTTCCGTTTTGCAACAACTCCTCGGTGGACGCGGTCAGATAGCCGTTTTCGTCCAGGTTCCCGATTATTTCTTCAACCAGCTGGCGAACGGTTTCCGAACAGATCGTGACGCTCAACTGCCATTCCAGGTGATCCGTTAATCCGGAAGGCGATGACAAAAACTTTTCAAACGAGGGCCGTTCGGAGATTTCTCGTTCTTGCGACTTGCCGCCATCTCCGCCGGTATCGAGGTACTGGTTGAAAAACGTGCCTACATCAAACTCGTCGAAAGGATTGGACTCGGCCTTTTCCGGCACTTTTTCCGTTTCCGCTTTCAAAAAGGTTTCGTCGCTGTAGTTATCGCTCGCGGTGGGCTCTTCCGACTGCTCTTCCAATACGGGGTTGGCGATCATTTCCTGGTTGATCATTTCGCGCAGCTCTAGGCGGTTCAGCGCAAGGACGCTGACCATCTGCACCAATCCTGGCGTCAGAATCTGCTTCTGCGTCACTCTTAAATTTAATTTGAGTCCCTGCCAGGCCATGGTCCCGTTCTTCTCAATCCTAGGATACGTCTAATTCAACCGGAAATTGTCGCCTAGGTAGACGCGTCGCACTTCCGGGTCATTGCTTAACTCCTGCGGCGTGCCCTTCGCCATTATTTTCCCATGATTTACGATATATGCGCGGTCGGTAACAGTGAGTGTTTCGCGCACGCTATGATCTGTTATCAGCACGCCAATACCCGATCGGCTGAGTTCCTGTATTAGATCCTGCAAATCCCGCACCGTAAGCGGGTCAATGCCTGAAAACGGCTCGTCGAGCAGAATGAACGAGGGCTGCAAGGTTAGGGACCGCGCTATTTCCAGTCTCCTGCGCTCGCCCCCGGAGAGCATGTACGCTTTGCTCTGGCGCACTGTTTCCAAGCCCATTTGCGCCAGCAATTCTTCCAATCGGTCACGCTGCTGTTCGGGCGTTAGCGGCAGTGTTTCCAGTACGGCCAGCAAATTCTCTTCACTGGTCAGCTGACGAAACACCGAAGGCTCCTGCGGCAAGTAGCTGATCCCACTGCGCGCGCGCAGATACATGGGCAGGTCGGTAATCTCCTCGTGATTCAGCAAAACTCGCCCTGAATCCGGCCTGGCCAAGCCCACAATCATGTAGAACGTGGTCGTTTTTCCCGCCCCATTCGGGCCCAATAAGCCCACTACTTCGCCCTGACCTATTTCCAGCTCAATGTTGTCAACGACTTTGCGTCCACGGTAGGATTTGCTTAGGTCGACGCCTTGCAGTGTGGGCATTCAGAACCAATAAGGGGATCGTTCATCGACCCAGTTATCTCTGAACTCGATGTTTGGTCAAAGTACGCAAACCATTCCCCGAATCCACGATGATCGTATCACTCGCAATATAGAAGGTCAATTCTCGACCCACAGTTGTGCCTTCGCTAGCGTCGTAAATCGTGGGATTTCCACCGCTTAGGACGAATTTCTGGTCTTCCGCGGTGTATACGCCGGTCTCCGCCGTGGCACGTCGATCTCCCTCTTCAACAACCACGCCGCCCCTTCCCACTGCCCGATTGATTTGGGAAGCGCCTTGTTCCTTGCCGCCGACCCCTCTGGTAAAAAACAGGTCCAGCATGGAGGCCCTCATCTTTTGGTCAACGGATTGCACGACAACGTTTTCTTCCAAGCGCGCTCTGTTCTCCACGTCCAAGTACGTCAATTTTCCTGAACTCACATGCCATAAAGTAGGTTGCTTACTGGCTGCATCCGCTGCCGGGGCTTGCGGGAATACTCCTTGCACGCTGCCCACCGCATTCAATACATGAGTGTCCCTCAACAGCTCGATGGAATCGGCCTCCAGTACCGATGGTCCCTGCCACATGCGGGCATGTCCGATGTAAAGCGCTCGGCCGGTGTTCGAATTCGCCTCCAAGTGCTCTGAGGATAGATTTACGGGTCCATTACTAAGTTGCGCCCCGGATTTCGCCGAGAAATCCGTCGAACGCACTTTTCCTTCGGCGCGCATAGTTCCGGTTTCCTGGTAAAAGGTCATCTTCGAAGCGTGTGTCTCGCTGCTGGTATCGCGCACGACAGCTTTCCCGGTGAGTATCGCAGTCTGCGGATTGTGAATCATCACTGCTTCATCCGCGTCTGCACTGCGATCCCCTTCTTTCAGGTGCACATTTCCATGCAAATTGATGCGCGTCCAGTCACCGGTAGCGCCCATCAGCAAGACCCCACTGGAGGCGCTGGCGCGTTGCACGGGACGGCCTTTCAGCTCGCGCTCGGTTTGTACCGATCCCGTTGCAACGACTTGCTGGGCTTTCCCCTTGGTTCCAAAGTCTGCCGCCAATTTATCCGCGTCTAGTTTCGAATGCGCACCGGCATCGTCAATCCATTCTATCGTTCCGTGGCTGAGCGTTTCCCCATGCTCGATGTGGCTGTGTTGCCCGGGCGGGACGGAGCTAAACTCCAATTGCAGCTCGTTCGACTTTAGCGTTCGAGTCGCCACCGTCTTCGCATCGCGGGTGTCCAACCTCACATTTCCTTGTAGCCTGAGCAGCTTGGCTTCATTCAAGGTCGGCCACATTTCGAGTTCAGCGGTTTCCGCGTTCATGGTGCTGTCCGGAGAACGCCTTTGCACCTTGCCCTCCGCTTTCATCGTGGTGATCCAGCCTTGCGGGGAAAAGTGTGACGTGAGTTTTTCGGCGCCGAGAGTTGAGGCGCCCTTCTCATCTTGGGTGGTCACGACTGGCGCTATATTTTTGCTTCCCGGCTCAGCGACCATCGTCCTTAGACGAAACGCACTGTCCATCCAGAGCGTGAGTTCACCGGATTTCAAGTCTTGCGACTTGCTCTTGGCTTCGACCGGACCGTCAAGAAACAGTGTGCGGGCTTGCCGGTCAAACAGCAGGCTAGTTCCGGTGACATCGACGGGTTCTTTCTCGCTTGCTGCTTTCCCTGGTTTGTTTGCGGCGGAGGCATCCAGTTCAATCCACACATCGCGCACCAAGCGCAATTGACCTTCCTCGGACATGTAAACCGCGCCGACACCGGTCCCTTTACCGTTGGTGAAGGTGAACTTCACAGCTTGCACCGTTTGGGCGCGTCCAGTCGCGCGTTCAAACGTGACGCCGCTGGTTTCTACCGTGGCCATGCCAATCGGCGGACCGTCCTGCTTACTCGTCAATTCCGCATCCGCGGCGCTTTGCAATTCCATCAACACATCGCCGTTGCATTGAATGCTTCCATCCGTTTTGGCGTAGCGGCAGCTTTCTGTGCGCATGACATCGTGGCGGTCGCCCTTTTTCCCAAATGCGGTGACGACGACTTCTTCCAGGAGACTGGCATCCTGCCCGCGATACTCGGTCGATTTCGAAGCGTGAACGGTATAGGTGATGTGCTCGCCGTCGCCCTGCGAGAAAGTGATTCCGCTGGATTGCCGCTCCACGTTCACTGGGGGTGCTGGAGGAGCGTTCTTCTTCTCCACGCGCGCCACCCATTTTCGTTGCAGATAAATGCCTCCGGTCAGGCCGGCAAGCACGAACGCCAATAGAGCAGAGAGGCTCGCAAATCGAGTGGCCACAGTTCTCTTCATATTTTCAGTTAATCAGAATTCCCGCGACGTGTACACATGGCGAAGGCACGGCCCGCTGGTTGCCGGAAAATGAAGATGGGCATGGGGTGAGCTGCCCGGACGACACGCGCGCTGGCTCTGTTCATACGAGATTGGGAAGCGAGCTACCCGGCCGCTTCACTCGTGGCGGGTAAAGCGGGGAGGATTCCCAGGTTCGCGGCTGCCACGCTGTCTCGGTTAGTATTTTTCACCAGGTACATGGCTTCATCGGCGAGGTGTAGTAATCCTTCTTTGGTTTTTGAATCGCCCGGATAGGCCGCCACTCCCACGCTTGGCGTAACTTTAATATTCAGTCCTTCGGCCGTGAGCCACGTCGTTTCGCGAATCAGCCGGTGTAATCGGCGCGCGACATAGATTGCATTTTCTTTTGAAGTCTGCGGAAGCAAAATCACAAATTCATCGCCGCCATAGCGAAACGCAAAATCAATCAAGCGGCAATTCGTTTTCAGCGCATCACCCATCTCGGCCAGCAGTCGCGAGCCCACCAAGTGTCCATGCGTATCATTCACTTGTTTGAAGTGATCGAGATCGATGAACACAATCGAGAATTCGTAGTTATAGCGCTGCGAACGGTAGATCTCCGTATCGAGAATAAATCCCATGTGCCGCGCATTGTAAAGCGATGTGCAGTCGTCCTTGATGGTCAGCTCATGAATCCGCTTTACGTGCCGAGCGTTTTCGAGGGCAATAGCTGCAAAGTCAGATAGCGCCTCCAACAATTTCAAATCGCGTGGATCGAATCCATCGGGGCCCACGCAATTAATGAGTTCGATCACTCCCAAACAGGTGTCGCGGAATTTTACCGGAACGGCCACAATTGACCGCGTTTCCATCTTCGTCTTTTCATCTACCTTGCCGAAGAAGCGCGTGTCCTTGCTGGTGTCCGGCACGATCACTACTTCACCATGTTGAGCCACCCAGCCGCCTATTCCCTGTCCCATCTTTATCCGTACGTCTTTCAGCGCCTGCGAAGCTTTGCCCACCGCCAGCTCAAAATAAAGCTCCTGCTTCGCTTCATCCAACAACAACAGCGACCAGTTGTCGGGTCGGAGGAACTCATCAATCTTTTCCATGATCGTCCGCAGCACTTGGTCGAGCTGCAGCGAAGACGTCAGGGCCTTCCCCAACTCCTGGAAGACGGCAATCTCCCCAGCCTCACGCTGTTCGGAAGGCACACCCGCATTCCGCCGCCGTTCGATCGTCGGAAATTGCTTAATTTCCTCTACGCTCACTAAGAGTTTTCTCCCCACTGAGTTCGCATCCCGCCAGTCAGCCTCCCCGCGATCCCGCGTTTCACACTCGTCCCCATTCTTGCTATGTTCGTCAGTATAGGCACTCTGGAAAATCCCGCGCAACCTTCTCTTAATACAGGAGTGGCTATCTTGCCATCGTGCGCTATCCGCGCTCCCGCACCTTTCCGCCTCTTCGTTCAATAGCATTTTCCTCCGCCGCGGTCTGAAGTTCGTTTTTGTCCGCGAATAGCACCACCAGAGACTGGCGGACCAGATTGATCGCTGGGTTCCACAGCAGCCAGTCATCTCGCCGTTATCTTGCTCATTTTCAAACTGACTGCAGCACCATAGGCCACAGCCTAAACGGCTACTGTTGCCTGGCTATGCATTAGTTCTTTCGATTCCTCTGGCATTTTATGGATTGCGCTACTGAGCGACTTCTTCCACGATAGACTAGGCGCCTCTTTCGGCTCATAAATCGAATGTCGTTTCAAAACTTCCGCTCGAACCAAAAAGGAGAATCATAACCATGACGAAATCGAACGTCGCACTGACCGCAATTCTCGCAACCGCACTGATCGGCAGCGGGGTCGCGCTCGCCCAGAAACCGGTAGACAACGTCAGCGCCCAGAAACACCCGAACCTCGCCGCAGCGCAACATCTCTCGCAACAGGCTTGGGAAAAGATCTCCTCTGCGCAGCAAGCAAACGAGTGGGATATGCAAGGACACGCGGCGAAAGCTAAGGACCTCCTGGATCAGGCAAACAAGGAACTTAAGCTTTCCGCAGAAGCCGCAAACAAGAACCACAAGTAGAATTCGCTCTACTCAAAAACTCTGGCCCGTCCCGGACCTCCCGGGACGGGCATTTTTTTCTGCTGGTGTATCAATCCTGAGCCTGACCCACACAAGTCTACCGTTTCACCGATGCTGCTGAGGCGAGGCTCGATATGTTGGTCGCTTGGAAGCGCGGTTAGTTGGGGAATACAAAAATATTACGGGGCGCTGGGAATCTGGATGGAACGGGAGCGCCGGAGCTTCCAATCCAGAAGGAATAAAACATTGGGAAGGGCTACAAAGGCCAGGACCCCGTAGTTCTGCATGTGGACAACCCCAGCAAATGCACCCAGCGCGAACAGCGATATTAACGCCGACCGAAGCTCCCACTTCCAAGCCAACAACATTCCTATGATAGCTGCGAACAAAAGCAGCATACCCACCCAGTCGCGAGAGTGAATTGCGCCCAAAGGACCCCGCAGGCTCGCCCGCAGCAAAAGCAAGAAAAACAGCGACGATCAGAATCGTGAAACTTCGCGCGGCCCATCGTATGATCGAGCTGAAGATCTGTAGCATATTCGCGCCAAAGAACCCGGAATTCCATGCGGAAGGTCACGGAGCTGTGTGATGGAGGCTGCGGTCGTGCAGAATCGGACTGCTCGGCTGGGCTGAGGCCATTTCTACAAACTGGAGTCAACCTCCCGACGTGATGGTAAGTCTTTTACTTTCATTCTGGTATTTGTCACTCCAGCTGCATCGGCGAATCATAAATTATTTCCGAATAAGGAGCTTCGTGCTTCAGGAACACCATGCTCCGACTAGCACCTAAATGGTCCTCGTGTGCAAGGGGGGAATGTCTTTCCGACGTCTTGGCATCAGTTCGAACTCGAGTGGTGGGCCGCGACATCGTTCACAATGGGAACGGTGCAGTGTATTTCCGTTCCGACGTTGCGTTTGGACTTCACAGTTATCGACCCATTTACCAGGGTAATTCGCTCACGCATACTGATCAGCCCCAGCCCACCACTGTGTACCCCAGTTTCTGGATCAAATCCTGCGCCGGCATCGCAAACCAAGAGGTGAACCGCGCCGGGAGTGCCAAACAAGTGCACCTGGATTTGATCGGTCCCACTGTGCCGGATGCAGTTCCGCAAAGCCTCCTGGGCGACCCGAAACAGGCAAGTGGAGATTGACTTCGGCAAGGGGTGCGGCACGTCCCGATGGCTAAATTCTATTTTTACTTTGTGGTGTTCTCCGAACTCTCGACAAAGGCTCTGCAATGCCACACTGAAGCTCAACAGTTCAAGCACCTGCGGGTGCAATTCGTGGCAGATGGTTGCCACTCCGTTCAAAATTTCTGAAGCGCGCGACTGCAACTTGCTTTTGAGCTGCCTGATTCCTGATCGAGATTGCAGCGAGACCTCCTCGAGCTCCTCCAACTCGATCATTAATAATGCCAGACGCTGATTGATATCGTCGTGGAGATCTCTTGCAATTCGCGTGCGTTCGGACTCCTGCGCCTCGATCAGACGACCTCCAACTTTTGCAAGTTCATCCTCTGCCTTCTTGCGATCGGTGAGGTCGACGAAGCTGACCAGGTTAGTTTCGTCGAGAGACGCAAAATGAAATTCGATGTAGCGGAACGAACCATCCTTGCAGCAAACCATTGCTTCCATCGGAGTGATCGCAGCCCGGTTGCGAATTGCCTCCGAAACTCTTGCGTCCCATTCCGTGTTGATTCGTTTCCGGTACTCAGGATCGGGATAGGCAAGGGTCCACCATTCCCGAACACTCGGAATATCCTCTTTGGTGTAACCAAAAAGCTCGGTGAACTTATCGTTAACGAGCTCTACGATTTGCTCCCATCCGCGCGAAACCACGATGGCAACCGGTGAACTCTTCACAATGTGCCGGCTCCGCTCGTCACTGGCCCGCAGCTTTTCCTCGGCCCTCTTTCGTTCGGTAATATCCGCTGTCATGCCGATCAAGCGGACCATTTTGCCGGCTTTGTCGAAAGAAGCGTGGCCGCTCTCTCCGAGCCACAGCAAGTCACCCTCCGAACCAAGCCTGCGATACTCCGTCCGATACGAAGGCGCTTCGGGCGTTAGCGACGTGGCCAAATGCCACAAATTGTCGCGATCATCGGGATGGATTAGACTGAAATAATCCTTGGCGACACTATCGCCCGCAGGTCCGCTGACACCCAAAATGCTCTCGCATTCCGCGGATCGCCGAACCGAATCAGTAGCGGGATTCCACTCCCAGGCATACATCCTGCCTACTTCAGCCGCGATTCGCAGCCGCTCTTCGCTCTCACGCAATGCCTGCTGAGCCTGCAAAATTTCTGTGAGATTGTGGGCCATAGCATGGACAAAAGGGGCCTGAACCTCTTCTGTGCGAAGGATGCTGGTATATTTCCAAATTTGGATTTCCCCGCTTTTGGACCACAGTTCTATGACGCCACTTGCCGACTTATTCTCCTTTAAACTGATCAGGTAGGCATCCAGGTCATCATGAAGACTAGGGCTTAGGAGTTCCCGAAGACTCCGGTTTACAAGTTCGCTCGGCTCATAACCGAGAGTTCTGGCAGCGGCAAGATTGACGGTCATTAGAACGCCATTCAAGTCATGGGTGCAGATCAAATCGCGGCTATTCTCTACCAGGTCACGGTAGAGCTCGTCTTTTTCGCTCAATGCCGGATCTCCAATCGTTCCGCATCCTCTGCCTTCGGTCAGTAGTCTTTTTATACACGCATTCCAGGCATTCGCAATCGAGAAAGCGGCAGGCATGATTGTGGCCTGTGAAAAATCCGCGTGCAATGCGGATTACTCGGCCATCTCCGCAGAAAGCCGTCGCGTTCAACAGTTTACCTTCGCCCCGCGGCGGTGAATGCACGTCTCTCGCCGATTATAGTCCCCTCCAAGGAACGCCGGCCCTTCCTTCGTTTCCTTCGCGCCCGCCTTCTTATTTCCCGCAGGCGAGGCTCTTTGCGCTCCGTGCGGTTGGTCCTTCCTGCCTCCGCTGCTACACTCATTAATTGATTACAGGTAGAGGGCATGGCCAGGGGAAATTTCGGAGAACGTCTCAAACGCGAACGCGAACTGCGAGAAGTATCGCTAGAAGAAATAACTTCGGCAACGCGCATTGGACCTCGCTTCCTCGAAGCACTCGAAAATGAGGAATGGGAGAAACTACCAGGCGGGGTCTTTAACCGCGGGTTCGTTCGTTCCGTTGCGCGCTATCTCGGCCTTGACGAAGAATCCTTCCTGGCGGAATACGATCTGGCCCGCGGCCCCCTCGTTCAACTACCTCCACAAAACAACGCCAACCATTTTTCTTCGCGTCCCAAATGGATTCCCTTTGTCGCGTTTCTCGCATTGCTCGTTATTGCGGCTGGATTGGTCGGCGGCGGGTACTACGCCTGGCGCTACTACCTAGCTCACCGCGCTGCTAAGCAATCATCTCTCATCCTCACGCCAAGCCCTCCCACCTTACAGTCAAGTGAAGCCTTATCTCCCCTTGCTCCTGCGTCTCTCACAGATCAGCCCTGCCACCGATGTTTATTTGCAACGCCCCCGGCACGGCTGGATCTTGATGTGTCTATCGCCGCGCCCACACACTTACGTATTCTGGCCGACGGTAAACTTATCCCCGACGGCGAACTTCCCTTAGGCTCCAACCGCAACTTCTCGGCCAATGATCAATTTGAAATCATGGCGGCCAATTCGAGCGCGGTGTTGCTGGAATTGAACGGCCAGACGATGCCGCCACTTGGCGCGCCCGATGCCTCAGGTACAATAACGGTGGGTCACAAAGATCTGAGGCCTGCACAAAGTGGAATCGCTCAGCCCTGAGGTTATCGAAGATCTTCGCCATGGACGCGCCACTTTCGAGCGCAAAATGGCCGTGGTCTCCACTGGCGCGCATCTTTCTCCCGCTGACCGAGCCGAAATTCTTTCCGTCCTCGCACATGATCGGGACGAACTGATCTCCACCAGGGCGTTCGATGGACTTGCCGGTATTTCACTCGAAGTTTTCGTGGAAGCTCTTTCCCGCGAAAAAGTTGCTACCCAGCTATTTTCCTATGCCGGCAAAGCGCTTGCCGACAAGCCCGCTATCGTTGACGCCATGATTCACAACAGGAATTGTGCCGGTGAGTATCTGGTTCCGCTGGTGCCCCGACTTTCCGCAACTGGAGTCAGCAGTTTGCTGGAAGAACTCGACCGCGTTTCCGCTTCAAGTGCGCTCGCTACCGCAATGGAGCACTCCCCACATTTAACTGCGGACCACAAAAATGTGCTGCAAGAACTTCGTTCCGCCGCTCTTCTCGACCCAATGCGTCTAGCCGAAGTTGCAGAAGAGGCCGAGCCCGATCCCGTAAAGCGTCAGACGCTTTTGCAGCAGATTTCCCGGATGAATGTGTCTCAGCGCGTGCAGTTTGCAATGAAAGGCAGCGGCGAAGCACGCCGCACCCTCATTCGCGACTCCAATAAAGTGGTTCAGCGCGCCGTACTGCAATCTCCTCGCCTCACGGATCAGGAAGTCGAAGCCTATGCCAGCATGGCGAATCTCACTGACGAAATTCTTCGCATGATCGCCAACAATCGCAATTTCCGCAAAAACTATACGGTCGTTCGTAATCTGATGAACAATCCTAAAACACCTCTCGATGTCACTCTCCACATGCTTCCCATGCTCAATGCCCTCGATCTCAAAAGGCTCTGCACCAATAAAAATATTCCGGAAACGCTCCGCACCACTGCTGTCAAACTCCAGCGCACCCGCAAGGAACTTAAGCATTAGGATTTGACCGAACTCTCTCGCCTTCTTCTGCGATGCAACTTTTCCTGAACTCTCGCCAATTTGCGCTAGAATAGTGTCAAACTCAATCGACCGCTCAATCGTAGCTAACATCTGCGATTCACTTGGGATCAAGGGATGACGCAATCTGATTCTGCAATTCGATTCGGAAGGAGTCCCTATGTTTAGCTTGATTGGAACGCTGATCATTGGGTTGATCGTCGGGGCCGTCGCGAAATTCTTTATGCCCGGCAAAGACCCCAGCGGGTGTCTCATTACGATCCTGATTGGCATCGCCGGCTCTTTTATTGCCGGCTATCTCGGCCGTATGCTCGGCTGGTACCAGGAAGGACAATCGGCCGGTTTCATTATGTCGGTGCTCGGAGCAATTCTTCTCTTATTTCTTTATCGCTTGTTCACAGGCAAAAGAGCAACTTGAACCGGTCTGCCAGGGGCACCACTGGCATTGGCAACCGCGTTCTTTTCTCAATAAGGATGATGCGGATGATGTTCGCAAATGCAAAATATGTTGTGCTCTTCTTGTCGATTTTCGTGGCCGCCTGCTCTTCTCACAAAACAATGAGCCACTCTCCGGCAACATCTGCCAAAACTCCCGCTTCCCTGCTTGGCACCGAGTGGCTTCTCACCGATCTCCCCGGCACTCCGGTTGTGCCAAATTCCAAAGCCTCGCTCTCCTTCTTCGAGCCCGGGCGCGCGGCCGGAAATGCTTCTTGCAATCGTTTCGCCGGTAGCGTAGCTATTTCCGGAGACTCCATCAAGTTCGGCCAAATGGCCTCCACCCGCATGGCTTGCGTCGACGATGCGGTCGGTGCTCAGGAAGATCAATACCTGAAACTTCTCGAAGCGGCAAAACGTTTCGAGCTGAAGGACAATTCCCTCCTGATTTTTGTGGATGGTTCCGATAAACCTCTACGCTTCGCTCGCCAAACAACTTCCCACCCTTAGCAATGCGCTAGAATATTGGCGTTGGTTTATCGGAGGCACTCATGGACGCGCGCAGATTACCACGAGCCAGTTTTCTTTATGGTTTCACAATGATTCTCGCCGCGGCCTCGGCACTATTCTTCCTGCAATCTGGCCGCGCGCAAAATCTGTCTGCCCCGTGGACAACCGCCCAAACCGTGCAGTCTCAGGAATTGGTGAAGGAGCTTTCTGATGCCAAATCCGCGCCGACTATAGTCTTTGTTGGCTTTCAGCGGCTCTACACTGCCGGGCACATTACGAGTGCGCAATTTCATGGTAGCGGCGGGAGTCCGGAAGGACTCGCACAATTAAAGACATGGGCTGCCTTACTACCACGTTCAAAGAGCCTGGTCATCTATTGTGGTTGCTGTCCGCTCGAACGCTGCCCAAACTTGCGTCCCGCTTTCAGCGCTCTCCACGATATGGGTTTCACGAAACTTCGCGCTCTCGTTCTTCCCACGAGTTTCGCTGCGGACTGGGCTGACAAAGGCCTTCCTTACGATAAGGCCCAATAAAATTGGCACCGCTACTCCCCATCGATCGTTCTGGCTGCAGCGAATCGCGGGAGATGCTTCTGACGAAAGGCCCTTGCCAGATTCAGATCGCGCCGATGGCAGGATCATTGACGTGCGGCTATGTAGGCCCCTGGACTGCTCTTCGCTTCAGGGACACTCGCCATCGACGGACGCAGTCATTCTTGAGCAGGATATTTGCGCTAGTTCCTGCTTCCTTACTGTACTTGTAGTAGCCTATCTTTCGATCCAACGCCTATGCTTACCGAAATGCTACTGATTTTTCTCCACCCCGCCCGCACCAGCACCAGAGTAATACCCCTGCCTGGTTTTCACCAACAATCCCTCCTCGACGGTATTCACCCTCACCAGGTGATAATTCGAACTTCGCTTATTCCCCTTCGGCACATACGCCAAGGTGTATTCGTGCCGAGCCTGTTCTGTCATTTGTGAATAGAGCCGCTCCATTGCATCGCTCTTTGACGCGTAATAAATATCGCCCCCGCTGCAATTCGCGTAATCCCGCATTCTCGCAAATCGTCTGTGGAAGGAATCGCTGCCGATCGCCAATCCGTATACCGAAATATTCTCGTGCAACAATCGTTCCACCGTCCCCTCGTAAGTGTGATGATTAAATATCGCTCCGTTCATCCCGTCCGAAATCAACAGTATGATTTTGCGCCGGTTTCGTTCGCGTTCGTGCAGCAACTCTGCGGCGGTATACACCGCGTCGTCCAGCGCCTTCGTCGGCCTGCTTCCCGCATCCACCGGCGCCGCAATTCCCGGCTCGCCCACACCCAATGGATGCCAATCGGCCCCGTTCTCCTTCGGGGCCGATCCGGTCTTCGACGGCGCGCTCGCCTCTTTGACGTCTCTTAATTGCGCCACAAGCCCATCCTCCTCGCTCGTGAATTTTTCACCGCAATTTACATCCAAGTCGAAGCGGCACACCATCGCCTCGTCACCCAAGCTGATTCCCGCCGTAACACTGCGCAAGCTTGCCACCAGGGCCGCCGCATCTTTCGATTTCAGATCGTCATCGACCAACACAACCAGCGAAAGCGGAAACGCCTCAGTCGTAAACACTTCGATCGACTGTTCCACGTCATCATCAAACACCCGGAAATCCTGAATCTCCATGTCGGGAACGAGATTGCCGGCGCGATCTTTCACGGTTACCGGCAGAACCACTAGATTCGAATTTACGAGGATTTTTCCCTGTGCCGCATTCTGCTCCGCGGCAGGCTGTTGGTTCGACGAGGTCGTCTGCGCAGACACCCAACCTGGCCACCCCAGTAGCGCACCAACGCATCGGAGCGCCAAGATAAGACTGAAGTATCGCCAAGAATTCATCCGCACCTCCAACTCCTCATACTCGTGGTTCCCTACTATGACGCTTTCCCTCCTGAAAGAGTGGCCCTTCGCTCTTCGATGCTCTCTCCCCTCTTCCTCTCCCCGTTCCTCGGCGCTAGACTACCTTGACAGCCGGGCACGCCCGATCGAGTCCGACTTGGTTTTCCCTCTGGGCTATGGCAATGGATATCGACACACTCCGCCGCCTCTGTCTCTCTTTCCCCGGCGCCACCGAGCACATTCAATGGGGCGACGATCTTCTATTCAAAGTTTGCGGGAAAATGTTTGCGGTGACCCCTCTCGAACCGGGAGCGGTCTGGCTCTCCCTCAAGGTTACGCCAGAAAACTTTGTTGAACTTACCGAACGCCCAGGCATCATTCCTGCTCCCTACCTCGCCCGCGCCAATTGGATCGCCATCGAGTCACCTACAATTCTTCCGACTCCAGAAATTGCTTCTCTCCTCCGCAACTCCTATGAACTGGTCCTCGCGAAGCTGCCCCGCAAACACCGCGAATCGCTGACCGCCGCGGCGCGCCGGTCACAACCCTCCGCAAGAAAGTCCCGATCCAAACCCTCGCAAGCGCCCAAAAAGGCGCGCTAGCCCGGCCAAAGGTCGATAATTCGACCTGTCCTGAAGTACAGCTTTGTTTATGGCAACCGGCTTCAAGGTCGCGAAACTTTTCATCCCTCGAAGGGGTTAGATTGGAAAAGTGCCGAAGTGGTCTGCAGCTTGCAGCTATCCAGTGCAGTGCTGCCCTACGCAAGCACACTTAACTATCATCCAAGGAGAACTCATGTCGATGAAGTTCATCGCCAAGCTCGCAGTTTCCGTCTTGTTTTTCGCCCTGTTGTTCACGCTCGCTCCTAACAACGCGGACGCGCAGGGCAAACATCCAGCCTATCTTCACGCTCTTACCGATCTTCGTCACGCTCGGGCTCACCTTGAGCATGGCGACGGCGGTCAATTGCGTCATGAGGAAGAAGAAGCTATTCGTGAAATCGACGCCGCGATCGCAGAAATCAAAAAGGCCTCGATTGATGACGGCAAGGACCTGAACGATCACCCACCGGTTGATGCTGGCCTCGATCACACCGGCCGTTTGCATCGCGCTGAGCAGTTGCTCGACAAGGCTCACCAGGACATCGCAAGAGAGGAGGACAACACTATCGCTCAGGGCCTCCAACAGCGTGCCTTTGGCCACATCGATCGCGCCAAGCACGAAGTGGGCGAAGCTATTCGCTACCTCGCGTCCCACTCCTAATTCAACTTCAAGCTAAAAAGCACCGTGGCCCAAAAAAGCTCCGGTGCTTTTTTGTGACTACAAAAATGTAAAGGCCGATCCTCGGATCGGCCAACCCATCTTTCTTGCTCAGTTTTGGAGTGAATCTTCGTGCTTAGGCGGTGGCTTTGGACCCAGGTGCTCTTCGCAACGGCCGCGCTCCCGGCACCGGGAACGTCATCTGCCAGAAATTCGTATCAGGATTCGCAAACTCCAACCCCACCAGGAATTTGCCGTCTCGTTCCTTCTTCACGAATACCACATGCGATTCGGCAGGACGGTTGGTATTCTCATTCACGAGCAACAGCGACTGGCCCGTCAATACGCTCTCATCCATCACTAGGAGCGCACCTTGACGGTTTACCGAGCGCGTCATCGCTTTATGACAGAATTTATCGCCCATATCATTCTGTCCATGCACCAGCACCGGCAGAGCCAAAGCCACGCGCAATGTTCTCCGACGTTCGCGATATCGAAAATGTAGTACACCCATGGGGACCTTCCTGCTTTTAAAGTTCGGGTCCGCATTCACCTTCGCCGAATAAGAAACTTTGCCGGCGGCTTTTGCTCCGGCGGGATTTCTAGTTCTCTCGAAGCGTTTGCTCTGCGGATAGACTGCCTTATACATCCTGTCAGGACAATAGCTGGGCCGTACCAAAATACTCCTTTGGTTTCCAGTACGCTAGTACTTCCGCCTGGTTTCCTGGTTTCGCAAAAATTCACCTCTTCTCACTACAATTTTAACCGCGGCGCAAAATCTCTCTGACCCAGGAAATCGGCCGGGCCGCGGATTCCCGGGATGCTACGCTGCGTTCGGCCAAACTGCAAAAGTGCCTGTCGAACCGGTGGCAGGGACCGCAAACCCTCCCTATCTTACTGATGACAGATTATTTAGGTCCCGTCGGTGGCCACCAACTCGATAATTTCCACGCTCCACGGCTCCACGTCCAAATCAATGAGCGCCATCGTTATTGGCAGTCTAAATCTCCTTGGTCCGGCGCTCCCCGGATTCAGGTACAGCACCCCGTCCCTCTCCCACTGTTCTGCCCGGTGCGTGTGTCCGCTGATGATGATATCGATATCCGCGGCTTCTGCACTCAAATCCAATTGTCTCAAATTATGAATCAGGTACAAGCACGCGCCACCGGCTTCCACCAGCAAGGTCTCCGGTAACTTTAGCGCCCAGTTCTCGGTATCTACGTTTCCACGCACCGCGAACACCGGCGCAATTGCTTTTAGCCGGACCAACAGTTCCGGATTTCCAACGTCTCCAGCATGTACGATCAGATCGACGCCGCGCAAGGCCCGTTCCGCTTCAGACCGCAACAGCCCATGTGTATCGGAAATCACGCCAACTCGCATATCTATCGGGTCCCTGTATCCACGCACCTGGAATCAGCTAAATCTGCCCGTCTTTTCCAATGTAGTCGCCAGGCACCTCGTCCTCCGGCACTTCATGGGTTCGTACCTCGCCCACATCCGCATCCGGTACGCTTTCCACTCCCTGGACCACCTCTGCCTCAAACGATTGCCCTTCCTCCAACAACTCTTTCACGCTTTCTGATTCCGCATCCGCGATTCCAGATAATCCCTGGGTATCGCCAGACTGTCCTCCTGTTTGTGCCCCCAACTCACTGCTTTCGTAGATAATTACTCCGGGAATGTCGGCCTTGCCGCGATTTTTTTTCTTTGCCATTTTCTTTGCCGCACTCTTCTTGGGAACCCCTTTCTTGAATGACACACGCTGCACTACTTTTGCCTTGGGAGCCAGGTTCCGCTTTATTCGCGCAGTTTTTTTCGTTAATTTCTTGGTTGCCATTTTTCCATCCTCATCGCAAAGTCTACCACCGTACTGCTTTCACCGCTTCAACGGCGCTGAGCACTGGAATTTTCCACCACTCCATCTATAATGCTCCCAGAAAAGCCATTAGAAAGCTGTGAGGCGGTCTGGGTATTCCCGACGGCAAAAGGCTACCGATCATGAACAAAGAACAGCTTAAAGCTCAGGTTTATGCCGTTGCGTTGGTACCGGTAATCCGCACTTCTTCGGCCGAAGATGCTCGCTTCGCTGTCGAAGAAGTCTCTCACGGCGGAATTCCCTTAATCGAAGTGACGATGACCGTTCCTGGTGCCATCAACGTCATCCGCGACGTCTCCAAACACGTTCCCAACGTCATCATCGGTGCGGGTACCGTACTAGACGTCCATACTGCCCGCCAGTGTATCGACGCCGGCGCTCAGTTTATCGGCAGTCCGGCCCTAGACATCCCGACCGTTGAATTCGTTGCCAAAAATCCCAATGTCATCATGATGTCTGGCGCCTTGACGCCGACCGAAGTCCTCAATGCCTATAGGGCTGGCTCTGATTTTGTGAAACTGTTTCCTTGTTCGCTTATGGGAGCGGACAGCTACGTACGCGCCCTTCGCCGCCCGTTTCCGGAAATACCGCTCATTGCCGGCGGTAGTGTCACCCAGCAAAATGCTGCACACTACCTCTTGGCCGGAGCTGCTGCCCTCAGCGTAGGCAAGGAACTGGTGCCTCTTGAATCGATGCTCCTTCACAAACCCGATCGCATCCGTGAACTCACTCGGCGTTTCGTCAGCATCGTGCGCAGCTCTCGTGCGCGCATCGCCGAAGCGCAACAATCCCAAACCGTCAATTCCAACTATTCATAAGGGGCATGGCGCGCCGAGCGTGTCTTGGGTTGCCCTCTTCTCTGGCTAACTCCGTTAGAACTCAAAATGAAACCGCACCGTTGGCACAATCACCGGACCCCGATCGCGGTTATACCCGGGATCTACGGCATACTGAAGCCCTACCGCGGGAAAAAATCCCCTCCACACGTGGATTGTATAAAAACTCTCCAAAATATTTTCCCTCCCGTAGTTCAATCGCCCATCACCCAAAATAAATCCATAACCGCCGTAGCCGAGATATTGCTGGTGCTCGTGGCTGATTCCGTTGCTAACGAATACCAATCCCAATCGATCGTAACGGCGCCCCCACTTCGAGCCATTCGCGCCGGCGCCAATCTCAAAGGTCTCATCGTCTTCCGTGTATGCAAATGACTCGTGCTTCCCTTCATTCCAGCCCCAGCGCCCGAAGATGCCCATCCATTCATTAATCGGCTGCTCAAAGTTCAATGCAAATCCATATTTAATCGTCGTCTGCAAGGGATGATAGGTTATCTCCGGTATGGGAGTGATTCCCAGCAGGTAGTTATCGACTGCGACCTTGTAAATCCCCATGTTCGCGTGGTTCACAAAGCTCAAAATCCGCAGGGTCCCTTCGTGCTTCCCCACTACTCTCCGTCGCAACTCCAGCTCCACGTTTTCCGCACGTGCCAAACTCGGATTTGCTTCAAGGTTGATTCCATTGGCGACTTTGGGCATTAGCCCTTCGGCAAATCGTAACGTCCATCCCCGTTGGTGGTACTCAAGTAGTGCGGCAAAGGTAAACCCACGCGTATCCGCGGCATAGTCCCAGGTTCCGTTGTTGTCCGTCGTCCAGTTCATGAACTGGAAATTCGTGTCCGAACCATACGTATTCAGGTCGAAAAAATCGGCCAGACTGAATTTTCCGAAGCGTATTTCCAACCTTCGTACCGGCAACTCACGAAATAAGCTATATGGATTTCGTTCGCTCGATTCCTGGCCGCCACCTAGCGGAATGATCTGGTGCCACATCAATCGCGCAATATAGGGGGCCTTGCTTAGCTGCGGATTCCTGACAACGTCCAGGTTGAACGCCCCTGCCATACCGAGCGCGGAGCCTAGACCGGCCCCCCCTGTCTCTTGAACATCGCATAAAAACTCGGTGGTCGAAGTCGCGCGCCAACCGGTGTACAACGTGAGCACGCGCGATGTCGCATCCTGCGCTTCCGGCGACAAACTGTTTTTGCCCTGATAGGGTGAGGTGAAGGTTGGATGATATTGTGAAATGAAATTGGCTTGCCCGGAGAGCCACAAACGATCCCATTCCGCGTGCCGGAACATGGTAGTCAACGTATCGTCCGCCTCCGGTTGTACCTGCCCTTGTGGGTCCTGCGGTGAACTTGGCGAGGCGTCGGTGCCCTGCTGGGCTTTCAGGTCATTGCAAAAAATGAATAGGAAAAGCGCCCCAACAGCAAATTTCATGCCGATTGCCCTTCCACACTCCTTCGCTCTGCCTGGTTGAGCCAATTCGATCATGCGGTCCGCAACTTTCCCAGATTCATTCCGCTAGCCTTGAATTGCGATTTCCGCTTCGCATACAAATTGCTTTTTGAAGGCCGACATTGCGCTATCTATCCAGATTGCTTCCAGACGCGGCTCCGGACCCTGGCAGACCCAAACGCAGTACAACGAGGATGCCTTAGGTGTGGCTATTCGCTTGTGAACAGTTTGTAACATGAGTGTACCTTTCCACCGGATCGACGGGGCAGCGTCACAGAACCGGTGGGTCAAGAACACTTGATCTCACCTGATCGGTGCGTGCCGGTTAGCCCGGCTACTTCGTGGGGGCGGGTGCCTTGTGTCCGCGCATCCATCTGTTCTACCTTTCCAAGACAGGCTACGCTTATCCGGCTAGCGCTTGTTTTGCTCTCTTGGATTTGATACCATACCCCCCTAGGGTAGTCAACCATTATGTCTCACATTTCTCGCGAACGACTGGAACTTGTCACTCGCACCAAGAAGCTTATTGGCCAGTTGGAATCCGTTCTCCGTGCTCTGGAAGAAGATGCCCATTGTGCCGACCTCCTTCAGCGTCTGGCCGCCACTCGGGGTTCACTCAACAGCCTGATGGGAGAATTAATGGAAGACCACATCCGCAATAACATGCCGCGCAAGAATAAGACCTCGGTCGACGCCGCCGATGATCTTATCGAAATCGTCCGCACTTACCTGAAGTAGCCGTATGGCACACCATACCCTGGTGCCCACCTGCCCATGCGCGCATGAGTGAGTCTTTCTCACTCATCGATCCCCTACGGCTGCTTCTCTACGATCCCCATCGCATTCACCCGTGCATGCTGTACTGTCAATCCCCAATGCAAATGCGGTCCAGTCACTCTTCCTGTCGCGCCGACTTTCCCGATTTCTGCGGTGCTCCCCACGGTCTCCCCGGGCTTCACATCGATCTCCGACAAATGAGCGTATAAAGTGTAAATTCCATAGCCATGATCGATCACAATCGTATTTCCTGAATAGTAGAGCTCTTCCGCAAGAACAACCCTGCCTCGCTGCGCCGCGAGTACCGGAGTTCCTTTCATCGCCGGGAAATCCACGCCGGCGTGGGGCGAGCGCGCTTGCCCGTTCAATATTCTTCGTCGGCCAAAATTCCCCCCCGTGGTCACATTCTTCAAAGGCAGATGGAACGCTCCGTCCCACATTTTTTCGAGCGTAACTGTGTCATAGATCGCTTTCATCTTTTTCGAATCTTCTTCGGCACGCTTCTGTTGCTCGGGATCGGGTTCCACAAACTGTTTTTCCACTTTCAACTGCTCGGTCGGAAATTTCCCTGTCCTGACGGTGACGGTCTCGCTGCAGGTCACCGCTTCACCTGCCTCATTTTTCCAGGAGACCGTCCAGTCATATTTCCCCGCGGGCTGCTCTAGGTCGATGCCAATCAGACCGTGCAGCACTTTGGCAGACCCCGCTTCGCTCCAAAAGGCCAATTCCCTGCCGTTCCATTCGGCCTTCACTTCCGGCAAGCTTTTTGTCCCCATCACTTTCGCCAGCAACAATGTGCCTTGCGAAATGAGTGCAGAACTTAGTTTCAGGGTCATGCCGTCAGGACATTTCTTCAGCACTTGAGCGACAGTAACCTGACCGGCCAACTGGGGCACGAGGAGTATCGCTCCTACGAACAGTGGGTAGCGTAGGTTCCTATTTTTCCTCATCTGCGCGGACCTTTTCATCAGTAAACCAGCGCATCCACAGGGCTGGGTACAGGATCACAAGCAACTGTAACTCGAATCACATCCAACCTTTCCATCCTCCGTCAGAATGAGTGTCATGGATCGACGATCATCACTCTTATCCTGATCGTCATGTTCCTGGTTTGGTCCGTCAACCTACCAGTGCTAACCGGTCCTGGCATGAACTCGCGGGCAGCAGGTATGGTGCGGGCAGGAGCTTCGCCTGCCCCCAAACCTGAACCTTCCCCTCAGCGCCGTATCTGCTGCCCTGCTCAGCCGAGATCAATCCAGCTCGCCTCATGCTATAGCTAGCGACTACCAGAGCCAGGCAAGTTCTATCTTCCGAAATTCTTGACCGCGCCTCGGCTCGTGATTATGATCCAACTTTTTTCAAATGCTCAAACGATATGGCTGGTGCACGTGGCAAACACGTCGCAGCCGACCAGAATCATGGAGCCATGGCTTGCCGGAACCGAAAATTGTGCCGTTCTGCAGACGGAAAAACCTGTATGGACTGTTCTAAGGACCATGACGCAAATCTCTGCGCCAATACAGAAGGGCCCCGACCGTCGTTCGGGGCCCTTGGCATGCTCCTTTGACTCGCCCACAAATCCGCAATTCGTCTACAATTTCAATCCCAGCACCCTCACTAATTTTTCCTGCACCCGCTGCAGTTCCAACTCCCGCGCGTGTTCCTCTTTCGTACGATCGTTCAATGCTGCCTTCAGCATCACCAAATTTCTCCGCAGTTCCATTTGGCCCACGGCCAACCGGCGTAGCGATTTTAATGCCTCTGTCTGCTCGTGATTCAGTTCCCTCGGCTGCCGGTCCACCACGCAAAGCGTCCCAAGCGCGAATCCGTCATCATCAATTAATGGCGCTCCTGCATAGAAACGAATTCGCGGCTCACGGACTACCAGGGCATTCTCACGGAATCGCGGATCCTCTAAAGTATCAGGCACGATAAACAGGTCTTCTTTCCCGTCATGAATGGCATGAACGCAAATTGACGATTCGAGTGGCGTCTCTCTTACCTCGACTCCTACCTTTGACTTAAACCATTGCCGGTGATCATCGACCAGAGACAAAAACGCCATCGGCGTCTGGCATACGTAGGAGGCAAGAGTCACCAGATCGTCGAAGGATTGTTCTGGTTCCGTATCCAGGATGGCGTAGCGATCGAGCGCCGCTACTCGGGCCGCTTCGGTCTTGACGAGTGTCTGCATGTCCAACTCCGAATCCCAGCCGCGGGCCGGCGGGGGTAGGAACCGAATCATACTCCAGACCTGGCTGACTGCCCAGCCTCAGATGCTTTCTTTCTGTTTGCCGTTCCGCCTTTTGCATTACACTGACAGTTCGCCGCCAGGAGAAATTCCAGTGCTTCGATCAATAGCCGCCTTTTTCTCCCTTTTTCTTCTACTGCTCACCGCCGCTCCGTCGTCATTATCACAAAAGCCAAGCCCTCCACCCGCTTCCCGCGAAAATGAACGTCACAGTTTCGCCATCAACGTTTTGCGCGCCATCAATAACGCCGAACGTGATTACAAGACAAGGCACGGGACTTACGCAAGTTGGCAGACCCTGGTCGGCGAAGGCGACTTTGGCGAGCAGGGTACCAAATTCATCTCCGAAGATTTCTATACGGTTGCGCACGCGCTCTACGGCATCGGCCCAGAGATCGTGCCCGGTTGGAAGCTGCGCCTCAACCTCTCCAACAATGGTAAATCATACGACGCCCTATTGGAGGACGTTACCGATCCCAAATGTGGTTATGCTGGCGTGACCGACGAGCGGGGCGTCATACGGCAGAGCAAATCGATCGATTGCCCGCTCTAGGCCTTCTCAATTCTCAAAGGTGAAGTCGAAGTGAACGACTGAACCGAGCTCTCAGTCGCCGGTAGACGTGTTATACGCTTGTTCTTCCTGGGTCTCGCGTAACGGCCGCAAACTGAAATATTTATAGCGGCACGGATCGCAGCGCAACGCGGGAACTCTCAACAATCTCCAAAACATCGCAAATGGCGAATCCACAAATTCGGGGGAGATTCTTCGTAGTTCTAAATTTCCGCAGAAAGGACAATGCGCACGCAGAGAATAGCTCAGCGGCATAATTCGCGAATGGAATCGCGAATGACACTCAGTACATCTCCACGGAAACACGCCAAAAATACTTACGATATGGTCCGCAGCCGTTTGGCGGTGCGACCGACGTGCTCCTGACTTCTTGCAGATGGGGCAGGTCATCTACGATGCTCTGGGTTCCCGGGCTTCGAAAAGAATATGCTAAACCTCCCGCTGTGGCAAGAGGAACCAAGCAGTGCTTTCCAGTACAATAGCTCGAGGAGCCGCCGATGCCGGACTATACGGACGAACACGCTAAATCGGGTATCGCTACTAAGCTACCTGCGCTGCAGACTTGGCCCAATCAATATCCAGGCTACGTGATCACCACTCGTTTCCCAGAGTATTCCTCCATCTGTCCCAAGACCGGCCTGCCCGATTTCGGTGTAATCACTATTCAGTACAAACCGCGCAAGGACTGCATCGAGCTTAAATCCCTGAAAATGTATCTGCTCGCCTATCGCGAACTCGGTATTTTCTACGAAAACGCCGTAAACAAAATGCTCGGCGATATCGTCAAAGCCGCCAATCCTGTTTGGTGCGTTGTGAAGGGCGACTTTACTCCGCGCGGCGGTCTGAACACCTCTATCTTCGTTCGCTGGCCCGAACGCCATCCAGATCCGGATGGCCAGCCTCCACCTTCCTCGCCACGTAAACAACGCGGCACGCGCCGTTGAGCATCATTGGACTTGTGTTCGCGCTCGTTGGATAATTTTGGGGTTGTGAGCCGGTGCCCACATAGCAACTTTTTCTGAGGAGGGAGAATGAGTATTTCTCCAAATGTTCCGAACCCACAGGAGTCCTACCACTACGACAACCTGGGGACACCCCGCTGGATCGCTGTTTTATTCGCGCTGCTTTTTGCTGCGCTGGGCCTGCTCGCCTACGCGGGCCACTCCGTCCAGTCTCGTCTGGAACAGGAACTCAGTAAGTCCGAGGATCAGAATAAAATATTGGGCGCGCAGCTCGAGCAGGCCAACACTCGCATTGCCGACATGAAGGGTCAGCTCGATGTCACTTCACAGAAAATCGGCATGACCCAAGCCGAAGTCGCGGAAGCCAAGAGCCGCGCGGAAGCAATTCGAAAGAGCCAGGTCGCGTCCGACCAGAAGCTCTCTGCTCAAATCACCGAAACGCAAAAGGAAGCCGACGCTAAAATTGGCGCCGTTGCTACCGATGTCACTGGCGCAAAGAAAGATATCGAAGCCACCCGCACAGACCTCGAAGCCACCAAATCGAAGCTTGAACGCACCAACGGCGACATGGGTGTGATGAGCGGCTTGATAGCCCGCAACAAAGACGATCTTGAGGAATTGAAGCGCCGCGGTGACCGTAACTATTACGAATTCACCATTCAGAAATCCAAGACTCCGCAGCGCGTTGGTCCCGTTTCGGTTTCTTTGAATAAGACCGACCAGAAGAAATCCAAGTACACCATGACTGTTCTCGTTGACGATCGCGCTATCGAGAAAAAAGACAAGACCTCCGGCGAACCCGTTCAGTTTTATGTCAAGGGCGCGGCCAAGCAATCTCCTTACGAAATCGTGGTTTTTGATGTTGGTAAAAACCAGATCGCTGGCTATCTTGCCACCCCCAAGGATTCCGGCCCGCCGGCTGCTGCTGCCCCTCCGAAACCGTAGGCTTTCAGTAACGCCGGCTCCATTCTAGGTAAGTCTTCAACCACGCTTTCGCATTGCGGGTGGGCTTTTTCTTTCTTCATGGCACAGCCACTCTGCTTGACCTGGAAAAGCCCTATCGACTGCGCCCTGTGGTTCCCTTCCCCACCCAATTCTATTCCGGGTAGTCACCTATGGAGTCTTGATTATTGACTCTCCCTCTCTACTCCTCACCAATCCTGGAAACTCTCTCCCGAACACTTCTTTTTTGCCGGTCGATATCTCGCTACCATAAATTTTGACCTCGATCGTCTGGAGGACACTCGTCATGCGGCGCTTATCCCGGTTGCTCACCCTGTTTTTTCTGCTGGCGTCCCCGCTCATCGCGCAGCAGTCGTCCGCTCCGCTCGACCCCACTCTCTTGCCGGGTCGCACGATTTTCTTTTTAGCCTGGCACGGAGCTCCGAGTGCCGAAGTCCGCCAGGCTAATGCCCTCATGAGCCTTTGGGACGATCCCGATTCCGCGCAACTGCGCAATTCATTGATCCAGGCGATGCTCTCCGACGCCAAGAAACAGAAAGCTCCGCTCACCAAGGAAGAACTCAATGATTACGCTTCGTTGCTCGATAATTCTTTTATCATTGGTTATCTGCCGCGCCCAGCGAATCTTCCCGCGCCGAAGCCTGCTATGACTCCAGCAAAAACAACTCCCGGGGAGACCGCCGCCCCGGCATGGAGTGGCATGTTTCTCGTCTACGATCGTACCGGGAAAGAAGCGATCCTTTCCAAGGCCGTTCTCCGCTTGAGTGGCTCGGAAATGGACGTGCCGAAACTCACTCATTTTACCGTCGCGGGCGTGCCCGCGCTGAAAATTGAACACAAATCTTCCGTTTCTTACTGGACGGAAAATGGCAAATACGCCGTCAGCGCCAGTGAACTGTCCGTGTTTGAGGAAATCTTGAACCGCCTCGCCGGTACATCGAAAGGCCCCTCGCTCGCCGAATCCCCTACCTATCTCGAGGCGAAGCCACTCCTCTCGGGCGGCATCGTTGAAGCCTTTCTGCGCATCTCCCAAGTTTCCGATCTGGCCAGCGACTCCGCGTCGCCAAATCCCCAGCTCAGAGCGCTGGTCAAAAATCTAAAACTGGATTCTCTCCACCTTCTCGCCGGCCATCTCTCCCTCGAGGGCGCCAAGACGCGCGTGCAGGGCGCTATTCTGGGCGACACTTCTACAGGGACTCTGTTCGATATCTGGGCTGACGGAAAAACAAACCCGGAGACAATGCGTTTGCTGTCTGCGAATACGATTTCATTTAACGCGTCGGAGATCAACTTTCTGGGAATTTATAAGGTGCTGAAACAGGCCTTCTCACAAGGCGCTAGCGGCTCGCCCCAAGTGGTTGATGCCCTAGAATCCGCCGCGCAAACCCGCCTGGGCATGCCTCTTGCCGAAGCGCTCGCACTCACCACCGGAGAAATCTCATCCATTCAAAATAATCCCGCTCTGGATGATTCGCAGCAGATCCGCATCCTTGGCATTCGCAACAAGCCCGATGCCATGAAACTTCTTCGCACCATTGAAGGTGACAAAATCACTTCAGAGCACAACGAGGGCACCACTACCTACATGAAGATTTCTCTCGGCGGAACACAAGGCGCCGCGGGCCTCGCCCAATGGAATTTCTATCATCTGGCTATGGCCCCTGACTTCCTCCTTGGCGCCTCGAAAAGCGAACCACTTCACGCCCTCCTTGCAGAGCAGGCCGCCAATTCTGACGTCAGCCTTCCGAAGGAAATTCTCGCCGCACGCAGCAAATTCCCGGAGAAACTGAACGGCTTCTCGTATTTCGATTTTCAAAAGGTCGACTGGCCCGGTGTTCGCGAAAAATGGATCGCCGAAGCAAAAGCAGCTGCCACAAAATCAGAAACCTCCGACTCCGCAGACACTGGCAAGAAACTTTCCGACTGGTTGGCCACGGTCAATCCTGAGGTTTTTCCGCGCCATTTACACTGCATGACGGGAGCCTCCTGGAAAGATGCAAAGGGCGTACATTTCGACGAATGGATCGAATAATTCCCTTTTCATGAGTTCAGCACATTGCCGCACGACATCCAATCTACCGCCGGCAGCCTGCCGGCTCCTAACATGGGTTCCCCTTTCGAATCTGCTACTCTCGCTGCCGTTCTGCGTTCTCTTTTGCACCCCCGCGCATTCACAGCAATCTGCCGCTAGCACTCCAGAAACAATTCGCGTGAACGTCGAGCTCGTGAATGTCGGAGTAATCGTCACCGGCTCTCGCGGCAATTTTGTTCAAGGACTTCGCCGCGAGGATTTTCACGTCTTCGACAATGGCGTGGAACAGCCCATCACCGAATTCGCAACGGTCGACGAACCCGGTCAGATTCTGATGCTCATCGAAGCAGGCCCGTCTGTCTACTTCCTGCAGAATACTCATATTTTCGCTGCCGACGCTATGTTGAATGGCCTCTCGCCATCAGATCGCGTCGCGATAGCCCGCTATGATAATTCACCTACTCCCATCCTCGCTTTTACCGCCAACAAGGCAGCCGCACAGGCCGCACTCTCCGGCATCCGCTTCAATCTTGGTTTCGGCCAACTGAATTTATCGTCAAGCCTGCTTACTATTCTTGACTGGCTCACAAAGGTTCCCGGGAAAAAAACGATCCTGCTGCTATCCACGGGAGTGGACACCAGCTCCGCCTTGGCCATGCAATCCTTGCAACAGCGATTACAAACCGGCGACGTCCGCATACTTTGTGTTTCCGTCAGCGGGCCAATGCGCAATGGTAAAAAAGGCAACGCAAACAGATTGAAGCAGAACGAAGAGATCTTCGCGCAAGGTGACGGTCTGCTTCGCGCTATTGCCGATGCCACTGGGGGCCGCGCCTATTTTCCCGAAAACGAAAAAGCCATTCAGGAGATTTACGGTCAGGTCGCCCAACTCGTCCGTAACGAATACAGCCTGGCCTTCATCCCGACGATCGCCGACGGCAGTCTCCACTCGATCAACGTGAAAGTTGACTCGGTGCAACTACCCACCGACGCCAAGCCCCCCGACTACCGCATCGATCACCGCAAGTCCTACCAGGCCCCCCTTCCCTAGTCGGCAATTTTGTGATGGAAGCATTGGCTAGGCGTAACAAGGACTCTCGGTGTAACCGCACCCCACGTCATGGCACAGTAAACTTGAAAGAACCCTAACTTAACTTACAAATGACGACTGATCACTTTTCTACTCAAATTCCTTCATCATCCGGGCCATCTCTCTCAACCGGTCATCCACAGTCGCAAATACCGTTTGCTCGGGAAATCTTCCGTCCCCGTTGCGCCGTCCCGCCTTCACTCCCGTCAACAACTCAATTCCCTGCTCAATCCGTCCAACCGGCCAGATATGAAAATTCCCACCCGCCACCGCCTCCAGCACATCTTCGCGCAACATCAAATCCTCGATATTCGCCGCCGGAATCAAAACGCCCTGGGTTCCCGTCAATCCATAGATCCGGCAGGTATCAAAAAATCCTTCAATCTTTTCATTGACTCCACCAATCGCTTGAATATCTCCACGCTGATTCATCGAGCCTGTTACCGCGATGTCCTGTCGCAAGGGCAACTCAGCCAGCGCAGACAATAACGCATACACTTCCGTGGAACTGGCGCTGTCACCGTCCACCCCCGAGTAGGATTGCTCGAAGCAGATACTGGCCGCCAGTGTCAACGGTTTGTCTTTCGCAAAGGTGCTGCGCAAATATCCGGAAATAATATGCACGCCTTTATCGTGAAACCTTCCGCTCAGCTTTGACTCGCGCTCAATGTTGATCAATCCCGATTTTCCAAGCGCGGCGCTAGCCGTGATCCGCACTGGTTTCCCAAAGGTGTAGCCACCGATCTCCATCACGCTGAGCCCGTTCACTTGCCCAACGCAACTGCCAGTTACATCCACCAGCAGCATTCCCTCCTCCACCATCTCTCGCAGTCGCGTCTCAATCAGATTGTGTCGCTCGATCTTCGAAGCGATTGCCGCCCGCACGTGCGCCGCTCTGACTACGTTCTCACCCGCTCCAGCCGCAGCGTAATGTGCTTCCCGCGCCAGGTCGGCAATATCCACAAATCGAGCTGTCACTTTATTTCGCCGCCCGGCTCGCCGGACTCCATATTCCAGGATCGACGCGAACGCTCCGCGATCGAATGGAAACAAATTTTCCTTCTCGCTCAGCCCGCGCAACCGCCCGGCATATTCTTCGATGACGATGTCGCTCATCGGCATCTCTTCATCGAATTCCACGCGCACTTTGAAAATCTTGCGGAAATCCTCTTCGTACTCGTAAAGCATTTCGTACAAATCTCGGTCGCCAATCAGGATCACTTTCACATTAATGTCCACCGGCTCCGGCTTCAGCGCCGTACTGGTAAACGGATAAAACATCTCGAGCGGCTGAATTTCCAGCCGGCTATGATTCATGGTCCGTTTTAAAGCGCGCCAAACACCTGGCTCTGATAGTGCTTCGATCGAATACATGATCAGGAATCCGCCATCCGCCCGCAGCAGCGAACCGCCGCGCAGGTCCATGAAGTCACTAGACCAGCCGCCCCGCGTGTCGTAAGCCCGCTGAATCGTGCCAAACAAATTTGCGTAAGACGGCGTCGTCTCAAAAATCACTGGCGGCTTTTCTTCCGCATTGTGCGCCAGAATTACGTTCACGCCATACAGTCGGAACGGGTCGCGCTCGAGCCCGCTCAATTTCTGCACCCCTTCTGGCACTTCTTGTGTCGAAGGCTCTTCTTCGCCTTCTCGCTCTTTGAAAGGTCCTAAGTTATCGAGCAAATGCTGCCGCACCTCTTCTAGGTATTCCGAGACTCCCGTTCCGGGATATTTCTCCTTTAACTCCTCGATCACTCCATCGACCAGAACAGAAGCCGCCTCCTGCTCCAGGTAACTCAGTTCGCTCGCCATCTCTCGCGAGAGCGTCAAAGTCTTGCGGTACACCACCGTAAATTCCTGCCGGAATTGCTCGTACTTCCGCTCAATTTCTTCCGCCACTACAGTTTCGAGCTTTCCCTCGTGTACCAGCTTGGTGATGTCTTCGATCGGCACCATCTGCCCTTCCAGCACTGGGAAAATTTCCGGCAGCGCCACCGCTCCCACTTGCATGTGGCCCAACGCGAACTGTTCGCGCGCAATTCGTCGAGTGAAATCGTCCATCAACTCTTTTTCGCGCACTGAAAACCGCTCGACGATCCGGCCCTTTTGTCGCTGGAACGGTTCGCCTTCAAACACCTGCGGAATTCGCCGCCGCAAAAAGTCGACTCCCGCCTGCATGTCTTTCCGGAAAATATTGGCGGAGCCGCGCGGCAAGGACAGCAGCCGTGGCCGGTCCGTGATTTTAAAATTATTTACGTAGCAGCGGTCCAGCGATGGCTTTGTCTCGGGGTGCAACTCTTCAATCATCTGCGCGATCGTTCCACCGCGGCTCGTTCCCGCTAACCCACACACGAAAACGTTGTACCCGGGTGCCGACAGCTCCACGCCCATTTTCAGGGCGCGCAGTGCGCGTTCCTGCCCAACAAATCCCTCGCGTCGCGGCGCCTGTGCGGTCGTTTCAAACGGTATGCGAGACAGCTCGCAGCGCCAGCGCAGTTTCGGCGCCGTTAATTCCAGTAGTCTAGGTTCCGTGACGTGATTCGTTAGACTCATCGAGAGCGTACTCTAGCACAGAGCGCTTCTTCTCGCGCAGATTCCGCTCGGTGCGTTTCGCTACAAGTTACGTCGTCACTTCGGCCTCAGGGCGAGCTGCCATCTCGTCCCGGTGCGCCATGTACACACGAAAAACCCCCAATGCCGCCGCCACGATCGTCGGCCCGGCTACCAATCCCAACAGTCCAAACACGTCCAATCCGCCCAAAATACTGATGAACAAAAGTAAATCGTTCAGGCTGGTTCGATGGCGAAGTAACAGCGGCCGCACGACGTTGTCAGCCACAGTCGCCACTCCGCCGCAAATCATCAGCACCAAGATTGCTTTTCCCCAGTGCCCTTGAATTGCCAGCCATCCCGCGGCGGGAACCCAGATCAGCGCCGATCCGACCACCGGTACAATCGAAAAGAACGCTATCAGTACCCCCATGAATACCGCCGCGCCTAGTCCTGTTATCGCAAAGGCCAGGCCTCCTAGAAATCCCTGAATGATCGCAATCAACAGCGCCACCGCCACGCTAGCAAAAATCAAGTCACCGGACTCCGTCATCATCGTGTCTTGCAACTCTTTTTCAAATGGCAACAAGTGCCGTACGGCGTGCAGAATGTGTTCGCCATCCCGAAACATAAAAAACAACGCAAACAGCAGAATGAACAGATTTACGAAAAACGAAAATAGATTCTTGATCAGCCCGCCCATGCTGCCGGCGATATAACTCGCCACTTTTTCCGCCCCTTGCCGTAGCGCGTTGATGATATCCACGTCCTGCAGCGAATCCGGAAGATGGTCGCGCACCCAGTTCACCGCATTCTCCGGTAGCACTTTTGGTCCCTCGCTCAGCATCCCCTGGAACTGCGCCGAAGCGTCCACGGCTTCTTTCGCAGCGTAAGCAAACACCAGGAGCACTGGAATAATCAGCAGCAGCGTCACACCAATCGTGCACAACGTCGCCGCCATCGTCATGTCGTAGCGTTTCTGCAGCTTTCGATAAATAGGATAGAAAAAAATTGCCAGTACGGCCGACCACGCCAAGGGCACCAGAAAGGGCGTCAGAATCAGGAAAACGAGATAAAGCAGCAGCAGCAACGTTCCGTAGGAAAGGACCTGCGTTAATCGATCACTGGTAGTTGCCTGTCGGTTAGCTTCTATCATGAGTGTTATATAATCCCCGAAGTCTTAATTCTGCGCTAGACTGCCGATTCCAAGCGCTCTTCATTTCGCCGGTGTGAGAGGATGCCGCAATTTCATGACGTCTCGCACATTTCTCCTCACCTATACACAGGTCCGACTCCTTGCTGTACTTGCTTTAATCAATTTTGTCAACTTTGCCGATCGCGAGGTCCTCAACCCCCTCATTCCTCTCCTGCGCCAGCATTTCGGTGTGAACGATACGCAACTAGGATCGCTGCAAACAATCATGCTCATTGTGCTCGCTCTGGCCAGCATTCCGTTTGGTTTTCTTGCCGATCGTCATAGCCAGCCGAGAATCATCGCCTACGCCGCGCTCTTCTGGAGTTTGGCTTCTCTCGCCAGCGGTCTCGCGCCCACGTTTATGCTCCTGCTTGTCACCCGTGCTTTTGTCGGCGTTGGCGAAGCCGCTTACGCGCCCGCCGGCCAAGCCATGATTTCTGATTCCTTCTCCTACGAGCATCGCGCTCTGGCTCAATCCGTCTTCGCGGCGGGCATGCTCCTTGGCGGCGCCGCAGGCTTTGCGATGGGAGGCATTTTGGGCGGGCGTTTCGGCTGGCAATATACTGTCCTCATCGTAGGCGCTCTCGGCATCCTACCGGGACTTACTGCATTCCACCTGCCCGAACCTCCGCGTCGTCCGCGCTCCGAACTGACTGGAATTTGGCAGCTATTGAAAGTCCCCGCGTTTCTAGCCCTGATGGTCGCCGGCACTTGCATCACGTTCTCGACGGTTTCGCTGGTCAGTTGGGGCGCTGATTTCGTCAAGAATTACAAGGACTTCACGCTGCGTGAAGCCGCGATTTCTATCTCCGTCATTAGCCTCATTTCCCTGGTGCTGGGAGTTCTCTCGGGCGGTTACTTCGCCGACCTTTTGCAGAAGCGCTTTCAATATGGCCGCATTCTGGTCATTGCCTTGGCATTTCTACTGGCTGCTCCCTTCCTCTTGCTGGCGATCCAGTCGGATGAAAAATGGGCGGTGCTTATGGGTCTGTTTGTTTCCGGCTACTTCATGTCCTGGTATCACGGGCCCGTAACTGCCGTGATTCATGACCTGACACCGCAGCGCGCGCACGCAACCGCGATTGGAATTTACATGTTTGTGACGCAACTGCTGGGTGCCCTCGGGGCGACATTGGTAGGGCGAATTTCTGACATCAGTGATTTGCAAACTGGTCTGCAAGCGGCGGTTGCGGTGATGGTTTTTGGTTCGCTGTTGATGCTGCTGGTAATCTATTTTGTGCGCCGCGATGGGTTGCACCACCCCAGCCTGGCCGCGTTTCGCACCGAAGATGAACTGGCGCGGCAAAAGTCCGGCCCGGTCGTAAGGGCTACTTAATTCCCACCTGCTGGATCAATCGAATCACTTCGTTGTTCGCCACGTCATAGAGCGGCCGCTCATCCTCTTCCTCCAGGCGTTCGCGCAAGTATTCCGCTGCTACAAAGCTCGCTTCGCGATCCGTCAGATCGCGCCCGGCCTTTGAGCGAAATTCCACAAACGCGCTGTGAATTAGTCCGACGATTCTTCCCTCTTCATCGACCAGAAACTTGGCGTCGATCGTGTCGCTGTGGCGCGTGGCGATGGCATTCCAGATATGGGAGAAGCGGCATTGGTACACGTGGCCGCTCAACTTGGAAGTCACTTCAAAAGCACCGATGAAGGTGTTCATCGCACCGGTATTTGCCAAAAGTGGTACGGAAGGCACTGTTTCTCCTTTGTCACAATTCCTGTCTTAGCTGCGGCGCGGCCCACTTGAGCCATTCCATATATTCGTGTCGCCGCGCGGAACTGTCAATGCTCGGGCACTAAAGCCAGCGCCGCCCCGAGCACGGAATTGTCTGAGCGTTTCTGGGGCGACAATTCGATTCTTACCGGGCAGCTCCCGCGGGTTCGGCGTGCTTCGATGTGTTAGCCTTCACGTACGACGCAACCGCCGCGCCCACCCCCGCTCCAGGCGACATCCGGTGACCGTTGTCGATCAGGGCCTTCTCCATCGCGGCAAGCAGTTGCAGCAAAAACTGTTTCTGGCTGCAGTAGCCCATCAGGCCGAGCCGCCAGATCTTACCCTTCAACGCGCCAATTCCGCCGGCAATCTCAATGTTGAATTCATCGAGTAATTGATTGCGGAATTTCACATCATCAACCCCCGCCGGGATCATCACCGCCGTCACCGTCACCAAACGATCCTTGGGGTTTTCCACCAGCAGTTTCAATCCCATCGCTTCCACGCCAGCAATCAACGCAAGCTGATTTTCGCGGTGCCGTGCCCAACGCGGTTCCAGTCCTTCTTCCAGCGCAATCCGCATCGCTTCCCGCAGCGCATAAATCAAAGAGATCGGCGGTGTGTGATGATACAGCCTGTCCTTGCCCCAATAATTCATCGCGGTCGACAAATCGAAGTACCAACTCTGTACTTTCGTCTTGCGCGTGCGGAACACCTCTTCCGCCCTCGGGCTCACCGTAATCGGCGACATACCCGGAGGCGCGCTTAACGCCTTTTGCGACCCGCTGAAACAAATATCAATTCTCTGTTTGTCCACATCCAGCGGCACCGCAGCCAGCGATGCCACCGTGTCTACGCTCAAGAGCGCACCGCACTCATCGGCCACTTTGCGGATAGGATCAAGATCGGTAACAACGCCGGAAGAAGTCTCGCCCTGGGCCAGTCCAATCAATTTTATGTTCCGGCCTTTCACCACCTTGCGCACATCCTCCGCTTCAATTGGCTTGCCGTAAGGCGCTTCGACCAGGTGCAGCTTTGCCTGCGTGTGTTGCGCGATCACGTGGAACCGTTCGCTAAACCAGCCGTTCACGCAACAAACTACTTCGTCGCCGGGCTCGAGCGAGTTCATAATCGACGCTTCAATCCCACCCGATCCGGACGCCGACAGCGGAAACGTGATCCGATTTTCCGTCTGAAACACTTCCCGCATCAAAATCTGTGTTTCTTCCATGCAGCCACGGAACCACGGGTCCAAGTGGCCTACGAGTGGCGTCGCTAATGCCCTATATACGCGGGGATCCATCGACGACGGCCCCGGGGTCATCATCAATCGTGTGGGAGGATTTAATTCGCCGATATTGTGGTGGGTCATAGTCAGCCTCTTTTCAAGGATCTGCTCGGTGTTGTGCATTGCTCTGAGGCACTGCCCTGCTTTTGCTACTTTGTGCTGCCCTGCGGACTACCAGTTTCCCGCAGTCTCTGCCCAGCCGCAACGGTCAATTTGGCTGCCGGCCGGATCGAAGTCGTCGGGCCAGGCTCCCGTGCCGGAGGATACGATCCGTTCCCTACTTGCAGCAAACTTCTGCAAATGGCTGACGATTACCTGCGGAATGAACGCACAACACAGTTAGAGAACCGGGAGCATTTTCTTAGCCATCTGCGCACAGCTCATGTCGCCCCGAAACGCCACCAAGCCGTGATCGCGGCTACCGCCTAACCCCCAACGAAAAATTGGCCTTCGAGGTCCACAGCCTGGAGATGGTCGCTCTCAACCGGACGCGCTGAACGAGCTCGCCAACTCCCAGCACTCTCAAGTAGGTGCTTCAGCTCCAACCCTCGGCAGATTGCGACCTCTTCAGCATCCGTCTGCTTAGTTTCGCGAACTCTTCTACTAATCCTTCTGCTTCGCGGCCCGCCATAATGGCCTTCTCGCTGCCTTTTGGCCCATATAACATCTTCGTTCCCCTTGACTGGCTTCCTGCACAAGCTCCAGTCGGCTGCCTCATTTTCAGCCTAAGCAACGGTCCCTGTGAAAATCCTGAGCGCTCTATTAGGAATTTGTAAGCCCCGAGCACTGGCGCTTTATCTTCGGTTTTTGAGCTTTGGTCTTCGCTTTGTGGAACTGATTCCCGATCCCAAATCGGCCACGGCGCAAGAACTCCGCTCACCCTGGTCAGGTAAACGCAAAGCCAGGGGCCATATCGAGAATCTGATGATATGCTCCGGATTCGGAGTGGCGCAGACGGTTCGACAATGACGGCGGAAAATACACAGGAAAATGCAAGTCGGGACCCCCGGGTGTACATGGCGGCGGAGCGAACGTTTCTGGCCTGGATACGGACGGGCCTGGCGTTGATGGCGTTCGGATTTGTGATTGCACGATTTGGTCTGTTTTTGCGCGAGATTGAGGCGACACATCCGGGACCGGAGGCGGTTCCATCGGCGTTGTCTCTGCCGATCGGCATGGCGTTTGTGCTGATTGGAGTGGTCACCAATATTCTGGCATCCGTCCACCATGTGCGGTACATCCGCGCATTGAACGAAGGCACACTAACGAATGGGCGGCCATCAAGGCTAGCGATTACCTTGGCGTTGGTCCTGGCCGCAGCGGGTATCGGAATCGCCGCTTATCTTGGCACCACAAACGATCGAACACCCTCGGCAAACGATTCTTCCCGGCAGCACACCCCCTAGGGAAGAACTACATGCAGGAATTGTGGATGTTGACAAGCGGGCTAGTTCGTGAATATAGTTAAGCAACTGTTTAATTAAGGATACGCTTAAGGACGCGATGGGCAGCAACAAAGCATTTCGAGCATTGGGGGATCCGACGCGCCGGGAAATCCTGGCGCTGCTGAGGCATCGAGAAATTACCGCCGGAGCGCTGGCAGAAAAGTTTGACATGACCAAACCAGCAATGTCTCATCACTTTGCCGTGCTGAAGGAGGCGGACCTGATCACCAGCCGGCGCGAGGGGCAGCAAATCTGGTACGGGCTGAACACCACTGTGGTGCAGGACCTGCTGGCCTGGGCGATGGAGTTGATCGACGACGGGAAAAAGGGCAAAGGAAAGAAACGATGAGCGGCAAATACTATTTGATTGGAATCGTGTTGACCACCGCAGCTCTGGTGGCGACGATGGTGGCATACCCTCACCTGCCAAATACGATTGCCACACATTGGAACATGCAGAATCAGCCGAACGGTTATAGTCCGAAATGGTCACTATTCCTGATTGGGCCCGGATTGATGGCGGCAATGATGCTTTTGATGTATTTCCTGCCTTGGCTTTCTCCGAGAAATTTCGAGGTGGACAGCTTTCGCTCGGCGTATCTGCAGATCATGCTGATTCTCATTTGCTTGCTGGGGTATTTGTATGCGGTAACACTCTGGGCGGGCCTCGGGCGCTCGACAGATGTAGGGCGTGCGATTGTTGGTGGGATCTGTCTGTTATTTGCGTTGCTCGGCAACCTAATGGGGAAAGTGCGGCGTAATTTCTACATCGGAATTAGGACTCCCTGGACGCTGGCGAACGAACGAGTTTGGAATGCCACGCACCGATTTGCGGCGAAGACATTCGTCCTGGGAGGAATTGCGGGACTAGTCCTGACAGCTCTGGGACTGAATGGGATACCGGTAGTCGCTGTTTTGCTGATTGCAGCGTTTATCCCCGTGGTATATTCGCTGGTTTTTTATAAGCAACTGGAACGCCGTGGGGAGCTGCAGGGGTAGAACAAGTGCCTAGATGATTCAGGGGAATGGAGATGAAGAATAAGATTTGGAAAAGGTTCCTGTTGGCAATTTTAGGAGACACGCCGACGTGTGGCCCAACCTCAACGTTTTGCAATTGGTTAAGCATCCGCCCGCTGGGGAAGATACCAAGCGGTTTCTGAAGTAGTACAGAGACTCCCTAGCTGGCTCGGGTTCGCAAGGAGTAAAGTCTGTCCATCCGGCAAGCCACCGAACTCGCGAGAAGCTACGCGAGGTTGCTCACGAGTAAGAGGATGCCTCGAAGTTCAGCGGCAGCCGTCGTCAACCGGATAGGCGACGGGTTGCGCGCCAGGGACTTCGACCAGGATTTCGCGGAGAAAGAGTTGGTTGAAGACGTTTCCACGGAGCATATCGAGCAGTTCGTTTGTGTTGTGGCGACTACGAAGTTCGAGGCGTTGGCCGATCAGGCGAAGGCCATTCGGTTCAGCAGCGGCGGCCAACGGCTGGCGAATGGCGAACATCGCATAGCGGGTGTCGAGAGAATCGAGCGTCAAACTCTTATCGTCGCGATAGCCATGGACGTCGGCGCCCGGCAAGAGGAAGCGATAACCTTCGTCGACGGCTCTAAAATTACAAGGCACCCAGACCTGTTTGCCTGAGACGTACTGCTGAGTATCTGTGCTATAGCGGCCGAGAGGACCGTCGAGCGGACGAAGAGCGACGGCGAGAGTGAGGCAGAGCAGCAGGGCTATGCCGGGGACGGCCGGTCGCGTAAATTCCGGCACGAAGAGCGCGACCAGTACAAGCCCGGCAGCTAGACCGAGAAGCAGCCAGTACGTTACTGGAAACAGGCGCACGCCACCGAGGCTGAATTGTAGCCGCACAGAGAGATAGGACAATCCGGCGATGGCGATACACGCAAGCAAGAGGGAGGCAACAAACATCTTGCGGCTGATGCGCTGCCAGTTGAGGGCGCACAGGACGGCCACCGCTGGCATGGCTGGGAGAAGATACCGGCTGGAACGCATGCTAGGAATGCTGAAAAATAAGAACAGGGTGATGATCAAGATCCAAAGAAACTTTTCGGCTTCAGTAAATTCGTGGCGGCGTCGGAAGGAAACCCAAAACAGCGCCGTTACCGGGAATGCCAACAAGCCGGCATTAACGGGATAGCCAAGAGCGAGCGCCCAGATGCTTGCTCCTCCGAACAGAAGCTTCGACACATAGCCCACCCCCTGCGGCTGGAACCGGCTGAAGTTCTCTCCCACAACAAACTCGCGCAAGACGCCTGTAGGGTTAGGATCTACCAGAAACCAGACACAGAACAGAGCGAGGGCAACTACCGCCATGAGAGCGACTTTGCCAAAGTCCTTGGCGAGAAAAGATTTCACGTTGTAGTCCCGATAATCGAGATACCACCAGGCAAATGCCAGGGCCACCGGAACAGCAAGGACGAACGATTTGTAGAGAAGAGCGACGCCAAGGCCGAGGCCTAGGAGAACTGGCATGAGGACGCTCGATTTGAGCGCCAATGGCTGCAAGTAAAGAAAAAGGAAAAATGGCAGAAAGGTCCAAAAGGTCATTGGTGCTTCGGTGAGAAAAGGGCGGCCGTAGCGGTAGACGTTGAAGAAGGATAGATAGATTATGCACGCGAGAGTGGCCGTTTCCAAGCTGCCGGACAGTTTGCGGCCGAGCAGCAAAACCATAAGCGCGCTGAATAACGTGTAGAGGACGCTCGGATAGCGCAGGGCGAATAATGTCCAGTTTTTGGTCCAGCGCGTAGAAGCGATTCCCTGCCAAAACAGGAGTGGTGGCTTGGTGTTTCTCATATCGATCTGCAGCGATTGCAGAGGCAAAAGATGACCGCTGTACGCGGTGAACCGAGTGATGTGCGCGTAGACGTATTCGTCGCCATTCTTGGGGATGTGCAGACTGTCGAGCGCGTAGAAATAGGTGAAGACGGCGAGTACCAGGCAGAATAGGTACCAAATCCGAAGTTTACGGCGAGCCCCAAGATTTTCCTGGCTGGAGAGCGTGGCACGGGCAGTAGAACTCAGAAGATCCTCCTCATTCCGCGAGCAATCAGGTCCGCACTGTAGGAGATGGAGTATTTGCAGAACAAAAAGGTGAGTGAGCACGCTAGTCCGATGAACGGCGCGCTGCAGTGGCCCGTGCGGTTAGCGAGCATTGTGGTCACTTGCGGCGACTGCGTAAGCGGTGAGCAACGCGCGAGCCCTGCCCAAGACATAATCAGGCGTGATTTGTTTCAAGCATTGATTGTCGCCATCACAAGGCGAGGCCCGGTGATTGTATGCTGTGAGGCACGGTGAGCAAGACATCGCCAGGTGCAAGCAATGGACATTGGGAGACGATGGTCCGTAGAGAACCGGCGTCTCCGGACCAAAAAAGACCAAAGTCGGGAGAGAGGTGAGCGCAGCAAATTGTCCGGGAGCTCCGTCATTGGTGACCAGCAAGGACGCACGCTGATAAAGCGCGAGAAGATCGCGAACCGTACGCGTATAGCCAGTCAAGTCGACGCAAGCTTCGTTTTTGCAATGGGCTATGATTGCCTGGGCCATCGCACCGTGCTCTTTGAGGCCGATGATCCCAATGGCGTGGCCATCCTGCAGTAGACTGGTGCAGAGGCTCGAATAATACTCGAGCGGCCATGCGCGAATTGGCAAGACGCCGCCACTCGCGTAGACCAGCACCAAGGATTTGTTCTTGAGCGTCGGGAAATCGGAATGCAAACGTGTGATCGTTTTCTGGAGTTCCGTTTGAGAGATGTTTACCTTAGGAAGAATTGCCGGGAGTGGATCCGAGAGGTGTTTAGCAAGCGGAACGGTTGTTGATTCGACGGCCTGGGCGAGCGCCAGAAACTGTTGTGAAATGTGCCGATAGGGATTATAGAGCACAGGACGATTTATGAAGGAGCCGCGGTAGAGGCCTTCCTGCGTATACCGGTGGAATCCCACGCGCACAGGCGCGCCCGACAGATACGAGAAGATGCTACTGACGCGAGCGAACAATTCGCAGTCAATGACTACATCAATTTTCAAAGCTCGTAGGACCCGCAGAACATGAAAAGAGTCAAGAGCAAGGCCCCGCAAGGAGTTATCGTTGAGGGTCAGCACGTTTTCGCCGGGGATCAGATCGAGCAAATCCAAGACTTCGCGATTTCGGGCAAATAGCAGGATGTGCAGCGAAGCGCCGGGATACCGCTGCTTTAAGTGTTCAAACATCGGATGAGCGAGCATCAAGCTGCCCATTTCCGAGAGGAGAATGATGAGTATCTTCCGTGGCGGAGACGCTTTGGCCTTTCGACCAGAAAGGCGATCGAAGGTGGAGAGCACCGCGCAGATGGGCGGGCCAATGAAACGGTCGATGATACGATAGAAGCGAATATCCATGAATCCGAACACCGGTCGTTCAGGGGAACACGTACATACCTCTAAAACCGGGTGAGAACCTCGCAGGAGTCGCCGGCCAGTTGGCAATCCCCGTTCGTCCGTGCGGGAATTGTTTCGCCAAGCCAGTCGCGGCCGGCTCGAAAATGCGCGAACCCCGCTCAATGAAACATAGCCCTGTAGAAATATTCTAACAGCAATGCGCACTTTTTGGCCGCTGTGGGTTGCCGGGCACCCACAAGACGGTGCATAAGACTAATAGGCGCGTTATTCAGACGAAGGTCTCCAGTTGAAACTTTGTCCGACCCGGGCTTACCTGTACTTCGCCTTTCCTCTGTGCTGCTCCGTGCGGCGAACCCAGGTTCCAGCAACGCGGGAGAACCAATCCTCCTCGGGCTCAGGCACATACTTACAACAAAATAATAGAGTTATATCGACGGCCAGTCGGCGGAAGCTGAGCGGGTACTAAATCGATGGTAACCCTCGTTACCTGTACTAGGCCAAACCCGCGCTCTATCCAACACAGGTACAGTCGACCCTCTCAAGTTGAACCTCCCGCTCCATGGGTTTGTTCTTGCTCGCGCCATACGATGGGTTCCATTAAACGAGAGGCCCCATCGCAACTGCCCAAGAAATTTTACGGAATTGCGAAGGCAAGAGGAGATAACAATGAAGTCAAATCAAAAAGGCTTTTCGCTCATTGAGTTGCTCATCGTTGTTGCAATTATTCTGATCATCGCGGCCATCGCTATCCCGAACCTCATGCGTTCGCGCATGGCGGCCAATGAATCTTCCGCTGTTGGGTCGCTGCGTACAATTAACACGTCCATGGTAGAGTACGCAGCCGCCTTCCCTGACACAGGCTATTCCGCTGACCTCATCTCTCTCGGAGGAGCGGTGGGTGGTTGCGCTCCGGGTTCAGTTGCAACAATTGGGGCTGCTTGCTTAATCGACCCCACTCTCGCCGCCGGAGCCAAATCTGGCTATAATTTTGCCGCCGCCGGAGCCGCTGTTGGAGCAACGGTTAACAACACCTATACAGTCACCGCAGTTCCGCAGGGAATTGGCTCGACTGGCAACCGTGGTTTCTATTCCGACCAATCGGGAGTGATCTACTACTCACTGGATGGAAGCGCTCCGTCTGCCGCGAGCTCCCCGTTGCAGTAGACGAATCTATGCCATGAACTGCCCATGCGCGAGAGTGAGTACGCGACCTCCGATGCTCTCCTACCGGAGCTGTATGTGCGGGATCGCTTTTGGCTCCAGCGTCAGAGATAAGTTCCGGTATTGTTTGGCCGGCCACGAGTGCGGAATTCATTCTGATTTTGTGGTGTGGTGGATTAACCAGCATCGAGACTTAAGAAACAAAAATTAAGCAGAAGCTGGCATTCAGCTATCCATAGAGTGCGGCATTCCAAATTGAAACAGCTCAGGCGGAGGCGTCAGCGGCCAGACCTTCGGCGAGAACGTGATCCGGGACTTGGCGGAGTTCACGAACGAGGTGGAACCAGGAAAGAATTTTTAGAGTGTAGAAGGTGATGTCCACTTCCCACCAATAGAATCCCTGGCGCGCAGAAGCCATGAAATAGTGATGATTGTTGTGCCAGCCTTCGCCGAGGGTGACGAGCGCGAGCATCCAGTTGTTCTTGCTGGTGTCGGCGGTCTGGAAGCGGCGATTCCCGAAGATGTGTGAAAGCGAGTTAATGGTGAAGGTACCGTGCCAGAGCAGAACGGTGCTGAGGCAGAATCCCCACAGGAACATTCCCCATCCACCGATCAAAAACATGGCGACGCCCAAAACGGTCGGCGGCACTAAATAATAGCTGTTGAGCCAGCGAAGTTCAGGAAATTTTGCGAAGTCGCCGATGTAGTCGAATCGGGTGTCGTTATATTTATCAGACAAAATCCAGCCGACATGTGACCACCAGAAGCCGAAAAGAGTGGGCGAGTGCAAGTCGTCTTCCTGATCGGAATAGCGGTGATGGTGGCGATGATGCGCTGCCCACCAGAGGATACCTTTTTGCGAAGAGGACATGGCCATCCAGGCAATAACGAACTGGAACCAGCGGCTGGTTTTAAACGAGCGATGCGAAAAATAGCGGTGATAGCCCGCGGTGACAAAGAACATGCGAATTTCGTATGTAAGGACGCAGGCGAGCACGTAAGACCACTTGAAATGAACCAAGAAAACGCCAAGCGCGGCCAAATGAAAGATAACAAATGGAATACAAGAAACAAGCTGAAGCCTGGCCCCGTTGGGCAAGGGTATCGATAAAGGTGCAGCTGTAGATGCCATCCGGAGCTAACTCCTGCGCGTGAAACCGCGCTAATTGCTTCTGTATGATGCGCGCAAGAGTCGAGCGTGCTCGGCGCTACATAAGTAATTTTACGGGGAGGGAGAGAGTAGGTCAAGGTAAGCTGAGCAGAGGTATTTGCAGATTGAAAACAGCAGGCGTTTCCCTAAGTGCAGGGCGGCCAGCAATCTCTTGAGCACTTCCTCTAGCAGCTGGGCAGGAAGGGGGAGGATCAGAGTAGCAAGCAGCGCGATGGGGTGCTGGCATAAAAACCAGCGTTACGTGGAAGCAGATGGGTATCGTGCAGAATTGGGCATTCTGGTCGAGCGGACGAAGACAAATTGGGACTTGAGGAGCTATTGATGAGCCGAAGGCGCACGGTGAGCTACGCCGCGGTGCTGCTGGTCGCGGGTTGCGGGAGCGGGAAGGTTGCAGTTGGGCAGGAGAGTAGGGGGCTTGCTGCGCCCGCGGAACAAGGCAGGTTTACCTTGCACAAGATGGAGCAGGCGATCGGAGTTGAAACGTACGCAATCACCAAGGATGGTCACGATCAGTCGGTCGCGGTGAAATTCAAATTCACAGATCGCGGCACGGAGGTCCCGCTCGATGCTGCGTTTCGTGGAAGCGAAGATCTGACGCCTCAAAGCTTTTCGATCAAGGGAAAGAATGCACGCACAGTAGACATTGATGAAGCAGTGGAGGTGCAGGCAGATCAGATCCGCGTGCGCGACCGCGAAAAGTGGGTGGAGGTGGCAAAACCCAAACAATTTTTCACGATTGCAGGATATGCACCGGCAACGATGCAGATGTTGCTGTTTCGCTATTGGACTGGCCATGGCTCGCCGAAGGAACTCCAAACATTTCCGAGCGGCCACGTGCGAATCGAGCCGCGCGGAAAAGATACGGTGATGATCCTGGGGAAAAAAGAAGCGGTGGATCGCTATTCGGTCGAAGGACTCATCTGGGGACACGAAACCGTGTGGTTTGATGGGCAAAAAAATTTGGTAGCGCTGGTTTCAGTGGACGCCGAGTTCGATCACTTTGAAGCGATACGAGATGGATATGAAGAAGCACTGGGAACGTTCGTGACGCAGGCGGGCGCAGACGGAATGGCGTTATTGGCAGAACTTTCCAAAACGATATCGGGGAGCCGTGCAAAGACGATGGCGCTGGTGGGCGGAACGCTGGTGGATGGCACTGGGCGCGACCCGCTGAGAGATTCCGTGGTGGTGATTCAGGATGGACGCATTATCGCTGCCGGTGGTTCGAGCACGCCGATTCCCCCGGAGGCTACGCGGATTGATGCGAGCGGCAAAACGATTCTGCCAGGATTGTGGGACATGCATGCGCACTTTGAGCAGGTGGAATGGGGCCCGATTTATCTGGCTGCCGGGGCAACCACGGTCCGCGATTGTGGCAATGAGTTTGAGTTCATCACTGCGGTGCGCGACGCAATTGCGCAAGGAAAAGGACTGGGGCCGCGGTTGCTGCTGGCAGGGATCGTGGACGGCAGCGGGCCGCTACAGTTGGGGGTGGCGCGGGTGGACACCCCCGCGCAAGGATTGGAGTGGGTCCATCGGTACCACGACGCAAATTTTCAGCAGATCAAAATATACAGCTCGGTGAAATTGGAGGAAATAAAAGTAATTGCAGGCGAAGCGCACGGGTTAGGCATGACGGTAACGGGGCACGTGCCGGAGGGATTGAACGCGTATCAAACAATCGAGGCGGGACAGGATCAGATCAATCACGTGCAATATATTCTGCAGATTATGCTCACGCCCTACCCGGAAAAGATGGACCGCGTGGCGCGGATGAAAGCGATGGGTGAACTGGATTTGCAATCGCCGGAGGCGATGAAGGCGATCGACTTTCTGAAGAGCCACAAAACAGTCGTGGACCCGACGCTGACCGTTTTTGAATTTGTGACCGCCAGTACGGCAAAACCGCCGGAGAGCTTTGAACCGGGAGTAAATAAGGTGCCCATCGAGTTGCGGCAAGCGTTGAATGATGTTGGGCCGCCGACTCCTGCAATTGAAGCGGAAGAAAAAGTCGTCGAGAAGATGATTCTGACCACGGGCATGTTGCACAGAGCTGGAGTTCCGATCGTGGCGGGGACGGATCAAACAGTGCCGGGACATTCGTTGTATCGCGAGCTTGAACTTTATGTTCAGGCCGGATTTACGCCGATGGAAGCAATTCAATCAGCGACGATTGTGCCAGCGCGGGTGATGGGCTTCGACAAGGAATTGGGAACTGTGGAAGTGGGCAAGCGCGCGGATTTAATTGTGCTAAAGGGAAATCCGCTGGAATCGATTCGCAATATTCGAAAGGTGGAGTCGGTCATCACCAACGGGACGCTCTATAATTGTGCGGAATTGTGGCAGATGGTGGGTTTCCAGCCATAATTGCCGATGGACAATTTTCCGGCGCAGAGAGCTATACTGTGTGGATCGGGCACGGCGCTGCGGGCTGCGCGAGTTCGTGCTGGGCTGCCGGAGTTTGAGCTATGTTACTGGAGTTTGGCAGAGCGGTTTCTTTCGCGCTTAGTATTCTTTCCCTGTATACCTTGCTCGATAGCGCATTCTTTGTTCTCGGCACAACCTGGGAGGAGCGGCTGATTCTGTCGACTGCACGGATAGGACTGGCTGGGTGTGTATGCTTCGCCAGCGGATTGCTGTTTCGCCATTCGACAAATCCTGAGGTGCCCTTAACGCAAACTTTGCCGGTGCGACTGTTTTTCTGGACGCTGTTCGGAGTGGCTCTACTCTTTGCTCTTTCCTGGTATCTGGATGTGTATTACCTGCCGCTACTTCAGCGAAATCAGCCCCATTAATTCCTTACAGATCGCCGACCTATAATATCTACTGGGGAATTGGCGCGTTCGGGGAATGAAAAACGATGGCAACGACCATTGTGGAAGCGATCGGATTCCCATCGTAAGTGGCAGCAGAAAAACTCCACTTTTTGACTGTGGTTAAGGCCGAAGCCGTCAGAGGAGGAACATCGCGAAGGGTGGCGATGTTGCTCAGGTTGCCCGCCGCGTTGATCGAAACATTCAAGACCACGGTGTCCTGCTTTTTCGCCTTCGCCGGATAAGGAGCGAAGGAAGCGGCGCTGAGCTGGGCAGGCAAATACGGCGGGCTATTCTTCGTGATTGGCGTGGTTTGAGAAGGGGGTTGCAGCGGAATATTGTCGGCACCGAGAAAGCCGGGATCGTAAAGAATATTCACGACCAGAGAAGAAGGAACAGGCTTGCCCTCTAAAGTGGCGGGAGTAAAAGTCCAGGAGTGCACGGTAGTCATAGCTAGGCCTGATACGGAAGAGAGATCGCGAAGGATTCCGACACTAGCGATTTGACCCGCGTTATCTAAATTGATAGAGAGCGTAACGACGCCTGCATCAAGGCTGCTGGCGGGATATGGCAGCGGCCCGGCCTTGAGCACGTTCGGAGGAACGAAATGAGGCGGCTCCTTCGCAGCGCCGGCCATTCCTAACCCAAGAGCAATTGTGGTTAGCAGTAACAGAGTGGGGGGAGCCGCGAGCAATCGTTTCATGGAAATGTTCCTCCGTTACCGGTTTGGAAACCCAGTGGAGACAAATGTTCACAAAAGCCGAGATAAGTACTGGGGCAAATATTACGACAAGGTTGCAAACAACTCCAATTTTGTCCTGCGACCGATCGCCCCCCGCGAGGGCCCCCAGCAACGGCTCTGCGGATCAGCAGAAGAAAAAATCTCTTTGACTGGAAAATAGAGATTGCGTAGCCTTCGGAGACACCCCGGCGGCGTTCGCGGTTTGGTTCCCAGGGCCTACCTACGTTCTCCCCGTGGCAGAGGGCATGGACGGGCGAGTTGCGGGCACACTGTTGTGCTGACTGCGGCTCAGCTGCTACGCGTCGGTGAATCACTCACTCCACAGGAGAAACGCCATGATCCGCGATAACAAAATCGATTATATCGAGTTCTATGCGACGGATATTTCCGCGACGAAGATATTCTACAGCTCGCTGTTCGGCTGGAAATTTACCGATTACGGGCCGCACTATACCTCTTTTGAAGACGGAAGAATTGCAGGCGGATTTTCGCAAGGGAACGTGGCTCCGGCTGGGACTTTGATTGTGATTTATGTGGATGATTTGGCGACCGCGGAAATGCGAGTGAAGGAATGCGGCGGAAAGATCACGAAGGAGATTTTCTCGTTTCCCGGTGGATCACGGTTTCATTTCAGTGATCCAAACGGGAATGAGTTGGCGGTGTGGCATGAGGAGTAATGTGACTTTAGGAGTTACCGTGCCACGGGATAGGTCATCGGGAACGAGTATGCTATCGTGCCAAGAGAATTGAGGAAGGTGGACTTGATGGCAGAGCGTCCTGTGCTTGTCGGATTAATACCACAGGTGGTGGTGCTGGACCCGGGAGATCAGATCAGTTGGATTTCCGATGCCGGGAATTTGCGCGTGGAGTTTGATCCCAACCGTTCGCCGTTTTCGTCGAATATTTTTCAGGCACCGATGGGGATGAGGTTGCTGAGCGGGCCACCTATAGCGGGCACGAAAGGGGGAACGTATAAGTATCGGTTGTGGTTGAACGACCAGATGGTCGGGCGTGGAGAGGTGATTATTCGAGAAAAGTAATCCCACGAAAAGGAGAGCGCAGAGACCCTCAGAGTTTCGCTTGAAAGAGAAACCCAAGAAAAACCCAGAGCCCTAATAAGAAAGCGTGCGCTGCGCAAAACCAAGAAGCGTCCCATCGAGGCACGCCGTTTGCTGAAGCAAGATCACAGTAGCTTAGGCGCTGGCAGAACCGGTCAGGCCCTTCAGCATACTCTGCAAGGTGCTGGCGTTGGGAACTTCGCCATTCGGGGTCATCTTGTCGACTAGATGCGGAAGCAAGCTGGCCATCATTCCCGTTAGTTGCGTGGGATCGATACCCGCTTTCTGCGCGACTTGCTGGAGTGCACCGCTGTGTAATACGTTCTGCAACTGATCGGCACTCACCGGTACATTCTGACCGGTACCAATCCACGAGCTAATCACGTTCCCCAAGCCACCCTGCTGGAACATTTTCTGCAAACCGGCCACCCCGCCGACCTGCGGGCTGTTCACATATTCGAGAATCGCCGCGAGCCCAGTTGCGTGCTGCTCTGGCGGTACGCCGCCACTAGAAAGACTTCCCTTCGCCATCGATAGAACGTCATCCAATAATCCCATTGTAGTTCTCCTCGGTTGAACATAATTGAACGGCTCAGCAACGGCCGGGCGGCGGAAGCCACTCCCTCGGTTCGGAAAGTCCGACCGCTTACTTCTGTTTCGCTATGATCATGTCCTTGATCTTGTTGTAGGTGGCCTGAGGAATGATCTTCTTTTTGGTCAGGTCGGTCTTCTTGGCATAGGGACGGCCGTCAATAATCTTCTGAGAATAAGCCGCGCCGATGCCCGGCAGAGCGTCAAGCTGCTCCTTGGTGGCCGAGTTGATGTCCACCAGGTCCGTGGAAGCTGTAGTGGTGGCGGGCTTGGTCGTGGTGGACTTCGTAGTGCTCTGCGGCTGCGAAACGGCGACGCCCACGCTCAGCAACAAAGCGAGGACGGCTAGCAACAATCGGTTCAGATTCTTGTTCATCGTCTATCCTCCTTGAGTTTTTACGGCTACCCCCCGGCTCGACAGCTAAAGCTATTCGTTTTCGGCGGCGCGATATCCAGCCTTCTTGGCATCTTCCTCAGTCATATATTTGCCCTGCTTGGTTTTACCGTAATAACGAGTTCCCGGCTTGTGGTAGACCTTGGAATCGGTATTCACCCAGACCATGCCCGCGCTGTTAGCCGGAGGAGTTTGCTGAGCCGCAGGAGCGGCAGCAGACTTGGTCGCAGGCACCGCAGCTGGCGCCGGGGTAGCCGCCGGAGCAGGAGCAGGCTTAGCCGCAGGTACACTGGGGGCAGCAGCGGCAGGTGCGGCAGCAGTCGTGGTATCCGCAGTAGCTTTCTTGCTCTTGGACTTCGTGGTGCTCGCGGTAGCGGCAGTCCCGGCCTTGGACGTTGTCGCTGCATCAGTCGAAGCAGCCGAAGTATCGGCAGCAGCTTTCTTGCTCTTGGAGGCGGAAGTCGTGCTGCCAGCAGAAGCGGCTGCGCCGGTGCTAGTGTCCGCGGCGGCCTTCTTGGATTTGGACTTGCTGGAATTCGAAGCCGTGTCGTCGGCAGCAGCAGTGGTATCGGTGGTAGGTTTTTTGGACTTCGATTTGGAAGTGGATGCCGAGCTATCGGTTGTCGCCGAGGAATCGTCGTTGCTCTTTTTCGACTTGGACTTGCCCTTGGAGGTCGTCGAGGAATCAGCCGCAGTCGCGTCTGCCGTGGTGTCCGTGGTGCTCTTCTTCTTTTTCTTGGACTTCGAGGTGGTGCTAGTATCGCTCTGATCGGTCGTGGCAGGGGTCTGCGCAGCGGTTTGTGCTCGCAAAGTTAGATCCCCACACACCAGCATCAATGCCGCGAGCAGAGCCAAATACAAGGTCTTGTGAATCCGATTCATTGGTTGAAGTTTCCTTTCACTTCGTGCGGCTAGAAGATCCACCCTCTGGCTGGCGCACAATAAGCCGCGCGACTGGGGTTCCCCTTCGCATCGGGCCAAGCCCGTAGATTGAGGCGAATAATGAAAGATAATGGTTGCTAAGTCAAGGAAGAATAAGACCTGTGCGGGGGTGTGTTCAAAATTGCGAACCACTGCCCTCCTGACGAATTCGGGCCTAAGGTTTTCCGGAGAAAAGATATCTCATCACTGAGTAATGGCAAAAGAGGCTAACGCTCCCTCGAACTGACCCTTTAGGCAGGTTTAGTCGCCAGAAGGCTGAACGCGGGCAAATTCGACGGCTTCGGCCAAGCCCCGACGGACTGGGCCCAGGACGAAAGCTGGGACATCGCGCTCAGGTGCGACAGAAAGATTAGCAGCCTTGCGAGGAAATTCAGTGCGGCGGTCCAATGTGAGACCCGCCTCTTTCAGGAATTCGGTGGAGAAGCCCATTTCCTCCCCACGATCTACTCCCCAGAACCACAATTTCTCTTCATTGCGCTGCAGGAAGTGCAGGGACTCTTCCAGTTTTTTCATGGCGCGGTCGAAGGAGGAAGCCAGAAAGAAGACCCCTAGGTTCCAGGCGTGACGCGGGTATTGAACTCGAACCCTAACACAATACTTGCCGGTCTGATTCTTTTCGATGCTGCAGCGATAATCATTTCGAACATTCGACAAACGGCCTGACATGGATATCCCCTCAAGAGTGGAAAATTAGAATTTGTAGTTTTGAATGGCGTTCCGGGATTCGAGGTCTTTCCATGAGTATAAGCACTCCCTGGAAAAGACACCCTACTCGAGCGCCGGAATACCATCCATAGGCTACCGGGTAGGGTGCTGGAGGGCAATAGGGCGCGCTATTAATTTTTAAGTTCTTTGTTAGCTAAGAGTTAGGAAGGCCAATGCCGCCAAAGCCCCGCATTCTGTCAGGGAACAGCTTCAATTTGCCTTCGGCTTTCAGGCGCTCTTCAAGGGCCGTCCGGAAGGCGTCAAATGCCAGTCCGCGCTTCTGCTGGAGCAGATTATCGGTGATAGTTTTCTTTTGCTTCTCGAAATCGTCCGGATTCGCCTCGGTTTTTGCGACAACTTCATAGACAACCCAGTTGTCGCCGATCGCAGCCGGAGGTGCAATCTGGCCGACGCTGGACCTAAACGCGTCGGCAAGCTGTTTTCCGCTAGCCACACCTGCAATAGAGCCGTTCCGGGCGAATTCCTCGGAGGTTTTGGGATCGAGCCCGAGGCCTTTGGCGGCAACATCGAACTTTTCTCCGGCCTTCACGCGCCTTTCAAGATCATCGGCTTTGCTCTTGGCCAATTCCGCAGCCTTCTGGTTTTTCAAGTCGGTCAGAACCCGGTCGCGAACTTCGTCAAGCGTCCCGGAGTGCGCCGGCAGGATTTCCTTAAGCTGGAGTACTACATAGCCGCGGTCGGTATGGACCGGCAAACTGAGTTCGCCCATGCGGAGGCCAGAGATTTCATCGCGAACTTCCTTGGAATTGCCGAGTTCGAGCGCCGGCTCGGCCGCGGCTAGCGGGCGAGTCTCAGCAACGGGCAAGTGATATTTATTCGCGAGCTCGTCGAGGGTGAGCTTATTCGACTGGCGAATATCGGCCGAGAGCTTGTCCGCTGTGCCTCCGGCAGTCTGATCTGCCTTCTGAAGAAGATAAGGCGTGCGGATGCTGTCCCTCACTTCCTCAAAGGTCTTGGTGTGCGCGGTCTCTTTGTCGAGAACCTTAATAATGTGGAAGCCGTACTGTGTCTTGACCAGGTCCGAAACCTCGCCCTTGTTTAAACTGAAGGCGACCTTCTCGAACTCGGGCACGGTTTGCCCCTGGACAAGCCAGCCCAAATCGCCCCTCTTGGTCTTGGAGCCCGGATCCTCGGAATATTTCGTAGCCAGCTCCTCGAAGTTCACATTCTTCTTTTTTGCCTGAGCGAGCACATCTTCGGCCTTGGCTTTAATTTCGGCGACTTCGGCGTCGGTCTTGCCAACGGTCATGAAGAGTATGTGTTCGGCGTGCACGCGGTTGGGGACCTGGTATTGCTGAATATTCTGTTGGTAGATGACTTTCAGCTCGTCGTCAGTGACTGTAGTATTCTGGCGGATCTGGTTGAGGTCAACGAGAGCGTGGCGGACGATGCGCTTTTCCGGAATCTGATATTTGGATTTGTTCTGGTCGTAGTAAGCAGAGATTTGCGCACTATCCAAAGTGATTTTAGACGCGAGGTCCTCCGGCTTGATACTGACATAATCAAGCTTGACCTTTTCGTTCTGGACGCGGAACTCTTCCTGAATTTCGGCAGGGCTGACGCTGATGCCGTCGGTGATCAGTTTGCGGAATTTTTCTTCGACGAGACCGGACTTCACAAGCTCTTCGAAAACGGGCACGGTGAGCTGGAAACGCTGCTGTACTTCGCGCTGATAGGATTCCATTCCGACGAAACTATCACCGTTAAACGCGGAGGGCAGATATTGGCGAATGCGGTCGGCGCGTTCCTTGTCGCTGACGGTAATGCCTAGGCGCTTGGCTTCGTACTCAATTTCTTTTTGGAAGACGAGTTGATTGAGGATCTGGCGCGCGTAAAGTCCTTCCAGCTGCTGGGGGATTTGATTGCGCTGGCGAATCTCATTGAGCTGAGTGTGGACATCGGCCAGAGTGACCGTTTGATCGCCAATCTTGGCCACCACGTCAGTGGATGTCTCTGCCGTCGTGGTACCCTGCGGCACGAGATAGAGCAACATGCTCAAAGCCAGAATGCCGATGATGACGCCGAACAGGATTCGGACGCCGGTCTTTTGATTTTCAAATGCGCCAGCCATTACAGGTTTCTCCCTCGCGTGTAGCCAAACTAAACATTATAGAGGATTGTAGGGAAAGACGGAAATGCAATTAAGAAAGTAAGGATCGGGTTTCTCTGAAAAGCTTCGCGGGCTTACTCTGGGCCTCTGGGCCATTCTTCATTGACTTGTCCTTGGACGCAACCTAAGATTTGCGGCAAATGCGGGGATTAACCTTCGTCTACGCAGATCAGAATGTTACCCGATGGTCGTTGCGCTTATCTACCTGAACGTGAAGAGACATCCATTTCATGGCTAACGAAACGGGATTGCGTCCACCACCCGAGCATCAGTTTCGGCTGTTTAAGGGGCTGCGGCCGTTTGAGTGGGCGGAGCTGCCAAAAAATTTGCTGGCCGGATTCACGCTGGCGGCAATGAACATTCCGCAATCGCTGGGCTACACGCGCATTGCGGGTACGCCTGTGATCACCGGTTTGTACACGCTGCTGTTGCCCTTGATCGCGTTTGCGATATTTGGATCGTCACGATTTCTGGTGGTGGCAGCGGATTCGGCTACGGCAGCGATCCTTGCGGGAGGGCTTAGTTTGATGGCGCCTGCCGCGAGCGAGCATTACGGAGCCCTTGCCGGCCTCGCGGCATTGATGACCGGTTGTATCCTGTTATTGGCGCGATTACTCAGGCTCGGGTTCCTGGCTGATTTTATGTCCCAAACGGTGCTGCTTGGTTTTCTTACCGGAGTTGGCTTACAAGTGGGCATAGCGGTGTTGGGAGAAATGTTGGGAATTGAGGTGGCCAGCCGGCGCACTCCGATTCAATTTTTGCAGGTGCTTCGTGCATTGCCGCATGCGAGTCTGCTGACCGTTGGGATTTCGATCGCGGTGATCACATGCATTCTCTTGTTCAACAAATTTGCTCCGAACTGGCCTGGCCCCCTGTTCGCTGTTGTGGGGGCCGTGTCGGCAAGCGCGAACTTCCATCTTTCCGAACGCGGCGTCAGCGTGCTTGGCCCTGTACCTGGCGGATGGCCGCATCTTGGATTGCACGATCTAAGCACGAAAGATGCGTGGGGGCTGCTTCCCGTGAGCTTGTCCTGTTTCGTGATGATTGTGGCGCAGAGCGCTGCAACCGCTCGCCTATATGCGTCGCGGCACAATCAGCAACTCGACGAAAACAGCGATCTGCTGGGATTATCGGCGGCCAATGCGGCGGCGGCATTCAGCGGCACGTTTGTGGTGAACGGCAGCCCGACGCAGACCGCAATGGTGGAAAGCTCCGGCGGCACAAATCAAACGGCGCATCTGGCCACAGCGTTCGTGGTTGCGCTTGTCCTGTTGTTCCTCACCGGACCGCTGCAATACTTGCCGAATTGCGTGCTAGGCGCGGTGGTTTTCACGATTGCCGTGCGCATGATCAATTTGCGCGCGATGGCCGACATTCGCCGCGAAAGTCCGGGAGAATTTGTGCTCGCGGTGACGACCAGCGTGGTGGTGGTTTTTGTGGGCGTTGAGCAAGGAATTTTACTGGCAATGACCCTATCGCTGTTTCGCATCGTGCACCACAGCTATCGGCCGCACACGGCGGTGCTGGAAGAAGCTGCTGGGGGAATTTGGCAGCTGGAAAAGGTCGCGCCCGGGGAAACAAGCGAGCCGGGCATTGTAATCTATCGGTTCGGCGCGCCCCTCTTTTATGCGAACGCAAATCGGTTTGCGCAAGAAGTGCGCATGCTGGCGGCCTCCGCGCCTTTGCCACTGCATTGGTTGATTGTGGATGCGGGTGCGATCACAAACGTGGACTTTACGGCCGCCCGTGTCGTGGGCGAGATTCAGAAGGATCTCGCTGCAAGAGGCGCTGGATTGGTGCTTGCCCACGTGCAGTCAGATCTCAAGCCTGACCTCGATCGTCATCACCTAACCGAAATTATTGGAGCAGATCGAATTTTCGATACGCTCCATGAGGCCTTGCTGGCACTGCGCGGAAAGGTGCCGGCAGCATGCTAGGAACACCCACCCCCTGATTGGCAGAGTGAGTCCCCCAACGCAATTTTGTCTATCGCCGGGCCAAAACCGCGATTCAGGAGAATGGCGTTCCCAAATTTTGCCGGCCAACCGGATACAATAGAGAAGTGTATAGAACTCAGATCGTATTTTGGCTATTGCTTTTAAGTGGCGTTTGGGCGTGTGCGCAGACAAGTTCCGAGATACGAAAAATTCCTACGTATTACCGCGACGTGCAGCCGATCATCGAACAGCGATGCCAAGTTTGCCACCGTAACGGTGGAATTGCGCCGATGGCCTTTGAGAGTTACGAGCAGGCGCGACGGTTTGCGGGGGCGATTGAGGTGGCGGTGGAGAAGCGTTCCATGCCACCGTGGTTTGCTGAAAAAGGGATTGGGCAATTCAAGAATGATCCGTCGTTGAGCGACTCGGAAATTGCCACGGTTGCCGCGTGGATTAGAGCCAACACTCCGGCGGGAAACTCAGCCGATGCACCCCGGCCGCGGAACTGGACAGGGCGGTGGACCATTCCTTCCCCCGACCTAGAAATAAAAATGACCGAGCCGGTGGTCGTCCCGGCGGGGGGTGAAGTCGATTACACCTACGAGATTGTGCCGACGCATTTCAGGGAAGGGCGCTGGGTGCAAAGTTCGGAAATCCTGCCGGGGATGCCGCAGAATGTGCATCACGGCGTCGTTTATGTGCGGCCACCAGATTCAAAATGGTTACGTCATGCCCCAGTTGGAAAACCATTCACAGCAAAGAGTCTGGCGAGCGAGCAGGATCGCCGGGAAGCCATGTGGACTGACAGCGACATACTACTGGTCTATGCGCCGGGGAGCACGCCTGACAGTTGGCCCGCCGGAATGGCGAAATATATTCCGGCCGGATCTGATCTGGTTTTTCAGATGCATTACACGACGAATGGCAGGGCCGGGGCCGACGAAACTCGCATAGGCTTGATCTTTGCGAGAGAGACTCCCATGAAACGCGTGTTGACACTGCAACTGACAAACGATCATTTTGTGATTCCGCCGAATACGCCGGATTTTCGAGTGGAGGCACGCGGCACTCTGCCGAACGATGCGTTGCTGCTAAGTTTCTTCCCGCATATGCACTTGCGCGGCAAGCGTTTTGAGTACAGCATTATTCATAAGGACCACACGATCGAGCCGCTTCTGAAAGTAAATTATCACTTTCACTGGCAGATGAGCTATCAATTAGCAACAGCGTTGCCACTCAAAGCTGGAACGGAACTGCAAGCGGTAGCATATTTCGACAACTCCAAGATGAACCTGCATAATCCCGACCCGGGTGCTGCGGTAGTCTGGGGAGAACAGACGTCGGATGAAATGATGGTGGGATTTCTCGATGTGGCGGTGGACGCAGGATTCGACAAACCGCGCTTTTTTCAGCGAGAGCGCCAAGCCCAGTAACTAAGACGCAACTTTTTGGCGGCGATGTTTGTAGATTGACTACGGGGTTGCCGGAGACTTCCCTTGTGAGGAAATCCCTGTGTTAAATTGCGAAATTGGAGGAGTGACTCCGTCAATTGCTGTGACAACACAAACCCCTATCGAGCCACGCCGGCCCATCGCGCCGCAAACCGCGCCGAAGATTCATCGCGTCGAAGTGTATTGGCACGCGGTCACCTATAAAACGGTTGCCGTCTATTTGCTACTGCTGTTCGTGATCATCATCGCGGGAATGTATGCCGCGATACCGGACTGGCGAGAGATCGCGACCAAGAAACTGAATAATGCGCTCGGTACTACCGAAAACGAAAATTTGACGATTTCGCAGACACAAGCAAAGTTTGTGAACCTTGACGGTCGAGTGCAAGTGAAGAAAGTAAATTCGGTGACCTGGGTGGAAGCCGATTATCACACCGCGCTCGATAAAGGCGACCTGATACAGACGGGCAGTGATGGCGCGGCGCGAATGACGTTTGCAGACGGAACGGAATACACGGTAAAAGCGGAATCGATGGTCACGGTGGAAGAAAACAACGTGACCCGCGAGCAGTCCAATACCGCCGTGCGCATCAACACCGGGCAGGTAGACCTGGCAACACCCAATTGGTCCTCGCCAAATTCGAAGGCGGCCGTGAGCGTGGAAGATGCAACGGCGATGGTGGAACAGAATACCCGCGCGACAGTAAAAAACGATCCGAAAAACAACGAGCATGAGATCGTGGTATCGACCGGTTCTGCAGAAGTTCGACGCGGCGCGGAAAAGATTGAGCTGACGCAATATGAAAAAGTGAGCTTCGCGTCGGGCGGTCCATCCGCAAAATCCAACGTGCTCGCCCCCCCAGGGCTGGTTGCGCCACTAAATCTGGCGCCGGTAATTTCCGAAAATCCCAAAGCCGCGCAAATACGATTCGAGTGGCAACCGGTGGATGAAGCGATTTCGTATACGTTGCGGATCAGTTCCACGACCATGTTCACCAAGCTGGTGAAAGAAGTGAAAACGGCGAACGTTACCGCCGACGTGAGCGGACTAGAAGCCGGAGATTATTTCTGGAATGTGTCCGCATCGGATGCGAAAAAGCAGACCAGCGAGGTCAGCGAGACATTTAAGTTTTCCCTCGTGCCGCAGGCAAAGTCGCAAGATATGCTGCTGGAGATAGAAAGCACGCAGCTCCATGGGCGAGTTGCAGAGATTATTGGGAAGACAGAGCCCGGCGCAGCGTTGATCGTGAATGGGCAACCGGTCGCAAATATTGCGCCGGATGGATCCTTCCGTCACTTCACCGAGCCACTAGAGCCAGGTCAGCACACCATTGTGGTGATTGGCTCAAATCGTCGTGGAGGCACGGCGAAGCAGCCGGTTTCGATCGTAGTGCCGAAGTAGATTTGGGGAAGCGGCGCGGCGAAGTTTTGCGTGAAACGCCGAATCCAGCGAGAATGAGAGATTACACGATGAATCATTCGTGTACTGAGTTGCGATTCGAGGGGAAGCCCCTCCGCAGGGGGAAGCAGGCAAATGAATAAGAACGGTTATAACCTCAGGTCGGTTTTCAGTTTGTTTTCGTCCGACCTGGCCATCGATCTGGGAACGGCGAACACGCTGGTGTTCTCGCACGGTAAAGGTATTGTCGTGAACGAGCCGTCGATTGTGGCGATCAATAAGGCCAGCGGCGAAGTAGTGGCTGTCGGGCGCGAAGCGAAAGACATGCTGGGGCGCACTCCAGGCAACGTGGTCGCCATCAAACCGATGAAAGACGGCGTCATTGCCGACTTCAAAGTAACGGAAAAGATGCTGACGTATTTCATTCAAAAGGCCCACAATCGCCGCGTTCTGGTGCATCCGCGCATCGTGATTGGCGTGCCCAGCGAAATTACGCCGGTGGAAAAGCGTGCAGTGCAGGACTCTGCCTATCGTGCACGCGCCAGCGAAGTGTATCTGGTGGAACAAGCAATGGCGGCAGCAATTGGCGCGGGTCTGCCGATTGAAGAGCCCAGCGGCAACATGGTTGTCGATATCGGCGGCGGCACCACAGACATCGCGGTTATTTCGATGAGCGGCATCGTGTATTCGCGCTCGGTGCGCGTGGCCGGTAACGAGATGGACGAAGCGGTGATGCAATATCTGAAGCGCAAGTACAACTTGCTGGTCGGCGAACGCACCGCGGAACAAATCAAAATGGAGATTGGCTCGGCGTATCCACTGGAAAAGCCGTTGACCATGGAAGTGAAAGGCCGCAATTTGATCGAAGGCGTACCCCGGACGGTGACGATTGACGATAGCGAAATTCGGGAAGCGCTCAGCGAATGCGTGGCGACGATTTTGAATGCCGTTCGCGTGGCGCTTGAACGTACACCGCCGGAACTTTCTGCCGATATCAGCGATCGCGGCATCGTGCTGACCGGAGGAGGCGCCCTGCTAAAGAATCTGGACAAGCGAATCCGCGAGGAGACCGGTTTGCCGGTATCGATTGCGGATGATCCCCTGGCGTCGGTGGTGCTCGGAACCGGAAAGATGCTGAGCGATTTTAAGCTACTGCGGCAAGTTTGCATTGATTGAGAAACTGATCCCTTTTCAGTCGTAAGTTTTCCGTTGGCTCTGAATCAGGTCTGAATTTCCTTTTTCTCAGCCATGGAATTTGGAACAGACTTTTGCATTCTCTTGGTTTACATAAAACTTAGAACTGAGAACTATTTTATATGGTGGCCATTCCTTCAAGGCATAAATCGCTGGCGCTGCTCGCTGCAGTGTTGATCGCGCAGCTTCTGCTGCTGGCGGTACAGATCAAGCGAGATTCGCGAGGGCGGCTAATCCGGGTGTGGGCTGTGACGGCGGTGTCCCCGTTTGAACGCAGCGGAGCGTGGGGACTTGGGAAAATCGGTGGGGTGTGGAATCACTATTTTGCGCTGACAAGCACATCTCGCGAAAACGAAGCCTTGCGAGTGGAAAATGACTCCTTGAAGCTGACTATTTCACAGCTCCAGAGCAAAGCGGCCGAGGCCGACCGGTTATCGGCACTGTTGAATTTTCGCCATTCGCAGACAAAAGTACCGATGGTCACGGCACGAGTGATTGGGGCGAGCGCGGGGACGGCCAGCCGGATTGTCGAGATCGATCGAGGGGAACGCGACGGGATACGGCGAAATCTCGCGGTGATTACGCCCGACGGCGCTGTTGGCAAAGTGATTGAGGTCTATCGTGACACCGCGCAAGTGCTGTTGCTCACCGATAAGGAAGGCGGCGTGGGCGCGATGCTGGTCGAATCGCGCATTCAAGGGCCCGTTGGCGGGACGGGTGAACCGCTGTTAACGATGAAGTATGTTGCCACCGACGACAAAGTGAACGTTGGTGAAAAAGTGGTAACCAGCGGCATGGACAAAATTTTCCCGCGCGATATTCCCGTTGGGACGGTTCAGGAAGTCAAACCCGGCAACCCGTTCAAGCAAATCTGGCTGCGACCTGCGGCAAGATTGGAACGGTTAGAAGAAGTGATTATTCTGCTGACGCAAGAGTCGGTGGATTTCACCAAGGAATCGGAGACTCCGGCTACACCCGCTAGCACTTCTTCGACCGCGACGAATCCTGCAAATGCCAGCGCGCCCACAGCCCCGGCAGTGAACGGGGAAAAGCCATGAACGAAACGTACGAGCTTCGCAGCGCAGAATCGCACATTGAAGTCCACAAATTTTACCCAGGCGCGATCGGGGGGGTAGCGATTGTTGCGTTGGTATTGCAGGCCATGGTGCCGGTGTATTTTCCGGGATTTCGCATTTTAGATTTGCCGCTCTTGCTGACAATTTATTTCGGATTGAGTCGGCGCAATCCTTCGACCGGATTGTTGCTTGGTATGGTGATCGGGCTTTTGCAGGACAGTTTGAGTGGGCCGACTGTGCCGCTGGGCTACTATGGCATCGCGAAAACTTGCATCGGCTACCTCGCCTCGTCGATTGGAGCGCGGCTCGATACCGAACATCCTGCGGCACGTCTTGCGCTGATCATGGGATTCTTCGTGACGCATCAGGCAATTCTGGTGCTCATTCGGCGATTGCTGCTTGCGCAGCCCGAACGGTGGTTCGACGTGCGTCTCGCCATCGCCGCCACGGTCAACGCCGTGCTCGGAACGGTCCTCTTCCTGGTACTCGATCGTCTACGCCGCAATTCCTAGAACAATTCTATTCTTGGGATTGCTCGGCGGCCCGCCCGCCCCAGTGGTGGGGCTTCCCGACCGCCCACCAAATCCCGTCATTGACCGATGGTCCCGTTCATAGGCGTATGGCCCTAATGAGAGAGCAGGAAGTGCTTGAAGTCGTCATAGCTGTTGCTGATTGCCAGGGAGAGTTTCGGGCGATGCAGGTATTCAGCGAGACGGGAAGGGAGGGGCGGGGCAATGCCGATTCCCCTTTGCACGACTTCGGCAAACTTGGCGGGATGTGCGGTGGCGAGCACCAGACCCTGCGCAGGTTCGGGATGTTGTTTGCGGAAGGCTTCCCATGCCAACATGCCTACGGCGGTATGCGGATCCGTCATATAACGGTAACGGTCCCACACGCTGTGCATTTGCTGCAGAGTTTCCTCATTGGTGGCACCGTGTCCCCAGATTTCCTTGCGCACGATTTCCAGCCGCCCACGGCACAGGTCCAGCAACCGTGGAAAATTGTTGGGATTGCCGACATCCATCGCATTTGAATAGGTGGCCTGTGCGGCACGCGGATGAAATACGCCGCTACGCAAATATTCCGGCACCACATCGTTAGCATTCGTGGCGGCGATAAACCGGGTCACGGGCAAACCCATGCGCTTTGCAAACAATCCCGCGGTCAGGTTTCCGAAATTTCCGCTGGGCACCGAAACGATTAGGGGAACAGAAGCGACAGGCAACTGGCGATAGGCGGCAACGTGATAAAACATCTGCGGCAACAGGCGGCCGACGTTGATGGAATTGGCGGATGTCAGAAAAGTGCGTTGGTTCAGAGCTTCATCGCTGAAGGCCTGCTTGACCAATCGCTGGCAGTCGTCGAACGTGCCGGAAACTTCCAGGGCCGTAATATTTTCGCCGAGCGTAGTGAACTGTTTTTCCTGAGCTTCACTGATGCGCTTCGAAGGATAGAGAATGACCACTCGGATGCCGGGCACGCGCAGAAAGCCGTGGGCGACGGCGCTTCCGGTATCCCCTGAAGTGGCGACCAAAACGGTAAGCGGGCGAGTTTCGCCACGCACGAAATAGCCCATCAGCCGGGCCATAAATCGCGCGCCAAAATCTTTAAACGCCAGAGTTGGGCCGTGGAATAATTCGAGAACATGCAGAGCGGGCGACAAGGAAACAAGTTTCACGGGGAAATTGATGGCTTCGGCCACCACTTGCCATAAAACCTCTTCCGGCACGTCCGGCGTAGCGAAGGGCCGCACTACGCGGAAGCAGACTTCAGTGAAGGGCAAGCGGCGAAATTCTTCCAACTCTTCGGGACTGTGCCGAGCAATTTCCGCCGGCATATACAAGCCACCATCGGGTGCTAGCCCGCGGAGCACCGCGCCTTTCAACGATGTGAGTGGTGCTTTCCCGGCGGTGCTGCGGTATCGCATAGAGAACTCTTCTAATTCGAACTGACCTGCCTGCGCTCATCGATTTGCGCACGAAGTTTTTCCAGAAATGCGGCGGCAGGTGATTGGCCGCAGGATTCAGCCACAGCAGCCAGGGCGCGCAATCCCGCGACGGCGAGTGTATAGTGCGCCAGCGTCTGGTAGCTTTGGCGGCGCGCACCGATCAGCGCGGGATAGCAACGAGCCACGGTATCGCTTGGGGATTCGCCTGCCCGCGCCTGAAATGAACCACGCCAAAGTACCGGTTTGGGATCGTCAAGATAGCGACGAATCAAAAGTTGCTGTTCCTCGTCGGAGGCGGCCAGATGGACGACCGTCATCAGCCTGCGCAAACGGAACAGTAGATTGTTTCCCGTGTAAATGACGCTACCCGTGGTGTCGAGGATTAGCGCTTTGGACGGATTTTTCTCCAAACCAGTAAGCACTTCATCGAGCGAAGAAATTTCTTCGGAGAGGTATTGGGATTCGCGCTCGGCGTACGTGGGACTATCGGGCCAGCCCATCCACGTGGCAACGCCATTGATTCCGCGGAATCCTCTGGCTTGTAGCGTTGGGGCGAGGCGGGCTTCGATAAGATCGTCAGAGGAGATGGCGGGGTGGTTTGCAGCTGACAAATGCTTGGTCCAATACGTCTTGCCGACACCAGACATCCCGATTAGTGCCAGGCGAAGTGGCTTGGAAGGTGGCTGGGCCATAGAGAATCCTAAATCTTACTGGATTGGTGGGGGAGCGCGAAAGAGAAAGGAGAATCGAGGTTTAGGAATCGACAGTTTCGCCCCAGGTTTAGGCCTTTATCAGCGCGAAACCTGTACTTGTGTCCGAGTTGCGCCGCTATAGCACAGGTGCTAGTTTGGTAGGGAAGTCGGCAATGGACGCCTTTTGGGAGTTTCGCGGCGAATTTACTGTCTCGTGGTGTAGCTTAGAGCCGGTTCTTAGGCTACTCGCTGCAACAAGAATTTTGGTTAACTCGCTGCTAGATGAGTGATTGCGCGAGCGTGAACCGCTCAAAGTTTTGAATTGATGGGCTCGCGTGTAGGGTTTGCGTGTCGTACTGGTTTCGTAACGATAATCGATTGCCGCAAGAACGGCTGGCCGCCGCTTCCTACGTGATTGTGGGCATAATCACCTTGCTGCTATTTGGTTTCTGGAAACTCCAAGTCATTGATTCGGATAAGTATGGCCAGCTGGCCGAGCGCAATCGCGTTCGGTCGATTCCGATCATTGCTCCACGTGGACGGATGCTCGATCGCGACGGCCGGGTGCTCGTCGATAATTACCCCTCCTTCAGCGTCATCCTGTTGCGCGACGATATGGTCTCGGTACAAAAGAGTTTGCCAGCCATCGCCGATGGCTTAGGCCTCTCGCTCGATGACTTGCAGGACCAGCTCAGCAATACCGAGAAATTGCCGAAATTTCAGCCTATCGTGATCAAGCCTGAAGCGACCCCCGCCGATGTAGCATTCATCGAATCTCACCGCGCCGATATTCCCTTGCTCGAAATGCTGATGGTTCATCGGCGACGGTATTTGCCCGGTGGATTCTTGTCGCACGCCAGCGGGTACGTTGGTGAAGTAAGTGAAGAGCAAATCGAGTCCAGCAATGGCAAATTGCGCCCTGGTGACTTCGGAGGTAAGAGCGGCCTGGAGCGCCAGTACAACGATCTCCTGGTCGGCACAGACGGAATGCGTCGAGTGATTGTGAATAGCGTCGGAAAAGAGGTCGGCCGGTTGTCGCAGCAGGAACCGATTCCGGGCAAGCAGATTCAGCTCACGATCGACTACGACCTCCAAGAAGTTGCGGAAAAAGCGCTCGAAGGAAAGATGGGCGCCGTGGTGGCAATCGATCCGCGTACAGGCGAAGTCCTGGTATTTGCCAGCCAGCCTGCGCCAGATCCCAACGATTTTGCGGTGCGCGTATCCAAACAGGAATGGCAAAGATTAAACACAGATGCGAACCACCCACTCATGAACCGCGTGATCCAAGCCCAGCTCGCCCCAGGATCAGTCTTCAAAATCATGATGTCTACCGCGATGCTGCAGGAGAAAGTACCTCCCGAGAGCTTTACCGTATTCTGCCCGGGCTACGCGACCTGGTACGGTCGCATGTTCAAGTGTGACAGCTATGGGAAAGGTGGACACGGCACGGTCGACCTGCGAAGAGCGATCATCCATTCCTGCAATGTGTTCTTCTATGCTGTCGGCCAGCGCATGGGAATTGACCGAATTTCAAAGTACGCAAAGATGCTCGGACTCGGCGCAAAAACTGGCATTGACCTACCCGCCGAAGAATCAGGGCTAATTCCTTCTGAAGAATGGGTTCAGCGTGTTTATCACCGTAAATGGTATCCGGGTGAAACGATCTCCGTTTCTGTTGGCCAAGGCGCCGTCCAAACGACTCCCATTCAACTCGCCTACATGATCGGGGGCATCGCTTCCAGTGGAGAATTTAAACAGCCTCACCTTTTAAAGGATTTTCCAAACGTCGGCTCACGCCATGTGGAGCTTGCCGAAGACACAGTGAATAAAGTGACACAAGGTATGTACGACGTGGTGAATGAAGGTGGAACCGCTGGAGCATCGAAGCTCGAAGGAATCGAGTTCTGTGGCAAAACGGGAACGGCCCAGGTCATCGGAGAGGATGCGAAGGCACGTTACGGCAAAGGTGACAAAAAATATCGAAATAATGCCTGGTTCGTTGGCTACGCTCCTCGGCGCAATCCTGAAATCGTAGTGAGCGTACTGGTAGAAGAAGGCGGCCATGGAGCGGCATCTTCCGCACCGATTGCCCGCGACATCATCAAGGCTTACTATGACAAAAAAGACAAGAAGACACACGGGCAGACAACGGTGGAATACAAGGAGAAGCCCTTTGATTTTGGAGATGGTTCGGAGAAGAAAGAAAATCCGGTTCCTAAGTTAGCGCCTAAACCGGAAGAGGCGGCGGCCGTGGTTGTGCCAACCGCGACAAAAAAGGCGTCAGAGAATTGAATGATCTGAGGTTGTGCGGGGAATGAGACTTGATTAAAGATGCACCCGGAGTCCGTGATTACGATTGGTGGCTGCTGGCCATCATGGCGGCCATCTGTACCTTAGGGGTAATTGAAATCTATTCTGCGACCCACGGAAGCGCGCTGGCGGGTATGCATGCGCGCCAATTGCGATGGTTGGGCATCGGCATCGTGCTGATGTTTGTATTTTCGCGGTTGGATTATCATCTGATTCTCGATCAAGCCCCCGTCCTTTATATCATTGGAATTGCAGCACTTATGGCCGTCTTGCTCATCGGCCATTCACGCTTTGGGGCCAAGCGGTGGATCCCCTTCCTGGGCGAATTCTTCCAGGTGTCAGAATTGGTCAAATTGATTATAATCATTGTGTTGGCGCGCTTCTTTGCCGAGGTGCGCACCGACGAGCTCTCCCTGCAGGATTTGATTAAAGCGGGATTACTGGTTGGCGTGCCGCTCGTTCTCATCTTGAAACAGCCTGATCTGGGCACTGCTCTGGTGCTGATGCCTATGTTAGTCGTTGGGGCGTTTCTTGCCGGGTTGCAATGGAGGCACGCAGCGGTCATTGTTCTTATCGGCGTATTGATGCTGCCCGTAGCGTGGCACGTCTTGAAGCCGTATCAGAAGGAAAGAGTTACCTCGTTCTTGCATCCCGAAGAAGACGCCAAGGGTTCCGGGTATCAGGTGTTGCAATCGAAGATCGCCGTGGGCTCGGGTGGTTTCTGGGGAAGAGGATTCGGGAACGGCAGCCAGAATCAACTTGGATACATTCCGGTCAGATACTCCGATTTTATTATGTCGGCTTGGGCGGAAGAACAGGGATTCAAGGGAGTGCTGCTTGCTCTCGGGCTGTATATGGCGTTATTGTTGCGTCTTGTACAGAATGCCCAGCGCGCGAAGGATCGCGCGGGAATGTTTCTGGTGATGGGCGTGACAGCAGCGCTCGGGTTTCACGTTTTAGTGAATGTGGCTATGGTCATTGGAGCAATGCCGGTTACCGGTATTCCATTGCCTCTGATGAGCTACGGAGGTTCTGCCACGTTGTTTGTATTCCTGGCCATTGGTCTGGTGATGAATGTCCGGCTACGCCGATTCGTCAATTAGCTACTGGTCAGTTCCGCGTACACCCCAGTTCAGGTGGGTTGTGCCGGTACGGCGACTGTTTACCAGCCGCCAGCAGTCACGAGTCAGGTAAGAAGGATTTTTAGAGTGAGTAAAGCATCGTCCGCCGCTACCCCGGGAGATTCCCGGCAACGGCCTTGCCTCGATAGCATGAGGTCACAATATTTTGAGAGCCGCAGTGCGGCTACCGCCTCCAGCTTCGAACGTCAAGCCTCAACACAATCGTTGTCGCTCACGTGTTCCGGTTTAGACCGGAACGGCGCCGTGCCTTGGACCACCTCTACCCATGAGGGTCCCGCGGCGATGCTCCATAAGGAGCTGTATGACAAAAGAATTGGTAATATCCGCGAGCTCACACGAACGTAGAGTCGCGATTTTAGAAGAAGGCCAGCTAGTCGAAATTTACATCGAACGCGAAAAAGAATTCGCACTGGTCGGCAGCATCTACAAAGGAAAAGTAACTCGAGTCTTGCCAGGCATGCAGTCGGCATTCGTTGACATCGGCCTGGATGGCGACGCGTTTCTCTACGTCAGCGACGTATTCGAAAACCTGGAAGACTACGATCATGGCCATGCCACGGGAGACATCCCTGCACCGGTCATCATCAACGGCCACGCCAACGCGCCACGGGAGGTTTTGCCAGGCGAGCTGCTGGGTGGCTCTGGCGTGGTTCATGAAGAGATCGTTCACCTTGATGAACCCGGCGTCGAACACGAGCACGTCCACACCGAACAGCACGAGATTGAAGAATTGCCCGGCGAGGTTCGCCAGGGCCGCGAAGAAGGCGTGGCGCCTACATTCAACGGCGCGGGCGAAGCAGCAGAGTCGGAAGAGCGGCAGCCTGATTCGAATGCATCAGCCCCGCAGAATTTCGCACCCAATTACAATCCCACGCGCAACTATCCTCCACGCAGTAATGATCGTGGGCCAAATCGTGACCGTGGCGGAGATCGCGGTGGGGACAGAGGCGCAGACCGTGGTCGCGGGGGCCGTCGAGGCCGCTTCGGGCGTCGTCGCGGGGGCAGCGACAGACCGCCTATCAATCAAGGCGGCGGGCGCAATTTGCCGCAATCGAAATACGCCTCACCGCAAAGTGATCGCGATTCGCGGGGCTACGAAAATCGTCGGCCAAATGATCGCGGTGCCGACCGTGGACCAGACCGCGGTTCGGATCGCGGGCCAAGTGCTTCCGCTCCTGTCGTGGGAGATGAAATCGTTCTGCCGGGCGAATCGCTGGCGAAATATCGCAGCCGCCCCGTGCCTACGCCGCCGATTGCTCCGGTCGCGGAGCAAGAACCGGAAGAGCGCCAACCGGATTTCGATCCGACGCCTGCTCGTCCCGCAGTTGGCTTGCCTCCTGGGGGCGCAGTGCGCCGCCGCTTCTCTGGGAGCTTGCCGCACTGGCTATTAGCGGAAAATGCGACTGGCAGTGAGGCCGGTGGCACAGAATCTGGGGAGGAGCAAACGGTTTCGGAGGCCGTCGAAAATTCCACCAGAGCAGTGGAAGTGGATGCAGCAGGCACGCAGGAATCCGCAGCCGAACCATTGCAAAACGGAGCCGCGTCGCTCAGCGAAGAACAGCTCGGAGCACTTTCCGCACAACTTGTGGAAGCGAAACATGAGGAAACTCAAGCCCGCGTTTCCGCCGACGCGGTCGTGGAAGAAGGTGAATTCGACGAGGAAGAAGACGAAGAAGGCGAGTTCTCCGTTGCCGCGACCGAAGAAGGGGAAGAAGAAGAGCTTCACGAAGAAGAAACCGAAGAAGTCGAGCACGCAGCACCTGCTCACGAACACGTTGATCACGAAGATTCCCGGCGTGCGGAGACAAAGCAAGAAGCGGAACTCCGTCGCGACGAAGAACACGAAGCTGCTGAGGCTTATCGCGATCGACTAGAAAAGCACGAAGCTCTCGAGGCGGCTGACGGCGAAGAGCATCCAGAAACCGGAGCAATCGGAGAGCATGAAAACGTCCAGAGCGATACCTTTGCGGCAAACGCGCTGGGGGGAACATCGGAAACAGTCATTGAGGATGAGGTGATTCTTCTTCCCGGTGAAACCCGTGCACCGCGCAATCTGAGCGCTCCCCGTGAAGAATTCCCGCATCGCGATTCAGCGCGAATCGGCAGCAATCCCCGTTCGCGCTTTCAGCGCCCGCAACGCGGCGGCCGCGACCGCGGACGAGGTGGAGATCGCGGCGGCCGCCCGGACCGTGGGCGCGGCGGCGATCGTGGAGGACGCGGACGCTTCGAGCCGCGCAGAGGCAGCAGTAGCGGCGGCGGCGCGCCGAGCCATGGCGGCCATCAGCGCAGCCATCCAGGTAGCTACAGTCACGGCCACGGACACGCTCCGCAGCGCCGGCCGCAACTCATTTCGGAAATGCTCAAAGCGGGTCAGGATGTCGTTATCCAAATCGCCAAGGAGCCACTTGGCAAGAAGGGCGCGCGGATTACCAGTCACGTGGCGCTTCCGGGCCGCTTCCTGGTTTACATGCCAACGATCGATCACATAGGCGTTTCTCGGAAGATTGCCAGCGCGGATAACCGTTCGCGGTTGCGGCGTCTGGTTGGCGAAGCACGCGGCAGCTATCCCGGCGGCTTCATCGTTCGCACCGCAGCAGGCGAAGCGACCGACGAAGAAATTCGCGCGGACATCGATTTCCTGGGTAAGACCTGGAACGAAATCAAGCAGAAGAGCGAAGAGCGCAAGTCTCCGGCTTTGCTGCACCGCGACCTGAACCTGGTGGAACGCATTCTTCGCGATTACGTCAGCGACGATTTCACCGCGATCTGGATCGACAATGAAGAGGAATATGGCAAAGTCGTCGAGTTTGTCAGCCGCTTCCAGCCGAAGCTTGTCAATCGCGTTAAGCTCTACACCAAGGAACAGCCCATCTTCGAAGAGTTCGGCATTCAGCATGAACTCGACAAGGCGCTGCGCGCGAAAGTCTGGCTAAAGTCCGGCGGCTACATCGTCATCAACCATACCGAAGCGCTAGTCGCCATCGACGTAAACACCGGCAAATTTGTCGGCAAGGGTTCCACACGATTGGAAGACACCATCGTCAAGACCAACCTGGAAGCTGTGAAGGAAATCGTGCGGCAGATTCGCTTGCGGGATCTTGGCGGCATCATCGTTGTCGATTTCATCGACATGGAAGAACGCCGCAACCGCGAAAAAGTCTTGGCCGCGCTGCAGTTTGCGTTGGACCAGGACAAGGCCCCTTCGAAAGCACTCTCGTTCAACGAATTCGGCCTGGTCTGCATCACCCGCAAGCGCACCAAGCAAGCGCTCGAACGAGTGCTGTGCCAGCCGTGCCCGTCCTGCTCCGGAAGCGGCATGGTCAAGTCCGTCCCGACGCTCTGCTACGAAATCCAGGCGGAAGCCCGCAAGATGGCTTCGGCCGATCACGAAGGCCCGAACCTGACGCTGCGGGTCCACCCGGAAATTGCCAAGGCGCTCAAGACCCGCGAATCGCTGCTCATCGACGAGCTTGAGCAGAATTCACACAAACACATCATCATTCAGTCCGATCCCACGCTGCACTGGGAGCAGTACGACATCTATTAACGCAAGGGCGATTCTGTGGCACCGGTCTTTCCACAAGACAAAACGCTTGGGCGGCAAGGTCCGGGCGTTTGTCCTTGGGGTCCATTCGGAGTCACCGGAGACGCCTAAACCGGTGCGAACTTAGGCGCAGCTATTTGCCAGACCTGACTCCTTTGACGCAGGTCTCTGGCTACCCTTCAGGACAAATCGTGCATTTTCAATTGATACTGCCCGGCATCAACTGGCGCAGAGCGTGCTAGTTCTGAAGTTGGCCGCGCCGTAAACACCACTTTATGCCCGTCCCCTAGACTACCCGCGCGGCCCAGTAGGAGGGTTTATGAGGCCATACCGTGGTATCGCGGCCCTCGCGAGTCTTCAAGTTGTTTGCTTTCTGCTACTTACCCGCCTGGAGCCGGATTTCTTCCTGCTTCACTTCTACCAAACCATTGTCTACCTGGCGATTTTGGTGATGTTGTTTTACATGGAGGATCGCTGGGCCTACATGATCGGCATGGTTGCTCCGGCTACCTGGCTGTTGATCACGTTCCTGAGTGGCTTGCTTGGGGGAGCAATGCGCCAACTTCTGCGGATTGGAAAAGAACATGGCGTGACAAACGCCGTCAGTTTCCTCGCGGGCGTGTCTGCCATTCTGAGCGTCATAATGATTGCCGCTTGCGCGCGACGTTGGAGGAAGGAGTATTCAGGGTTGGGAAAGTCAGCCAGCACGTTCGGCATCAGCCTGGGAATTGTTGCGGCGTATTATGGAATTCTTGTGGTCTGGTTCTGGCACATGATTCCGTTCGTCGCGGCGCATAATTAGCTCTCTGAGCTCCGGTTTTCGATTTGAGTAACACAGCCTGTCCGGGCGCGGATGAGGGTTATTGGGGGACTCTGGGGCTGTGGCAATGCCACCCTGCTTTGATTGACATGGATTTGTTGGCTCTTTAGACTTTCGGCAATGTCGAATGTTGCGACGACGCTGACACTCGCTACTCCAATCCCGGGCGTGTGGGTATTCCTGTTTGTG
>Ga0074046_10000029_pt1 | contig 117946 bp, 99 predicted proteins | sample BogForMeECP23OM3_FD_94441 | JGI IMG/M metagenome (GOLD analysis project Ga0074046, IMG submission 94441) | Bog forest soil microbial communities from Calvert Island, British Columbia, Canada - Bog Forest MetaG ECP23OM3 | ecosystem: Environmental > Terrestrial > Soil > Wetlands ... | reverse complement strand
CCACTGTTTCGGTGCCTGCAAATTAATGTGAGCCGCTCGAGGAGAATTTGGATATGCGATCATTTCTACTTTCAACGATTTTGCTCCTCGTAGGCGGCTCAGCCGCCGTGGCGCAGGAATTCTATAGCGGGGACGCTGCCGCCTCTTACCATTGGGTTCGCAGCAATGCAGGTCCGGGAGACTGCGGTTGTTTCGGCATGAATGGCGGCGGACTTTCGGGCTCGTGGAACTTTCGCGGTCCTTGGTTTGCCGTTGTGGATATCAGTGCCGAGCACACAGGCAGCGCATCGCCGATAGGCAATTCTCTAACACTCACTTCGTATTTGGCAGGGGTACGATACAAAATACCGCAGCCGTGGTTTGAGGGAAAGCATAAACCGGAGCCGTTCGCCCAAATTCTGTTGGGCGCAGCGTACGCCGGAGGTGGAGAGGCTGGCGTTGCGGACGGCTCCTACAGGTTTGCCACTCGCATTGGAGGCGGCATCGATGTGCCGGTAAGTTCACATTTCGCGGTGCGAGTTATACAGCTCGATTACTACCTCACCACTTTTGCCAATGCCACCAACGACCATCAGAACAACTTCTTGGTGGGCGCTGGCATCGTCTACCATTGGTCGCGCCACAAGTAGCGAATTGTGCAGCTGAATCGAAGCAGCCTCTCCTATGTTTCGAGAGAGGATGCCCTCCATTTGTTCGCTTTCGTGTGAATGACATTAAACTGATGAGTGCGAAATTAGCGTGGCCGGCCCGGGCGCACGTGAGCCGAACCTGAGTTTAAGTTCATCTGCGCTCCACTGGTCGGAAACGGCGTTCTAGGTGGTGCCACGTCGCAGGTTTTCTACGCCCGCGCAAGTTCCATTTTCCATTATTTTCTAATTAGCGCGGATTTTATTTCCGTTAAGTGCCACCAGCTCAGCGTGTTAGGGTTAACTAGAGGAAGCTTGGGAAGCTTCTATACTGCCATTGTACGACGCCCGCTCTGCTACCAAGCTAGCAAAACATTTTCGCGCCCGCAAGCACCGGACCGCGAGCAACGTTACTTGGGCATGTTCAGCGAATCACCCAACTACCGCAATTCTCGGAAACGATGGCAGCTGACCAAATGATCGTTCACCAGACCGGTGGCTTGCATGAACGCGTAGCAAATCGTCGGGCCGACAAAGCGGAATCCGCGCCTCAACAGTTCCTTGCTCAATACAACCGAGAGTGCGCTCTTCGCCGGAACGTCTTCCTGCTGTCTCCAGTTGTTCAGAATTGGCGCGCCGCCCACAAACTCCCAAATAAACTTGTCGAAACTGCCGAATTCCTTCTGCACTTTCAGGAATGCCTGCGCATTTGTAATCGTTGCGGCAATTTTCAACCGGTTCCGGACAATTCCCGCATCGCGCAGGAGTTCGCGTGTTTTCTCGGCCTCGTATCGAGCGACTTTCGCGGGGTTAAAACCAGACAGGACTTTTCTGTAGCGTTCCCGCTTCTGCAGGATGGTGTCCCAGCTCAGTCCCGCCTGCGCGCCTTCCAAGATCAAGAACTCAAACCACCGCCGGTCGTCGTGCACCGGCACGCCCCATTCTTCGTCATGGTATCTGGTATTGAGCTCGTTTGAGGCCCACGTGCAACGCACTAACTTTTTACTCGCGGGGCTCAATGTACGTTACGCGCTTATCCTATATGACGTTCCAGCGCTTTGGTGATCTGATCCTTGGGCACGGCGCCAACGATCTGCTCCACCACCTGGCCATCCTTAAATACCAACAGTGTGGGGATACCTCGGATGTTGAACCGCCCGGCCGAATTCATGGCCTCATCCACGTTCAATTTCGTCACTTTGAGCTTACCGGCGTAATCCTGCGCAATCTCCGCTACCGTCGGCGCCAGCATGTGACATGGGCGGCACCACTCCGCCCAGAAATCCACCATGACCGGTTGAGCCTTGCTCGCGGTCAGCACTTCTGTTTCAAAATTTCCGTCGTTCACCGTCAAAATGTTTTCAGCCATAACTTTTCTTGTTCCTCGACCGACTGCAAACAAGCAGCCGCTTTCCTGGATTAGTTAGATGTTGGAACTGTAGTTTGGTTTCGCGCTGCATGGGCAGCTTCATATAGTTTCGCATATTCTGCCGCCGAGGTGTTCCATGAATAATTTTTGGCCATCCCGTTCAGTTGTATGCGTTTCCAGACGCCGTCGTCGGAATAATGATGCAGCGCTTGACGTATGGCGTCCATCAGGGCCCCGGCCGAGTATTCGGTGAACTTGAACCCTGTCCCCGTTCCATGCTCCAGGTCAAAGGATTCGATGGTGTCATCCAGACCACCTGTTGCTCGCACTACCGGTACGGTACCGTAGCGCAAACTGTAAATCTGGTTCAATCCGCAGGGCTCGTATCTCGAGGGCATCAGGAAAATATCCGCGCCAGCCTCGACCAGGTGTGCCATTCGATCGTCGTAAGCGATGATTGCGCCTACCCGCCCGGGAAAATCGCTAGCCAGCGCTCGGAACAGTTCCTCATACCGCCGCTCACCCGTTCCCAACACAGCCACCAGGACATCCTCGTGTAAGAGATCCCGAGCAATTTTCGCAATGAGGTCGAACCCTTTTTGGTCCGCGAATCGCGATACGATCCCCAGGACCGGCCGATGTGGATTGTCCTTCAGCAACTTGAATTCTTCCAGGAGTGCTTCCTTGCAGGCCCGCTTTCCTTCCAAATTCTTCGCTGAATACTTCATGGGGATCAGGTTGTCACGTTCGGGACTCCAAGTCGAATAATCCACTCCATTCAGTATGCCGACCAGTCGGTCGGCCCTCGTGCGCACTACCCCTTCCAACCCAAAACCAAATTCCGAAGTCTGGATCTCCTCCGCATACTTTCGGCTAACCGTTGTCAAGTAATCCGAATAAATCAGGCCACCCTTGAGGAAATTCACGTTCCCGAAAAACTCGATTCCCCCCGGATGAAACACTCCCGCCGGAATCCCCGCGCGATCCAGAATGTCCCTCGGAAAAATGCCGTGATACCCCATGTTATGTATGGTGAACACAACTGGCAGATTCCGCACCACGGGATCATCGCCGTAAGATGTTCGCAACAGCACAGGCACCATCGCGGTTTGCCAGTCGTGGCAGTGAATTACGTCCGGCATCCAGATCTGTTTTGCCAACTCGATCGCGGCACGCGAAAATTCCGTAAATCGCTCGGCATTGTCCGGATATTCGCGATTCCTATCCCCGTAAATCCCCTCCCGGTCAAAATAGAAGGGATCATCCAGAAAAAAGTAGCGGACCCCGCGATGGAATCCGCCATTCGCTATTGCCGGGAAGCGGAGGCGCGTCCCTTGGGGAATGGTCATGCTGGCCAAATCGACGGAGTTTGCTTTCACCCCACGATACCGCGGCAGGAACACCGCTACTTCATGCCCCAGTTTCACCAGTGCTCGGGGCAAAGCCTCAATCACGTCTGCCAAACCGCCGGTCTTTGCGTACGGCAGCGCTTCGGATGCTACGAAGAGTATTCGCATGTTCAGGACGAATTTCTTACGCTATCGAACCAGCGTCCCAGCGTCAAGCAGCATCACAATCATCACAATCTGGAAACATCATAATCAAACGTCTAGACTTCCGATTCCGTGCTGCCTCTCCTGCTACACTTTTACCAACTCCATGGCGAGACAACGGCTCGGTCAACACTTCCTCGGCGATGCCGGCTGGCGAGAAAAAATTGCTCGCGCCATCCGTGTTTCGCCTCATGGCATGCAACCCACGGCACACGCCGCTACCGAGGATGTCTGCTGGATCGAAATCGGTGCCGGCCATGGCGAGATGACCGAGCACCTGCTCAAGAGCGGCCTCCCGGTGATTGCCGTCGAGCTCGATCCTCCACTTGTAGCCAACTTGCAACGCCTCGCGGGCAATCATTCTAACCTCACAGTCGTTGCCAGTGACGTCCTCGAAACCGATCTCTCCTCACTGGCCGGCGGACGTCGCGTGCGTATCTATGGCAACCTGCCCTACTACATCACGTCCCCGATCCTGCACCATTTCTTCCAATATGCCGATCAAATCGACGAAGCCCACATCGTTATTCAACTGGAAGTCGCCGAGCGCCTCACTGCGAAACCGGGCGGTAGCCAGTACGGGTATCTTTCCGTTCTCACCCAGTTCTACGCCCGTCCAGACCTAGCTCTTCGCCTTCCTCCAGCCGCGTTTCGTCCACCGCCGGAAGTGTCCTCCGCCCTGGTCACTTTGAGATTCCCAGGGGAAGCTGCGAAGCAGCAGGTCATTGATGCCGCGAAGTTTTTGGAATTCGTAAAAGCCTGCTTCGCTCAAAAGCGCAAGACACTTTCCAACAACCTTCGCCCACTGACCTCTCCCGGGCACACGCGGCAAATTTTAAGTGAATTGAAGTTAAGGGAAGACGCTCGCGCGGAGCAGTTGACTATCGCGCAATTCGTTGCGCTTTACCGCGCTATTTCTTCAGCACTGTAAGGAGCCTATCCGGGTAATCGCTCATAATCCCATCGACTCCGGCCGATGCCAGCATCCGCATATGCGCCGGCGAATTCACGGTCCAGCAAACCACCTGCAGATCCCGTTTCCGCGCCTGTTGTAACAAGTTAGGGGTCACCAGGTCTCCGCGTACCGCAATCTGCCGCGCTCCGATCTCCGCCGCTTTATCAAATGGATTCTCGATTTGCCCGTTGTAGAGCAGGCCTGTCATCAACGTCGGTTCAAACTTTCTCAGCGCCGCCAGGATCGCGGCATCGAAGGAGATGATTACACTCCGCGGAATTTCTCCCGAATCTCGCAGCGCGCTGATCAGGGCATGCTCTCCACCCCAAAACCCGCTGGGCTTCAGCTCCAGGTAGAACACCACATCGTTCTTCTTCGTGAACTCGAGAATCTCCTCGAGCGTCGGAATACGTTCACCCATGAACTCACTGGCGAACCAAGACCCTGCATCCAGCCGGCGGACTTCGGCCAGCGTCATCTCATGAATCGAGCCATGCCCGTTGGTCGTGCGGTCCACCTTCTCGTCGTGAATGGCCACGAAGTGCGCGTCTCGCGTCAAATGCAAATCTGTCTCGATGAACGAAACCCCCTGCGCGACCGCGCGTCGAAATGCCGCAAAGGTATTTTCTGGCGCGTATCCTGATGCGCCCCGATGAGCTATTGCCAGCATGTGGGTGACTTTCTCCAGGGGTAATCGACCGATTACAATTCGGATGAGAGTCCGCGATTCCCTGTCGTATGCTAACAGTGTACAGCATGTACCGTCGCCCCCAAGCAGTGCGTGCTGTGAATCCAAACGGGCACGCATCTTGCGCTCGACAAGGAGTGGGGATTTAGCCATGAGGCGCATCGCAACCTGGCTCACATTGATCTCTTTTCTTTTTGCCGTGGTCGCTGCGCCTTCGCTTCTGGCGCAAAGCAGTCCCCCTAAGACAGCTCCTAAGTCCGAGGACAAGCTACCTCCCAGCCTTTCCCGCGAGATTCATCACCAGATTCTCTTACTTCCCTTTTATTCCGTCTTTGACTCGATCAACTTCACCTTACAGGGAAACAAGGTCACGCTTACCGGCCAGGTCCTCCGCCATTCCCTCAAAGAACACGCCGAGGCCGCCGTCAAAAGCATCGAGGGCGTTGATATCGTCGTCGACCAGATCGAAATCCTTCCGGCTTCGGCGTCCGACGATGATTTGCGTCGCGCCGTCTACCGGGCAGTCTATGAGGACTCCACGCTGGCTCGCTACGCCGTCCAAAATGTTCCGCCGATTCACATTATTGTCAAGAATGGCAGCGTTGCCCTTGAAGGTTCTGTGGATTCCGCTTCGGACAAGAAGCTGGCCGTCGCTCGAGCAGGAAGCGTCGCCAAGGTTCTCAGTGTCAAAAATAATCTGGTGGTGCATCCAAAGGAGAGCGCGGCAGAATAGGATTCAGTACCTCGCAACGCATTCTTCACCTGGGAGCATAACGTGGCTCAAGCCAAAGACCCGTATTCCAACCAAGGAGACTCACGAGACACCCCAGCGCGCCAGAAACTGGTGGCTCTCCGCGAGGCACTCCTCCACATTCACAAGTCGCTCCTCGACATGGAGCGGCGTGCGTACGAGAAAGACCATGGTAGCGTCAACGCCGGGGAACTCTTTCGCCTGGTTGTGGACGATCCTCAATTCTCCTGGCTTCACAACATTTCCGAATTTGTGGTCCGCATCGATGAGGCTCTGGCGAGCGATGAAGGCGTCACAGACACGGACTCCCACGTCGCCATTTCTCTGGCGCGCAAAATCTTCGCTCCGTCAGAAACCGGTGATGGGTTCCAAAAGAAATATTTTGATGCCATCCAGAAGGATCCTGCGGTTGTCATGGAACACGCTGAACTCGCTCGCCTGTTTCACAACGAACCCGTCGATCGCGAAGGTTGAATAGCCAATCGTCGTGTTTGTGTGCACTCGCAAATCCTTGGCCCCTCACCTAAACTAATTAAGGAATATCATCGTCGTCAGGAGCGAATCTCGATGAATGGTACATACGCCCATCGCTCGAATTTCCACACTCTTTTGCTTTGTGTCATGTTTCTTAGTTTGCTTGCCGGATCGCCTCTGTTTGCCAAGACTGCCGTCGATTTCAATCCCAATCTGGATTTTTCCAAATACAAAACCTATGCGTTCATCGGCGCCGTGGAAAACCTGCTTATGCTGCAACTGGACCCCGACCTCATGGATGACCGCATTCACCATGCCATCAATCAGGAACTCTCCAAGAAAGGCCTTCGTGAAGTCCAACTGGGCCAGCGCCCCGATCTGGTCGTTCGCTATTGGGCGAACCCCCCTTCTCAGCAGGTAAATGTCACCACCATGGGCAATTGGGCTCCCTACAGCCCCTACATTGGCTCTTATTGGGCCTGGATTTACAACGATATCTCCTCCAGCAGCAAAGAAGGTTCCCTTATCATTGATCTCATCGACGCCAAATCCAGAGACCTTAGCTGGCGTCTTTACTTGATTCGCAGAATCAGCAATTCCGAAAAAGATTGGAAGAAGGCCGACGAAGAACTCACAAAAGCCTTTGAGAGTTTCCCGCCGTCGGACAGCGAAAAAGAAGCCAAGAAAAAAGAACGTGCCTCGCATCCTGCCAAATCTGACCAGCGTTAGCCTCCGAAAATTCCTGTTCCCAATCTGCTGCTTGATTGAGGTAGCATGTTGGAGCAGCAAAAAGGGAGGGTTGTCATGGCCAAGAAAGACAAAATCACGCAAGTGTCCGAAAGAATCGGCAAGGCACTCGGCAAAGCGGACAAACAGGCTCACATTCACGCGCGCAAATTGTCTGCCGCGAGCAAGGTCACCAAGGAAGAACTTCAGGCCATTTCCAAGCAAGTTGACGCGCTAAAGAAACAGCTCGCCAAAACTACTCTTAGACTCAAGAAAGTCCTCACAACCTAGCTGCGCCGAATCTTCGGTGACGCCACTGCTCTTCGCCACGAACCAAGCGTGGCTTGCTGCCGTGTGCCTTCTCTGCAACTCTTCGGCCTCCTCCGTGTTTCATAGGTGTGGGCAATGTAGAAAAGAGGTGCAGGCCATGCGTTATCTAAAATATGTGGGATTGTTCGGGGTTCTGCTTTTTGCTGTTGCAGGAAGCGCTCAGGCACAGGTTGCCGTGGGCGTTCGCGTAGGTCCGGTGGTCGCGGGCGTTGGTCCCGCGCCGGTATGTCCGTATGGTTATTATGGCTATTATCCGTATGCGTGCGCCCCGTATGGTTATTACGGGCCCAGTTACTTCGTGGGCGGAGTATTCATCGGCGCTGGCCCCTGGTATCACGGTTACTACGGTCGCGGCTTCTACAGACCCGGCTATTATGGTTACGGCTATTATGGCCGTGCGGGATACAGCTACAGGCCTGGATATGGATATAGAACTCCCGTCCACGGCTACGTAGGCGGCGGCTATCGTGGTGGTTACCACGGTGGTGGTGGCTATCACGGTGGCGGCGGCTTCCACGGTGGTGGATACCACGGAGGCGGCCATCGCTAACTGATTCGCAGGGTGTCGGTATCCCAAACTCCGGCACCCTGCTTTGATTTCGATTCTCTGAACGTCAAAGAGCATCAGTCCTCTCACAAATTCAAAAACGTCGAGAATGCCGACATAAGGCGAATCCGCAAAATCACGAGAGCCGAGTCAAAAGAAATAGCAAAACCGGAAACAAAAACCAGCGAGCGAGTACCGGTACGCCCAACCCATTTTTGCGTCACCTCACAAAAATAGTGTGCGTGCCATCACAACGCCTTTTGCTCTCCGCGTATAGAGTAATCCCAGTTGAACGAAGCCGGCTTCCGTTCTCAGGGTTCCACTCGTTTCACCTGAACGTTCACCCTCCTGGGATCTTCGCAGCGGACGCTACATTCAGCCGCACCTCGCGGCCAAGAGGGAAGCGATTCATGCAGCTCGCACACATGTTCATCATGCTCGTTGGAGTGAGTCTTTTGGGGCTCGCTGGCTATTGTTGCCTCAGCTTGCTCAAAACCGCCCAGTGTCGTGAAGACGCCGAAGACGAAAAGCTGTGGCACTATCTTCTCGATCCCCGCTCCATCTAGGGGCTCAGACTTTCAGCATCGTCAGGGAACACTTTTCTCCTTTTGCGCCGGGCCCCCTTAGTTTTTTGCGTTAGTCCGTCTCACGAGTTGAAGTTAACTTTTGTTGAGCGGCGTTGCCGGCTGACGAACGATCGGCAGTCGAACCTGAAACGTTGTGTGGCCTGGACGGGAATCCACGCGAATGGAGCCTTGATGAGTGCGCACGATGCGCTGGACGATATCGAGCCCTAGGCCAGTTCCTTCCCCCACTGGTTTCGTAGTAAAGAACGGTTCGAAGATTTTGCCCCGAATTTCTTGCGGGATGCCCGGTCCGTTGTCGGTAAACTCGATGAGTACCTCTTCCGGCTCCCGGACGGTACGGACCGTAAGAATTTTGTCGCCATTCGATTGCGAATTCAAAGCGCCAATGGCGTTGTCAATCAGATTTGTCCAGATCTGATTCAGCTCGCTGCCATTCGCGGAAATTTTAGGAAGGTTGCCAGCGAATTCTCGTTTTACCTCGAAGCCGTGTTTCAGCTGGTGTTGGAACATGCGCAGAGTCACATCAATTCCCCGCTCGACATCAACTTCACTAAGCGGCGTTTGATCCATATACGAGTATGCTTTGACCGCCTGAATCAGATCGGATATGCGACGAGATGCCTCTTCGATTTCCCGTGAGAGGCATAGGATCTGGTGGTCGTACACCAAAATATGCATCCCGCGCTTGAAGTTATCGGGAGTCAGGAGTTTTGTAAGCGGCTCCAGGTCTTCCGCACGAATTCCGGCATCAACCAAGTCGCCGGCCAGATCGGCGGGAAAATGCCGGCCTTCGAGCCAGTCCGCCAATTCGGATTCAAGATCGGCGCGCTGCAGGGCATCGAGCTTGCTCGTGCCGCCACCGCATTCAGCGATGGTTTCACCGAGCTTCGTCATCAGCGTCTGCGCTTCGGGAGCGAGGATTTCGCCGCGCATAGCGATTGATTCGCGGCGGCGGTTGTTGAGCGCTTCGCGCAGAAGAGTGGCGGACCGTAAAGCTGCGGAGGCAGGATTGTTCAGTTCATGCGCCAGGCCAGCGGAAAGTTTGCCAAGTGCCAGCATTTTCGCAGTTCGTTCTTCCGACCGTGCCATTTCCCGGGTTCGGTCGGTCATTTCACCTACCAGTTTTTGCGCCAGGTTCGGTGCGCGATAAACCAGTTCTCGCAGTTCTGTGGCGGGCATCACCGCTATGCGCGTGCGGCCGATGGCGGTGCCTCGGCCACCTATGACTTTCATGCGCGAGAACGGAAGCACTCCGGTCGGCTGCCCCGCCGCGCGAATAAACACGGGAGCATACGGATCCGCAGGCCGACGGAAATGAAGCTCTCCTTCGAGAATAACTATGAAATCTTTCGCCGGTGAACCTTCGTGAACGATGATTTCGCCTGATTCATAACAGTGTACTTGGAAGTGATCCGCGAGCCATTCGAGCGCACTGCGGTCGTCATCGGCGAAGAGAGGAATCTGCGCAAGTTCTTCAGGGGTGAGCCGATCGCAGGAATCGAGTGGCACGATCAGACCTCCTTAGCGGTTCGCCAGATACTGGTTGACGAAATACAGGACGATCGAGCCTTCGCCAACACTGTTGGCCACGCGGCGGACGGCACCGTTACGCACGTCGCCGACCGCGAAAACGCCGGGAACGTTCGTCTCCAGCAAAGCGGGATCGCGCTCAAGACTCCAGCCCGGCGGACGCTTGCCATCGTGTAAGAGATTCGCGCCGGTCAGGAGAAATCCTTTGGCGTCGCGGCATAACGTCCCGTCGAGCCATTCCGTTCGCGGCTCAGCACCGATAAAGATGAACAGAGCGCCAGCCCCGCGCTGTTCGGTAGTCTTGGTGTCGTGATGACGGATCGAGAGGCCAGTGAGGCGGTCTTCGCCGTGGACTTCGATGACTTCCGTGTGAGGTTCGACTTTAATATTTGGCATGGTCTGGATGCGCTCGACAAGATAGTGAGACATCGAGCGGGAAAGCGATTCCGCGCGAACCAGCATCGTGACGGAACGCGAGTACTGAGAAAAATGAACCGCGGCCTGGCCCGCGGAATTCGCACCACCGACTATGTAGACGTCTTCATCTTTGCAAGAAGAGGCTTCGGTGTTCGCCGCTCCATAATAGACCCCAGCGCCGGTGAGACGGTCCATGCCGGGAATGTCCAAGCGACGCCACTGCACCCCGGAAGCGATGACCACGCTGTGGCCGATTAATTCCTGGCCAGTGGACAGTTTGACGACGCGATATTCTCCCTGGACGGTGAGAGATTCGGCTTGGACCGGAGCGAGAACCTCCGTACCGAAACGTTTTACCTGCGTAACGCCACGGCGCGCCAAGTCTGCGCCGCTCAAACCGGCGGGAAAACCGAGATAATTTTCGATGCGGGAACTCAAGCCTGCCTGGCCACCGGCCGCCTCGCGCTCGACCAGAATGGTTCGCAGGCCCTCGGTGCTGCAGTAGAGGGCACAGGCGAGACCGGCAGGTCCGGCACCGACAATGATGACGTCATAGAAATCGCGAGTAGGCGCAGTCGTGAGGCCTAGCTTGGCAGCGACGTCGGGCAAGGCTGGCTTTTGCAGCACCGAGCCATCTGGAAAGATGAGAACAGGTAGAATTGAAGGAGAATCGCCAACCGCGGCACTGATACGCGGGTCGGAAGTCGTGCCAGGCTCGATCCAGCGATAGGGAATTTGGCTCTTGGCCAGAAAGTCCTTCAACTCGTGGGTGCTGGGAGACCACCGCGTACCCACGACGTAAATTCCCTCGAAGGATTCGCGGCTGGTGGCATTCCAATCGTCCAGCAAGTCCGAGAGAATTGGATATAAATTTTGCTCCGGCGGTTCCCACGGCTTCATGAGGTAGTGATTCAACTTCACTTTGTTGATGGCATCGATGGCGGCGCTGGAATCGGCATAGGCGGTGAGCAAAACGCGGCGGGCATCGGGCTGGAGCGGGAGAGCGTTCATGAGGAACTCTGTGCCACTGACATGAGGCATGCGCTGGTCAACTAAAAAGAGCGCTATTCGATCGCCGCGACTCGTGAGCTGTTGGACAAAAGCCATGGCTTTGTCGGGCGCATCGGCGGCTAGGATGCGGTAGTCGGAAGAGAATTTGGACTTTAAGTCCCTTTCCACCGCTCGAAGTACTGCAGGGTCGTCATCCAGCGCAAGGATAAAAGGCTTTTTGGTCATGGAGAAGAATCCCCGCATGCGGGCGCGTTCGAGGCGCCGCGCGTAAGAGTGATTGTTCTTGGATGCAAGAAGCGACGCACGCGATACGTTTATTAAGAAATCGGGGCGGCATCGCGCCGCCCTGGGCCAGGAGATCCTTGCGAAAGACTCAGTGGGTGGTGGCCTTTTCGGCGCCGAGACCCGTGTTGGAGCGGACAAGCAGTTCGTTGAATTTGTGCGTGGAGGATGGCTCGTGGCTGAGCAATGTCCCAAGGATCGCACCCAGAAAACCCAGTGGAATACTAAGAATGCCGGGATTCTCCAGTGGGAACCACGGTTTGGCCTGGAACAGGTGCCGCGCGGCCCCCGTGACCGTTTGTGGATCGAGGCCCATTAAGCTCGGACCTACAAGGATCAGTCCAATAGAGGCGATAAGACCAACCGCAAGGCCTGCCACGGCGCCGGTCGTGTTGAAGCGCCGCCAAAAGATGGAAAAGACGATGACCGGCAAATTAGCGGAAGCGGCGACGGCAAATGCAAGTGCCACAAGGAAGGCAACATTGGCGGTAGGGCCAAGCAGAATGGCAATAGTGATGGCAGCCCCACCGACCACGAAAGCGGAGATTCGAGCGACGCGCACTTCTTCGCCCGGTTTGCGCTCCGTACCCTTGTGAATCACGTTGGTCCAAAAATCATGGGCAAAGGAAGTGGTTGCGCTGATGGTCAGCCCCGCAACGACCGCGAGAATGGTGGCGAAAGCAATCGCGCAAATGAAGGCGAAGAAAATGTCTCCCGCGAGCGCCTGAGCAAGAAGTGGCGCGCTCATATTGGTGCCACCGTTCCTCCCGATGAAGTCGCGCCCAACGATAGTGGCCGCGCCGAAGCCGAGAAAGGTGGTCATGATGTAGAAAGTACCGATGAGCGCCATGGCCCAGACGACGCTGTGCCGAGCAGTTTTGGCATCCGGGACGGTGTAGAAACGGACGAGAATGTGCGGCAGACCGGCAGTGCCAAAGATGAGCGCGAGACCGAGAGAAATGAGTTCTAACGGACCATAAGGGGGTTTGTAGCGAAGTCCTGGCTGCAAGAAGTCCTTTACTACCTCCTGCCCCTTGTCGTGATAAGTGACGTGGCCAATAGCGCCAAAGAATTCGCCGAAACTGAAGTGAAAGTGAGACATCACCAAGATGCTGAGCAGAAAAGTGCCTGCCATCAGGAGAATAGCCTTAATGATCTGCACCCAAGTGGTGGCCAGCATACCTCCAAAGACTACGTAGACGATCATCAGAAGGCCAACGCCAATCACCGCTTGGTTGTAACCAATACCCGAGCCTTTGAGGAGCAGTGCGACCAAGGCGCCCGCACCCACCATCTGGGCAATCATGTAAAAAGTGCTGACCGTGAGCGTGCTGAGCGCGGCCATGGCGCGGACTGGTCGGGGCTTCATTCGATAGGCCAGCACGTCCGCCATGGTGTATTTACCGGCGTTGCGCAGAGGCTCAGCGATGACCAAGAGCACAGTGAGGTAGGCCACCAGCCAGCCTACTGAGAACATAAATCCGTCATACCCTTGAAAAGCAATGATGCCCGCGATGCCGAGGAACGAGGCCGCGCTCATGTAATCCCCGGCAACGGCGACGCCATTTTGCCAGCTCTTTATTTGGCGGCCGGCAGCGAAATAGGCGCTGGCGCCCGCAGAGCGCTTCGAAGCCCAATACGTGACTGCCAAGGTGATAGCAATAAAAATTAAAAACATTATGAGAGGGGCAGACATGGTCTACTTGTCTCCTTTGGCGCGCTCGGGATCCAACGCTTTGCCAATGATGTCCTTGGAGATGCGGTCGAAGTCGTCTCCGGCCTTAACGTAGAGCCCAGCGATGGTCCATGCCATGAAGAATTGAGACAGAGCAAACAGATAAGCGAGATTGACGTTGCCCCAAACCTTGATGGACATGAATTGCGGGGCATAACCGACCAGGATAGGGAGCAAAAAGTAATAGACCAGGAAGAAAACGAAGGCTGGAATGATGAAGATCTTCTTCGTGGCCATGAGATCACGGAATTCCTCGCTTTCCGCTACACGATCCCACATAGTTTGGCCATTTTTGTCAGGCTTGACTGCGTCTGGCATGGGAACCCCCTGTCTGCAAAGTCGGACTTGAATTGGTTCGGTTTAGTGGAGCACCTGGAAATCGAACCGAGCGCATCCTACAACGAGAGCCGCGGGGTCGTATACGGGGTTGTCGAGAAAGAAGAGGAGTGCGCCAGCTAGGTTGCGTCGGGCTGGGCCGGGTCCTCCCGAAGGATTTCGGCGAGGGTAGAGGTGAATAGGTCTGCGTCGGAGTCTGAAAAGATCAAGGGCGGACGAAGTTTGATGACGTTGTGGTGAGGACCGTCCGTGCCGGCGAGGATGCCGCGCTCTCGGAGGCGGTTGACGATGTAAGAAGCTTGCCCTGAGGCAGCGGCAAGAGTGGAGCGATCAACGACAAGTTCAATCCCCAGGAACAGCCCGGAGCCACGGACGTCGCCGACCAGAGCGTAAGTAGATTGCAGGTCGCGGAGGTTGTGGAGCCAGCGAGAGCCCACTTGGAGCGCATTTTGCTGAAGACTCTCGTCGCGCAGGACATCAAGGACCGCCAAGCCCGCCGCACAGGCGACAGGATTGCCGCCGAAGGTGCTGAAGAACTCCATCCCATTGCTGAAGGAAGTCGCGATTTCAGGGGTTGTGACCACGGCAGCAAGCGGGAAAGCATTGCCGATGGGCTTGCCGAGCACAACGATGTCCGGCACAACACCCTGCGTCTCGAAACCCCAGAAGTGCGTACCGAGGCGCCCGAAACCCACCTGGACTTCATCGGCGACGCACACGCCGCCCGAAGTTCGAACGTGCTTGTAAACCTCGTCGAGATAACCTGGTGGGAAAACGATTTGACCCGCGACGCTCGGTAACGTTTCTGCAATGTACGCGGCGACGCCGCGCCCTTCACGTTTCAATTTTTCCAAGATTTCCGCGACATAGGCAGCGTACTTCCTGCCGATCTCAGGTTCGCCGCGACGATGCAAGCCGCGGTAGTCATCGGGAATTGGCGCGACGTGGACCCATGGCTTTTGGCCGCCACCACCAGGACCGTTGAACTTATAAGGACTTATGTCGATGAGCGTGGACGTATGACCGTGATAGGCATGCTCGAGAACAATAATGTCTTCACGGCCGGTATGGGTGCGAGCCAGTCGCAGAGCCAGTTCATTGGCTTCGCTGCCGGAATTAACGAAGTAGCAGATCTTCAAATTCGAAGGGAGAAGCGCTGTGAGCCGTTCCGCGTACTGGATAATATTGTCATGTAGGTAGCGTGTGTTGGTGTTGAGAAGAGCCAACTGTCGCTGGGCAGCCGCGACAACTCGCGGGTGAGAGTGCCCAACGAGAGGAACGTTGTTATACACATCAAGGTACGCCCGCCCAGTTTCGTCATAAAGATATTGACGCCACCCTCGAACGATCTTGAGGGGATGATCATAAGAAATGCTGAGATTCCCTCCAATCAGTTCCCGTCGGGCGAAGAGGGTGGCATCCACAGATGGCGGAGGGGAAGGGAAACATTTCTCGGGAATGCCGAGAATCAGGTTGGGATCGGGGCTCAGGCAAGTGTAGACCTGGCGCTGAGAGGGGAAAGCTACACCCGGAAAATCGGTGGAGAGGCCCAGAAGGTCAAGGATGATCTGGAAGTGAAGATGCGGGGTCCAGCCTCCATTTTCCGCAATAGTACCGACGCGGGCAAAGGCCTGACCAGTCGTTATGCGGTCGCCCACGCGCAAGACAGCGAGAGATTGGCGCGAGAGGTGGCCGTACAGAGTGAAGAATTCGAAGCCCTCGTCAGTCTCGTGCCTGAGGATAACGACGGGACCGTAATCGAGAGCCGCCTGATTATCCGCGAAGGCATGGACTGTTGCCTCGAACGGAGCCGAGACCGGTGTACCCGCTTCGGTGAAAAGATCGATGCCCAGGTGAATCGTGCGGCGCTCATCGGTGGGATTCGAACTCCCAGTGAAGAGGGGCGAAGTGTACACGAGCCGGGGCTCATTGTATCGGCCGACGGCGATGGGCACATTGGCCGCCCGCATAACCGATTGAATTTCAGGAGACATGCGCTGCTCACGGGAATGGGCGGGATCAGCGCTGAGGAATGTACTGCCTACGCTGAGATCGAGCGCAACGCAATTCCCTTCCCTGAGATTTGCCGGGATCAGCGGAGCCGCGGAGTGGGAATTTCGAGAAAGCCATTGACGAATTCTTTCGGCATCAGGAACCGCCGGGAGACCACAGGCTGCACGGAAAGTGTAATGAGCGAACCGGGGATGGATTTTGCCGAGGCGTTCGAGCGCCTGCCATGCCGGCTCTTCACTGATGGTGACATAGGGATCATCGGGAACGAAGGACTGGCGATGCGCGGAGTTGATGACGCTGACGGCAAGGCGCGCGCACATCATTGGGTAGAAGGCGGTAATTTCCTTCTCACTGAGAGGGAAGCCCTTGTTGTACGCCGACAGCACAGCAGTGGCCGCAGAAAGTGGATTTTCATGACCGAGGATAGCGTAAGCTGCCGCAATAGAAGGCTCTGCGACGGTAAAACCCGTGTGCATATCGCCGAAGTCAATGACGCTGAGAACGCGGCGTGGCTGCGGCCACGGAGGAGAAACAAGAACGTTATGGTCGTTCGCGTCGCCATAGATTACGCTGCGGCGCAGATGGGGGAACAAGGGAATGGCGTCGGTTTCAAAGAAAGCGAGGAACCGCTCAGCTAGGCCGAGGCGATGCGGATCGTGAATGTCCAAAAGATAGTCGCGTGCCCACAGCGAACGGGAGAGATCCCACTTCAGTTCCCGATCCGTGGTGGGATGAGAAAAGCCGAGCAGAGCGGAATCGATTTGTGCGAGGAGGGTGCCGAGGGAAGCAAGGATTTCGGGGGAACGCGGTTTGGCGTCGGCGAGAGTCATGCCCGGAAGAAAGGTAAGAAGCCAAACGAGCCGGCTGCTGCCGTCTCCTGTTCTAACGCGGGAGAACAGTTGACCTTGTGGCGTCGGAACCACACGGGGAAGAGTAAGTTGAGGAGCACGCGAGGCTAGATGCGTTAACGCTCGGCACTGCATATCGACAAACGAGTCTTCCCGAGAGGGATGCATGATCTTGAGGATAAAGGCGCGCGAATCTGAGGCGAGGAGATGGAAATTGTCGTCGTACTCGCCGGGGAGCGGGTTCGCAGCCCCTCCAAGGCCGTACAGTTTTAGGGCAATGCGAGAAGCTTCGCTGGGACTGATGGGGGCGGCGACACGGGATTCGGGCATCATCCGGGAAATTGTAACGGCGGAGAGAACGGGGAGCAAACGGAGGCACAAACTGGCTAGGTACCTTTCGCAGTTGAAGAAAACTCCCGATAACGATGAGCGAAACAAAATGATCAGAAAGTGAATTCGATGATGATGAGACGTGCGGTCTAGGCTGGCTACGGTTCCGCGACTTCGGCATTGGGGCGGGCGCGTAGAACCAGGAAAATCATGAAGAATGTGACGGCCAGGGGGAGGAAAAGCCCAGCACGAAGAGAGTTTGTGCCAGCGGAAACGATGCCGACGAGCCAGGGAAGCGCGCCGCCACCTATACCTGCGGAACCAAAGAAAAGCGCTCCGATCCAATTCGAATCCTGCCGGAAAATGGCCGCGAGCCACGTCACGAAGATCGGATACTGAGGAGCAAGGCCGAAACCCGCAATCGCCGCACCCAAATACAAACTGTGGGGTGAATTTGAGATGGCAATTATGGCCGCGCCCGTCGTGGCTATGCAAAGTCCGCCGATAGAAATCAACACCTGCGAAAAACGACGAAGAGCAAATGGAGCTACGCCACGCCCAAAAAGCAGCGCTCCGTAGTATACCGAAGGAGCCACGACAAGGGTCGCTGCGCTCATTCCGGGAAGGCGCTTTTCAAAGCTAGCCACCCAACCACCGAGGGCCACCTCAACACCGACGTATAGAGTGAAAAGAAGAAGAAGAGGGACCGCCTGGGGCAAGCGCAGATGTGCAAGCCAATCGGCGAGAGGATGGAATGCGCGGGCCGGATGTGCGACTAAAGGCGTGACACGCAGGGAAAGGTGGAACGCGACAAGTATGAGTGAGCAGATCGCCAACAATATCGAGAAACCTCGCAGGCGGATGGTGGGAATCAGCGCACCTACAAGAAACGGACAAAGTACGGCACCGATCGTCCATGAAAAATTGAGAAACGTGACTGCCGCGGCTGTGTTCTTGGAAGGAAGCTGTGTAGCACGAAGGTTGATGGCGGGATTGGCAAGTCCGTAACCGAAGCCATTGATTCCGAACATCAAGGCAGAAATGAACCAAGGACCGAGACCCAAGAAAGCAAAACCAACAAAGAAGGCGACGAATCCGACGGCAGAAACCTTCGAAAAACCGAATCGGGGAAGAAGGAAGCTGGTGAATATCACGCCCGCCGTGCTGAAAAAATACTGCGAGGTGAAGAAAAAACCAGCCTGGGCGTCAGTCAGCAGCCAATGATGCGAAAAGGAAGGCAGAATCGGGCCCAACAACGTCGTAATTACACCGATGACGATAAAACTGAGGTGCAGGAGCGCCCATTCACGGCGCGCATCCTTCGCAGAAGGTGAGATCGGGGACGGGGCCATCAGGAACGGAGTGTGGCACAAGATGGATATCGGGACAAGCGCATGAAAAGAATACAGATAAGCAGAACTTTCGAATCACCGCTGTTCTACGCCCTTAGAGTGCTTACGGTTCCTTAATGTGGAACTCACCCTTTCCTTAGGGCGAGCCAGTAAGATAGCAGACGGTCTAGGGAGTCTCCAATGAGCGATGTCATTTTTGTGTTCAGCACATTTGTGTTTTTTGGTCTGGGTGTTTTGTATCTGAAGGGCTGCGAACGTCTGAAGTGAACCTCTAAGGTATAAAGGCTGCCACCATGCTGGGAAATATCCTTCTAATTCTAATTTCGATTTTATTGTGCGGTTACCTGTTCTACGCGCTGTTGAAGCCGGAGAAATTCTAGTCATGACCGGAAACGGATGGTTTCAAATCTTTCTGTTTTTCGGCGTCCTCCTTCTGGCGACGAAACCTATCGGCGTAATTCTTTATCGCGTCTTTGAGCGCAAGGGGACGTTTCTGGACTTTGTGCTACGGCCGATTGAGCGGTTGATTTATCGCATCGCGGGAGTGGACGAAGATAAGGAAATGGGCTGGCTGGAATACGGGGTAGCGATGCTGCTGTTCAGCGGCGTTTCGCTAGTGCTCCTGTATGCCATTGAGCGGCTTCAACAATGGTTGCCGTGGAACCCACAGAAATTGGCGAACGTGGCGCCGGACCTAGCCTGGAATACTGCCGTTTCTTTCACGACCAACACAAACTGGCAATCATATTCCGGCGAATCGATGATGAGCTACCTAACGCAGATGGCGGGCTTGGCTTATCACAACTTTGCCTCGGCGGCGGTCGGGATCGCCCTGGCAATCGCGCTGATTCGCGGAGTAGCGCGGCGAGAGTCGAAGACAATCGGTAATTTTTGGGTAGACACGACACGCGCGTTCCTGTGGGTGCTACTGCCCGTGAGCCTGGTTGTGGCGGTGTTTTTTGTTTCGCAGGGAATGATTCAGAACCTACGACCCTACACCGCGGCGAATGTTGTTGAACCTCAGGTGGTAGAAACGAAAAACGCCGACGGCACCGTTAAAAAAGATACGGTAACGACGCAGGTGATTGCTCAGGGACCCGTGGCGTCACAAGAAGTCATCAAGATGTACGGAACGAACGGAGGAGGATTTTTTGGCGCTAACAGCTCGCACCCGTTTGAGAATCCAACACCACTGACGAATTTTGTCGAGATGTTGATGATTTTCGCCATCCCCTCAGGTTTGACCTACACATTGGGAAGGATGACCGGCTCGCGGCGACATGGTTGGGCGGTGTGGAGCGCGATGGCGGCGATGTTTCTGGCGGGAGTCATTGTGGCCTATGCCTCGGAGGCACGCGGAAATCCGCTGTTGAAGGGCGTGGACACGGCGACGAGCGAAACACAACCGGGCGGGAACATGGAAGGAAAAGAAGTCCGCTTCGGAATCGCGAATTCGGCCCTGTTCACCACGGTTACCACGGACGCAAGCTGTGGAGCGGTGAACAATCAGCATGATTCGCTGACGCCGCTGGGAGGTATGGTGCCGCTGATCAACATCATGCTGGGAGAAGTAATATTCGGCGGAGTGGGCGCGGGAATGTACGGAATGCTGGTGTTCGTGATACTAGCGGTCTTCATTGCTGGATTGATGGTTGGGCGGACACCGGAATACCTGGGAAAGAAGATTGAGGCGTTCGACGTGAAGATGGCAGTGCTGACCATACTTGTTACTTCACTGACCATTCTGATTTTCTCAGCGATTGCCGTGGTGGCGAAGTTCGGGACATCGAGTATCACTAATCCGGGCGCACACGGGCTGTCACAGATCCTGTACGCGTATACGTCGTCCGTTGGCAATAACGGCTCGGCCTTCGGAGGGCTGAGCACCAATACGCTTTGGTACAACTCCAGCTTAGGTGTAGCCATGCTCCTCGGACGGTTCTTCATGATCATCCCGATCCTGGCGATCGCTGGAAATCTAGCGGCTAAGAAACACGTACCTGAATCTCTGGGAACTTTTCCGGTAACGGGGCCACTGTTTACGGTGCTGCTGGTCTGCGTGATTTTGATCGTTGGAGCGTTGACCTTCTTCCCTGCACTGAGTCTGGGGCCGATTCTGGAGCACCTGCTCATGAACGCCGGAAAGATGTTTTGAGGGAACAAGATGACGACTGCACAAGCGAAGAGCACCGCGATGACTGATCGCAAGATATTGAAGACCGCGATTGTGGATTCTTTCTGGAAATTGGATCCGCGCGTGATGTGGAAAAACCCGGTCATGTTTGTCGTGGAAGTGGGCGCGGTGATTACATTGGTGGTTTTGATCTCGAACCTGGTGCGACACACTGGCGGGTACTGGTTCGGATTACAGATTACCTTATGGTTGTGGTTCACCGTGCTGTTCGCGAATTTTGCGGAGGCCATGGCGGAAGGGCGAGGGAAGGCTCAGGCAGATACGCTGCGCAAAGCACGAGCGGAAACCGATGCCCGGAAGCTCCGCGAGGACGGGAAGACGGATATCGTGGCCAGTTCGAAACTCCGCGCGGGAGATTTAGTCCTTGTAGCCGCAGGGGAATTCGTCCCAGGTGACGGTGAGGTGATCGAAGGCGTTGCATCGGTGGATGAATCGGCAATAACGGGAGAATCGGCGCCAGTGATTCGCGAATCGGGCGGAGATCGCTCGGCAGTGACGGGCGGGACGCGTGTACTTTCCGACGAGATCAAAGTGAAGATCACCTCGAATCCGGGAGAGACCTTCCTGGATCGAATGATTTCTCTTGTGGAAGGCGCCTCTCGCCAGAAAACACCGAATGAGATCGCACTGAATATCCTTCTGGCAGGGCTAACCATAATTTTCCTGCTTGCGGTTGTGACCTTGCAGCCGTTTGCCATTTATTCCGGAGCTCCGCAGAGCGTATTCGCGCTCGTGTCCCTGCTGGTGTGCCTTATCCCCACAACCATCGGTGGACTGCTTTCGGCGATTGGCATTGCGGGCATGGACCGGCTGATTCAGCGGAACGTGATCGCCATGTCCGGCCGAGCCGTTGAAGCCGCGGGCGACGTGGACGTGTTGCTATTAGACAAAACCGGAACAATTACCCTTGGAAACCGGGAGGCCACGGCATTTCATCCTGCACCCGGCGTGACCGAAGGAGAACTGGCGAGCGCGGCCCAGTTGGCTTCGTTCGCAGATGAAACTCCGGAAGGTCGCTCAATTGTGGTGCTCGCAAAGGAGAAGTACGGCTTGCGCGGACGTGAACTGGCGCCACACAATCCGCAGTTCATTCCGTTCACAGCGCAGACGCGTATGTCCGGTGTAAATATGGATAGCACGGAGATTCGCAAGGGCGCGCCAGAAGCCATTTCGCGTTATGTAACCGAAAAAGGACAAGTGGTTCCCAAGGAAATTCAGGAAAGTGTCGAGCGAATCGCGAAATCCGGTGGGACACCCCTGCTGGTGGCATTGAATCACCGCGTTTACGGAACTATTGAGCTGACCGACATCGTGAAGGGCGGGATTCGGGAGCGCTTCGACCATCTGCGGGCCATGGGCATTCGCACCATGATGATTACCGGAGATAATCCGCTGACCGCCGCGGCGATCGCGCGGCAGGCCGGCGTGGACGATTTTCTGGCGGAAGCCAAGCCGGAAGACAAGATGGCCTTGATTCGTAATGAGCAAGGCAAGGGGAAGTTGGTGGCGATGACCGGTGACGGCACCAACGATGCACCAGCCTTGGCGCAGGCGGACGTTGGCGTGGCCATGAACACGGGCACACAGGCCGCGAAGGAAGCGGGCAACATGGTGGACCTGGACTCTAACCCAACCAAACTGATTGAGATCGTGGAAATCGGCAAGCAATTGCTGATTACACGCGGGTCGTTGACCACATTTTCGGTCGCCAACGATGTGGCGAAATACTTTGCGATTATCCCAGCCATGTTTGCGGGCACCTTCCCGTTGCTTGGCGTATTAAACGTGATGAAATTGCGGACGCCGGAATCCGCGATATTGTCCGCAGTAATTTTCAACGCCCTGATTATCATCGCGTTAATTCCGCTGGCGTTGCGTGGTGTCAAGTACCGGCCGCTGGGCGCGGCGGCACTTCTCAGAAGGAATATGTTTATTTACGGGCTCGGTGGAGTGATCGCGCCGTTTGTAGGAATCAAGCTGATCGATGTGCTAGTAACGTGGATACATCTGGCGTAGAGGAAGAGATGAACAAAAACGTTCTAATTGCAATTCGCTTTACCTTGGTCACGACGGCCGTGTTTGGGCTGGGATATCCCCTCCTGGTAACGGGCATCAGCCAGGCGCTATTCCCGAAGCAGGCAAATGGCAGCCTCATCGAAAAGAACGGGCAGATCGTGGGATCGCGGTTGATAGGACAAGGATTTTCGGGAGACAAGTATTTTCATCCCAGACCTTCGTATGCTGGGAACGGCTATGATCCCACCGCATCTGGAGGATCCAATCTCGGGCCGACCAACCAGGCCCTGGTGACACGAGTGCAACAAGATGTTGCGAAATGGCAGCAAGAAAATCCCGGAGTGCCAATACCCGCGGACCTGGTGACGGCTTCGGGATCCGGTCTGGATCCGGATATTTCGCCGGCAAGCGCGGAATTTCAGGTGCCGCGGGTTGCGAAGGCTAGGGGCATCAGCGCAGAGGAATTGAGACGAATTGTGGCGAAACACACCCAGCCAAGGCAATACGGTATATTCGGCGAGTCAAGAGTAAACGTGCTGGAATTGAATTTGGATTTGGACGAGACGGTCCCTGCAAAACAATAAAACAACAGCCATGCAGCTTTCCTTGGAGGCACGGCCGTTCCTGGCTTCCATTTTTCTATGCAACCCAAGCGGCTAGCGTGAGGTTCGCGCGGCTGCTTTGGGAGTGGCCGTTTTGGGTGGCTGGAACCGGTAACCCACCCAGGGCTCCGTAAGGATGAATTTGGGCTGAGCCGGATCCTTCTCAATCTTTTTGCGCAACTGATTAATCACCACACGCAAATTTTCGGTTTCCTCGCCATACTCGGGGCCCCAGACCGTCTGAAGCAGGCGGCGGTGCGTGACCGGTTTGCCCAAGTTGGCAATCAGATGGCGCAGCACCTCGAACTCTTTTGGGGCCAAATGAACTTCTTCTCCCGCCACCGTGACGCGGCGCGACTCAAAATCCACGGACAGTTCCTTGGACACGAAAGGCGGAAGAGCATCCACGGAGGGGTGACGACGGAGAGAGGCGCGAATGCGGGCGAGAAGTTCCTCGATGCCGAAGGGTTTGGTGACATAGTCGTCGGCGCCGGCATCCAGGGCGATGACCTTATCCCGTTCCGCGCTGCGAACTGTCAGCATGATGATCGGGGCGTCGCTGGAGCGGCGGAGTTCGCGGCAGGTCTCTATACCGCTCATGCCAGGGAGATTCACGTCGAGAAGCACCAAATCGGGCTTGTGTTTACTGGCCAGTTCCAGCGCATCCTCGCCGTTGGAAGCTTCGAGAATAGTGTAGCCACGGAAGGAGAGCGTGGAGCGAAGGACACGACGAATTTGAGGTTCGTCATCGACGACAAGGATGTTGGCAGAATTCATCGAGCTTCGCTCCCAACCTGTGCTGCCGGCAGTGTAAAGGAGAAGACTGAGCCACTGCCCAACTGGCTGGCAACGGAAATGGTGCCGCCGTGAGCACCGACAATGGCCTTGGCGATGGGTAATCCCATGCCGGTCCCGCGAACCTGGTAGCGCTGATCCCGGCCGCGATAGAACTTGTCGAAAATGAGCCCCTGCTCGAAGGAATCGATGCCAGGCCCATGATCAGCAACACTAAAGGTGACAAAGTCGCCGGTGAGCTCAGCGGAAATGGTGATGGGTTGTTCCTTGGGAGAATACAGGTGCGCGTTGTCGATGAGCTGGATGAGGATGTCCTGGGTGCGTTGCGAATCCGCGAGGACAGGGGGAAGGTCCTCACCGAGGTGCACGACGATAGCACGATCACCCAAGGACTTTTTCAAGTGCTGTAGCGACCCATCGATGAGAGACGACACGGGAACAGGCTCGAGATGCAACTGGATTTCTCCGGCTTCGAGCCGGGCCATTTCCGCCGCTTCCTCGACAAGACGATTCAGGCGGTCACATTCTTCATTGATGATGGTGAGTAGTTCGTGCTGCTGGGAAGTACCTGAGGAGGATGAACTGAGAAGATCTGTAGTGGCAGCCTTGATGGCGGTGAGGGGAGTGCGGAAATCGTGGGCAATGGAATCGAGAAGAGCAGACTTGAGGCGCTCGCCTTGACGTTCGGCTTCGGTTTCGCCGATCTGTTCAATGGCGCGAGCGCGCTCAATGGCGATGGCTACAAGGGAACTGATCGCTTCCAGGGTCTGCCGGGACAGGCGGGCGCCGGAGATGCCTAGGCTCCCGATAGGCTTCACGCCGAGACGCACGGGGAGAAAATAGAGCGCCCGGACATTGTCTGAAGTGAATTCGTCGCGCAAGAAGGCGGTCTTCATCAACTCTTCATCGACCTGGGCTGCGCCGTATCCTGAGCGATAGTACTTTTCCTTTTGGGGAAGAAAAAGCTCGGCGGCACCAGCTTCAAAACAATCCACAAGAAAGTTGGGAATAGCGTTCATCAGTTGGATGACGTTGCCCTCCCCGAGTAGCTTCTGGCTAAAAGTATAGAGGCGCTCGACTTCACGACGTCGGCTGTGAGCTGCGTCGGCCTCTTTGCGGATGCGAGCGGATAACTGGCTGCCCATGATGGAGGTGAGGAGAAAGGCGAATAACGCGACCCAGTTCTGCGGGTCGGCAATCGTAAATGTGCCAATGGGAGGAAGGAAATAATAGTTGAACAGCAGCATTGCGGAGACGGACATGAACACGGAGACAACCATGCCCCAAACCGCCGAAACTGCTAAAATCGCGAGGAGAAACGACAACGCCACTGTAGTCTGATTGACGTGAAGGAGCTTGCTGTAGCCGAAAGTGATAGAGGCTAGCAGGATGGCCGCGACAACGAAACCAATCCCGCGCCCGGCAACCAAGCGCAACATGTCGATATTGTAACTCAGCGCCAATTCCGACTGGGGAGAGAAAGAGAACTTGCCAAAAAAGCCTGAGGAATGGTTGGAAGCAGTATCCCCCACGCCGAAATCCCGTGGAATCTTCAAACTGTTTCTCGGATACGCCCCGGGTGTGGGGAAAACCTATAGCATGCTGAGCGAAGCGCTCCGGCGGAAAAGCCGTGGCGAGGACGTAGTCATCGGGATCGTGGAAACCCACGGGCGCAAAGGTGTCCAGGAACTGGCTAACCAACTGGAAGCGGTTAAACGGAAACAGTTGGACTATAAGGGAACGATGTTCGAAGAGATGGACGTGGATGCGATCCTTCAGCGCAAACCGGAAGTGGTGCTCGTCGACGAACTAGCGCACACCAATATACCGGGAAGCAAACACCGGAAACGCTATGAGGACGTGCAGGAATTGCTGGCGGCGAAGATTGACGTAATCTCCACGCTGAATATTCAACATATTGAAAGCATGGCCCCGACCGTGCGTGCCATCACGGGAATCACGGTTCGCGAGACGGTTCCGGACTGGGTGCCACTATCCGCATCGGAAACCTTGATGGTGGACCTTACACCGGAAGCGCTGCAAAACCGGATGAAGCGCGGCGATGTGTATAGCCACGAGAAGGTGGAGCAATCGCTGAAGAATTTTTTCCGCCGCGGGAACCTCATCGCTTTGCGCGAACTGGCTCTTCGACAGGTAGCAGAACAAGTAGATCGCAGCCTGGAATCATATATGGATGCGAAGGACATCCGTCAGAACTGGGGCGTGCGAGAACGAATCGCCGTGTGTATTTCTGGCAGCCCGGCCGGTCAGTATCTGATTGCACGAGCCGCGCGCATGGCCAGACGAATGGATGCGGAGTTATATGTGTTGCACGTTCATCGCGAATTCGCCCCGCGCGCGGAAAACCCCAAAATTTTGGAGGCCAATCTGCGATTTGCGGAAAACCTGGGCGCTCAAGTGGTGAAATTGAAAGGACAAAGTGTGGCGGATACGATCGCGGAATTCGTGCGCAGCAAGCATGTCACCCAGGTGATTTTCGGACGAGCGCCGATTCGTGACTGGCGCAAGTATTTGTATTTGTCAGCGGTCCACCGATTTTTGAGAGACTCCCCCGCGGTAGATGTCCACATCGTCACGCAAGAATCGGAAGAAGTGTAGGTTGAACGCACGGAGACGATTTCTCTCCGGTAGTTACAATCTGAATTGCCATTCAAAAAAGCCCACTGCCGAGCAATCCTGCGTAGTCTGGGATATCTCCGCCCAAGAGACCCCAGAGGCCTTGCTATCCGTTGCAGATCAAAATCGTTCAGTCAACAGGACAGCAAAGTTTTCTACACAGGATTGCGCGAAAGTGGGCCAGAAACAGCGGCTCGTTTCGTGAATCCTGGCCGAGGCGTTGCCAAGAGGCACCCACACCGCCTAGACATAAGGAAGTATATTGATAGCCGCTCCGTTAAGGAACTGTCAATAGTTACAGTCCGGGCATAACCACGTGGAATATGGAAGTTTGTACAGCGCGAAACATTTTCACTCAATTTTGACTTGTAGTTAAAACGTGACATCGTTGGGATTCAGGGCAAAATTCGAGGTTTGCTCAACGATGGGAAGAATGACCGACCGGATAGAGTCTTCCGTAGCGATGCCTGAGATCCCATCGAAGAGGTACCAGTTTTCAATGTGACGCGTGGCCTGTCCCGATTGCAGAGTAACAATGGGACCAAGCGTTTCCAATTCCAGGAATTCAGAATTGGTGAAGAGCTCGAAGTTGCAGCCGAAATCCGGGTATTGTGCCTGTGAAACTACGCTTGCCCGCTTCACAAACGCATAACCAGCTCGAACATAAACACCCCACCCGGCAGGATTGAATAATCCGCTCATCTGCTCTGCGAATCGCCCCGATGGTCTCTCCTGCTGAATCAGCTGCAGAAAGTCCTGCCCCAGGACCCAGCGGGTATCGGTGAAGTCTGTAAATGACCACAGCGTGAGAGGCGAGACCGATTGGAAATGTTCCTTGTCCATCGCTGCCCGTGCCGGAAATGGAAGAATGGCGCACCCTCCCGGACGCAGGACGGTGGGAGTCCAAGGTGCCAGTTCTGTCGCCGCCTCGCTACGGTTGGCTATGGAATGTTCGAGCCTGACGTGTGTTCCCTTTTCGCTGAGCGCAATGGAGATTTTCTTCTGAAGGGCAGTGCCGGGGGAAGCAGTCTCGACTGGAGCCGTGAAGTCGGCGCCCGTGGAAGTCATTGTTACCTCCACCGCCTTATTGTCTGGGAAATACGTGCGCGCGACTTCGGGCCAGGCCCAAAGTCGATGGCCTCCGTACGGCCGGAACTCGCTACCGCCACGGAGGCCAGCTTGTGCCGAGAATTCGTGAAATTGGTTTTCGCCGCCCCGCAGCGAATAATGAATAATGCGCGGTCCAACGTCGGCCAGAACCACCAATTCGACTACGTCGTTCGAGAGGAAGTACGCGTTGGGCCAGCCGCGATACCCTCTTCGCTCGACGCGGATCACACCAGCTCTTTCGCAAATTTCTGGATCTTGCGCCACGCAGCGGCAATTTCCTGCATATCTTCTTCATCGCCCAGGAGGGTTGGCTGCGGGATCCAGATGGTTTCGAACGCGGCTCGATGCGTATGGGGATAGTTTGCCTTCAGAAAGGCGTGAGGCTCCGTTGCCTGGGAGCCACAGAGGCGTTTGCGATACTCACCGTTCTGGAAGACATCCAAAGCGTGGACCGGCGGATAGCTGGCTTGATTGGGGATGCCTTCGGCGTTGATGGCTTGGATTAGTTTTTCCGTATTGGCTCCGGCGAAATGTTTTGAATCAACGTGGAAGATGTAGGCGTAGTGCCCGTTACGAGTGCATCGGGAATCGAGCTTTTGTGGAGTGATGCCGGGAATCTGGGAGAGCAACCTGTCGAGAACCCGAGCATTCTGGTGCCGTCGCTGCGTTTGCGCATCGAGGCGCGTCAATTGAGCGCTCAAAATCGCGCCCTGCCATTCGCTAAGGCGATAATTAGAGCCATTGATGTAATGGCTATAGAACCATTCGCCCGGCATACGGCCACAGTCATGGACGCTGCGAGCTTGTTTCTCAAACGCGTCGTCGTTGGAGATGATCATGCCGCCTTCACCCGCAGTCATGAGCTTGCTCGCCTGAAAACTGAACGTTCCCGCTAGGCCGTGAGAGCCTATGCGTTTGCCTCTCCACTCGGTGGCGTGGGCGTGGGAGCTGTCTTCGACCAGTGCAATTCCCTTCTTCTTCGCGAGATCGCCAAGCGCATCCAGATCCGCTGGATGGCCTCCCATGTGCACGGCAATGATTGCTTTTGTCCTCGGGGTGATGGCCGCTTCGGCGAGTTTTGGATCAATGCAATACGTCTCCGGGGAGACATCCACGGTGACAGGCATGGCGCCGGCATACAGGACAGCACTGGCGGTAGCCACAAATGTGTAATCGGGGAGGATCACTTCATCGCCGGGGCCAATGGCCATCGCAGACATGGTCACTTCGAGAGCAGCGGTGCCGTTGGTTACGGCGAGGCCGTGCTTTGCCCCATGGAATTTCGCGAACTCCTGTTCGAATGCAAGAGTTCGCGTGCCAGGCGTCCTCCACCAGATACGGCTGTCGAGCACCTCCTGAAGGGCCTTTCGTTCAGCGTCATCATATTGCGGCCAAACCGGAAATGGCTTTTGCTTGGATTTCTTACCACCATTGAGTGCGAGTTCCGCCATGGGAATCTCCTGAACGTTTATTCGCAGAGATTAAAACTGATTAAAGCCGGTTGCGTACCGAAAAGCTTCCACAAAATGGCCATCTTTACGAGGTTGCTCGCCGCGCAACTCTTCCTTGGCCTTGGCGAGATCCTTGGGATCCCAATCGGGCCGGTACTTGTTGACGGCGGGATCAAACTGGCTGACTTGTTTTAAGGCGGCGTCGACTTTCAGATCCATGACACCGTCTATGTTCACGAAGTAGTTTGCTTCCTGCGGTGACGGATAGAAGAAATACATTTCCGGAACCTTATAGGGTTGCAGGCCTTGCTGTAGCTTCTGGTTGGGGAAGTATAGCCAAAACTCGGCGGCACGCACTGCATCGATGGTATTAAAGGCGGCCATACGGTGATCGCTCTTGTGCCAACGTTCGTACCATTCACCGGGATCAACGCTGAGAAGAACGTCGGGACGAATCCGACGAATGATGGCGGTAGCCTCTTCGGTGAGCTTGGGCTGGGCGGCATATTCCAACATGCCATCGTCGTAGCCCATCCAGATTATGTTTTCCTTGGGAGTGCCGAGCATACCCTCAGAAACCTCCTGCTCGGAGCGGCGAATTTGCGCCAGGCGCTGCGAATTCATGTCCGGATCATAGGAACCTTTGTCGTCATTGGTGTACACGACGACGTAAACCTTGTTGTGATTGCGGTTGAGGAGTGCGATGGTACCGCCGGCCCCGAATACATCGTCGTCGGGGTGTGGCGTGAAGACCAGAATGGTTTGCTTCTGCAGGTCCTCTAGGCGCTTCGTGGGTTGCGGGCCAGCATTCTGGGATGGCGTAACCAAAGCGAACGACAAGGCGAGAAATAGTCCCAAAGCAAACTTCATAAGAAGGCGCTCCTCCGGGCAGGATTTCTAATCCTCTGGTAAAGGAATAACGTGTAGCGGAACGGTGCTGCACCTGGACAGGCAAATCTTACTTGACAGAAGGAGGCGGCTGCAATTTAATTCGATTCAACAAATGTGTTTCCGTCGGCTAGGGGGGTGGAATGTTTAGCCAGGTCTTCAGGGTTTGTGTGCCTGCCTTTTTTGTTATCTCGGCAATTCTGGTGCTATCCACGAACGTCTCCGCGCAAGTCGATCGTGGTGCAATTGTGGGCACCGTGAGTGATGCAACAGCCGCTCGTGTGGCGGGCGCTCGTGTCGTTGTCACCAACCTGGAAACGAATCAAGCAACGGAGCTTTCCACCGACGACGAGGGGAACTTTTCCGCACAGTTATTGAAGATCGGGCGCTACTCCATCCGCATAGAGAAGCAAGGCTTTCAGAGTTCCATTGAATCGAGTGTGGACGTCGCGATCAACCAGACAGTACGCGTGGACTTCGCGATGAAGTTGGGGACAACCTCGCAAACGGTCGAGGTGACAGGCGCCCCACCGCTGTTGCAAACGGAAACATCCTCGCTGGGAACGATCGAAACGGAGAAGCGAATCACCGATTTGCCACTGAACGGGCGAAACTTCATTCAACTGGCGTACCTTGGCCCCGGGGCAAACGGCGGGCAAACGGGATCAAATGTCAGCGGAGGGGTATTTGAAAATGAGCGGGCCAACGAGGCGATTTCCGTCAACGGCCTCCGGGTCACCAACAATAACTTTCTGCTGAACGGGGTCGACAACAACGAATTCGGACTCGGTGGAACCATTGTGCTGCCTCCACCGGACGCCATTCAGGAATTCCGCACTGAGGAGAACTCCATGAGTGCGGAGTTCGGACGCGGCGGCGCTGCCATCAACGTGGTGCTCAAATCCGGCACAAATGGATTTCATGGTGGAGCCTACGAGTTTATCCGGAACGACAAGCTGGACGCATTGAACTATTTTGCGGCGGAGCAGTTGCCGTTCCAGCGAAACCAGTTTGGGGCTTTTATTGGCGGGCCCATTCGCAAAAACAAAACATTTTTCTTCGGAGACTACCAGGGCTATCGCCTGCGCGAAACCGATCCGTACATCTCCAGTGTGCCTACCCTTACCGAACGCACCGGGGATTTTAGCGAACTTCTCACTATGCAAAATATTCAGCTGGTTAATCCTTACACAGGAGCGGCAATTCCCGGTAATCGGATCGATCTGGCGACAAAACCTGACGGGACACCGTTGATGGATCCGGCAGGGTTCAACGTATTGAACATCTACCCGAAGCCCACGAATAAGGACCCAACACAGCCGAACTTCTTTACCCAGAATTATCTGGCCAACCAGAAAACCTTGAACGACCAAGACTCGTTTGATGTTCGCGTCGATGAGCAGTTCCGTGCGCAGGATGTGTTGTTCGTGTCCTACAGCTTCAGTGACGTCCGGAGCTCCCAGCCAGGTCCTCTGGGAGACCTGGGCGGTTCCGACTGTTGCCCGAGCAACAGCAAGTCGCGCGGGCAACACCTGGGTATCGGATACACGCACACGTTTTCTCCCATGCTCTTGAACGATCTGCACGGCGGCTACTTCCGCTATGCGGTGAACGCGCTGCCATTTAACTACGGCAAGAATCTGGGACTCGCTTTAGGGATTCCCAATTCCAATCGTGGCGACTTGAACTCCTCGGGTTTGACCAACATCGACGTCGCGGGGTACACGCCGCTTGGCGATTCGGAATGGTTACCGGAACATGTCTACGAAAATATTTATCAGATCGCAGACACGGTTACCTGGATACACGGCAAGCATTCGATGAAGTTCGGTGGGGATTTTCGAAGACAAAAACGCAACTTTTATCAAGTGATGGCGCCACGTGGTCTGTTCCAGTTTAGTGGGTTGTATACCGGCGATGGCTTTGGGGATCTCGCCACCGGTGTTGCCAACGCGACGGAACAGGACTTCCTGCAGGGCAACTACCTCACCACATATTGGGACCTGGCTGGCTTTGCACAGGATGATTGGCGTGTCCTTTCCAATTTAACCTTGAATATCGGCCTGCGTTACGAAGTGACTTCGCCGGCGGGCGGCCGCGTCAGCAACTTCAATCTGCAGACGGGAATGATGGACGTCGGGTATGGTGCCGGTGCGCTGCCGCATGCGGGAGTCAATTTTGACAAGAGAGGGTGGGCGCCTCGCATTGGTCTGGCATGGACCTTGCCGCATAGCACCGTTGTGCGCTCGGCTTTCGGTATTTTCCATTCCGCTGAATCAAATATCTTTGACGACCTTGGCTTGAACCCGCCGCAAGACACGTTCAATGCAGCCCAGTATAGTGTCGCGAGTGTGCCGGTTCCCGCGCAATTAATTTCCACGGGATTTCCCAGCGCGTTTCCGCCGTATGATCCCGCGAACCTGTTCGGCTCGGTGAAAACGACGGGGACGGAACGTGTGATGCCGAAGATTCTGGAGTGGAATCTAACGCTACAGCACCAGTTTGCACAGAATTGGGTAGTTACGGCCGGCTACGTGGGAACACACGCCTATCGCCTCTGGAATCACGAGTCCAGCGACTTGAATCAAGCGTTGCAACCATTGGATAGCAATTTCAATGGTCCTGTTCCTTCCGATTGTTTATCGAACAACTACGGCCGGCCGTACTTTAGCCAACAGCCTTGTCTAGCCTCGGTTTTGCCGCTGGACTACGCACAGCTTCACACCATGTACAACGCGTTCCAGGCCTCGCTGAATAAACGGTTCTCCGGCGGCTTCAATATGCTGGTGGCTTACACCTTTGGAAAAAACCTGGGCAACGCGGATGGCAATGTGGGGACATACATCCAGAATGCGCATGATCCCAACGGCGAGTATGGACCCGCGGCGCCGGACATTCGCCAACGGCTGTCGATCAGCGCACTGTATGAATTGCCTTTCGGGCAAGGCCGGCAGTTCCTAAGCGACATGAATCGGATTGGCAATGCATTTCTTGGGGGCTGGGAACTAGGGAGTATTATTACCGCGCAGACTGGTGAAGCCATTACTGCAGTTCTCTCAGCCGATACGACCAACACGGGAAGTTTTAGCCCCCGCCCGGACCAGATTCATAACCCTTACGACTTCACCTATGATGTGAATACCCAGAAAGACGTGTTTCAGTGCTCAAACCCCGGACACCAGACGCTGGACTGCTGGTATAACCAGGCCGCATTCGCCATTCCATCTCTGGCGCCTGGACAAGTATTTGCTACGAATTGGGGCCGATCGCCAATTGGAAATCTGCGTGGGCCAAATCTAGTCAATTTTGACGTGGTGCTGCAGAAAAATTTCAAGATCCATGAATCACAGCAGATCGAATTCCGTTCGGAATTCTTCAATCTGTTCAATCATCCCAACTTTGGCTTGCCGGGGCCAGGGTCGCAGGGTTCGGGCACAACAAATCCCGATGTGCCGGGCGGAGCGGCAATCACTTCGACGTCAACCGCTAACCGGCAGATTGAGTTCGCCCTGAAGTACACGTTCTGATCACCTGCTACGGAGCGAGGATTCTCTAGGAGAAAAGTCATGTTCAAACTGAACGGGTACGTCCGCAGTGGACTGGCCATATTAATTTTGCTGCCGGGCTTGGCTCTGGGTGCGCAGACAGTGAAATTGTATGTTTCGTCGAAGGCGGGAGACCGGCTCGCGGCAAAGCCGGACACGCAGTTTTCGAATGGACAGGCGGCGAACGGCGAGACCTTCCAGATCAACGACGCCGTAAAGCACCAAAAAATCGCCGGCTTTGGCGCGTCGATCATGGAAGCGGGTTTGATGACGCTGAACACGCTTCCCCCGGACAAACAGGAAGACGTGCTGCGCGCGCTGTTCGACCCGAAGAATGGCGCGGGCTATACGGCGATGAAGACTCCCTTAGCGGGAACGGACTTCCAAGCAGCAGGACCGTGGTTTACCTACGATGACACGCCCGGGGACGTAGAGCTGAAGAATTTCTCCGTGGAGCGTGATTTCAGGACCGACGGGGTAGGAACCTATATTTTGCGCGCGCGGAAGTACGGCAATTTTGCCTTGCAAGCTCCCATGGATTACCCTCCAGACTGGATGCTTTACGACGTAAACCGTCGTCAGGATATTCCGCCGAAATATTATCCCGTGCTGGCGAAGTATTTTATACGTTACCTGGAGGAGTACAAGAAACACGGAATCGTTGTGGATTATCTGAGTCTGTTCAATGAGCCCGAGCAGGTCTACACAAAGATCAAATATCCAGAGATCAACGTGCTCCTGCGGGATTTTGTCGGGCCTGCATTGCAGCAATCCGGGCTAAGTACAAAGCTGATGATCAGCGAGGCGCCGGAGCGCAACGTGGCGTACAAGCGATACCACGAGGTACTGGACGATCCAGCCACCCGCAAGTTCGTTTCCGTGGTGGCCTATCACGGCTACGATTTCAAGAATTACGACAAGATTGCCGAACTGGAAAAGAAGTACTCGGAGTTTCCCTTTTGGATGGATGAACTTTGCTATGCCTACGAGGCTGGTTATCCGAAGGATAAGAAGCTCCCGATTTATGAGTTCGAAGACGGGGACGTGTGGGGCAACATTATCTTTAGCGATTTAGAGGCGGGTACCTCGGCATGGCTCTATTGGAACGCCATCCTGGACGAAACGGGCGGCCCATGGGCCATTTCGCCTGTGCATGGAAATCCGGATCCGAACGCACAGCATCCCGTGGTAATCATCAATAAGACCACGCACGCGATCACATATACAGGGACGTATTGGTATCTCGCTCACTTCAGCAAGTTTGTGCGCCCGGGAGCCGTGCGCATAGAAACCACCGGCACCGCAAAGGGCGTACGCGTCATGACGTTCCAGACGCCTGAAGGTGGCTACGTGGCGGAATTGCTAAACAGCCGCGACGAGAATGCGAACCTGAATCTCGAAGCGAGAGGCAAGACTTTGCACCTGAGCTTGCCTGCCCGGTCGATTACCACGGCGACCTGGTGAGACGAACTAATCCTTAAGGCAGCGGCGCTTCTACTTCCTCGAGCACCCACTTGTCGTTTGTTTCCAGATGGCAATCGTAGCCATAGAAACGATCGTTGAAAATATGCTGGAACAGGCAGGCGCGCTGGCCGCGCATCACGGGATTCCCCGCAACGGGTTCGAAATCGCCGTCGGGAGCATTGGCGGCGAACACCTTAACTTGCCATTCCCCTTCGGGATTGTTGGTGTAACGGTGAGGATAGATTTCCGTGGCCATGTAGTAGATTCCGGCCTTCGCTCCCTTTGATTTCAGGTACAGGAGGGTGGGCGCGGCAACGGTTTCCGAAGAGCGAATCAGAATCTTTTCAGGGGCCTTGTCCAGATCCGCGACGGCAGCGGCGCTGCGGCTGACGATTTCAAAGTGATCGTTGTCGTTGCCACGATAAAAGGTTAGAAAAAAACGGCCAGAGACTGGATCGCGGAAGAGGTTGGGATTCTGGTTGCGCTGGTTTGGCACGCCGGCAACCAGGATTTTTTCTTCCTTCAGGTTTATGCCATCACGAGAAGTGGCAAGCACGATGTGGCTGCTGGGCGTGTCGTAGTCGCGAGTGATAGCAAAATATAGCAGGCTGGGATCCTTTGGATCAGCCTTTGCGAGGACGCTAGGCCAGCGGGCGTTCGTCCAAAGCGGATTTTTTTCATACTTTGTCCAATGAACCAGATCATTGCTGCGAGCCAGGCCAATTCCCTTCCCCTCGTTCAGTCCATACCAGCCCCAATAACGAAAGCCATCGCGATTCAGTTCCAAGACGCTGATGGTGTGTGGAAATTCTTTGCCCTCCCACGCTTGCGCTTCGGGAAGCGCAAGCTGCGGCTTGCTTAACTTGAGGTATTGTGGAGCAGGTGAATCTTTCTGCTGCGCGAAGACCAATGGCACAGCCAGAACGAGGGTTGCAGATAAAATGCCGCCGACAAGGTAACTTTTTTCCAATTTAAGTCTCCTTTTTTTGGAGGATGGTAGCATTGGTGATGAGCGGTTTGGCCCAGAACCCAACACTTAAAACACACCCAAAAGTCAGATACAAAAAGCACATGCCTGCGCGCAGGCCGAATAGGTCTCCCAAGCGGCCGATGATGATAGGACCGAAAGCACCTCCGACGATTCCCGTGCAGAGAATCCCGGCGAAGGAACCGTGATGCTCTGCCACAGAGTTAAGCGCGAGGGAGGAGATCACAGGCCACATGATAGACGCGAAAAAGCCAACGACGGGAAATGCAACGATGGAAACTTTCGCCGGCCCAAAAAGCGCCACCGTGAGGCAGACAAGAGTAGCGATGCTGAAGCCGATCAGAACGTGACGGCTATCGAAAAATTTCAGGAGCAACATGCCGAGCAGGCAACCGAGCGTGAGCAATCCCCAGAACCAAGACACCGCGTTGGCGCCCGTCGTATCTGGATTCGCGTGGTGATAGGTCGCAAGGAATTGGGAGATCCAGTTGGCGGTTCCCTGTTCTGAAGCAACATAGGCAAAAACGCAGCCAAAGAAGAGCCAGACAACGCGTTTGCGAAGCAGATCACGGTACATGCTCAAGGTCCCGGCCTGTTCGTCTTCCTTGCGCTCGACGCGAGGCATGCGAGAGAGAAGAAGAATGACAATCATCACGAGCGAGGCCGCAGCGAAAATCCAGTAGATGGCGACCCAGGGAAGCTTCGCGGGTGTGAGGCGGTCCAGAATCTGCAAGGGAGAGTTCCCGGACACCGCGTAGGTGCCGCGATGCTCGACGATGTAGGAATAAACCCGCGGGCTCAAAAAGGAAGCTGCGCCAAAGACCAGTTGAGCGAAGGCGGAGTTAAAGGCGAAATGTTCTTCGCCTCCGGCAACGCGCAACAAGGGATTGATGGCCACTTGCAGTGAAGCCATTCCCGATCCGATCACAAAGGAAGCAATAATAATCACGAGGAAGGATGGAAATAGCGCGATGCAAAGTGAACCGGCAAGCCCGGCACCAAACGAAGCAATCATAACCGGCTTTTCGGTGTGGCGTTCCACCAGAAAGCCCGCAGGAATGGACATCACACCATAAGCACTAAAGAAGAAAAATGGAAGCAGGGCGACAACCGTTAGGCTCACACTGAAGCCGGTAATAATGTCGGGGATGATGGCGCCGGGAATATTGGTCAGGAAAGACATAACGAAGAAGATGAGCAGGATCAGGCCAACAATGTAGCGGCTGCGAACCATGAAGTAAGCCTCCCGTGATTCCCTGCTTTTCTTTCGTGTGTACAACTACTCCGTCGTTGTGATTTTGCTGGCGAGGCGAAACTTGCCCGGTTGGCGCCCATTTATGGCCCCTAGAGCAAGCGTAAGCATCTGCACAGGCAGAATCTCAAGGATAGGCAAGAGACCGGGCGGCACCTTCGGCAGACAGTAGGCGCGCTCACCGGCGCCTTGCGCAACCATTTCGGCGCCTCCCTGATTTACGCGAATATCCTGAAGTAGGCGCTTGTTCAGATTCTTCGTTTTGGTGTCGCCGGCAAAAACAACAACGAACGTTTCCGGGCCCACCATTTCGAAAGGACCATGACGAAAAGCTGCGCTCGACAATCCTTCGGCGGGAAATTGCGTGGATTCTTTCAGGATCAGTGCTCCGGTGCCAACTGCCGCGAGGGAAGGTCCTCGGCCAACGAGAAACAGTTGGCGAACTCCAGTGAGTTGCGGAAGCATGAACTCCACGTGCTCTTTCCATCGGGCGAGGTACCGGGTCACGGGCTGCACAATTGCATCGAGTCCCCGTCGTGTGCGCGAGAGAGAAATACCACAGAGTTGGTCTCCTAAAAACCTGAGTGCTATGAGGGCGCAGACATAGGTTTTGCAGGAGACGGAGAATTCTTCTCCCGCGCGGGTGAGTACAACCGCGTTGCTGCGGCGAGCGAGAGGACTGTTCGCGGTATTGGTGACGCCAATGATCGGAGCGCGGCCGCGATTCTCCTTCAAAAGACGAATCATCTCTGCGCTGCGTCCGGACTGTGAAACCGCTACGATCAAGGAGTCCGGATTGAACAGTCGTCGCCGGTAATAAACCAACTCTGAAGTTTCCACCAGGATTACGGGATGTCCCGCATCCGCCAGTTGAAGAAGGAGTGGATTGAGACCGTGGAAGGAAGAACCCATGCCGGTAAGCACGACGGACTCGAATTGTCGCTTTTTCAGGCGGCCCGCTAGACTTTCCAACTCTTTCGATTCGCTGAGTTGATCCAACGTATTTTGGAGGGCGTCTGGCTGACTAAGTAGGTCGCGGAAGTACTCGCCTGCCACGACGGAAAGATCAACTGACATGGGCATCTCCGCTTGGAGCGAACTTGTGATACCACACCCTGGCCGCGCCAATGAGATTCGCGTCTTCGCCCAGCGAGGCGAGGGCTATTTCGGTGCGTTCATACGGAACGAAATGGCAACTGGCAGCTATGATCTGATGAATCGTGTCCAGGAAGAGGTCGGAACCCTTCATCACGCTGCCGCCTAGAACGATGGCGTCCGGCACATAAAGTGTGACGAGGTTGGCCAGTCCTTGGCCAAGATAGCGGGCCTCGCGTTCGACAGCACGAAGAGCATATTTGTCGCCAGCCCGCGCCAGTTCGCAAATCGTTTTGGCCGTGAGGTGCTCGCGATGCGGATAATCGGCGGGAATATTCCCCGCCATCCATCCTTCCATGGCCGGCCCTGTGGCCAACGATTCCCAACAGCCGCTGAAGCCGCAATAGCAGGACGGCCCCGAGGGATCAATCAAGTGATGACCGATTTCGGGATGAGAATAGTCGACGCCACGGTAAACTTTGCCGTCGAAGATCAAACCGACCCCGATGCCGGTGCCGACAGTGACATAAATCAAGCGTGATTTGTTGCGGCCTGCGCCCCAGCCCGCCTCACCCAGAGCGGCGGCGTCCGCATCATTCTCGATGGCCACGCCGACCTGAAAAGCACGCTCAAGATCTTTGACAGGATTTTCTCCGTTCCAATTGGGGAAGAAATTGACATCGCCAATCTCACCGGTCAGGGGATAAACCGGACCTGTGGAACCTATGCCGATTCCCGTGATTCTCTGGGCGGTCTCTTTCTCAGCCGAGCGAAGCATGTGCACAACCGAGTCGATAGCGCTGCGGTAGCCTGCATCCGCGTTTGTAGGGACTTGGGCCCGAGTCAGCACCTTGCCGTCAGCATCGACAATACCCGAGGCAATCTTCGTGCCGCCGATATCAACTGCACCAATCATGAGTTTCTCCATAGACAGGGGATGCGGGTCATAGTTTCCATTCAAGGATTGCTGCTTCGAAGGGGCCAAGGTGGACTCTTGTGTTTGCGCCGTCGAGGGGCAGCGGATTGGCGCCATCGGGGTTGATAGAGGAATAGGAGTGCACTGGCAGAGTGGACAGGATGGCGGAATCCTGCGGGTTGTCGCTATGGTTCACGACCACCAGATAACCGCGACGGTCCGCCTTTAGTGAGGATACTTCTATTTCCGGACGATCCGAGCGAAAGGCAGGTTTTACTCCAGTCCATTCGCGAAACGCCTCGTAAAGCTTCCGCGTGTTCTCCGGCTGATCAAACACGCCAGGCACGTCAGCCAGGTAATGTTCGATAGGATAGGCACTCAACAGGGTTTTGCCGGCGCCCAAAGAGTTGATAACGAGGGCCGGGTGGCCATCCTGGTCAACAGCGATGACCTTGCCGGTGGATACTTCGAGAAGAACTCCCCAGTATTGAATGCTTGCCGAGGGAACCGAGTAGTGGAAGGTTTCTCCGGCCTTCAAACTCCCAAACGGCTCCGTCATTTTTATTGTGACTTCGGAGGAAACGGCACGATCCACAATGCGTGCGCCAAACAGCGAAGTCATTTCCGGCACTGCTCCATCGGAGGCGAGGGATGCGTATAAGAATCCTCCCTTCTCCACGTATTTTCTTGCTTTTTCGTAAAAATCAGAATGCACGTGAGCGAGAAATGGGTCCGAGGTGCTGGTAATAGGCGAAGGCATGAAGAGCATGGGGCGGGTATCCCAGTCTGAATATTCACGGGGAAAATCGGCTTTCAGTCCGGTTTGGCGCGCGAGGATGAAGGACGTGAGGGCAGAGGAGATGAGCCATTCGTTGGCGAAGCTGGCATCCGGCTGAGGACGTCCCGGAATCGCGTCTCCATCGGCCTGGGAAACGTACGGTGTGACAGCAGGACCGGTGAGACCCATGCGCGAGAAGTCGCCATGGACCTTGGCCCATTCATCGGGGATGACGATGGCCACATCGGCGGGAGCAGGAGCAAGCCCGCTGAGATCGAGATGAGACACAACTTGCGAGAATTTCTTAAATTCGCGAGCCAGCGGCTTGTCTTGGCGGTCCCAGGTGGTCATCCCCCAACCAGTTTCCTGAGGCGTGCGAAGATAAGGCGCCTTGTGAAACTGTTCCGGTGAGGCATCGGTGTAGCACCATAGATCGACACCGATGCTCCCCGCACCTAATCCAGAGTAAATCTGGGCACGATCGTAAGCCGCGACACGTTCCGGCGAAAACTGAGCCGTTGACGCGCCCATTTCATGAATCATGACTGGACGGCCCGCACCTTGCGAGAGTGCAATTTCGAAAGCAGCGCCATAAGTACCGCGGGCTGACAACAACGCATCCGGAAAAAGATCGGGCGCGTAGAGGGTGAAAGGATGAACGCTAAAGAAATCGACAAATTTCGCAATGTTGTCGGCGCGAAACGGTCCATGGCTGATCTCCTCCCCGCTGGTGCCGACAACAATAGGGTGAAGTTTATCGTGCTCTCGAATGCCGTCGACGATGAGGCGCGTCCAGTTGATGGCCATGGAATCAGTGGTCTGCGGGCTAGGCACGATCCAAAATGGGGGTTCGTCGGTCAGGTCCCAGCCAAGAATGGCGCTTTCGTTAGCGTAGCGACGGCCAAATTCCGCGGCGAGATTCGTTTCCAGGCGCAGCATATCGGGATCGGCGTGAGGGTGGCGGCCCAGTCGCCATGGCACGTCCCAGTAGGCTTCTCCGACTTCGCCGCCAATGAACAGGCTCGGATGAAGATAGATCTTATATTTGTGGGCAAGTGAAACGAGATAATCCAGTTGCTGAAACGCTGCAGGGTTGTAGTCACCGGGGCGCGGCTCAAACCATGCCCACACTACATCAAAGCGGGTGACGGTGTAGCCCAGTTCGTGCATCTTTGCGAAATCGGCTTCAATATCCTTGGGATCCCAATCCACGTTCCATTGCATCGCAGCCTTCGCAGGAACCCAGTGGGCGCCAATGGGAAGGAAGCGTTTTCCGTTTGCGGAAAAATAAGTGCCATCAAGATGAACGGGCGGAAGTTTTGCGCTTGCCGGCGCGTCTTGCGCCGTTCCTATGCTGCCGGAGGCGACTAACGCACAGCCGAGCAATACTCCCCTGAGCCAAATGGATTTGGGATTCTTCATTGAGCCTCTTTGCGAGGAGCGATTGATAACGATTCTCTCAAAACTTGAAGCGGACAGCGACTTGCAATTGCCTGGACGAATGTACGGTACTGCTGATGGAGCCCGAGAGTCCTGGAATATCTACGGTGTTGTTGGGAGGAGCAAACTGTGGAGTGTTAAAGAGATTGAACACTTCGCCGCGAAGTTCCAGGTTCAAGGATTCCTTGAATTGGAACTCTTTGAAGACCGAAAAATCCACGTTGTATTGGGCGGGACCGCGAAGAATAAAAGCGCCCGCATTGCCATACAGACGAGCGAATGTTTGACCTGGGGCCAGGTCTGGGTAGAGGAAAGTTGTTGGACTCGTCTGACCAAACGCGGCGGGATTGTACCAGCATTGCAGCGACTGCGAGTTCGAAGGGCATCCAGCCGCTGTGGCGTTGGAGAAGGAGTACGGATTTCCGTAGATGTTCGGACGAGCACCTCCAGAGCCGGTATTAGTGTCGTCAAAAGAGAGCAGTGGAGTAACTGACTGTCCGGAGTACATGGTGACGATCCCGTTTAGTTGCCAACCGGCGGCGACCCAACGTGCAGGGCCTTCAGAATTGAAGTAACGCTTGCCGGGCCCGAAAGGCAATTCATAAGTCCACGCGGCGGTGAACTGGTGGCGGAAATCGGGGCTGACGTTGCCGCGTTCCGCGCGCATGTTGTAGGTGTTTTGCGGCTCCGGACCAACGACTTCGTCTTCGTCGGCGACGCCAATGCTGTGCTGGTAGGTATAGCCCGCCAACATGGTCCAGCCCTGCGAGAATCTCTTCTCAAATCGCACTTGAAGCGCGTTAGAGACCATACTCGCGTCATTGTTGGAAGTTCGAATTGCGCCGATCTGCGGCACGCTATTGTAGTAAGGCCGGCCAAAGTTCGAACCGAGGCTGTCGGCACAGTAGGGATCGGTCGGAGTTGTTGGAGGACACACCTCAAAATTGGTGTCCAGCGGCTGGGTGGCCTGATTCAGGTTGCGCAAGTACGTGAGGTGAACTCCGTGTACACCAACGTAGGAAACCTGCAAGATCGTATCTTTGGCAAGCTGTCGCTCGACATTGAGATTCCACTCTTGAATGGAGGGTGTGGGGTTGTGAAAGGGGATCGCGCTCGCGCGGCCGCTGGGATCGGTCAAGCTGGAGGGTGGTAGGCCGCCGGACGGATTAGATGGAGTCGCGAACCCGGTGGAAAGTTGCAGCGTTGGAATGGAGTTGGCGTTGAACTGAATGGTTTGGTTGCCAAACAGCCCGGTGGGATTGTAGGCCAGTTCTGCGTCGTTCTGATCCGCTTGCAGGCTGTAGAAAATGCCGTAACCCCCGCGTACAACCGTCTTTGAGTCGTTGAACGGGGTGTAGGCGAAACCGATGCGCGGTGCAAAGTTCTTATAGTTTGTTTGTACGTTACCGGTGTCACTGACGCCCGGCATACTTGGAGCGATGAAACCGCCCGTCGCAAAGTCGAAATTGGCGATGCGATTGTGGTCCTCGACCATCGGAGTGAAGAGATCGTAGCGCAAACCGAGGTTGAGCGTCAGCCTGGGCGAAACACGAAAATCATCCATGAAGTAGCCGCTGACTTCCCACCAACTCATGCCAAACGAGCCGGCAAGGCCGTCGCGAAAGGAGTAGATCGGATTGCCGATCAGAAAACTCGCGAGGGAGCTGCCAGGATCAGCAGCGATGTTGTTGATGTCTTCCGTGAATTGCTGATCGAAGGTGAAATCACCACGCGGGTTCTGGGTTTGGAAAAATCCATGCTGCCGGCGGATGAGATCACCACCTACCTTGAACGAGTGCCGGCCATGGGTCCAAGTGAAGGAGTCTTTCAGTTGATAATTGTTTTCTTTCAGAATTTCGGGAAACCAATCCTGATTTCCTACCGCGCTGTAGCCCGAAATCATGATATTCGGCATGCCACCGGTGTTCGGATTTCCAGGGATATTGATCCCTGGAATGCCCAGTTCTGAAGCCAGCGCTTCGTTTTCAAAGAATGGTATGGCATCCACGACATAACGGGTATAGCCGATTTTCAGCTCATTGGTTTTGGTGGAAGAAAAAGAGTGCACATCACTAATTCCGATAACATACGACTTGTTATGGATATCGCCGGAGAAAGAACCCCCACCGGCCTTCCCGGGGAAGGGATCCGGATGAACGGCATCGACATTTCCAAAGCTAAATGTGCCCGCAATGCTTTCTGACCTCCACTGGTGATCCAGGCGAATGTCGAAGGAATCCTGGTTGTTGCTGGCCACTGGGTTGTACAAAAAATTGTTGGCAGTGCCCGCGCCGGGAATATTCGGTTGCGGAAAGAGATTCATGACGTTGAGGGCTGCCGGATCGAGGCAACTCCCGCCCGTCGCGCTGCGGCGGGTTGAACCGACGCACGGCGGAATGACGTTCCCAGGGAACGGTGTGCGTTCGTTTGTGACAGGGTCGGTCGTCAATGGATCGTAGATCTGGCCCGTGATATCTCCTTGAGCGTCAGTCCCAAGCAGGTCCGAGAAATCACCAGCACGTTCGGCGCCGGTGGGAACCGTAGAGACGAAAGTCTGCGACTCGCGTATGCGCGTGCCCTGGTAATCGACAAAGAAAAATGTGTTGTTCTTTAAGATTGGGCCGCCGAGCGTGCCGCCAAATTGGTTTTGCTTGAACGGAGGAATCGGGGAATTGGGGTCATCAAAGAAATTCTTGGCATCCATGTAGGAATTGCGGAGAAATTCGAAGACGCTGCCATGGAAATTGTTCGTGCCGGACTTGATGACTACGTTTACGACCGCGCCTCCCTTCCCGATATCCGCACCGAAGTTGCTGGTCTGCACCTTGAATTCGTCGATGGCTTCCACGGGAGGCTGCAAAATCTCGAATCCAATCTGTTGCTCGTTGTTGTCGAAACCGTTCAGAAGGAAATTGTTATTTGTCGCCATCAGACCATTCACGTGGATGGAACCGTTGCCGCGTTCGTTCTCCGGGATACCTCCTTGCTGCACCGCTCCCGCCTCACCTTGATTGACGCCCGGACTGAGATAAGCCAACTGCAAAAAGTTGCGCCCGTTCAAAGGAAGATCGTGCACCTGCGTCTCTTCGATGACCTGCCCGATGGAAGAGGTTTGCGACTCCACCAGCGGTTCAGCGGCGGTTACCTCTATATGCTCTGAAACCACACCAGGGACTAGGGCTACGTCAACACGGACCACCTGGTTGATGTCCAACTTGATGCCGGACTGAGTCGCTGTCTTGAATCCTTCTTGCTCAATCGCGATGTTGTAAAGGCCGGGCTTTAAGTGGTTGACATTGTATTCGCCCTGATCGTTCGTCGAGGTCTTGTGAAGGACATTGGTTTGAACCTCCGTCACCGTCACGGCAGCGCCCGAAATGACGCTGCCGGATGGGTCACGCACAGTACCCACAACAGTGGCCGACTCGATCTGGCCGAAAGCTCGGCTACTTGCGATACAAGTGAAAAAGACTAACGAGGACCACCCGACAAGAAACCGGAGCCAGTGGGGTGTTAGGTTCGCTGTGCGCATAGGAATGGCCTCACAGGGGCGGAGTTGTCGGCAAGCAGCGATGTTGACCTCAAAGCTTGCCGGTCCTAACTAGACATCATATGTGGTTTTGTTGTCAAGTGCAGACTGGACGTCCTCCTTCTATGTGTGGAAAAGTGCACTAAAATCAGCATCTACATAAAGTTAAATGCGACAAGTAACATGGCAAGTAAACCAATAAAGGCCGCCGGGGAAGATTGTCACATTGTATGATTTGATGCATACTTTGTCTTCTGCCCATGGTGCAAACGCAACGAGTCGTGGAATCGGGCCCCTCGTCGAGAGTGAACTCACTCCGTTTCCGTCTCGACCAGCAGAGTTTCGTCCCCTATTACGAACAAATCGTCGACCAAGTCCGCAACCTAATTAAGGACAAGGCGCTTTCCGAGGGAGAGACTTTCTATTCGGAAGGAGAAGTAGCGCGCATGCTCGGAATCAGCAAGATGCCGGTGCGCCAAGCATTTCAGAAACTTCGCTCGGAAGGATTGCTGGTGGTCTCTCGGGGAAAGCGACCGATTATTGGTTCCGGCAAATTACCATGGAATTTTCAGGAACTTCGCGGCTTCAGTGAGGAGATGCGCAGGCGTGGCTTGCAGCCTTCGGCGAAAGTAGTTTCCCTTGAACGAAAAGAGGCGGATGGCGAAGTGCTGCAGGCTTTGAAGCTTCAAGAGGGCGACGAGGTTTACATTCTGAAGCGGCTTCGGTACGTTGATGGCAAACCGGTAGCGGTAGTAACGAGTTTTCTGCCAGCCTCGATTTTCCCGGAAATCGACAGACAGGATCTGCAAGGCCAATCGCTGTATCACGTATTCGAACACGTATATAAAAGGAAACTCCACTGGGCCGAAGAGGTGATTGGTGCCGCGACAGTGAATCCGGAGGATGCGCAACTGTTACAGGCAGCGATTGGTAGCGCGGTATTGCTGATCAAAGAAACGACGTATGACCATCATGAAGTGGCCATCGAATACAGCGTTTCCGTGCTTCGCGGAGACCGCTACACCGCTTCTGTCGTTTCGGTCCGGAAAAAGTAACTCGGTCATGGCCACGACGGTTTCACAATGAGCCATAACGTTGGCTCGCCGCTGCGGCGTGGACGGGCAAGGACAGCTCGACGAAGTTCGAAGGGAATCATGAATCGTGCTTTGGTACTCGCGTGCGGAAATTGTCTGTGCGGCGACGATGGTGTAGCGCTCCACATCGCCAGTTGTTTACGGAATGGCATCTGCGACTCGGAAACTCAAGTCCATTCCGATCAGCAATGGACACCCGAGTTGGCGGAACCCATTAGCAAAGTGGACCTGGTTATTTTTCTGGATGCATCTACAAGTATCGCCCCAGGCGAGATCGCGTGCCAACGTTTGCAGCCCATTTACAGAGCATCGTCGAGCCTGACTCACCAGACTTCTCCCGCAACACTGCTATCGTTGGCTGACGAGCTTTATGGAACTCATCCTGTGCGCGCCTACCTTATCACTGTTGGTGGGGCCTCTTTTGAGTTGACCGAGGGGTTGTCTGAGCCAGTCCGCCGTGCGATTCCTCGCGCGATCGAACGTGTCAAAGCGCTGCTCTCCGGAGTCGCGCTGCCCGAGAGTTAGCCCTACTTCGAGTAGTACCCGTCCCTGGCTTGCACCACCAGGTCTTTGTTCTTGGTTGTGAGCTGAATCTTGTGATAACCAGGTCCCGTATCTTTATCAGGTGTGTATCCCAGGCTGTACTGGTTACGTAGTTCTTCTTCAATTTCCGCGTAGATGTTGGCCACTGTTTCTTTCTTCGAGACTTCATACAGCCGCCCACCGGTCGCCTTGGAAATCTGCTGCAGGATTTTTTTCCCGTCCGGTCGCTCCTCCTGCGGATATCTTCCTCCGCCTCCGTGGTGCCCGCCGCCCCCGTACGGTCCCCGGGATCCCATCATCCCGCCGCCCGGATGACCGTATCCCTCGTCATCCTTGAATAGAATCGAATAGACCACCGTGTCTGCTCGCTGTGCCGTTTCAATTGCCTCGACAAGGGTTTCTTTACTACCGCGATCCACGCCGTCAGACAGAATAATCAACGCCTTTCGCCCTTGTTGCTTGCTCATCAATTCATCGGAAGCAAGGTAGATAGCATCGTAAAGGAGCGTCCCGCCACCTCTATGCGCGGAACCGCGACCACCGCCACTAGGGCCACCGCCGTTACTCCCACCGCTTCCGCGACTACCTTCGAATTGCGGGGTTTGAAGCGATTGCAGAGCCGCCTGCAACTTCGGCCTCGACGGCGTAAAGTCCTGCAGCAGCTCCACCTCTCTGTCGAAATGAATCACAAAAGCTAAATCCTTGTCCTCGCGCAACAGGTGATCCAGAAAGCTGTAGCTCGCGCTCCGCTCCTGCTCAAGGACATTCCGCTGGCTCAAGCTCGTGTCCACTAGCAGACCGAGCCGTAGCGCCAAATCGCTTTCGCGCGCGAAGTAATTGATCACCTGAGATCGCCCATCTTCTTCCAGCCCGAAATCATCTTTCGTCAGATTCGAGACGATCTTGCCATGCTTGTCCCGGACGGTAGCGAGCACGCTCACCGTATTCACTTGCACAGCGATTTTGGGGTGTGTCTCTTGTTGTGCGTCCAGCGACGCGTCCTTAACCGGCGGTTCTGTCTGCTGGAGGGATTGCTGCTGCGTTTGCGCGCAAGCACCGAGTGCCACCAAGAAAATCACTAGGATCGGCCGAGCCAACCGCCCACTGTATTCCGAGAGGTAAGCTTCACAACCTTGCAAAGGAAAAATCATGTAGCTCCGAACAAGAAGCCTCCGTTAGTTTGTGCGCCGCGGGCGGGCCGTCCAACGGATCCAGCGGCCTCAAGCACACTTTCACACCTGCCGACTGGCCTCTACCTGTATTCCCCGATGGCCCGCGTTTAGTTCCTGATTTGGAGACAGACTGCTCCTCGTAATCGCGGATCGTATCCGCCGGTGCGAGTTGCCCAGAAAGCCCTGCGTGAATTTTCCTTCAGTGGTGTTTCAACCGCGGTTTTCTCCCTGTTATTGCTCACCGCGCTGCTTGCGAAGTTCCGCCAGCTTTTGCTTCAGATAGTCCTGATACTCTTGTTTCAACTTTGGATCGGTCGGCGAACCGTAAATCTCGCTGGACTTGTACTTCCCTTCCGCGAACTTCTTCTTCGTCCACTCGTCGTGAACGTGTATCTCATCTGCGCGGTCCAACACTTCCTTCACCAATTGAGGAGGGATAAAATAAATTCCTTCGCGGTCCCCAACGGCAAGATCGCCTGGCATAACGGTCACGCCGCCGATCCGGATTGGAATGTTGATTCCCGTGAGCATCACATTGCCGATCGGCGTGGGATCGACCGCACGAAAATAGCCAGGCATATCGATCTCGGAAAGTCCATCCAGGTCTCGCACACTGCCGTCCACGATAAGCCCGCCTTTGTGCGTCGCGGTCATCACGTAATAAAAGAGGTTATCGCCGACGATGGTCCCATTCACCTTCTTGCCGAACATGTCCACCACGAGAACGTCTCCGGGCTGAAGCATGTCGATGGCCGTCTGATTGGTCAACCGCGGGATTCCCCGGTCCTTTGCTTTCTTCTCGGCAATGCTGGCCACATCTTCGCGCACGGGCATGAATTGCACGGTGAAAACACGGCCAACCAGTGTTTTCCCCGGGTGCAGCACAATGAAGCCGTCTGCATACTGGTTGTTGAATCCCTTGTCCTGCATGGTCGCCCAAATGTCTTCCGCAGACAGGTCCCGCGCCCGCTCGAGAAGTGCGTCCGGCACTTTTGGCCTGCCGTCGGGCAAACGATCGAATGGATTCGCCGCGGTGTAGTCGATTAAGTCCTGCTTGGAGAAGGTCATCAGTTGTGCGTTCGCGAAGGGGGGGAATAGCAAGACGATCGAAAGTGCGACTAGAAAGACAATTAGTTCAGCTCGTGTGGAACCTCGGAAAAATGCATTAGACATAGCAACACTCCGGCGCTTTAGAGATTGGTGGCAAGCAATCTGAGGAAGGTCTCGGCCGGTCTCGTGTCACCCTGCCATGGTCACAAGGTCGGCGAACTTCATCGCGCACAATTTATCATGCCGCGACATGCCGAGCAATGTTACGATACACTTAAATCTTGCCATAACGATATTCTTATGGCAGCGAAGTCGCTCCAGAACTGCACAACTACCTAGTTTGGGACTATAAGAGTCCCGGAGGGAACCGTCCATGAGCAAAAACAATGGAAGCGTGCTTGGTCGGCGCGATGTGCTGAAAACTTCCGCCTTGGCGCTGGGCGCAGGTTTGTTTTCGCGAGAGTCCGCCGAAGCCTACCCGAAAGGCGTAAACACCAACTCGAGTCCATCGACTCTGAAGATCACCGATATGCGCATAGCTACCGTCGTCAAACCCGGACCAAGCCCATGCCCCATCATTCGGCTTGATACCAATCAAGGCGTTTATGGCCTGGGTGAAGTGCGTGACGGCGCTAGTGCGACCTACGCGCTTTTTTTGAAAAGCCGCCTCGTGGGACAGAATCCGCTGCAACTCGACAGAATTTTTCGCGAAATCAAACAGTTTGGTGGACACGCACGGCAAGGTGGCGGTGTATCTGCCATCGAGATGGCTCTGTGGGACATCACCGGCAAGGTCTATAACGCGCCAGTCTACGCAATGCTGGGCGGCGGAAGGTTTCGCGACAAGATTCGCATCTATGCGGACACCACCGAATCCGATGACCCCAAAATTTACGCGCAGCGAATGAAGGAGCGCAAGGAAGTGATGGGGCTCACTTGGCTGAAGATGGATTTGGGTATTGAGATGGTTGCGGGCACGCCCGGCACCGTGACCAATCCCACGGACATCGAGCAGTGGAAACCACACCAACTGACGCATCCGCTGGTGGCCATGGAAGTGACCGATAAAGGTATCGCCATGCTTGAACAATATGTTGCCGCGGTGCGCGATGCGGTGGGCATGGAAATTCCCCTCTCGATGGATCACTTGGGACACCTGGGCGTGAAGTCCATCATTCGGCTTGGCAAGGCCTATGAAAAATACAATCTCTCATGGATGGAGGATGTCATCCCCTGGACCTATACGGACTTTCTCAAACAGATTTCTTTGGAGAGCCCTACCCCGATTCTCACCGGCGAAGACATCTATCTGAAGGAACCTTTCGAGGTTCTGTGTGAGAATCATGCCGTCGGCAAGATTCAGCCGGACTTGGCCACGGCCGGCGGCATTCTCGAAACCAAGAAGATCGGTGATATGGCTGAGGACTATGGCGTGCCTATGGCCATGCACTTCGCTGGAACTCCGGTCAGTTGCATGGCAAATGTTCATTGTGCGGCCGCAACGGAAAATTTTCTAGCCCTTGAGAATCACTCTCTCGATGTGCCCTGGTGGTCATCGCTGGTCGAAGAAGGTGCGAAGACTCCCATCGTCAACCATGGCTGGATCGACGTGCCCGACCGGCCCGGCCTTGGGGTAACACTCAATGAGGACGTAGTGAAGCAACACTTGGCTCCCGGCACCGGATACTTTGACCCGACACCGCAGTGGGATCAAGAGCGCTCCTGGGATCGCCTGTGGAGCTAGGGGAATCTGGATCCGCGGCGTAATCGCGGACTTACAATTTGCGCGGCGGCCCGGTGGATCGCCGCGAGATCAATTCCGGTTCGACCGCTATTTCGGTAGCGAATGTAGATCGATCTTCGATCCTGTCTAGCAACGTCTGCGCCGCAATCCTCCCCATTTTTTCCAGAGGCTGCCGCACGGTCGTTAACGGCGGAATAGAGAATGAAGCAATCGAAATATCGTCAAACCCCACGATCGAGACGTCTTCCGGGACGCGCAAACCCGCCTCTTGAAAAGCCCGCATCGCGCCGATTGCGGAAATATCGTTATAAGCAAATACCGCCGTGAATGGAATCCCGCGAGCGATCAGCGCCTTCCCGTACGGATAGCCAAGTTCAGGCGTCGATTCCATTCCCTCGAGTTGCAGAACAAGTTCCGGTCTGATAGGAATGTCGAATTCTCGGGCCACATCCTGAATTGCTTCCCATCGCGACACCGAGTCCGAACTCTTTGGCTGCCCACGCAGAAATGCGATCCGTTCGTGGCCAAGCTCCTTGAGGTGGAGCAGACCGAGTTCTGCAGCGCGGCGGTGATCCAAGATAATGTTCGTAACGTTTTCCACCTTCTGGTGGCCGGCGACCGCTACGGTTGGCAGACTGGGTGCCTCATCAATGGATGTATCGATTGTGATTAAGCCCTCGATGCCGCGCGAAGTCAACAATCGCGAGTAGCTCCGCAGCAACTTCGGATCGTGGCGGTGGGCAACAGTGAAGAAGAAAAAGTTGTTGTCGCGAAGACAGGGTTCGATCCCGCCAACGACCGAACCTCCATAGGCGTCGCCTATCTCTTCCACGATCACACCCACGGTGTAAGTCCGTTTTACGCGTAAAGAACGTGCGAGAAAGTTCGGCTGGTAGTTTAATTGGCGCGCGGCTTCGAAAATCCTCTTGCGAGTATTCTCCGGAATCGTGCGCGCGGCTTTGGTATTGTTCAGTACCGCCGAGACTGTGCCCGGTGTGAGGCCTAGATACTGCGCAACGGATTTCAAGGTCACAGCTCCGCTGTGCTTGGAGCGGGGTGGTTTTGCACCGATCATATGAGCATTCCTCTGGCGTCCACGGCGGAACGGGTATCCGCGATGAACTGGTATAAGCCGTTATCCAGCGGCCTCGATCTGCTAGTTAATCGGTATTCTAACGCTTCCTCGTTCGAAATAACCAGTTTTGCTTTGCGGCGACGACACTGTGGACGCTAGGAGAAGCGTCTTTCTGGATTCTCAACCAAACTCGCAGAATCGTTTATCTAGGAACATTTCAGAATATGTGTCGTATAATCGCACGTTGCACGGAGAAACCGCGCATGCTCCGCCGAACATTCGTGAAAGATTTGATGATTCTCGCCTCTGTCGCTCCTACTCTCCGAAACCATCCTCCAGCCGCTGCCGCAAGTTCACCTGTCGTCGACATCACTGCAGCGCATATCCCTCGCTGGCGTGGATTCAATCTGCAGGGACAATTTCCCTGGCCTGGTCACCCATACGACGGGCCCGCATTTGACGAATTTGATTTCAACACTATGGCCGAATGGGGTTTCGACTTTGCGCGATTGCCTCTTTCGTACTGGGTTTGGGGCAGTCGGGACGATTGGTCCGTGATTCGCGAAGAGCCGCTGAAGCAAATCGATCGCGCTGTCGATTTAGGCAAGCAGCATGGCGTTCACATTAACATCAACTTCCACCTCATTCCGGGATACTACGTTAACCAACGAGAACTGGAGCCTGCCGACCTTTTTACTGGCACGGCCCCGCAGCGCGAGAAAGCTCTGAAAGCCGCGACGTTTCACTGGCAAGCTTTTGCAAAACGCTACAAGGGAATTCCTAATCGCCAACTGAGCTTCGACCTGATCAATGAACCGCCGAAAATGCACTCTTACGAAGGAGCACTGGAAGAACGTTATGTGGAGATTGTGCATACCCTCGTCGGGGCAATTCGCCAGATCGATCCGAATCGCCTGATTTTCGCCGATGGTATGAATATCGGCCAGGCTCCGGTCGTGGGCATCGTGGATCTCGGCCTTGTCCAGAGCACCCGCGGTTATCAACCCAAAGCGGTAAGCCATTACACGGCCACATGGGTTCCCAAAGACGAATTCGAGACCTTTAGTCCACCCACGTGGCCGCTCAAGGACGATAACGGACAACTCTGGGATCGCGCCTACCTCCAGAAAGTCTACGTCGACCTCTACAAAGTGATCACCGATAAAGGAGTGCAAGTCCACGTGGGTGAGTGGGGATGCTTTAACAAAACGCCCCACGAGGTTGCCCTTGCCTGGATGACCGATTGTCTTGCCGTCTGGAAGCAGGCGGGCTGGGGCAATTCTCTGTGGAATTTGCGCGGGGCATTCGGGGTGATGGACAGCGAACGCGCAGATGTTACGTATGAAGATTACAAGGGCCACAAGTTGGATCGCAAAATGTTGGAGCTTCTTCGCAATGCCTGAGGCGAGTAAATGAAATCGTTTGGGACGGGGATTTCCTCTGTTGTCGTTTTTCTCGCGCTCGCTCCAGCCGCCTACTCTCAGCAAGCCTCTCCTTCTCTCCAACTGAACGATAAGGAATATTTCGAAATGCCTGGCCTGAACGTCATGTCGTTTCGCAGTTCGTTTTGGCATGTATTCGTTAACGTTGTTCTGGTCGTGGCCTTATTGGCGATTCCCGTTTGTTCCTGCGCGCGCACTCTCGACGAGAAAGTCTTCAATGTCCGAGACTTCGGTGCGGTCGGTGATGGTAAGGTCCTCGACACGACCTCCATCACAAAAGCGATTCAGGTCGCAAATGCTGCAGGAGGTGGCCGCGTTATATTTCCACCGGGAGTCTACCTCTCTGGAACGTTCGAACTTCTCAGCAATGTCACCTTGGATCTTCAGGCCAACGCCGTCATTTTAGGAAGTCCGAACCTTGCTGACTACGGAGCCATTTCACAGTTTGGGTTTGCCCACGTCTACGGAGAAAACAGCACGGGAGAGGGCAACCTCGTCGGAATAGTCGTCGCCCGCAATGCCGAAAACATTGCCATCATCGGACAAGGAGCCATCGACGGGAATGCCGACATCTTCTACGATTTCAAAAAGCCGCACTTCGGGATGGATTTCGATCCGCAATATACGCGGCAGGGGAAGGACTTTCACAAGTCCATGCTGGAATTGGGAGACGGCCCAGTTGAGACCAAGGATGCAGGTCGACCGGGCACCATGATTGTCTTCACGCATTCGCGCAATATCCTGGTTCGTGACGTCACTTTTCGCAATGCCCCCAATTGGACTTTCCATTTGAATCAGAGCAGCCGCGCGGTCATTCAGGGGATTCACATCCTCAACAGTTTGCTTCTGCCCAACAATGACGGCATCGATTGCCTTGGCTGTCATGACGTACATATTTCTGATTGCGACATTGCCGCAGGCGACGATGATTTTGCGTTTTACGGCAGTGAAGATGTGGGCGTAACAAATTGCTCCTTGGTCTCTCATTCCGCGGGAATCCGGATGGAAAACACGCGGTGGGCCACTTTTTCCGACCTGACGATCCATTCCAATCGCGGAATTGGCATTTTTGAGCGTAACGGCACGACAGCGAATGTCACCTTCTCAAACATCGCTATCGAGACGCATCTTCTCACTGGCCACTGGTGGGGGAAAGCAGAGCCCATTTTTGTCACTGTGGGCCCACCCTCAGCCGGGATAACCCCAGACGTCCACGACGTGCATTTCTCCAACATTTTCGGAACTGCGGAAGCAGGGATGGTTCTGTACGGCGACGAAAATGCCTGGCTTAAAGGCATTACCTTCGATCAGGTGCGCTTCACCATTCGCTCTCCACGAAAGGAAGTTGCGAAACTTGCGGGCGGAAATTTTGATTTTCGTTGGACTGCTGGAAACTTGGCTCGCGCTGTTTTTAAACACGATATTCCCGCGTTTTACCTTCGCTTCGTGGAAGGCATGCAAATTCACGGATTGCATCTCGATTGGGAAGTGGATTTGCCGGAGTATTTCTCTAATGCAATTGAGTGCGAGGATTTTCGTGATCTTTCCATCGATCGTTTCGAAGGCCGTGCAGCAAGAACGGATATCGACTTGGCAACAATCTCGCTGCTTCGCGGGAACGGCGTTTCCATCGTAAACAGTAAGGCCCTATCTGGCACCGGAACTTTTCTTCGGATCGAGAGCGTCACGGGAGAAGGACTCTTTGCAGTAAACGATCTGCGTGAGGCAAGGCGCGCATTTCTCAAGGACGCCGGTGGCTTCGCCTTAGTTGGCAATCTCATTTCGAAAAAACCCTGATCAACTGTGAGTCTGAATTGATAGCGAGCGGGTTACCAAAACGCATGGATTTAGATTCCAAATTTAAACACTCACAAAGGCATGTTCTGGTTCCAAGATTCAACAACTTCTGTTGATCGGAGATCACAGATGAGCTCCTTTAGGATGACATTTTCCCTGCTGTTGCAGATTGCCACCGCATCCGTAGTTTTCTTGGACAGTGCTTTCGCGCAAACCACTCCCGCTCCCAATTCTCTCGTCTACTTGCCTCCCACGCGCGAGACCTATCTGAAATTCGCCAAAGAAATGGACGCAGCCTTGGACCGGGACATTCTCGCCGTCTGGTTTCCCCGCGCGCTCGACAACGATCACGGCGGTTTCCGGTCGAATTTTTCACGCGAATGGAAACCCTTGGGAAAGGAAAGCAAGTTTTCCGTATTTCAGGGCCGCATGACCTGGATCTCTTCCCAGATTGTTCAGCGCCGACCTGAGCTAAGACAACAATATCTGCCCTACGTCACGCATGGGGTCGACTACCTCACAGAGACCATGTGGGACAAGGAAAAAGGCGGGTTTTACTGGGGCTTGTCAGAGACAGGGGAAATCTCTCCGTTCTACACTGACGGCAAACAACTCTATGGCATGAGCTTCGTCATTTACGGCCTGGCTTCGGCGTATCAAGCCACGAAAGATCCGCGCGCGCTGGAATATGCGCAAAAGGGATTCCGCTGGATGGAAGAGCACGCGCATGACGCCGAGAACGGCGGATATTTTGAATATCTGACGCGGGACGGTCACCCTTACGCAGCGCACCCGGAAACCGGAACGGTTGCATCGGCACCAGGATCAGGATTCCCTGTCGGTTATAAATCGATGAACACGCATATCCATTTACTGGAATCGTTTTCGCAGCTCTATGAAGTCTGGAAGGACGATCTTCTGCGCAGAAGGATTGAGGAACTGCTGGCCATCATTCGTGACAAAGTGTGCGTTGACCCCGGTGCCATGAATCTTTACTTCACCAATGCGTGGCAGGCTTTTCCGGGTCACGATTCCTACGGGCACGATGTGGAAGCTGCTTACCTGATGCTGGAAGCCGAAGATGTCCTGGGCAAAGGCCATGATTCGCGCACCGAACGAATGGCTCGGATGCTCGTGGACCATGCTCTGCACTACGGCTGGGATGAAAAACTCGGTGGGTTTTACCAGGAAGGCACCGCCATGGGCGAAGCAGAACACAAAACCAAGGCGTGGTGGGTGGAATTTGAAGGGCTGAACGCCTTACTGCTGATGCACGAGCGCTACGGAAGCCAGACAGATATATATTTCAAGGCCTTCCAGCTTCAATGGGACTTCATCCAGAAATACCAAATAGATCCGGAGTTTCACGGCGTCTACGAACTCGTCGGAATCGACGGCAAGCCCTCGGCAGACGGGAAGGGAAACATTTGGAAGGCCGCGTACCACGACGGACGAGCTCTGTTGAATGTATCCGAACGCCTGAATCGTTTGGCGGAAAAGGGAGTGCACTGATGCAAATCCATGCGGGAAAATTCCTTGCTCATAATAAATGGCTGGTCCCGGCAGTTCTCCTGCTGGTCATCGGCCTTTCTGCCGGCCATCTCGCCGGAGACACGCGTTTGGGAATATTTGGAGGCAGCGGTGATGTTGGTTCGGTCCTCCACGCCGGCTCCTCCACGTTTGACTCCGCCACGGGCAAGTACGCAGTGGCCGGCAGCGGCGAGAATATGTGGTTCAACAAGGACGCCTTCCAGTTCGTGTGGAAGAAAGCCAGTGGTGACATCGCCATCAGTGCCGACGTGGCTTTCCTGGGCGAAGGCAAAAATCCTCATCGCAAGGCGGTCGTGATCATCCGGCAATCGCTGGATCCGGATTCTGCTTATGTGGACGTAGCGCTTCATGGCGAGGGGCTGACCTCCCTGCAATACCGCGACGAAAAAGGGGCGGCGACGCACGAAATCCAGGCTAATATCTCTGCTCCGCAGACTCTCCAACTGGAAAAACGTGGTGAATACTTCTCCATGCTTCTAGGCGCTCGTGGCGGAAAAGTGCAAGTAGCTGGCGGCTCGATTCGCGTACCGATCTCCGGCGAGTATTACATCGGAATCGGAGTCTGTTCTCACGAGAAGGATCTCATTGAGAAAGCCGTTTTTTCCAACGTGAATATTCGGTCACTGAATCCAGTATCCCAAGCGACCCTCTACAGCACTCTAGAGACGATCAGCATCGAGTCCACAGACCGCAGAGTAGTCTATGTTGCGGCGGAACGCTTCGAAGCCCCGAACTGGGCGCGCGATGGAAGCTACCTCTTATTCAATGAGAACGGTCACCTCGAAAAGATCCCGGCCACCGGTGGTACGCCGACACAACTGGATACAGGATTTGCCAATCGCTGCAACAACGACCATGGCATCTCGCCAGATGGCAAATGGCTGGCGATCAGTGATAACTCGCAGGAAGAGCACAAGTCCCTCGTGTACGTTTTGCCGGTATCGGGGGGAACCCCGAAGCGTGTCACGCAGAACTCACCGTCTTACTGGCATGGTTGGTCACCCGATGGAACTACGCTGGCCTTCGTCGGCGAGCGGAATGGCAACTTCGACATCTATGCAATCCCCGCAGCCGGAGGGGAGGAAACACGCCTAACCACCGCCCAAGGCTTGGACGATGGGCCGGACTATGCCCCGGATGCCTCGTTCATCTACTTTAATTCCGAGCGTACCGGCCAAATGCAAATCTGGAGAATGAAGCCGGACGGAAGCGCCCAAGAGCAAATCACTTCGGACGAGTTCAACAATTGGTTTCCTCATCCATCGCCGGATGGCAAGTGGATTGTCTTTCTGTCCTACGGAAAGGACGTGACCGGCCATCCGGAGAATAAGGACGTCACGCTCCGTCTCATGTCTCTCGCTGACCGAAAAATCGCAGTACTCGCGAAACTATTTGGAGGGCAAGGGACGATCAACGTGCCGTCTTGGTCGCCCGACAGCAAGAGACTAGCGTTTGTCAGCTACCAGTTGCATCCGTGAATCGCCAGAACATCAGCGGAGATCTCGGCTCGCATTTCGATTGAAGTTCTTCACTTGGAGCGTGCCGCAGATTCTTCCCTGTCACAGGGGCTGTGGCTCCTCGTCTTTTCCTGTTTTCGGCCCTTCTAGATGTTTCTCTAGAAACCTGCGAGCTAAATCTTGGCCTCCTAATCCGAAAGCGATCGCCAGTCCCAACATTGTTGCTCCAAAGACGATCGAAAACGCCGCAATCACAGTCTGTCTCGCCAAACCGAGCTCTTCCAGCGTCATCGTTACCGCCAGGATCCAAATCACAAAACGAATCGCCCAGCTTACGATTCTGGCCGAAGAGTATCCTGCATTGACCGCTGCAAGAAGCGCAGCCCGCGATAGAAAATTCGCTATTGCTATTCCCAGGAACAGGATCAAGATAGCAACGATGACTTCGGGCAGAAATTGCAGCAAGCGTGAAATCTGCTCTTGAAGACTCGCCACACCCAGCACGCTCAACCCCACTAAAATAAAGCCAAACCACGTTACCCAAAACAAGGAGCGGCTGAGCACTTCCGACATAGCAGGAAGATGCGCCATTCGGAGGACGCGCGAAGCTCCCGCCTCCTCCGATACGCGATCAAGCTTCGTGAGCTGCAGAACGGCCCGCAAAATATACTTAAACAGGAAAGCCACAAGAAGCCCGACCGCAATAATGATCAGCATCACCAGGAAATGTGGAAGAAATTCCGCGACCATGTGGACGAAATTTCCGTATGCCTGCTCTAAGCCCTGCAGGATGGTCTCTCTCATGATTTCACCTCAACTTTTGCTTTCCATTTTTCCCTCAAATATGGCTTTTGTATTTCGAACTCCGAACAAAGCATTTCGTTCGCCGCCTCTATTTCCGCTGGGGATGAATCCGCGTGCTCAACCAGGAACGAATGAGTCATGCCCCGATATAGAGGCGCTAGCGCTTGTACGATGTGATCCCGGTTGAGAACCGCGTGGTGATAGGAAGCTGCAAAGTCGTAGAGTGTTCTCACCCACAAGTCCGATTTGAAGCGGAACTTCCCTTCTTCCAGCGAAACCATTCTCTTGATCTCAGCATGGGTTTCGGGATCCAGGATCGAACTTAAGATTGGCTCCAAGTCCGTCACACCGCTTCGGAACATCTCGAAGATTCGGTGGCGATCCATATCTGTCGGCTCAGAGGTGAGTTGGTAGGCTGGTCCGAAGGTGGGCACCGGTTGCAATTTGTCGCGATCCATCCACAATTGTTGCTGCGTCTCTATGCACCAGAACAGCGTTCCCACCGTTTGGCGTAGGACTTCGACAATGTCTGTTCCAGGACTGCCCTTCCTTGGTGGCGATTTTTCACCAAGAAAAACCTGACAACAGCGGTAATCAGTGCAATTCGCGGTGATTGCCATCCATGCTTCCGGCTGTGCTCGAATGGCTTCTTCGTGCCAGACGTTGGTATTGAGGCAATAAGTAGCAAGTCGTCCGGAAAATCCCCATTCCGCTGGGAACACTTCCCGGATCCCACAGCCAAAGACGGCGCGGCTCACCGGATATAGAAGGTTCCGCATCAACAAACCTTGGTACTTGTGGCGCGTGTACAGCGGGGCTACAAAGTCAAACTTCTCCTGATAGACCGGCCTCAACAGATTCCCAATCGCATCGGCAGTTAAGTTGGAGCTGGAAGACGAAACTACCGCGCACGCTCGCGCCCGCAACAGGTCCGCCACCGCTAGAATTGTCCGAAGTGCGATTCCAGCGGTTGGGGGAGTGGAAAAGTTCGCTGTCACCCGGTGGATTGTCCGCAGCGAAGTGATTCCGGGCACGCGCACCTTCTTTTCTTCTGAGGTTTCAGGAATCGTCTCGATGACCGTGTCTTCCCTTTCCTCCCCGCCATCCAGAAGCACGATAACAACGCGCTGTCTGACGAAATGCTGCTGAAAACTTTGTTCAATGGCGCGCAGGACTTGACCTACCGTCTTCACGGCATCGTGGGAGGATATGCCCACAAGAAGGTCCACTTCGCCCACGCTTACCAACTGGCGAAGCAAATCGTCCGATAAAAAGGTTTCTTCGGCCATGATCTCCAAAGCTTACTTTTGATCCTAAACTCTCCCGGATATTCAGCGGACTCGTATCGTTTCCATCGCTTCGATCAAATTCGACGTAGCTGAAACCAATAGAATTGATACGGCCCCAGCGTGAGTATGTACGGCACATTTCCGAAACGCGGAAACAGGTTTCTTCCGAACATTTCAATCGGCACGTAACCCTTATATCTCTGCACATCCAGTTCGACGGCCTGCGCCGAGTTCGCCAAGTTATTCACGACCAGCACGAGTTCTTCGCCGAATTGTCTGACATATGCCAATACCCGGTGATTCGAAGGATGCAAAAACTGCATGGTTCCGCGACTGAATGCCCGGAAAGCATTGCGCACGGCGATCAATGATTTCATCCACCGCAACAATGAGTGCTCAGACCTTTCTTGCGCATCGACGTTGACAGCCTGGTAGCCGTATACGGCATTGGAAATTACAGGTGCGTATAATCGTTCCGGATCAGCCACCGAAAACCCCGCATTTAATGCACTATTCCATTGCATCGGGGTCCGCACTCCGTTCCGGTCACCAAGGTAAATATTGTCCCCCATTCCGATTTCGTCTCCGTAATAAATGATCGGCGTTCCCGGCATCGACATCAGCAATCCGTTCAACAGTTCAACTTGCCTGCGGTCATTGTTCATCAAAGGCGCTAGACGGCGCCGGATGCCCCGGTTGATGCGCATGGTCTTGTCCATGGCGTACTCGTCATACATGTAGTCACGCTCGACTTCCGTCACCATCTCCAGGGTGAGCTCGTCGTGGTTCCGAAGGAAAATGAACCACTGGCAGATCTCCGGTATCTCTGGCGTCTGCTCAAGGATTTCGACGATGGGCTTGCGATCCTCCAGCTTGACTGCCATGAACATTCGCGGCATTAGAGGAAAGTGAAACGCTGCGTGGAATTCGTCGCCGTCGCCGAAATACGCGCGGACATCCGCCGGCCATTGGTTTGCCTCAGCCAGGAGCATGGTCCCTGGATAGGCTGCGTCAAGCCGTTTGCGGATATTGCGGATGATCGCATGCGTTTCCGGCAAGTTCTCACATAGAGTCCCTTCCCGTTCGACCAGAAACGCGACGGCATCCAATCGGAAACCATCCACGCCCAGATTCAACCAGAACTTCATCACCTCCCACACCGTCTCGAAAACTTCAGGGTTATCGAAATTCAGGTCTGGTTGATGGCTGAAAAATCGGTGCCAATAGTAGGACTTCGAAATCGGGTCCCATGCCCAATTGGACGTTTCCGTGTCCACGAAAACGATCGGCACACCTTGATAGCGCGTGTCTGTTTCGCTCCACACGTACCAGTCTCGCTTCGGGTTGTCCCGTGAGCTTCGCGCTTCCTTGAACCACGGATGTTGGTCCGACGTATGGTTCACTACCATTTCGATAATGACGCGGATTCCACGGCCGTGGGCCGCCGTCAGGAACGTCTTGAAGTCTTCCAATGTTCCGTAATTCGGATGAACCGAGGTGTAGTCCGCGATGTCGTACCCATCATCCCGCAATGGTGAAGGATAAAAGGGGAGAAGCCAGATGGCCGTAACCCCAAGCTCCTGTAAATAGTCGAGCCGTTGCGTAAGCCCTGCGAAGTCTCCTATCCCATCTCCATTGCTATCGCAAAATGTCCGTACATGAAGCTGGTAAATAACGGCATCTTTGTACCAGAGGCTGTCCCTTGGTGGCGCCAAAGCTCGACTCTCCTTCCGCTCTGCCAAACCCTTGCCTGTTCCCGATTCAGGTTGACGTAATTTCTGATTCACGGCAAGTCATCCAGGTTTCAATGTCGAGCTCGTATGGCCGGGAAAGGAACCCGGGAAGTCTCGACTCGGACATCCTTCCACACATGATTCAGATAATCGACACGCTTGACGTGAGAGAGCCGCTAGCGGATAAGGGCCACGCTAGGGCCTAGCCTGTGCCCCTTGTCACTGTCGGCCAGTAAGCCCACAAGGCCGCCAGGCCCTGCCCGTTTGCGAAATAGCCTTTATTTTATTGGGGAAATGGCGCGCCCGGGGGGACTCGAACTCCCGACCTTCTGGTTCGTAGCCAGACGCTCTATCCAACTGAGCTACGGGCGCACCGCGATTTCAATATCGTAACATATCCCGCCCAGCGCCTTCTACATGCGCAAGAGCCTCCTATGGCAGCGCGGCTCCAGGCTGAGCTTCGCGCACAAAGCTCTTGCCATGCGCTTCCGCGCCCCGCCACAGCAGCAAGGCCAATGAAACAATGGTCACAGTTTCAAATCCGGCGAGCGCCCAACTATAACCAAACCGCTCGCGCAATGCGTATTGAATCGAGTTTGTCGGTGACGCTAGCAGAATACCGAGTTGATAGGTGAGCCCTGGCATCAGGCCTCGTGCCGCATCGGCCGCAAGCTCATTCAGATGCACCGGAATCACTCCCCAAGCACCCTGGACTCCCATTTGCAACAGCACTGGAGCCACGATAACAGCAAGAAATCCCCCACCGAACGCCCACAGCGGGATCACAACAAGGCAGAGCCCAAGCGCCGCCAGCATGCCCATGCGCCGCCCTGTCTTTTGCGAAAACGCTCCAAACAGAATAGCTCCCACGATCGCGCCACAATTGTAGAGGATGGCAATGTTGGCCACGTGCGACTGGCTCAGCTTGTGGACTTCTTTCAGAAAGTCGGGATACAAGTCCTGCGTGCCGTGCGACAGAAACATCATAAAGGTCATCAGGATGACGAGGTAGGCGAACCGCTTCCATTGCGAGGCCACTACGCGCAAAACTGCGAGCATGCTTTCTGCACGGTGCTGCGCCCAAGCCTCCGACTCCGGCACTTTGGAACAGACGTATAGCGCAAACAAAGCAGGCAAGGCGCCGAGCCAGAACATCCAGCGCCAACCCAAAGTGGGCAGCACAAACCTTGCCGCAACCGAGGCCAGTAAGTATCCCATCGGGTATCCGCCCTGCAAAATGCCGCTAAGGATGCCCCGCCAACGTTTTGGAGCGGCTTCCATCGCAAGAGAAGCCCCCACGCCCCATTCGCCGCCCATGCCGATTCCAAACAGGGCACGCAGAATAAAGAAAACCGTGTAGTTGGGTGCGAACCCGCACAGCACTTCCACAACGGTGAAGTACATGACACTGGCCATCAACGGAATGCGGCGTCCGTAACGGTCCGAAAGGAGCCCAAAAAGCAAGGCACCGACCGGGCGAAACGCGAGCGTTGCGACAGTGGTGAGGACGATGGCTTTTTTCGAAACGCTGAATTGGTGGGCGAGTGCGTCGTAGAGAAAGACAATCACGAAGAAATCGAATGCATCCAGCGTCCAGCAAAGAAACCCGGCCAGAAGCGCATTGCGTGTTCCCGGTCTGCTGGGGGCGACGCTCATTCGTTCATGGATCGCGAGAGCAGTGGTGAAAGCATGAGCCGTTACAGTGCCACAAGTTGCTTGACGAACACTAGGCAGAATCCGTTATTCCGAACGGAGTCTGCAAAGAGAGGAATCCCTCTTTTTCCGGCTGTTCGATCGAACAAAGATCTACGCCTTCGCACCCTCGAAGTGAGCTTCTATTTCTTCCAGTGTCTTACCTTTGGTCTCGGGCAAGAAGAATGTCGCGGTCACAAAATAAATGATGGTGCATACTGCGAAGGCAAAAAACATCGTGCCGTAACCATACTTCCCCACCGTCGGCAGAAAAATCAACGCAATCGTCGTGGAGAATCCTTGGTTGATTAGCAACGCTATGCTCATCCCGTTCGAGCGAATGCGCGTAGGCATAAGTTCCGAAAGCGCCAGCCAGACACACACTCCGGGACCAATCGCGTAGAAGGCTACGAAAATATACAGTGTAATGGCGACCAGCCAGCCGTTCTGCGAACTGGGCACCGGTGTAATCAACGCGTTCTCAATCTTTAGCGGAGCCGTCCGCGCTGCGTCCAGATTTCCAAAAGGATTGGAGAAAAACGCCACTACTTTGTTGGCCGGCACTGTACTCTCACGAGCGATTTCCACCGGTTTTGCAGCTATATCATCGGAACGCGCCACCTTGGATGCGGCGCGAAAGTCGCCATAAGAATAGATAAGGCTGAGCGTGGTTGGCTTCCCGGCTTCTTCCTGGCCCAACTCTCCTTGTCCCGCCAACAACGCGTCCGCCATTTTCGCGTCATACTGCAGCGAAAGGTCCTGGTTCGGCCCGACTATCCTCTGTACCGCATCCCGCGCATCCACTCGCAGCTTCTCCGTTTTGTGAAACAGAAAGCCGGTGCAAATTAACGAGAGAATGATTCCGGCGCTGCCCAAGGAAAGCAGGAACTTTCTTCCCTTGCGGTCGACCAGCACCACCCCGCCGATGGTGAAAAGAAAATTCATCAATGTAAAGACCACGTAACCCCAATGGGCTTGCACATCAGACAGGCCACTTTGCAGCAGAATATTGGTATTGAATCCAATGATGGAATTAATGCCAGTGGTTTGGTTGCACGCCAGAATTACGCACGCCAGAATGAACGGAATCACATATTTCCGCCGCAGCAGTGACTCTTTCACCCGCCCGCCGGCCGAGCCCATGGTCTTTTCTGCCGCGGACGTTTCTTCCATCTCGCGCAGTTCCGATTCCGCCTGTTCGGTCGCGCGGGAGCGCAACAGCGCATTCAAGGCGGCGTCTTTCTTGCCACGCCGGAACAACCAACGGGGCGACTCCGCCACTAGGAAACTGCCAATCACGAACAAAATCCCTGGTGGCAGCGAAACCCAGAAAATACCCCGCCATGCGGCGTCTTTAAATGCGAAAAGCTTTGCGGGGTCTCCCAGTTTCGCGACTTCGTCAACACGGATACTGAAATAAATGCCCACTAGCGCAGCCGATACGATTCCCAATGTAAGCAACCACTGAAATATCCCCGTCCCTTTGCCGCGATTCGCCGCCGACAAGCATTCCGCCAGATACAGCGGTACGACCACGCCGATCAATCCCGCGCTGACTCCCTGCAGCACGCGTCCCAGCACCAGGGGACCGTAACCCTGCGACAGAGCGATCACCGGTATACTGGCCACGAAGAGCACACCGCTGAGAATCATCAAGCGTTTCCGCCCCATCCAGTCCGCAAGGACTCCGGCAAACAAGGTGGAAATGACGCTACCCAGCAGTACAGCTGCAACCACGACGGAAAGCTGGCCTGCGTTCAGCCGAGAAGTTGCTTCGAGGTACGGTAAGGCACCGGAGATGATGCCGACGTCCACGCCATAAAGCAATCCGCCAAGTCCGGCTACTAACAGCAGAAACCGGTTATATCCTGTCTTGCTGTTCTCCAATACGGCCGCGCTTCCACCCGTCATGGTCCCGCCTTCACTCTAATTTCCTGGCTGAGTCTAGACTGCGTGAATGATCCCCGCCGGCCAGCGCAAAGGGTCACTACCCAAACCCCATGGCGCGCACCAGCGTCCACACCACTCCCTAATCGCTATGTGTGGATCGCGCTCAGTTTCCTCGGGATTCCCACGGAAGTCAAAGGCTTTCTAAAACGATTCAACACCACGAATCCGCACATCAAAAAGAAACCCCGGCTCGCTGGGGGCAACGAGCCGGGGTCGGGGTACTCCTGAGGGGGGCCGCAGGAAGCTCAGATCATTGCGCGGGTACGGCCACTTGTGTCGCCAGCACGCAAATTTTCTGCAGTTCTTCGTAAGTGAAATACCATTCTTCCTGATTGCCCGCGCGTTCCATGTGCCCGATTCCCGTTTCGTGCGAGATCCGGGAAAGTTCATCAATGGGCAATCCCAACAAATATGAGGCACGAGCCTGGGTCACATATTTCGTGATCTGGTTGTCCATGGTTCCTCCCTCAAGCCGGTATTAAGGCCAAACCGTCCTGCTCCACGCCCAAAATCATGTTCTTGTAAATGTCGATATCCCAGCCTTCGCCTACTCTCATCCGAACCGTGTCGCCGCCTTCTTTTAGGAGCTTCCCACGCAGTGGAACTTGGATATCACCCAGCGCAACCTGCAGAACTACCGCCTGTCCCATCCACACTTGATAGCCCGTTTGCATGTCCGCCCCTCGACACAAGGATGCTGTGTGTTCGAGAGCTAGCTTCGCGTTTTGCGAGGTCGCTCGCAATGGTACAGGGAGGGTACTACCCTAGTACGGAAATACTGTCGGCACTCTTTTTCCCTTCTATTTGCATCAGATTGCGCAAGTACATTGGTACTGCTTCGTCGGAACGCCCGTCCCATCGCACCGTTTCCGCTTATTTTGAGAAAGTGGTCTCCGTGGCTCACAACTTTTATTCACGCTTTCAACTGGATGTGGCGCCTGACCTGCGCCCCGGAATTGGCTTGGCCCTCGGCGGTGGGTTCGCCCGGGGCTACGCCCATTTGGGGGTATTGCAGGTATTCGAAGAGCATCAACTCCCCATCTCTTGCATTGCCGGAAGCAGCATTGGCAGCATCTTAGGCGCCGCCTACTCAAGTGGTGCCCCGCTGGCTCGCATCATCGAAAAGTGCCGCGAGATTCGCTTCCGTGATTTCGCCCGGTGGCGCGTTTCTCGCTTCGGCCTCGCCAGCAACGATCGCCTCGGCGCATTGGTTCAACGCTTCTTTGACTCACGCCAATTCGAGGACTTGCTGATCCCCACAGCGATTGTGGCTACCGATCTCGGCACAGGCGATCCAGTCGTCTTCAAGCAAGGCAGCTTGGCCGAGGCTATTCGTGCGAGCTGCGCCTTTCCAGGCTTGTTCGAGCCCATACAGATTGGCACGCGCTACTTGGCCGATGGCGGATTAGTAGCACCGGTGCCCACCCGAGCCGCGCGGGAATTAGGCGCACAAATTGTTGTCGGAATCTCTGTGGGTCTCCATGACGGCCAACGCGGTGCCCCAACTAATATTTTCCAGGTTGTCAGCCGCGCACTTAGCGCCGCGCAAAAGCACCAACTCGAAAGCTGGGAACGCCACGCGGATATCGTCCTGCGTCCATCCGTGCAATCCCTCGCATGGGACGATTTCGCACGCATCGACGAAGCCATTGAGGCAGGCGCGTCAGCCGCCCGCTCGGCCTTGCCGCAACTTAAGAAATTCCTCGTCCCTCGTCTCGAAGCAGCATTCCAGCCCGGCAGGCAAGGCGAATTCTTGTTTGCGCAAGCTCTACGATGACTGATCTTGGCCGCTGGTACCTGGCTTTGTTGTATGCCTTCGTCCTTTGGCAGGAAAGTGGCGAGAATCCGGCGATCTTCTGTTACCTTATTTGCTGGGGCCTTTTCGCTACGTTGCGTTCGCGCGACTTCGCTCCGACACTCAATTCTGTGAGGCTTGAAACCGCTTGTTCCAATCCATCCTTCACTTTCTCCACTCTCTTTACGATCCAGACGGGCTCAGAGAATTAATCCGCTGGGGAGGGCCTGCTCTGGTTTGCACGATCGTCTTTGTAGAGACCGGCCTGTTTGTTGGCTTCTTCCTTCCTGGCGACTCCCTTCTGGTCACCGCTGGCATCTTCGCCGGCCAGAATGTCATCCCTCTGCGATGGCTCCTCGTCCCCGGCATCCTCTGCGCCATCGTTGGCGACCAACTCGGCTACTGGATTGGCCGTTCGGCGGGTCCCGCGCTCTATCGCCGCGAAGACTCCTTTTTTTTCCGTCGCAGCCATCTCCAGCGTGCCCATGAGTTTTATGAGAAATATGGCGGTCGCGCCGTGATTCTTGCCCGTTTCGTCCCGATTGTTCGCACCTTCTGTCCCCCTGTCGCTGGCGCCGCTCAAATGAACTACTCGACCTACCTCCTCTACGACATCTTTGGCGGGGCGTTCTGGATCAGTACTATGCTCCTCGGTGGTTATATCGCTGGTTCTCGCATTCCCAACATTGGTCGATACCTCCACTACATCATCGCAGTCATTATTTTCCTTTCGATCTTGCCTCCGGTGATTAGCATCCTGCGCTCATGGCAACAGGCACGTGGCTCCGAACCACGAAATAGCGCAGCAGTCCCAGAGCCAGAGAGCAAGTGACCCGTGTCCACGAAGATCCGAGCCATCATTTTTGACATTGGGCGCGTCCTCGTCCGCGTGGATATTCGAAAGGCCCAGCTCGGCCTCAACAAAGGGTTGCGTTTCACTCCCGAAGAGCTCTGGTCAGCCATCGAAAATGACCCCTGCTGGCCGGACTGGCAAGAGGGTCGCATGTCCCCCCGGGATTGGCATTTGAATCTCTGCAAGCGTTTGGGCATTTCGCTCGGGTTCGAGGAATTCAGGGACGTGTGGAATTCTGCGCTGGATCCGAATCCCATTCATCCAGACAGCCTGTTCCAGCACCTCTCCAAGTCCTACCGCCTAGGCCTGCTCTCAAACACCGATCCGATCCACGTCTCTCATCTGGAAGCAACCTACACCTTTTTTCGTCATTTCCCTGAACCCGTACGCATATACTCCTGCGCCATAGGAGCCAGCAAACCGAATCCGTTGATTTTCCGAGAAGCATTGCGTGCCTGCAAGGTCAGTGCCGACCAAGCCGTCTATATTGATGATATTGCGGCCTATGCTGACGCTGCCCGCGGTTTGGGTTGCGTCGGGATCCAGTTCCGGAGTCCTGAAGGACTGTACAGAGACCTGGAGGCTATTGGCGTAAACGTTAGTCAGTATAGAACTACGTAGGAATTCGTCGCCTTCATTCATCTGCGCGTAAACATTCCCAGAACTAGTACTGTCCTCATTTCGCCTTCATGTTTTAACCCCCTGCTCTACAGTAAGTTACCCCTCCCTATCTACAGCCTATCCTCGGCACCTGGCGTGCATCCTTTCCTAGTAGAGACTACGCGTGGCAGCCGTTTTGAGCTGCCTGAATCTTTAGTATTGAACCCTTCGGGGTTGAGGAGAACATCTTTACCATGGCAGACGAATACGTTGTGGAAACAAAGAGCAGTCCTTCCTGGCAATTGCCCGCAATCATTATTCTGGCGTTGCTGGCCCTGGGCGGTCTCTATTACGGTTGGAGCAACTCGAACAAAGTCGATGCGACCAAGCAGGCTGTAACCGACCAAATGAAGACCTTTCAATCCTCTGTTCAGCAAGACATGACGGGACTGAAAGATCGTTTGGCCCTTTCTGAGAAGGCAAACACCGACCTCCAAGGCGATCTCAAGGTTGTCACTGACAAGCTGAAGATTACCCAAGGCCAACTCAAGAAAGCCCGCATGGAAGCCGAAGCCAGCAATACCCAGACCACGGAACTGGTAAAGAATCTCGATACTTCCGTCCACACCGAACTGGCCACCAAGGCCTCCGCGGATGACGTGAAGACCGTTGACACCAAAGTCGGCAAGGTCAGCACCGACCTCGATAAGGCCGTCAACGACCTGAATATGACCCGTAGCGAGCTCGGCACTCTCATCGCCCGCAACCACGACGAAATCGATGTGCTCCGTCGTCAGGGCGAACGCGACTATATTGAGTTCACCATCACCGGCAAGAATCAGCCGCAAAAGGTTGGCAATGTAACCCTCGTGCTCAAGGGTGTCAATGAGAAGAAAAACCGTTCCAATGTCATCTACACCGTTGAGGACAAGAACTACGAAGCCAAAAACGCCAACATCAACTCCCCCTTGTTCTTCTATCTCTCCGGCACGCATCAGCCCGAAGAACTGGTCATCAACAAGGTGGGCAAGAACACGATCAGCGGCTATCTGAGTATTCCGAAGGTCAACGGCCAGCAGCCCGCGACCGCAGCCGCAGCCACGAAGTCCGGCCGCTAGTTCCGTTCCCTTTTCATCGCTTCATCGAAACGGCGAAAGGTTCACTCCTTTCGCCGTTTCTTTTTTGTGCAACCCGATTTCCGCTACAATTCCCTCAGCCCGGGGGCTCCATTTGCGCTCGTCCAATACCGTTGTATTCTGCGCCGTCGATGACCTGATTCCGTTCACAGGTAAACCATTGACAGGTTTCCCTGAGTTCCTTGATTCGCTTTTCGAAGCTAGTATTCCTTGTGTTTGGATCACCTCGCGAAATCGTCATCAACTGGACACAACGATTCGTAAGCTGGGACACAGTGAGCCATTCATTGCCGAGGGCGGCTCCTGCGTTTATTTGGCGGAGGACTACTTTCACCTCAAGCCACCGCACACCCTACGACTGGGGAGATTCATCGCTATTCCGGTGGCCAAGCGGCAACCCGCAGCCGCCGAAGCGCTTGAGCTTCTTTCCGAGCAAACTGGGATCACGGTGGTGCCATTGGCCTCGCTTTCGCCCAGAGAACTCATTCAGAACTCCGGCCTTCCACGAGCCGAGGCCGATGCAATCCGACAGCGCGATTTTGACGAGCTCTTTTTCTTTGCCGGCGCTTCGGACAAGGACATCCAACGGTTCCAACATCACGCCGCTCGTCTCAAAATCTCCTTGCGGCCTCATGGCTCGCTTTGGTCTGTGGCGGTCAACGCCAACCTCGCAACGTGTGTTCGCGAACTGCGCAGACTTTACGACCGCGCATTTCACAAACCTGCGTTCACGATCGGCATGGCCACCACCTCCGATCAAAAGGGACTCTTCCCATTCTGCGATCGCTCCATTCTTTTCGCTGATCGCGCAAATGCAGCGAGCGCTGCCAAGCCAAATTCCGCGCCTGCACCTAAGATCCTGCCGCTATTTCAAGCTGATTCCTGGCCAGAGGCCCTCGATGCCATTCGCAACCGCCAGTTCTAGCCGAGGGAAAGTTGGTTTCCAATGTGTGCGTTATTTTGCCTATGACATCTTGGACCGGATTGTCGCGAAGTGAGAAATGCGGAAAATCGCGCAAAAAATGAAGTACTGATGGTCCTAAAACTATGTCCTTATTTTGGTCACACGATTGCCTATCTCCTTGCGTAGGTCTCTCGCCGGTGAGGATTGCCACCGTGAGATTTTCTTCTGAAGGAGCCGCCACCATGGAATGGTTTCGTCGGGTTTTTAACGTTCCTGCCACAGAAACGCAGACCGGCATCGTCCTTGCACTCTGCATCTTCGCCATGAGTGTCATGTCCATTGTGCTCGTTTGGCAGGCACAGGTCATCGCCAAACAAAACGCCGTCATCCATATGTTCGAGTCCCGCTTGGGCAGTTAACGAGCTCGCTATTCTTTTTGCTTCACCACTTTTCTTTTCGTCCGACCCAACCTCCGCGCATCACTCCGACTGCACATCATCGCCACTCCTAACCGAAGTCCCATCACAACCTCAAGAACACCAAGGGAGCGATCGGAGCGCCTCCCCAGGAGGCGCATTCTCATTGAAGGTGTCAGATTTGACTAACTATATTTTAACGAGCGAACCTGGCCTGAATCGGCCGGATCGTGTGGGCAAAATAAAAGGGCCCCGGTTCATGTCGGGGCCCTTTTTTCGTTTTGGCTGTGTCGCGTGGCGAGCAGTTACTGCAGTCTGTTTGCCCGCGACTCGCACCGCGTGCGCGGTGTGTCAGCGTTCTTTTGCTTCTAAGCCCGGTGGAGTCATCAAACCTCCCTCAAGCTCTTCGAGCTACACCAAGCTTTTACGCCTTGGGCTCGGTGGCTGCAAGCGATTTTTTCGCCGTATGGCAAACACACGTATTTCCAGCCAGTTAAAAGCCCTTGAGCTGTGAATTTCGGATTTACTTGATGAACAGGCTTTCCCGCAACTGGTCACGGCCAACGAAGGATTTCATGGTGCGAAATCTTCCAAATAATTCTTGGATTTCCCGGTTTTGCAGCGGCTTCTGCGGCGGCAGGACCGGCTTCGCGTTCAGCACTTGGAGTGTATTCGTATCCATCACCCGATACCGCTGGAATCCTTCCGGCTTTTTGCTGTGAAACATTCCTAGCACCACGCCACCCGGCCGAAGCATTTCGGTCAACTGGCCAACCATCGGCTTCACCAAACTCGGTTCCAAGTAATCCAGTGAATCCCACAACAACAACGCGTCAAAGGACGACGTCGCGTATTGCAGGTTTTCGTCCAAGAATTTCTTGGCCAGCGCCTCAGGCGTGCGTTGAGCATAGTCGTCGCCGGTCTTAATCTCCATCTTGCTCGCCAATTCTGACGCCTGGAACTCCGCCCAATCGCGCAAGATGTCATCCGAAGTTACGCGAAATCCACGCTCGATGAAGAAGCTTAGAGTGGTCTGCCATGCCGGGCCCAAGTCCAACAAAGTCCCTCGACCCAGACCTTCCAGGTTCCACAAGAATTCCTTCAGACCATTGGAAACTCGCGTCGTTTCCTGCATTTCGGGTTCGCGATGTGCTCCTGCGGCAACCGCCCCTCTGTGCCCGTTGGTTCCATTTCTTGCCTGCGCCAGCGGCCGGGCGCCTTCGCGCGGCGCGTGCCCACCGATTGCATTCCCAAGTTTATTCAGAAGACCCATGGCCTAATCCGCTCCGGCTGTAGCCGCGCCAGGCGTCGTCGCTGTTGCGTCCTTCGCCGTCGCTTCCGTCGCCTTACTGTGTTCGACCTTTTTGCCGCGACCCGCGCTTTCATTCGTCGCAGGCTTGCCTGCCGGTTTTCCCGCCTCTACTCTGCCCCGCAACTCCGCGCCATCCTCAATCGAAATCCGCTCGGATTTGAGCTCACCTTCTACGCGAGCGGTATGCCAGATCTGAATTCTCTCTTCCGCCGTGAATTTCCCTTCCGCCGTGAATTTCCCTTCCGCCGTGAATTTCCCTTCCGCCATTCCCCTCAGCACAATCTCCCGTGCTGAGATTTCCGCCTTGACCGTTCCGTTCGGTCCGATCGTAACTGCGGAATTCGTCAGTGTTATTTTGCCCTCGATCACCCCATCGATGAACAGATCTTCCGTCCCCATTACGTCGCCTTTGATCTTGATACCCTGGCTTACGCAAGCGGGCGTTTGGCGTCCCCCAGGTTGCGTACCACTAATAGCGTCAGCTCCCACTTTGGCACTGCCGCTCGACTGGTTTTGTGCTTCGGGAGGGGCTTGCGGATTCCCTTCTTCTTTACGCCACATGGGGACACCTCTACGGGACTCTTCTCATTTCAAAGTCGCCTTTCGTGGCTGTGGTTTCGTTGATGCGACTCAGAATCTTCATGATATTACGGCACTTAGGCGATGTAAAGACATTGTACACTTTTTTTCCCGTAGGATTGTGACGAATTTGTACACAATCTTGCCTCCACACGCCCGGTTTTCCACAACCGCCAGACCATTCTCCGAATCCCGGCCCACCTTCCCCAATTCCCACATTGCCTCGGCCATCCCTGCCAGTTCTCTCGTGAACAACTTGACGGACTTCCTCTTTTCCCACCACCGCTCGGGGTCGAAGTCACCGTCGCGCGCCCCTGCCACGGTCACGACGATTCCCGCAGGAAACACCTTTCCGTAGATATACCGCACGCGACGGGTGTGATAGTTGGACGTGACGATTACCACGCTTTTCCAGTGGTGTTCCCGCGCGAGTTTTCCCAAGGCATCCGCTTCTTCCCTTGTACTGTCCGCATCATGCGCGAACTTCACGATCTTTTCTTTCGGCACTCCCCGCTCTATCAAGTCATGCTCCATCAGTTCGCTGACCCCGGCATTTGGCCGCAGCCGCTTGCCGCTGGCGACAACTTCAGGCGCCACTCCTTGCCGAAACAGCTCGGCGGCGTGCGTGGCGCGGTCGGCATAGAAATTGTCGTCGCCCAATACCACAATCGCATCCGCATGCGCCGCCGGTTCGTCGACAACCCACGATTCCGCCACAAACCGCATGATCGGATGCCGCGCAAAATACAACAGCGCACACAGCGCTAAAACGAAGACTAGTGCCACGAGGTTCGTCATGATTCCCCCGTGTTGGTTTGCCTGCTTCCGTCTTCTAATCATGTATTCGGATCGATGGCGCGCAGTTGCTCCGCAGCCTGTTCCGGCAAAATGGAGTTGAAGTAGATTTCCTTGATGCTATAGGATTTACTCCGCTTTTCCACGATCGGCATGATTTCGACGTGCCAATGGTAATCTTCTGCCAGAGTCTTCCAATAGCCAGCTAATTCACCCTTTTTGCTGCGTGTGTTCGGCGCCGTGTGCACCACCAGGTGAAACGCCGGGGCGATTTTCTCCAACCTTCTCAGCACCCGGCCCAACAGCGCAGCCAACTGTCTCCGGTTGGATCCTGGCCGCGCTTGTTCGAACAGGTGATTGTGGCGCCGGTGCATCACCCAGATTTCGAACGGCACCCGCGATGCATAAGGGCACAGAGCATAATAATCTCCCTGCACGTCCACGATCCGCTTACCTTGCTTTTCTTCTTGCCGCACGATATCGCAGAACACACAGCGTTCCCGATCCTTGTACCATTCGTGAGCCGCACTCAATTCATACTTGATCCGCCGAGGCACGAAGATCGTCGCGGTAACTTCGGAATGTGCATGAGTCCATTCTTCCCCAGCCATCGCTCCCTGATTCTTGAACACACTGACGTACTTGAACCGCGCGTCCTTCTTCAGGTCCGCGATCCGCGATCCCCATACCCAAAGCACGCGGTCGATTTCGTCGTCCGTCAGTTGCGAAAATCGTTTGTCGTGCTGGCGGGTCTCTATGATCACTTCATGCGCCCCCAGCGGTCCCATCTTGTCGTAGATTCCTTCGGCCGCGCGTCCGGGATCATTTTCCACGCGATATAACGGATCGGGATGCGGGATGACACGGACCTGCCACGTCCCTTCGGGCGGCCACGTCAGAATGCTTTTTGTTTGTTCTATGACCCCTGGGTCAAATGGGCAGGGTTGGTCCGCGTCTTCCATGCGCTCGCGCTGCCCGCTTACAACCCAACTTTGTGAGACCGGATCTCGTCGGATTTCCATGAATCGATTATCGAGTGTAACGCGTTGGTGTGGGGCCTTCTTCGAGCCGGTGACGGTCCCAAATTGCGCCTTCCCTGCTGTAATACGCCATCTCGAAATCCTGCGTCAGTTCCAGCGCGTCGGTTGGGCACGCATCCTCGCACAACCCGCAGAACATGCACCGCGACGTGTCGTACGTGAAAAATGTCAGGACCTTGCGACGCGTCGCATCGTCCCGCTCCCAGCCCACCACGATCAGGTTTTCCGGGCACGCCAAAGCGCATAAGTTGCACGCGATGCACAGCGTTTCCCCAGTTTCCGGGTTCTTGTTCAGCCGTGGCGCTCCGCGGTAGCGCTCAGCCACCATCGGCCGTTCCAGCGGATACTGCTCCGTATAAATATTGCTCGGCAGCTGCGTCCTGAACGTGACGCCCATTCCCTTCAAAAAATCTGCCTGGAATATCCGGGAGACCAATTCTTTCATGTTCTCAGTCTGTTTCCAGCCTGCTCTCTTGTCAAGGACCCCTGCACGTCGCTCGCCCTGACTCTGCGTCATCTGGCGCCCTTGCGCTGTACGCCCGTGGTGCCGTGCTATTCTCGTTTCTTCTATGCCAGACGATCTGTATTTCATGCAACTCGCTCTCGCCGAAGCGCAAGCTTCCTCGGATGCCGGTGAAGTCCCCATTGGCGCTATCCTTGTTCATAAGGACAACGTGATTGCGCGTTCCGGCAATCGCACCATCCGCGATAACGATCCCACCGCCCACGCCGAGATCATCGTGATTCGCGAATCCGCGCGCCTTCTCGGCAACTACCGCCTCGCCGACACTGTCCTCTACATCACCCTTGAGCCTTGCGCCATGTGCGCTGGCGCTATCATTCAGGCACGTATCCCGCACGTCGTCTATGCTGCTGATGACCCAAAAGGCGGCGCCTTTCGCTCCTGTTTCGAAATCCTCACTTCCCCCAAGCTCAACCATCAGGTTGATGTTACTTCGGGGCTTCTCGCCCAGGATTCCACTTCTCTGCTCCAAGCCTTCTTTTCTTCGCGCCGGTAGCTATTCCTTTTCCCCCAACCCTCCAGCTGCCATTCTGGCAGATTCAATCCCACGTCATCGCCTTCGCCCACATCATAGCCTTTCCGCACACAGGTCTGCTAAAATGCGCTTAGCAACGACCGCGGAGAGGTGACTGAGCGGTTGAAAGTACTCGCCTCGAAAGCGAGCGTACGGGGAACCGTACCGTGGGTTCGAATCCCACCCTCTCCGCCACTGCCTTTATTTTCTTTTGTTTAGCAATCCAACGGTGTCTGTAATCCTGCAGTTCAGTGGAATGGAGCAAGGCATTCGCTTTGCTGCGCGGCGTGATGGCCCGCCGGCCGACGGCATGTCCTCGTCGGAGTGTGCGACAAGATGACGAGAAGGCCCAGGCGCGGTGCGGATTAAAGCGTTGGCTTCCACTGCGCAACGCAATTGAGTAGCCGTAACCAATGGCTCCAAAGTGAAATCCACTCGATGCGAACCATGTGGAGCGACATAACACCAACAACGATCCACAGCAGAATACCTTGCGCCAGGGGACGCCACCCACGCGCCGCGGCACAGTCCCGGAGATTCCGCTGCCAATAAGAAACAGCGTGGCCGTAAGGCCGGGCTTTCCGAGCTTGAACAAAGTTTTTGTACTAGTAGAAAGCTGCGAATCGAGTGTATTTATTACCGCTGCCAGGCAGAAAAATAAGGTGAACCATGGCAAGCAGACAACTGACACGTATCCGCTGAAACAAGCTAGAAAAACAAGTACGAAAAAGGACTTACGGACAGTCTCACCGCCCACGCGGTCACTTTGCTCCATGGCTCCCCAGTGAAATTTTGTCAATTCCGAACATCTTCACACACTTTCACTGCCTTCGCTCTATTCAAGATGCGATAGCGGCAGAAACGCTGAGCTCGCCGGAAAGTTTGTTTTGCGTTGCGTGAGTTGTGTGAGACGACACGACGGAGGTGTCAGATTAGTGGGTCGCCGCGACGTTTGGTGCTGGCGGTTTGCGTAATAGCCTTTGCGAGCGTGAACTTTATAGTTCTTGTCCCCAGCGGAAATCTGGATATTGCGGAACTTGCCGTTCCAATTCTTGTTTTCGGGGTAGTAGCCCAGGCTGTACTGGTGGTGGAGTTCGTCGGAGATCTCGTCCAGCGCGGCTTCAAGTTTATCGATACCGCGGACTTCGAGCATGCGCCCGCCTGTAGCCTCGGCCAATTTCTTGAGCACGGACTCTCCGTCGCTGTCCTTCTCGTAGATATGTGGCACGTCGCAATGGTCGCGTTTTGAGCCATCGTAGATCTGGAGGACGTAGGCGATGACGTCGTTCTCGAGCAGAGCTTGCAGGGCGTCCGCGATTGTAGATTCGCTGTGGGCATCGCCGGAAAGGGCCACGATCACCACGGCCTTGCGTCCCACCTCACCTTCCAGGTAGCGGTGCGTGGAGACGCGAATGGCGTCGTACAGGTGGGCTGAACGGTTCTGGTCGATACGTCGGCCGTTGATGCCTACTGTTCCGCCTCCGGGAATTGAGACCCCTGGCTCCGAATCCGAATGTTCGCCGGACAAACCGATCGCTCCTTGTCCACTGCCAATGCTCTCGGTTGCGTGCCTGAGTAGGGCGATGTCCGATGTGGGTAACTGCAGTGTTTCGACGCGCGAGGCGTAGCTGACGACGAAGCCGAGGTCTGTGTGCCGCACTACGTGCCTCAGGAACATGGCGGAGGCCTGCGCCTCTTCGCCGAGAAGCCAGGACATGTTAGTGCCCGTGTCCAGGAGCACACCTACGTTGAGGACCACATCACTATGGTGGGCAAAGAACTTGATGGCTTGGGGCTGCCCGTCTTCTGAGACGCTGAAACTGTCTTGCGCCAGGTCGCTGACCAGGTGTTTCTTATCGTCACGGACGGTGAAGTAGACGGAGACCAGATCTACCTTGCTTTGGAAGGTGTTTCCCTGGGCGCTCTGATCCTGCGCGAAAGCCGATGGGGGCGGATGGAGACCCGGCAATGACATGACCAGAACTATCAACGACGCTCGGCCTCGACCACGCATAGAGTACGCTCCTTGCGCCATGCACGGGACGTGCGCAGTTGGATGCCCACTAGCCGCGGCAGAGTTGCCGCGCGGGCGTTCCTGACTTGCTAGACGCGGTTGCCGTTCAATTGGTTACTGGTACGGGAGATGTCCCGGAAAGTGTCATTGTGCGATTTTGCCGCGCAGAACAATGATGGATGCCTTCGGCAGCAAATATTTCGCCGATGAGCCGCCTTTTGACGTCGTTCTTGTGGGGGGACCATCCGGGTCGGCATGGCCTCCGCTTTCTCTCGGGTGCCACTGATACTCGGCTGACCCTAACGTGATGCGTTCCACGGGCCCGTCGAAGTAGCGCGGGTGCTTCGCACTCTCGTCCGCGAAAGTCACGTTCACTTCATGGTCATTCTCCCGGTCCTTGTTGATTAGCAGCACGGACCACTGCCCGTCAGGGCGCTCAAGGGCGTAAGCAGTGACGAGCGTATTACCGGAATCATCCGTCAGATCACTTGCCGCCCGAAACAGCCGGTGAGGCGCATCGACTGGTTGCACCCACTCCTTCGTGATCACCTGCGCTGCCAGATATTGCGGTGGATAATTTGTTACGCGGTAATCCTTGTCCAGCGCCAGGAATTGGCCGCGTCCGCCTGCCGTTGGCATGTAATGAAAATAAAACGTTCCACTCGCGCCCTCCGACATCATTGCGCCAACATAATCTGCGAGCCAGAGCCCGCTTTTCACATCGCGAGGTCCGCCTCCACCGCCCATATTGCCCTCGGTCATGAAAAACGGAAGATTCGCCGGCAGTCCATTGTCCTTCCAGGCCTGCACCACGTGATGCACGAAGCCCGGCTCCAGGTATAGATCGTTCCACGACGCCGTGTCGTTCTTCTCCATGAACGGATAATGCTCGAATGAAAAGAAAGTAAAGTCGTTCAGGTGCCCGTGAGCCTTCAAGTAATCCAGGAAGCGCGCAAGAAACGACACACGGCCCATCGCATCCGGCCAGACATCCACATCGCCGAATGTTCCCTCGAACGCAGGGCCACCCAGTTTGGCTTCCGGGACGAGTTTGTGGATTGCGCTGGCAAACTGGATGTATAACGCACCATAGTCTTCAGGCAGCATGTGCTGTCCGTCGGCTTCTTCTCCCATCTCAATCCACGAAATCGGGTAGTGTCGTTTATACAAATATGCGATTTCTGCTGCCGCATCTTCCGGGGTGGCATAGAGCATCGCAATCGGCACCATGGTCGGCAATCCGCGCGTGATTCCGCTGGTGAAAAACAGGTCAAATCCAATCTGATCCCCGCGGGAATAGTCCAGGTGCGCCTCCGCATGCCAAGGATCCACTGACGATGGCCAGGTCACCGTCTGACGCCGGCTGGGCGAGTGTTGCACCACGTCGTTGAAGGTTCCTCCGCCCGAAAGTGTCCCCACATAAAGCTCGCTGATGGCATATCCGACGCAATTCCGCTTATCTGCCGACCCGTGGGTGTCGCACGTGTTCGAAGATTCCGTCATCCAAATCCGTAGGTAGCGCGCGGTGATGGTTCCCGTTACCAGTTTCAGCGTCGACGTTCCACCTTGCCCGTCGGTAATGTAGCCCTTTGGAAACGTTTGCCAGGTCCCGGCCTCCGTCCCATCGTAGAACGGTTCCAGCAAACCCGTCCAGAATTGCACTGCGTACCGGCGCGCATAGGGATTGGCCCACGCGATGCGAATCGCGTTCACGTCCACCCTGGCGCCCAAGTCGATCATCACCCACTGCGGATGCAACGCATCGTCCTCCCCAGTGAACGCTTTGGTAAGGTACGGATTGCTTTTCCAATACGAAGTCTCGTCCCCATCCGTCAGCCGCGACCACCCGTTCCCGTCTCCCCGGCTAAATCCCCGGTGCACCAGTGGGTACGCGTACGAATGCCGGATCGGCTCGCCCAACTCCGTGCTCCCCGTGAAATATCCTTCCTTCTTTTCCGCATTACTCCACGTTCCCGCCGCGTTCCAATGCCACGCTTCCACCATCAATTCCGTGTTTTGGCGGTATGTCACCGTTTGCCAACCCGCTCCCAGGATTTCTTTCAGAACTGGATCGCTCAGCAACTTCTCGGTATTCGTGTCGACTTCTTCCTTGGTTGGCCGTGCGTCCTCTCTGCCAGGTGCGCCCTCTCCGGCTCGCAGCCGGTCAATGGCTCCGCCCAACGCGTGAGGCGGGCTGAATGTGTTCACCGCATGGGAAGGAGTCGCGTCTACGATCACGTTCTGCGCAAAGGTACTGCCCGCAGAAAACAACGCTCCGATTGCTGCTCCTAATCCGAGTATCCAGGCCTTTTTGCTGTTTGCCATGCATGCCTCCTTACCGGTTCCCCTGCGATTCTTAGTGAATCGAGCCTGACCTTAGCGCAGCATACACCAACTCCTCAGCCAGAGGCTTACATTGTATCCTTAATTAAATCGATTCAATCTTCCTATGCCCAAGTAGATCAGCGCCCGCGTGCACCCGCTGAGTGCAAACTGCCTCCGACCCGGGTCCATGAGGATTTCATTCACTTTTATTCACACGTTCAACCGATGATAGTTGCCTATCCCGCCCTCTCCCTTCACAATAATGACTCCCTTTCCCTCCGCCCACGAGGGTTTATGATTTTTCGCACCATCGATCAGGTTCGGCGCTTCTTCAAAATCCTCGGCGGGTTCACCCTGCTGTTGGTGGGCGCCGTGATGGTCTTCACCCCGGGCCCTGGATGGCTGGTGATCTTTTTCGGCTTGACGTTGTTGGCCGCGGAATTTGTGTGGGCGCAGAAACTAATGAACCGCATGAAACACGAAGGCAATCGACTGAAAGACACCGTCTTAAAGTTTGGCAAAACCGACTCCGCCTGAGAAAATCTTCCCATGGACATCAACGAGTGGCAGGGCAAGTGGGCTCTGGTTACAGGAGCCAGCGCTGGAATAGGCGTTGCGTTAGCCACGCAACTCGCGGAGGGTGGCACTCACTTAGTTCTTACAGCTCGGCGGCGTGACCGCTTGGAAGAACTCTCCCGCAAATTAAAAGCGGCGCATGGGATCCAGACAGAGGTTTTTGATGCCGATCTGGCGCAACCTGAAACACCCGAAAAAATTTACGCCTTCACCAAGCAAAAAGGCATCCCCATCGATCTGCTTATCAATAATGCTGGCTTTGGCCAGTACGGCGAGTTTGCCCAAGTGGATACGCAGCGTCTGGTCGACATGGTCCAGGTTAACTGCACCGCGGTTGTCCATCTCACGCGTCTGTTTCTTCCCGACATGATCGCCCGACGCCGCGGCGACGTCCTGATTCTCGCGTCTACAGCCTCTTTTCAAGCCGTTCCCTACATCAGCACCTATGCGGCGACGAAAGCCTTCGATCTCCTCTTCGCTGAAGGCCTGGCCGAGGAGATGAAGCCCCACGGCATTCGTGTCTGCGCCCTATGTCCCGGCTCCACGGAATCTGAGTTTCACGCCGTCGCCGGCCAGGAGCAGTTCGCCACCAAAAATCAGGAAACTGCCGAAAAGGTGGCGCGGACCGGTCTGCAAGCCCTTGTTGCCGGCAAGAGTTACGTCATCTCGGGCCTGGGCAACTACTTGGGAGCGCAGTCCCAGCGTATTGTTCCCCGCCGTCTGGTTACTCGGATTGCCGCGACCATGTTCCGTCCGGGTAAGAAGCATTAAAGCTACCTCCGGCAAATTCTTGAAACCCTGGACAACCATTCCGTGTTCTATTTATAGGCCTTAGCCCCCTAGCCCTAGAGCAGGCCCAGTCTGTGCCGGGGAACTTTTTCTCATCCCTATGGGAAATACCAAAGAAAGCAGGCGTCATACCAGGAGCGATGCAGATCGAGTCACACGAAAAGGATGACGCGCTGCTCAAGCGCTCGGCCAAGGGCGACGAAGGCGCTTTTACTGAGCTCTACCGCCGTCATCAGGCGCCCTTATTCCGTTTTGCCGTGCGCATGACCGGCAGCACGTGGGCAGCCGAAGAAATTGTGCAGGACGTGTTTATGTTGCTCGTGCGAGAACCAAAAAAATATGACGCTGGCCGCGGCACTCTCGCTGCTTTTCTCTACGGTGTGGCGCGGAACCGCATCATGAAACACCTGGAACGTGCGCCCAGAGACTTGTCGCTCGACGAGCACGGAGATTCGGGCACAGATAGCCATCCACAGCTCCATGAGCAGATGACCCCGGCACGCTGGGCTGAGCTCCGCGAGCGGCGGGAGCAGGTTCGCGCCGCCGTCCTGGAACTACCGCTGGAGTTTCGCGAAACCGTTGTTCTTTGTGAGTTGGAAGAAATGAGCTACGACGAGGCAGCTTGCGCCCTGGATTGTCCCGTGGGGACGATTCGTTCGCGCTTACATCGCGGGCGCGCCCTCTTGCTGGCCAGGTTGGAAATGTTGCGCGATGTTCCGAAGCGTGCCAATGCGGGACGCTGATGAGTTGTGCTGGAGATATGGGAATGACTTGTGAAGAATTCGCCACTGCGGGGCTTGACCTCGGCTCGGCCGGGGTGGACACGCAGTTGCAGAAAGCGGCACGGGAGCACTTACGGGCATGCCCTCATTGCGCGGTGCTGCACGAGAATTGGCTAGCCTTGCGTGAGGATCTACGAGCGCTGGGCGCAGAGACTCTCGACGCTGGTGCTCCTTCGCGCGTGGAAATGCGCTTGCGGCAGGAATTCCGTACCAGACGTAAAACCGTCAAGAGGCAGCGCGCTGCTGTCATTCTCGGCTGGAGTCTCGCGGCTGCGGCAGCACTGGTCTTGGCAATTACCTGGGCGAACTGGCGCATGCACCGGGGGGGGACTGTGGCCAGTATGCCATCGAATACCGTTCACACCGCCGCTTCACAGGCCAACGCGGCGCCGGTACCGCAGGGCAGCGTCACGCCGGGCTCAGAATTTGGCGACGTCCTCCTGGCTTCGAACAGTTCTGGCAGTTTCACTCTTCTGCCGGACAGCATGCCCCCCGCCCCGGAAGATGCGACCGTGGTCCACGTTCAAATGCAGCGTGCGGCACTCGGGGCGCTTGGCCTGACCGTGAACGAAGAGCATGCCGGCGACTGGATTGAGGTCGACCTTTTGGTTGGCGATGATGGTTTGCCGCAAGCTGTGCGTTTGCCACCGACAGCTGGGGAAACGAGCAATTGATTTTCATGCGGTGCAATTGCCGCAGAGCGGGAGAGAAGAGGGAGAGTTTGCAATGAAGAATGAACGGATTTATCTGTTGGCGAGTGCCGCGCTACTGTTAGCCACGCTTTCAGTAAAAGCGCAAGAACCACCCGCAGGTCCGCCACCACCGCCTCCGGATGCCACGATGCCGGGCGGTCCCATAGGACCACGCATGGAGATTCTCGGCTTTGGCGAAATGCATCCCGGAAAAGTCGTGACGGGCGCTCCTTATAGCGCGGTGGCGGTCACGGAGACGAAGCAAACTCTTGCCGACGGCAATATCATCGACCGCAAGATTCAGTCCAACGTTTATCGCGATAGCCAGGGGCGCACTCGTCACGAAACCACGTTCACCGGTGTTGGCCCGCTCGCTGTCTCCGGTCAGCCTCGTTCCATGGTTAGTATCCATGACCCTGTGGCCTCCAAGGCCTATATGCTCCACGCCGACACGAAAGTGGCCGAGCAACTTCCGCTCCCGCAAGGCGGCCGGAAAAATTCGGAGGATCTACAAACCAAATTCGAGGCCCATTTCCAGCAAGAAGTTGCCAATGGGACCCTAAAGAAAGAGGACTTGGGCACGCAGACGATCAACGGTGTCAGCGCGCAGGGCACTCGCTATATACGCACTATTCCCGCCGGGCAGATTGGAAATGCCAATCCCATTACCGTCGTGAATGAGCGGTGGTATTCCCAGGATCTGCAGATCGTTGTAAAGGTCGTGCGCAACGATCCACGCATGGGCCAGATCACCTACACCTTAACCAATATTCAGCGCACCGAGCCCGCTGCTTCTCTCTTCACGGTGCCGTCGGATTACACGGTCCAACAAGCGAAGCCGCATGCTCATGGAAGGCGCGGACTCGGAGGAGCGCCGCCATCTCCTCCCGACGCAACAGTTCCGTCTCCCGGCGAGTAGTTTTTGCCGCAATAGTCTTCTCTCCTGAAGACGGCGCGCCCTTTCTGCAGCAACCCCCATTTCTGCAGGGAGGGCGTTGTCGTCTGTACTTGTTACGAGAAAACTTATCAACTGCGCTAGAATTTCACGGATGAACGAAATCGAACTCATCTCCCAGTTGAAGCGCGAAGGCTTCTCCCACGCCTACGTCTGGGAAGATGTTCCAAACGGGCGCTACGGTGACCACACGCACTCCATCGAAACCGCTCACATCATTTTGAGGGGCGAGATGACGCTTACGATGGCCGGCAAGTCGAACACCTACCACGCGGGCGACCGCTGTGACGTGCCGGCAAACGCGGTTCACTCCGCCATCATGGGCCCACGCGGTTGTCGTTACCTCATCGGCGAGCGCTGAACCGCAACACTTTTGAGTAATAGCGTTCTCGTAAGGAACTCCCGCTATTCTCGTTCAATTGCTCGATCGAGGATCTCCACGACGTGCAGCACTTCCTGGCCCGTGCCGTGCATCGTCGCGCCTGCACGCAACTGCAGTAGACAGCCTGGATTTGCGGTCGCGATCATTTGCGCGCCTGTCCTCTTCGCGTACCCCATTTTTTCAGCAAGCAAATCCAGGGACGCCTCCGTCTGCGTTACGTTGTAGACGCCCGCCGATCCGCAACAAATATCGGAAAACGGCAATTCCACAAATTCCACGCCGGGAATTGCGCGCAACAATTGCCGCGGAGCTTCTCTTATCTTTTGACCGTGCAGGAGATGGCAGGAATCCTGATAGGTCACGCGTCCGGTAACTGGCTTCAGTTTTGCTGACAAGCCTAACTCTGCCAGAAATTCCGTCACGTCCCGCATTCTGCTTTCGAACGCTACCGCCGCAGCGTGCTCAGGCTCATCAGCCGAAAACAAGTGACTGTATTCTTTCAAGGTGGACCCGCAACCCGCCGCATTAGTTACTATCGCGTCAAACTCCTGGCTTCCAAACGCGTTCATATTTTTCCGGGCCAATTCACGGGCAGCGTCGCGCACGCCCGCGTGCGCCGCAAGTGCCCCACAGCAGAATTGTTGCGGCGGTACGGCGACTTCACAGCCATTTGCCGTGAGCACTCGGATCGTCGCTTCATGCAGTTTGCTGAACGTCACATTCGCGATGCAGCCTGCAAACAACGCAACGCGCGCACGTCTCTTTCCGCGTGACGGAAACGTCTTTCCCAATTGACCAAAAAAGAATTCATCATCAATTCGTGGCAACAGCTGTTCGCGTTTCTCCAATCCCAGCAGCTTTAGAATCCCAGCCCCGCGAGCGACCGATTGCAAGCCCGAGCGCTGGTAGAAACGCAGCAATCTGCCCGCCACCGCAATCCGCTCTGGATTCGGCAACAGTTGCTGGAAAACAAATGCGCGCACCACTCGCGACAACCACGGCCGACTATACGTCGTTTCGATTCGCGCCCGGGCGTGTTCCACCAACTTTCCGTATTCCACACCAGACGGACACGCCGTTTCGCACGACCGACAATCCAGGCATTTATCGATATGATCCACGAATGCGCTGGACAACGGCATTTGCCCTTCGTTTACCAGGATCATTTGCCGGATTCGTCCGCGCGGCGAATCGGCTTCCAACTGCCACAAACGGTAAGTCGGGCAATGGTTTAAACACAGTCCACAGTGCACGCACCGCGCGTAGTCTTCGTAAACCGGAATTGTCCCGGGAATGGACTCCGTCCTCGCCAAACCTAAATTCCTCCCACAATTCGACCAGGCACAAAGACGCCCGCTGGGTCGAACGCCTGCTTTACGCGAAGTTGCATACCCCTATCGATGTGCTCGCCGGCCATTTCGCCAGCCTGCGACTTGATTGCCGTCGGCGCGCGCAGCAACGTGGTGTGCCCGTTCCCCGCCCGAGCCAGGGCATTCACTCTTGAGACGGCTTTCGCCAGCGACGCGATCGCCACCTCATCGTTTTCCTCTGCGAATACGGCGAAGTAAACAATGCCTGCGGCGCGCACTAACAGGGCCGATCGCGGCGCAACTGATTCCGCCAATTGCAAAAGTCCCGTCAGAAATCCAGTCTTTATCTCTGGTAGCACTAGCCGGCAAATCACATTCGCGGGCGACGCCCACCGCAGCCATTCAAAACATTCCCGCAGCATCCCTCCCAGCGCTTCATCCTCCGCTGGTTGCAGAATTCTGCTCTGCGCCGAGCATGCTTCTCGCGCGATTGTGTCCAGATCGAGCGCGATCCTTCGCACCACTTCCTCATTTCCTTCGAAGGAGCTGTAAACGCTCCAGTCCGCTCGCTCCAATTCTGGAGGCAACGGTTCCTCTGATTTCTGCAAGATTGCGCGAATCATTCCCGCGACGCTTGGACTGAGAACTTCCAGGTTTGCCACTGGCAACCCAGCTTTTTCCACGGCGCTCCGGTATTCCAACGCTTCCCGGCTGTTTGCAAAACCCGCAAGATGACCGCCAAACGTGGTGGGTAATGGAAATGTCCTGAAATTCACCCGCGTGATCACGCCTATGGTTCCTAGCGAACCGATCAGCAGTTTATGCAAGTCATATCCTGTCACATTCTTCACGACACGCCCGCCGCTCCTGCAGAGCTGCCCCGTGCCATCAACGAATTCCGCTCCGATCAGGAAATCGCGCGGTGAGCCGTATTGCAGCCGCAGAGCAGAATCGATTCCAGAAGCGATCGTTCCCCCCGCGGTCGCGCTTTCGAAACAAGGCACGGCCAGCGGCAAGAATTGCCCTTTCTCCTTCAAATAAATCTCCAATTCACGCAGCGGTATCCCGGCGTCCACGCTCAACGTCAAATCCCCAGCGTCGTAGTGCGCGATCCCTCGCAGCCCGGTCATGTCTATCGCGATGTCATATTGTTGCGGAGCCATTCCCAATTCGCACTTGCTCCGTGCGCCCACCGGCACTACCGCCAGTTTGTCCTTCACCGCGAGCCGCACCACTTCCGCCACTTCTTCCACCGAAGCCGGCCGCACAATCGCGCTCGGCACTAAGCCATCAATGGCATAAGTCGCCAGTTCTTCTTCGGCAGCCACAACACGTTTCGCCCCGATGGCCTCCACCAAACGACCGGCAACATCCGCTGCCACCTTCATAGCTTCGCACCCACGGCTTCCTTTTTCTTGATTCGAATCTCTCCACACCCTTTGCTCAGAGGGAAAATCTTCCCCGGATTCAACGAAGAATCTGGATTGAATGCATCGTGCACCCGCCGCATCAGCGCAAAATCCGCATCGCTGAACAGCAGTCCCATCAGCTCATTTTTCTCCATCCCGACACCGTGCTCTCCCGTCAGCGCTCCGCCCATCTCGACGCACGCGCGAATGATCTCTCGAGCAGCGGCAACGGCATTCTCAAACTGCTTCGCGTCTCGAGGGTCATACAACACGATCGGATGCAGGTTTCCATCGCCGGCATGAAAAATATTGCCGACATTGAATCCGTATCTCTTCCCGATTTCCTTAATGCGCTCCAATGCCTGCGGTAGTTTCGATCGTGGAATGACGCCGTCCAGCACGTAATTACTCGGCGCCACCCGCCCCAGCGCGCCAAACGCGCTCTTCCTGCCCTTCCACAGCAAATCGCGCTCATGGTCGTCTTTGGCAAGCCGCACCTCGCGTGCGCGGCATTTTCTGCACACGGCTGCGATCGCCGCTGCCTGGCCTTCGACCGCCTCACGTAAGCCCTCTACCTCCAGCAGTAGCACCGCTCCACTGTCCCGCGGATATCCTGCGTGAACGTAATCCTCCACCACGCGCAGCGTCCATCCATCCAGCATTTCGCAAGCCGCCGGAGTGATTCCGCTCGCCGTAATTTCCACCACCGCCTGCGACGCATCCTCGATCGTTTCAAAAATCGCCAGTAGCGTTTTTACGGCCTCTGGCTTGCGCGCCAACTTCACGGTGACTTCGGTCACCAGCGCCAGCGTCCCTTCGCTTCCCACAAACAAGCCGCACAGGTCATACCCGGCTGCATCACCGTGTTTACCGCCAACGCGAACGATCTCGCCATCCGGCAGCACCAGTTCCAGTGCCGAAACGTGATTCGTTGTCACTCCGCAGGCTAGCGTGTGTGGCCCACCCGCGTTCTCCGCGACATTTCCGCCAATCGTGCAGGACTTCGCGCTCGAAGGATCCGGAGCAAAATACAGCCCTGCGTGCTCTACAGCTCGCGTGATGTCCAGGTTCACCACTCCTGGTTGCACCACGGCCCACCGGTTCTCCACATCAATCTCTATGATCTTGTTCATGCGCGCGAACACGATCATCACACCGCCGCCACGCGCCAGCGCTCCCCCAGACAGTCCCGTGCCCGCTCCGCGCCCCACTACAGGAACCTCGTAACGCCCCGCCAATTTCACGATCTGTGACACTTCCGCGGTAGTGTGCGGAAAAACCACGAGGTCTGGCCGTCCTTTTTCAACGGAGCCGTCAAACTCGTACAACAGCAGGTCTTCCTGCTTATCCAAAACATTTACCGCACCCAACAGAGATTTCATTTCGCGAATCAGGGAAGGGCGCATCGATGCATTTGGCGGGCTCACAACTTCACTATAATGACGCTCCCTGCACGGTGGCAAGGGACGCCCCCGCACCCACCCTTCAGCTGTGCTAGTGTAGAGAACCAGCAAAAAAACCTAGAGGCCAGGGAATGCCGAGACCGAAAGTGTATTCCACACATCCATTGTTCGAAGAAGCCAGAAAAATCCTAGACGCCAATTGCGACATCCAGTATTGGAGTGACCCAGAGCGCCCTCCGCGAGACGAGGTCCTGCGTCGCGTGAAAGACCGGGAAGGCCTGATCTGCCTGCTCACCGAAAAAATCAACGAAGAACTTCTCCGGGCCGCCCCCAAGCTCCGCATCGTGGCGAATGTCGCCGTCGGCTTCGACAATATAGACGTCGACGCCTGCACCAAGCGTGGTGTCGTCGCCACCAACACTCCCGGTGTTCTCGATGAGACGACTGCCGATTTTGCCTGGACCCTGCTCCTCGCCGTCGCTCGCCGCCTCGGCGAAGGTGAAACCCTGGCTCGTTCCGGCAATTGGAAGGGTTGGAATCTCGATCAACTCTGTGGCGCTGATGTTTGGGGCAAAACCCTCGGCATAGTCGGCTTTGGCCGTATTGGCCGCGCCGTTGCTCGCCGCGCCCTCGGTTTCCAGATGAAGGTGATTTACACGGATGCGGTTCGCACTTCCGAAGACTCGGAAAAATCCGTGAACGCTGAATACCGCGACATGAACGCTCTCCTCGCGGAATCCGATTTCATCAGCCTCCATGTGCCACTGCTTCCCGAGACCCGTGCCCTATTCGACGCTCCCAAGTTTTACCGTATGAAACCGACCGCCTTCCTTATCAACACCTCGCGCGGACCCGTCGTGGATGAAGCCGCCCTTGTTGCGGCCCTCGAAAATAAGAAGATTGCCGGCGCGGCTCTCGACGTTTATGAGAATGAACCCTTTATTCACCCCGGCCTCAAGCGCCCCAACGTTGTCCTGGCGCCGCATCTCGCTTCCGCTTCTCTGGAAACCCGTTCGAAGATGGCCGTCATGGCGGCCAACAACGTTGTAGCTCTCTTTAAGGGGCAACGTCCGCCCAACATGCTCAATCCTGATATCTTCAAGAAGCACTAAGTCGCTGGCGGCGCAATTATGCCACCCACAAAACAAATCGCTCGCGACATCTTCCTCCAAACGCTTGCTTCCATCGATATTCCCGCCGTGATGCAGCGCAAGATCCACCTCGATCGCACCAGCATAATTCTACCGTGCGCCACGCTAGAGCTGACGGACATCTCCCGCGTCATCGTCATCGCCATTGGCAAGGCCGCGCATGCCATGGTGAAAGGCCTCACGTCGCTGTTGCCGGTCGAATATGCCTTCTCTGGGCTAGTGGCCGCACCTACCGAACCTATTGCGGCCGCGCCCGGCCTCGAATATTTCGTTGCAGGCCATCCGATTCCCAACAACGACAGCTTGCGCGCTGCCGAGGCGTGCTTGAAGCTGTTGCGCACCTGCGACCGACACGCCCTTGTATTCTTCCTTCTCTCCGGTGGAGGCTCCGCGCTCTTCGAACTCCCTCTCGATCCTTCTCTGACTCTCGCCGATGTGCAGGACGTCCACCGCGCCTTGGTTACCTGTGGTGCGCCCATCGAAGCGATGAACACCGTGCGTCGTCATTTTTCTGCCGTAAAAGGTGGCCGGCTCGCACTGGCCGCTGATGCTGCGCAAAAGGTCACGCTCGCCGTCACTGACGTTCCAATGGGCAAAGAAGGAGCCCTTGCTTCCGGCCCTACACTCCCCGATGCCACAACCGTGGCTGACGTCCAACGTATCCTTGCACAATACGATTTGCCGCGACGCCTTCCCGCCTCCTTCCAGCGTTGGCTTGCGGCCGAGCCTATACCCGAAACACCAAAACCGGACCATCCGGCTTTCGGCGATGCTCACTTCGAACTGCTCCTCGGCATGGACGATCTCTTTCACGCCGCGCACCACGCGGTCGAAGCGCACGGCTACAGGACCGTTTGCGACAATTCCACAGACGATTGGCCCGTGGAGAAAGCCGCAGACAATTTGTTATCGCAACTGGAAACTTGGCAACGCGAGCATCCTGGCCAACGTGTGGCTGTCATTGCCGATGGAGAGGTAAGTTCGCCGGTGACTGGCAATGGCACAGGAGGCAGGAATTCTGCCTTCGTTCTGGCCTGCGTGGAAAAAATCGCGGGCCGCAAAATCACCGTGCTTAGTGCCGGCACGGATGGTATTGACGGGAACAGCCCCGCCGCTGGCGCCGTAGCCGACGGAGAAACACTCCTGCGCGCAAGAGCGCTCGGCATGGATCCAAGCGCGGCGTTTCGCGATAGCGACGCTTATTCCTTCTTCTCTGCGCTCGACGATGCCATCGTCACGGGCCCTACTGGTAACAACCTGCGTGATCTCCGCATCCTTCTTGCCGAGCCGCTGTAATCGTCACGGCTTTGGCGCGGGTGGCAATCGTGCCTCAATCGTTTTCAGCCGCTCGTTCATCTCTTCCACGAGTTTTTCCAGGTGAGTTAGCCGCTGATCCTCGCCGCCTTTTGCTCCCGCTTCTGGCGCTTCCTCGCCCATGCCCATTCGTCCCGTAGGTCCGCCCTTTCCGGGATTTTTCAGCCGTTCAATCTGTGCCTTGACCCTTGGTGCCATCTCGATGCTCAAGTCATCGTTTTTCAGCAACGCCTCCAAGGCCGGTATCGCCGAAGCGTCACCGCGCGAACCCAGCGCGAAAATGGACGCCAACCTTATCGGGAAATGTGGCTCGGTTAAATAGCTCGCGATCTGGTTGGTAATTTCCTTGTTGTCCTTCTGCAACCGCGCCAAGCTGTTAATTGCCGCCTGTCGTGAGGTAATGTCTTTCCCGGGCGCCGCCCATTCTCGCAGCAGCGGCACGGCTTTGTCGTCTCCCAGCGGCCCAAACCCACGCAATGCCGCATTTCGCAGTAAATTATCTGGCGATTCGCCATTCACTGTCGCAATCAGAATTTCGTAAGCCTTCGGCGTCTTCATGCGTCCGATTGCGCCTAGGGCCGCGGCCCGGGCTCGATACGAAGAATCGTCCGTCGCAATACCCTCTAGTTTGCTGGCGATTTCAGCATTTTCCTTGAACGATCCGAGCGCCTGAACAATCGCTGCGCGTAGCTCCGGCGCCTTCGCTTCGTCGAGCGCGCCCAACAATTGTTTCGCCGCGACCGGGGTATTCACATCACCTAGCGATTCGGCTGCCACTTCCTGCACGCCCCGCGCTTTGTCATTCCGCAGTGCATTGCCGAGCGCAGTAGCTGCCTCGTCGTCGGACTTCAGCTTGCTCAGGGCTACCGCTGCATCCGCCCGATCCGCCATTTCTCCGGCATTTTTCAATTGATACAGCAGTTCCTTCTTCTCCTTCTTGAATTCCACCGATTTCAGAATCTGCGTGCCCTTATCGAAAATCACCATCTGCGGCGCTGAATCCGACCGAAAGGTGAAGGTCTCTTCCGCCTTCGACACCACCACCGGATAGAGCTTTGGGCCGGTCGCATTCGTGATTTCCACGTCCACGGGCACACGGAACAATCCCACGCGTCCCTCCACCGTCTGTGTCTGCTTCACCATCAGGGCCACCTGCTTTTTCTCTGCATCGTAGGTGTAGCTGATGTCAAACTTCGGTGCGCCCGCTCCGTAGACCCACTGATCAAAAAACTGATCCACATTGATGTGCGTCGCTTCCTCAATCGCCTTGATCAAATCCGCGGTCACCACGTTCTTTCCACGATTCACTTCCAGGTAGTGCTTCAACCCCGCATAAAAGGCCTCATCGCCCAGTTGGTGCCGCAGCATGTACAGCACCCATGCACCCTTGGTGTACGCATTCCCGTCGAACTCGCTCGAATCGTCAAAATCGTGCCGCACAATCGGCTTCGTATACAGATTATGCTGCGCAAACCATTGTCGCGCCGCGGTCCAGCGGTCGGAATCAGCCTCATCCTTCCCGTAGTGCGCCTCCGTCCAGATTGTTTCCATAAACGTGGCGAAGCCTTCGTTCAGCCAGATGTTTCCCCAATCCTTGGTTGTCACCAAATCGCCGAACCATTGGTGTCCCAATTCATGCGAGATCAATCCATCTTCACCGGTCGGATATTCCGGCACCAGCCTTGGACTCCGCAGAGAACTTGTTGTGTTCGTGGTTGCGCTGGAATTCTCCATTCCCCCGGCCACGAAGTCATCCACCATGCTCTGCGCGTACTTCTCCCACGGATAATCCACGCCCAATTTTTTGCTGAACAATTCGATCATTGCCGGCGTGCGGCTGTAGTTCGCTGTTAGCCGATCGCCGCGGCCCTTCGGCGCGTAATAGGTTACGGGCGTGTTCCGCCATGTGTCCTTCACCTCTACAAATTCACCCGCTACCACGGTGAAAAGATATGTGGAACTCGGTTGCGCCTCGCGCCACGTCCACGTTTTCATCCCCCCGCCCGCATCTGTCGTACTCACCAGCTTCCCGTTCGAAACTGTCAGCCACTCCGCCGGCACAGTCAAAATTGTTTCCGTCGTCAGCCTATCGTTCGGGTAGTCATATGTCGGCAGGTAATAGCGCGTGTCCTCGGATTCGCCCTGTGTCCAAACCTGCTTCGGCCGGTTCGGATAATCCTTATCCGGCAAAATGAAGTACAAGCCTTTCGTCGGTTTGCCCTCGTACTTGATTTCGATTTCGTATTTCTCGCCGATCTTGCCCGCTTTCGGCAGGTTCACAACCAATTTCTTGTCGGTGGTGGAGAATTTAGCTTCGCCCTTGTTCACTTTCACGCTCTGAATTTGCAGTTCCACGGAGTCGAAGGACACCTTATCCACGCCCTCCCGGAGCGGCGACAATGTGTGAGTCACATCCCCGATGACCGTCTGTTGCTCCAGATCAAACCGTAATGCCACCTTCGAATGCTGCAAATCGTAGTCCTTCGTTCGCGCGTAGGGTTCATCCGCCCGCAAGCACAGCGCGGCGCAGAGCAACAACAAATTGCAAATCAGTCCCACGCCCTTAAGAGTCAGATTCCGCCGCTTTTGGTTCACTCCCGTCATTTGTATTCTCCCGTTGCTTCCGTGACGCAGCCTACGAAAGGCTACGCGTCGTTCTGCCATCTACCGCTCACGAAACTCCGTTTACGCAAATCGCCAACTCGGCGCCTTCCCGCGCCAATTCCTCGGCAGCGGACCAGCCCGGCCCCCCGGCTCGCTGCGGCGACAATCGCCACTCGTCCACGTAACTCTTGATCCACAAATCTCCACTCCAAACCGACGATACTCTCGCGCCTTGCCAGGCCGCGTCAAATCCGCACAGACGCCTCAAACTCGCGAAATGAATTGCGCCGCGCACCTCGCCGCACTAAGATTCTTTGTTAGCAAGTCCTCGCTCCAATGTTCCACACCTATGGGAGGTAAGTATGTCGTCCACTCGGATTCTTACTGCCCTGTTGCTGCTCGCCGCATTTTTCGCTCCCACCTGCAAGGCACAACTTGGCAAGAGCGTTCCGATTCCCGCCGGATCGGAAGCGGATCACCAACTTAGCGCGATCAATGCCGCTGATCCTTCCCAAAAGCTCCCGTTGATTGATGAATTCTCTAAAGCCCATCCTGAAGGTGATCTCCAGATCGTCGCCGATGAGCAGTACGTCAACTACTACATCAATGCCAAACAGTACGACAAAGCTTTCGAATACGGCGACAAGCTGTTTGCGCTGGATCCCGACAACTATACCGACGCGGTGAATATGGTTCGCGCCGCCGCCGAAAAGGGTGATGGCGACAGGCTCTACACCTACGGGGAAAAAGCCAACTCGATTATTCAGAATTACAAGAATTCTCCACCTCCGGCCGGCTCCAACGCCGACGATTGGACTCGCGCAAAAAACGACAAACTCAGTTCCCTAAAAGAGGATCAGGACTACATCCGCCAGTCCCTCTTGGGCGGCGCCTATAACGCCACCGATCCCGCGAAGAAGGCAGATTATTTCGTGCGCTTCGCCAAAATGTACCCGGATACGCCTGAAGGCGAACAAGCCCTCACTATGGCTGCCTCCTCCTACCAGCAAGCGCAAAACCGCGCCAAGATGCAGGAAATCGCCAACGCTACGCTCACCAAGGATCCTAACAACATCGGGATGCTGCTTCTGCTGGCCGACGATTACAGCGAGAAAGGCGACCAGCTCGACAAAGCCGACGCTTATGCGAAGAAAGCTGCCTCGCTCACCGATACCGCCAAGAAGCCAGACAATCTATCTGACGATCAGTGGAAACAGCAGACTTCCATCCAAAAAGGTTTGGCTTTTAGCACTCTAGGCGAGATCAATCTTCAAAAAAAATTGAATGCGCAAGCCGTGGACAATCTCTCGAAAGCCGCTCCGCTGTTGAAATCCAACGCGGCTTTGTACGCCCGCAATGAGTACCGTCTCGGCTTCGCGTATCTCAATCTGAAGAAAAATGCGGACGCCACAAAGGCCTTCACGGAAGCCGCCTCCGTCGATAGCCCTTACAAAGCCATGGCGGAGCAAAAGCTCGCTGAAATCGGCGGCGCCAAACCCGCAGCTCGCAAAAAAGCCTCCTAAACCGGCACAAACGATGTCCTGCTGGCATCCGGCGGGGCGCCCTCAGACGCTCGACTTCAAATGTTCTCCCATCGTCGAAGGCGCTTGCGTCTGCTGGCGTTTGCACCATCGTCAATTCCTCGCGCATCCAACTGCGTGTACAATCCCAAAGACCCGAGGTTGAAGGGAGCATAGCATGTCTGAAATCGCTACGTTTGGTGCTGGCTGTTTCTGGGGCGTGGAGGCCAATTTTCGCCGTATTCCTGGCGTCATAGACGCCATCTCAGGCTATTCCGGCGGGCACACGCAGAATCCCACGTATCGGGACGTTTGCACCGACACAACCGGTCATGCGGAGGTCGTCCAAGTCACGTTCGATCCAGCCAAAGTCAGCTACGAGCAATTGCTCGACGTTTTCTGGAAGATGCACGATCCTACTCAGGTGAACCGCCAAGGCCCGGACTTCGGCAAGCAATACCGCACCGCCATCTTCTTCCATTCGCCCGAGCAGGAAGCCGCTGCAACGAAATCCAAGCAAGCCCTAGATGCCAGTGGCAGGTTCCATCGGCCCATCGCCACCGAGATTACCCCCGCAGGCCCTTTCTGGCCCGCCGAGGAGTACCACCAGCGCTACCTGGAAAAGCGCGGCGCCACCAACTGCCATATCTAGATTCGCCTGTTTACGAGTCCGATTGCGGTCTTTCCACTGTAGCTCAAGCCTTCGAGGCTTGAGGCCTTTTCCTCATCGACGAGAAAGGACCAGCCAACACACCCCAAGCTAGCGCCGGAGGCGCGAAAGAAGTTAGCCCAGGGCGTAAGCCCTGGGAAGAGGTGAGACGAGCCTCAAGCACCGTAGGTGCGATGCGACGGAGCATGCCGGAGACGCGCACACCCCCACCGTCCTGTCGCCGATCGCAACGGTCGCGGTCACACTTCTCTAGATTTCCTCAGCTCCAACCAATCAATGTGTCTGTCGCGAAATCGCCGGCATATCCACAGAACGGACTTCCGCCGTCATCTCCGACGTTTTCCGCCAATCGACGTCCTTGACCTCTAGCCCCCCGGTCCGTCCGTGCGTGTCTTCGATCATCAAGTAGTCGCCGTCACGGTGATATTTCACCACCTCCACCACCTGATTCGACTTCAGCACCAGGATCGTGTACCGTTCGCTGGATTGCTGCGCTTCTGATTCATTCGCGCCCGCCGTATTTGTTAAGGTGACCTGCGGTGCAGTCGGTGTCTTCTGCACGGCCAAGTGCATCGCATCTGGAGCCGCCGGCGGAGGCGTTGGCTTCGTCGCTGGCGGTGCTATGTCTGTTGCTGGCGGCCTTGTAGCGGGTGCTGTGTACGTGCTTGGCCGCGTGACGATGGCCGTTGGCGGACGATCCGGATGCACCACTTGCGCGAGATGTTGCGGGATCATGATGTCGTCCATGAGTCGCAGTTCCAACGGCTCTTCACCCTTCAGTGTTGGTGTGGGCCCGCGGAATGGCAAGCTCACCACCTTCCACGGCCATAGAGGCGGAATCATCCACTCCACCACATCCCGGGTCGCGTGGCCTTTGCCATCGATCGCGCCCTGCTTGTCCACCTTAAAACCCCGCGCCTGAATCACCTTTGCCGGAACGGGCAGGTCCCCATTCGGCAGGATCACGCGGTCAAACGTGATCTTCAAGTAGCCCTTTCCCACGAAATGTCCCGGATCCTTCTCCGCTTCCAGGTGCCCGCCCAGCATGCTTCCCCGCGGAAACAGAGGCCTTCCGAACTCCTGCTGCGACCGCAGGTGGCACAACACCGGGTCACCCACAGCCGCTGTTTTCGAAGAAAAATTCGGCTCGTCCAACGTACATTGCAGCAACGTCCCGGCTGGCACCAGCAGGTCCTGAGCATGGACCGCCGTTGCGCACACCAGTAGCGCCACCGCGCTCACCATCATTCCGATGAGTCGTTTCATGTGCTTCCTCCAGATTGTGATTTCCGAATCGACGGCCCGGCGAGTTGACCGCCTTCTACCGCCAGGCAAGCCCGAAGGGTTCCTCTACTGGACACACTGGACTTCACCCGCGGTTCCGGACCCCAACCCCAAGTTCCTCGAAAAGTTGCTATAGCGTCGGTTTTTTTTGGATCTGTCCTGTCAGTCCCGGTACTTTGCTACAGACTACCCCTTCAGCATCCTTGTCACATACTCGGGGGTCAGCGGGATTCTTCTCGGGTGCACTCCTGTCGCATCGAAGACAGCCGCAGCGACGGCCGGCGCCACAACCGCATTCGCCGCCTCCGAACCACCGCCAAAGCCCTTATCATCCCGCGAAATCTGAACCACTTTTATCTCCGGCAGTTCTTCCATCGTCAGGATTTTGTACCGGCTCCAGTTCGCGCTGGTCACTTTCTCTTTGTCGAATGTAACTTCTTCCTTCAGCGCTTCGCTCAACCCCATCACCACCCCGCTCTTCATACAGCGGTCCAACTGCCGCGGATTGATAATCTTCCCCGGCTCGGCGCCAACAACAAACTTCGTCACCTTCACTTCGCCGCTGCTCGGCACCACGGAAACCTCGGCAATCCCGACCCAATAAGCATTCTCGCGAATCATCACGCACGCGCCACGTCCTTTTGCTGGAGTGTTTCCGGTTCGCCGCGCGCCGCGGTGTGGTGACGGCCTTGTCTCCCAATTCGCTGCCTTGGCCGTCGCATGCAGCAGATTGATCATCCGCTCATCCGTCGTGTGCGCCAGCCGGTACTCAATCGGATCCGCACCGGCCACAGCCGCCGCTTCAGTAATCAAGCACTCCAGCGCGAAGTTCTGCTGCCGCTGCCCCGGCGTGCGCATGATGTTGCCGCGCAGCCCGCCGTGGGCCGATTCAGCCGCAAGGTTCGGCATTCCATACGTGTCTTCCAAACGGTTCGCAATCTTGTCGTAAGCCCACTCGGTCGCTACCCAATTTCCCGGCTTCGACGTCACCGCCGGCATGCCCGCGAGCAGCGCACCGAGAGGCCGCGGATCCATCATGTGCGGTGAATACTGCGCGCTATGCAGCGCCACGACGTGTCCCTTCGCATCGAGCGCCGCGGTCATGTCAGAGACCCATGCCGGCGATACGCTCGACCATGCTAGGTCTTCTTCGAGCGTCCACTGGACGCGCACAGGCTTGCCAGTCAGTTGCGACAGGATGACCGCATCCGCCTCCGCCCCGTCGCCACCCAGCGTGGTGCGCCCGTATTGCCCGGCTTGATCCATCCACCGCACCACGACGTTCTCGACCGGCGCGCCGAGCATGTACGCAATCCGTGCGCGCAATCCCTGCGACTGCGCCGAATGCGTCCATATCATGACGTTGCCGTCGCTCTTCACATCCGCAACGGCGACAAACGGACCGATAGGAGCGTGCCGCACGTATCCTTGTTCGTAAGTCGCAGAAATCTTCTTGGTAGTGCTTTGCAGTGCGGCCTGTGTTTCAGCAGCTTTGCCTTTGCTCTCCGCCGGCTTCTCCCACTTGTGCGCGCGGATCGCTTTCGTTAGGTTCTCGCTGCCAGGCAAGCCGGACCAGTGGGTCCATTTCGTCATGCTGGCGACACTCAACGCGGCTTGTACCGCTTCCCATTCATTCGGGGAAACGACGGCGAGCAGATTAGCTTTCTGAATCACTTCCGCGGTGGGAAACTTCGTCTTGTCGATTGTGCCCGCAGAGACCAGCGTCGATCCCACGGTTGCGGGCCGTACCATACGCGCGTGCAGCATTCCCGGCAACGCTAGATCGCAGCTCCACTGCGTTTTTCCGGTGACTTTGTCGGGAATGTGTCCCGCCGGAAAGGATGTTCCGAGGACCTTGAACTCCTTCGCCGCTTTCATCCGGGGGTCGCCAGTGACGGTCAGTCCATCGAGCGAGCTCATGCCGACCCAGCCCGCGGGATCTGGCTTTGGCAGCGCGCCTTCCACGGGAATCGTCAGCTCGAGGTGGTGCCCTTGCAGCAGTTCGCCGTAGCTGATCTTCTTCCCGCCGCCCGTCACGACCCCATCAGCGACGGTGAGTGCCGATATTGGCACACCCAGTTGCGTAGCCGCGAGGCCAAGCAGCGCCCGGTTCGTGTACGCTGCTACTTTCCTCACATTGTTCATGCCACTCAGAAATCCGGCGGAAAACCCTCCATCGGGTGTGCGATCCGTGTCGCCCATAATCAATGTGATCGTTTCTGGCCGGACGTTCAATTCTTCGGCAATCGTCTGCGGATAATACCGGTAATTCCAACGCCTGTTTCTGTTCTTCCGGTGCGCGCCACAATCGTGTTGTCGCTATGAATCTCAAGCCAGGAGGTAGGCAATTTGGGATCTATAGAGGTTGGATTTTCGACGGCTTCCGTTCGTCCGGCGAATCGCAGCGGCAGCGCCAGCGAAACAAAGAGCGCGCCACCGGTCTTCACAAAGCCGCGCCGCGAAATCGTGGCGCCCAACAAAGGACTTTCACGCGGATCCGCTTCGCCGATCATCGCGCCGCTCCCTTCATGGCGAGGGCCGCGCGTTGTACCGCATCAATGATCGCGGCGTAGGTCCCGCAACGACACAGATGCGGCGACGGCGGTGTGTTTGTAAAGGCATCCTTGATCTCCAAGACGGTCGGATTCGGATTCCTCGCCAGCAATTGCACGGCGGCAATCATCATTCCGCTTTGGCAATACCCGCACTGCGGCACCTGCTCATCAATCCATGCTTGCTGCACCGGATGCAGGGTTTTCGCCGCCGCGGCTCCAGTCCAATGCTTCTGAGCCGCCCACATCGCCGGCAAACCCTCAATCGTGGTCACCTGTTTTCCCACTGCGTAAGACACCGGCACCACGCATGAGCGCACTTCTTCTCCATCCAGCAGTACCGCGCACGCGCCGCATTGCGCCATCCCGCATCCCATATGCGGACTGGTCAGTTTCAATTCATTGCGGAGCACAAACAGCAGTGGCATCTCTGGCGGCACTGACACGACCTGCTTGGCGCCATTTACAGACAGCGTTAATTCATTCGCCATGTCCTCGCTCCTTGACTTGGATTCGCCATTCTGCCCCGTTCGATGTGGCGACATCGATTCGCGTTAGCCCGCAAGAATCGTGTCCGGGAGAGTGTCAACTCTTCCGCCCGGGCCCGTCTGCCAGCCCTTTGGTGATACTCCAAGTGTCTGCGTCACAGTTTTCCATTGTGAATCGATGTAGCGTGCAACTACATTCCTGATTCGAGGTAAATTCATGCTTCGACGAGATCTCTTCCGTGGGTCAGCAGTACTTGCAGCCAGCTTCGGCCTTCCGCAAACAGCAAATGCCTACACCGCAAGCGAATCGGACGCACGCGAGCGAATAAAGAGGGCTGCACTCGCCGGCCTGGCGATGGAGCGACGCGACTGGGAGCAGGGCATCCTCGCCCAAGCGTTTCTTGAAGCCGGCGAGGACGACAGCGTCATTCGCCTCACGAAGGCCGCCATCGTTCAACGCGTGCCCGACGGTCGCCTTGGGGTCGTGGTCGAGGGAGGTCCTACCGACCCTGCCATGGGAGGCGCAGCCTACTGGCATGCCGGCCAAATCACCGGTGATCCCCGAATCCAGCAAGCGGCTACAGGACTGCTCGACTGGATCCTCTACAAAGCACCGCGTGCACCCGACGGCACGCTCTATCACGTTTTCGATCATCCGCAAGTATGGTCCGACGGCTTCAATGGTGCTCCACCTTTCCTTTCCGCCACCGGTCGCTATGACGAGGCCCTGAAACAAATTGACGGCTTCCGCAAACGCCTTTGGGACCCCCAGAAGAAACTCCTGGCCCACATTTGGGATGACACGCCGGGTGCCAAAAATCAAAAAGAATATTGGGGTGGCGGCAATGGCTGGGCCGCCGCCGGACTCGCCCGTGTAATTCGTTCGCTTCCGACCGACCGCAAAGATGACCGCCAGCGCTTAGCCGCGTTTGTGAAAGAAATCGTCGATGGCTGCCTTGCCTACCAGCGTCCCGACGGCCTGTTTCACGATATCGTTGACCGCCCCAACACCTTCATCGAAGCGAACCTGGCCCAAATGCTAGCCTTCGCCATCTACACGGGGATTTTGGGCGGCTGGCTGCCGACTGTATACCGCGACGCTGCCGACCGCATGCGCGACGGTGCCCTCGCCAAGATGGATTCCTTCGGTTACGTCCAAAGTGTCTGCGGCGCCCCCAACTTCGAGAGCCCTGGTACCTCCACCGAGGCTCAAGCTTTCGCCATCATGATGGAAGCTGCGTCCTCAAAACTCCCATCCTGACCGCGCGGCTCGTGCCCTACATCCAAGATTTAGAATCAAATAAGATGGGAGGCGCCTGTGGGCGCACGAATATGCCCGACCTGACGGTTCTCTACGACGGTTCCTGCAGCCTTTGCCGCGCCAGCGTTGCGCGCCTCCGTCGTTTTGACACACGCGGTCGCATCGAGACCCTGGATCTTCACGATGCGGCTGCGCCAACTCGCTTCCCGCAAATCGATCGCGAAGAAGCCATGCGCTGGATGCAAGCAGTCGACACGCGTGGCAACGTTTGGAGCGGTGCCGACGCCTGGGCACACATGGGCCTGCTTCTGCCGGGCTGGAATCTGCTGGCTTGGCTTCTTCTGGTTCCTGGCATCCACTGGATCGCTGCGAAGGCCTACTCTTGGATCGCTCGCAATCGCTATCGCTGGAACTCCGCTGCTTGTTCAGACGGTACCTGCTCGCTCCACATCCCTCCCACGTCTTCACCGAAGCATTAACTCCTGGTGTCACCGCTCGCGGTATTATCGCTATCGATGAATCCGTGGACGCCGAGCTTTCTTCGATGGTTCGCGGGCCCGCGCCTCCAGGGACCACCGGGGCACCTGCTACCTCGCTGGTTGTTCCTGCGTTCCATGGGCGTCATCTATTTCTCTGCCTTCTACTCGCTGGTGTTTCAAATTCGCGGCCTGCTCGGGCCCGACGGCCTCCTTCCTGCCGGTATGTACCTCAACGAAGTCGCCAAATATTTTGGTGCTTCGCGCTATTGGTATGCGCCTACGCTGCTCTGGCTCAGCAGCACCGACTGGGCCCTCATGGCCCTTTGCTGGATTGGCATGATCACTTCGGTTCTACTGATCCTGAATCTTTGCCCGCGGGCCATGCTGCTAAGTTGTTTCGTTCTCTTTTTGTCTTTCGTCACTGCCGCGCAGGATTTCTCCGGCTACCAGTCCGATGGCATGCTTCTTTCCGCCGGACTCATCTGCATTTTTTTCGCGCCCAGCGAATTTCGCCCTGGCTTCGGCATCCCGGGCCGTCCCTCGCGCGCCAGCCTCTTCCTGCTGCAACTCTTATGGTTCTCCATTTATTTTGATTCCGGCATTGCCAAGTATTTCGGCGGCGACCCATCCTGGCGCGATTTCACTGCCATGGATCAGTATTATCAAAACGGCCCGCTGCCCACCTGGCTTGGCTGGTATGTGCAGCAAATGCCGCATTGGTTCCACGCGGCTGCCGCTGGCTTTACCGTCGTCGTGGAAATCGTATTCGTATGGTTGCTCTTCCTTCCACGCCGCTATCGCATCGTCTGTTTCCTCGTCGTCACCTTTCTTCAACTGAACATCATTCTCACCGCCAACTACGCTTTCCTGAATTACCTGGTCCTCGCGCTGGGATTTTTACTTCTCGACGATCGCTTCCTCGTGAACTTCTTTCCAAAACGCTGGACCACTTCCGTGTGCCAGAACCTGATACTGTCCCAGCCCGAAGAAGCCGTCGTCCAGATCAATCTTTCGGCTGACGAGCCCGCGCCAACGGATACCGCAACTTCTCCTCCCGCGCAAGAACCGCAAGATGAAGACAATGCCGTCCCTACTTCGGCTGCCCAGGCTCGCCAACTTGCCTCCGCCGCATGCCTTTGGCTCTCGGCTTTCGTGCTTGCCTGGCTCATCTACGCGAATGTTTTTCTGATTCTCGAGCAAGTATTCCGCCGTTTGCCGCTTCCCGCGAAACCCGTCGCCGCTCTGCAACCCCTTCGCGTCGCCAATCAGTACGGCCTCTTCGGCCGCATGACCTGGAAACGCTACGAAATCGAGTTCCAGGGCTCCGACGACGGTAGTCACTGGACTCCTTACCCATTCCGCAACAAGCCGCAGAATCCGGCCGAAGCGCCGCGCATCTACGCACCCTATCAACCACGTTTCGATTGGAACTTATGGTTCGCTTCACTCGGCGAGTGGCGGGAGAATCCCTGGGTCCTGCGCGCGGAACAATTGCTTCTGTCCGACGACCGCGATGTTGTTGCTCTGTTTGCTGCAAATCCGTTTCCGCAGCATCCCCCAAAACAGATTCGCGCCGTTCTCTATCAATACTGGTTCACCGACCTCGCTACCAAACGAGCCACCGGCATGTGGTGGCGCCGCGAATACCTCGGCCTTTACGCGCCAGCTCTCGAGCGCACGCCCGACGGTAAATTCCTGATCACCGGTTTGCCCGGCTCTTACCCTGCACCTTGAGTGCTGCCCGCCCTGGTGGTGTTCGACGTCTCAATTTCAACACTATTGCGGAACGACCGCGCCATGCGCTTTCATCTCCGCGGCCGACGCTTGGCACGCCGACTGCATTCCGCCGGGCATCGCGGCGCATTTTACATAAGCGGCCAAGGCTTGGTCAAAGTTTGTTCCCGCTTCGTTGGCTTTGCCAAGCAGGTAGTAGTCCACTGGATCCGTGCCACCTCCCAGCTTCACGGCCTGCTCCAAGTCCGGTATCGCATCGGCATACTTACCTCTTCGAAACGCCACCGTTCCCAGGCCGCTGTGAGCCAGCGCTGCGGTTTGGTTCTTCGCCGCCATGAACTTATCTTCCGACACGTCCGCGGGCTTTTGTGTCTTCGCCAATGCTTCGAGTGATTTCTTGCAATACTCTTCCGCTTGGTCCAATCGCTTCTGCAGGTCAGGCGTCTTGGCATCTACGGCGCGAGACAAGTCTGACCCGAGCAGTGCCAGAGACAGCGGGTTGTTCGGTTTCAATTCCAATTCCTTGTCACCCTCCGCCTGCAGCTTATCGATCTGCCCCTTCGTTAGGTACGCTTTCACCAGCCACGTGACTACTTCCGCGCGGTAACGACTCTGCGGGTATGTCTGGATGAACTCCTCGCCCAATTGCGTCTTCTTATCCGCATCGCTCGTGGACGTGTCGCGGAACGCTTTGATTGCTTTATTCTCCTGTTTGCTGACGGGCGCGACTACCTCCGCAGGCTGGGAGGCCTCCGTAGTGGATGGCGTCGGCATATTCGATGGCGGCTGCGTTGTTGCAGGCGGCGGCGTGGTTGGCTGTCCTCCGGGCCGTTGTGCTAATGCTGTTTCCGCTGCCGCTAACATAGTCATCGCCAACAAAGCTATCCAAGCTACTTTCCCGCTGCCTGCCATGACGTATCCTCCTTTTTACGAGCCATACAAAGCTGTCTTACTTCCTATAATCGTCTCGGTCATCGCCCAAGACAAGTTCCAGCGTAAGGGGTGGACATGCGTTCAGCGGACAGGTATGGAATGGATCCGCTTCGGGCCGGCTTCGCGTATATGCTCGGGACACTCGGCCAGCATCAATTTGAAGTTTTCGATGAAGCGTGCGGCCAAGGCATCATACTTCTGAAAGTACTCATCACGGCTCGGCCAGGTGTTCACGGGATCGAGAATCTGCGCAGGTACCCCCTCGCACTGCGTCGGCATATCGAAACCAAAGACAGGATCCTTCTTATACGGTACGCCCAGCAACGAACCGTTCAGCGCGGCATTCAGCAAGGCTCGCGTGTGCTGGATACTGATGCGCTTGCCCACGCCAAACGAGCCGCCAGTCCACCCCGTATTCACCAACCACACATGCGCGTTGTGCTTCTGAATCTTGTTTTTTAGCAACTCCGCATATGCCAGCGGATGATGCACCATGAAAGGCCCACCGAAGCACGTGCTGAACGTCATCTGCGGCTCGATGCCCAACCCGATTTCGGTTCCAGCGATCTTGCTCGTGTAGCCGGAGATGAAATGATAAATGGCCTGATCCGGCGTGAGTCTGGAAATCGGCGGCATCACTCCGGATGCATCGCAGGTCAGAAAGATGACGTTCTTCGGATGACCTGCGCGCTTCTCGGGTAGATGATTCTCGATGTACGACAACGGATAAGCAGCGCGCGTATTTTCGGTCACACTGTAATCATTCAGGTCCAGATGGCGCGAGACCGAATCGAATGTCACGTTTTCCAGTACCGTCCCGAATCGCCTCGTGCAGGCATAGATTTGTGGCTCCGCATCCTCGGAGAGGCGGATGACTTTGGCGTAGCAACCGTCTTCAAAATTAAACACGCCGTTGTCGCTCCATCCGTGTTCGTCATCGCCGATTAATTGGCGCTTCGGATCGGCCGAAAGCGTGGTCTTGCCGGTGCCAGAGAGTCCAAAGAAAATGGCCACGTCGCCGCCAGCACCGACATTGGCCGAACAATGCATCGAAAGCACGCCCTGCAGCGGCAGAAGGAAGTTCAGCACCGTGAAGATCGTCTTCTTAATTTCGCCCGCGTAACTGGTGCCACCAATAATGGCCAACCGCTCGCGGAAATTAATGATGATGAAAGTTTCCGTGCGCGTGCCATCGGTCATCGGCGAAGCCTGAAAGCCCGGCGCCGCAATCACAGTAAATTCCGGCACGTGGTGTTGCAACGCGTCGGTATTGCGAATCTTCAGAAACATGGTGCGCGCGAACAGCGAGTGCCAAGCTTTCTGTGTAATGATCCGCACGGGCAAGCTGTAATCAGGATCCGACCCGGCAAAACAGTCCTGCACAAAAACGTCTCGGCCCTGCAAGTAACCCTGCAGTCGCGTCAACAACGCGCTGAAGGTCTCTCCCGTGAATGGACGGTTGTACTCGCCCCACCAAATTTTGCTTTCTGTGGATTCCTCGCGAACGACAAACTTATCCGCGGCCGCCCGCGCCGTGTGTTTGCCCGTATTCACCACCAGCGGTCCCAAATGCGAAAGCGATCCTTCCGACCGAAAAATGCTCTCTTCATACAGCGCGGGAGTTGGAAGGTTCCAATAGGTGCGTCGCAAATTCACCAGACCGTGATTCGCCAACCCATAATTGCTGGCGAGCTTGGCCGCTTCCTTCACCGCGGGAGATTGCACGTCGAGGTAGATGTTCATAGCCAGTCCCTCACGAGCTTGTGGTCGCCGAGGTACAACTCATTGGCGGAATTGGGCTCGAGCGCCCACTTGATCCGCTCCAGGCCCTCAGTAATATCTTTCGCCGCGCCGCAATAACTGAGCCTCAAATGCCCCTCGAAGCCAAATTCCTTGCCCGGTACGGTCACCACGCGGACTTTTTCCAGCAGAAACTCCGAAAGCTTCTGCGAATCCTTCATATACGCGGAAAAATCCGGGAAACAATAAAAGGTACCCTCCGGCTTGTGCACCTTAATCCCGTCGAATGCATTCAGCCGGTCGATCATGATGTTGCGGTTGTTTTCCAGCGTAACCCGGAGGCTTTCCACCGAAGATTGCACACCGTTCAACGCTCCCACGGCCGCCCACTGTGAAGGAGCGGAGGGCCCGGAAGTCTGCTGCGACTGGATCGTGGCCATCGCCGAAATCAGATGCTGATTCCCGATGGCCCAGCCAATCCGGAATCCGGTCATGGCATACATTTTGGATACGCCGTTGATCACCACCACCTTGGACTCTTCCAGCGAGCACTTCATGTAGTCGTAGCAGATGGGCGCGGCATTATGATCAAAGGTGAGCCGGTTATAAATATCGTCCATAATTAGGTAAATGCTCTTTTTCTCGCAGTACTCCACCATTTCCTGCACAAATTCTTTCGGGTACATGACCCCGGAAGGATTGTTGGGACTGTTGAGAATGATCGCCTTCGTGTACGAACCGACGGCCGCGATGATTTCCTTTACCGTCGGAAAAAACGTTCCGTCTTCGGCCTTCACAATGACCGGTACACCGCCAGCGAGCTTTACCATTTCCGGATAACTAACCCAGTAGGGCGCGGGGAAAATTACTTCTTCTTTGGGATCCAGAATCGCGTGTAACAACACCATCAGCGCCTGTTTAGCCCCTCCCGAGGTGATAATGTTTCCCGCGTGCACGACCTTCTTGTAGTGATCCTCGGTGTAACGCACGATGGCTTTTTTCAGCGCAGGAATGCCGTCCGGCGCCGTATAGCGCACCTCGCCGGTATTCAGCAGCGCCGTGCAATTGATCACGGCATCGATCGGCGCCTTGCTCTTGGGCTCGCCTCCGCCAAGGTGAATCACCGGCTCACCTTTCTCGCGCAAAAGCGCGGCGGTTTCGTTCAGTTTCAGTGTCGCCGATTCTCTCAACGATCGCGCTAGCTGGCTAAGACTCATAGGCACACCTTTCCCATATTCAGAAGAGGCCCGCTATTGACGCCAATCCACAGGGGAATTCTATAGCCCGCTCAAACGCGAAGCTGTGACGTACTACCCAAAAAGAGGAAAAATGGCGGATAGGGTGCGGGTAGGATGCTCACCATAGTCATGCCGTTATCCCGGCATGTTTTGAGCATTATGCGCGAAAACCGCGTGAATACTGGTGATTTTTACGATGTCGCCTATTTCAACTGTCTAAATATGGAATTCAGGGCGCTCCCGCCAACACCGAGATAGATTCCAGCGCGGGACCAATCACGCATGGCGAAGAAAACGTAAGCGTGCTCTGCGCCCCGGCTTGATTGGATTCCATCTCGATCGTGATGCTGCCCACTTCCCCGTCGCCGCCCGTGGGCGGGAAGGAGATATTCGTTGGGATTTGACCGTCAACACGGAGTTGGCCAGGCACCGGGTCGCGGTTCATATTTATGTAGTGAATTTGCACAAAGGCAGGCTTTTTCAGGGCCGCGATTTTGAACGTAAGCGACTTTTCGCCGCCAATCGAAATTCTTTGCCCGCTCGCGCAGGATTTGCAGGATTCCACGGTCGCACCACCGTCCAGAACATTGGCGCGTGACGCGGCTTCATAGACCGTTTGTTTTGCGTTGGTGCCACGAACGATCAAAAATACGGCATCGCCCGCCGGAACTGAGGTTGAGTAGGCCGCAGCAAACGATCCCAATTCTTTGCCCGCCCACAAATCCTTCACTGTAGCTTTGGACGACGAGTCCAAGCCGATCGTGTCCCAATGAACAGAAATCTCGCCGGGAGTGGAATTCCTGTTCAGAAGGAGCACCGCATGCGCGCCAGGATTTGCCAAGGGCCGCGCCCACACTTGGAGCCCCGGCTGAGGTTCAGCAACCTTGATTGCCTGAACGCCCAGCGCATCCTGATCCACGGCGAGGACGTCGGAGTTCGTCAGAATGGCCGTAGTGCTCTTGTTGAGGTTCGTCAGATCCGCGCCCACGATTAGGGGAGCGCCGGAAATGGCCCAGAGGCTCATGTGCACGCGATTCTGCGTTTCCGATAATCCCGGCATCCCCACCATCATCATGTCCGGGTCGTTATAAAAACCGGTGTGCTGTGCAAAGGGGTGAATCCCCTGATCAAAATTATCCAGGACTCCCTTTATGCTGGCTTTGCGATCGGCATTCTTGCTGTTCGCGACGATCGGCGCCACGATGTCACCGCTGGTGCGCCAGATGTCTGCCGCGACGCCGCCGATTCCGGGCGCCCAGGTCCACGGGCTCTTGCTGCCCCAATTGCAAATGGAATAGTAAAGTCGGTGCCCTGAGATTTTCTCTGCACGATGAATCGCGCGCGCAATCTCGGCGTATTGCACGGCAGGATCCAGGTTCTCGTGATCTCCGCCGCACCAATCCACCTTGACGTAATCGAATCCCCATTCGGCGAACTGCAGAAAGTCCTGATCGTAGTGCCCTTCGCTGCCCGTATGCGGCATGGGTGGGCCGAGGTCTGGCCCGTAGAAGCCACATCCCGCTTCACCAGCGTCCGTGTAGATACCTGCCTTGAGTCCTTGCGCGTGAATGGATCTTACGATATTGGACATGTCGCCGTCGTGCTCGCCCGGTTGCAAGGCGGGCCACTGTTTCGCTTCAACGACGATATTGCCGTTTGCATCGCGCGCTCCGAGCCACCAACCCTCGTCAATATTGATGTATTGATAACCCGCCAGCTTCATTCCGGACGATGCCATGGCCTTGGCTTGTTCCATGGTGATCTTTGCATCGACGGTATTGGAAAAGCTGTTCCAGGAAGACCAACCCATCGGTGGAGGAGTCACGGAAATCTGGCGTGCTGTCATTTGCGTTTGAGGGTGGGACGACGTGCGAGCAGTCACGTTGAAAAAAAGATTCGATTTCGGCATCAAAAAAAGCACACCGAGGGCCGCCGCCGCAATTCCGGCCTGCATCCCCACAAGTCTTTTCGGCATTTCTTCCTCCAATCAGGACAGATGGAGCGAAGGACATGCGCTGAGGCACTCACATCAAGGCACGGCGAGATTGTATCACCCTATCTTCTCCACGGCCGTCTCACGGGCGAGCAGCTTGCACGACGGTTATGTCGGATCCGCTCCAGACGGCGCCCTCTTGCGTGAGGCGGTGCGTCGCCTCATCCCAATGAAGCTGGGTAATGGAGCCGCCGCCGTGCTCATACGAATAAGTAGTTCCGTCATCTGAAAAGAGCGTGAAATCCGCATCCGCGCCAGGATAGACGCGCACGGAAGCAAGGTTCTGCGGTTGTTGTGCGCTTAGCACGGCGGTCCCCAGCGGCACAATGGAACCAGCTCGAACGAACAGCGGAATGGTGTCGATCGGCGAGGCGGTCGTGATGGTCTGACCACCTTTGGACCGTTCGTTGGTCCAGTAGTTATACCAATCCGAACCTGCAGGTAAATAGACCTTACGGTTTGTTGCTCCTTGCTCCGTGACCGGGGCGACGAGTAGGGCTGGGCCAAACATGTATTCGTCCGGAATATCCGTGACGTTTGGGTCGTCCGGGAAATCCATGAAGAGCGCGCGCATGAAGGGAGCGCCCGTCTGGTAGCTGCCATATGCCAGTGAGTAGGTGTACGGCAGAAGCTGATAGCGCAGGCGCAGATACTTCTCGAGAATTGGCTCCGCCTGCCTGCCGTACGACCAGACCTCGTTGTGATTTCTCTCTCCGTGTGCCCGCATCACCGGCTGGAAGGTAGCCCACTCGAACCAGCGGACGAAGAGCTCAGGATAGTCTTCATATCTGTCCACCGTGGATCGCGCGTCGGTCGCATCGACGAGTGGTTTGTGTGTAGCGTGATAGTCGGGAGAGAGGGTTGGCGAGAAGAATCCCGCAATATCCGTATCCCAGTAAGGCATGCCGCTGGCGGTAAAGTTCAGGCCGGCAGGAATCGAACGCTTCAGCATGTCCCAGGTCGAGAGGATGTCGCTCGACCAGAACACCGTGCCGTTGCGTTGCGCTCCCAGATAGGCCGCGCGTGCCAGGATCATCACGCGCCGGCTGTCACCGAAGTCGCGCCGGAAGCCTTCGTAAACCGACGCGGTGTGGAACAACGGGTAGACGTCGTAGTAGCGAGAGCCTGAGCCGATGGAGAAAAAGTCCTTCGCGGGATCGACATCGGGTTCCGTCTCGTCGAGCCAGATGTAATCGAAACCGTAGGGTTTTAGATACCGGTCTCGAATGGCCTCCCACCACCACTTCGCCGCATCCGGATTGGTGGTATCAAGGTTCGGGCCGATCTCCTTTGGAGCCCAACCCAGGTCCGGGGTGCCGTCCGCGGTATGAATGAGCCAACCCCTCTTGAGCAGCATGTCGTAAAACTGGGTGCCCGCGGAAAAGTGCGGCCACACGCTCAACAGTGTGGTGATGCCCATGGAATGGAGTTGCCGGTTCATGGCGGCGGGATCGGGCCATCGGGCGGGGTCTAGGTCCAGCTCTCCCTGCTTGGTCATGTTCAGGAAGTCCACCACCAGCACGTCCAGAGGCAGGTTGCGGTCACGATAACTCTTCGCGACTTCAAGAAGTTGTGCCTGCGTGGGATAGATGGCCTTGCTTTGGATGTATCCATAGGTGGCCTTCGGCAACATGTGCGCCATGCCCGTGAGCTGGCGGTACCCTTGGTAGATTTCGTCCGTTTTATCGCCTGCGATCACAAAGAAAGAGATGCGGTCGCCGATTTCGGACGACCAGACGTTTCGCTGGTTGAACCCGAGATCGATTGTACTCTTGGAGGGATTATCCCAGATCAGGCCGTAGCCGCGACTCGAGACCAGGAACGGAACGCAGACGTTCTCCCCGCCGATTGCCGAGTAATCGTGCCAACATTTGATTTGGTGGCCGCGCAGGTCAAGAACGCCTTGTTGCTGTTGGCCAAGCCCATAGTAATGCTCGCCGGTGGGCGAATCGAAGATGGCAGAGACGCGGTACGCGGGGTCAGGCTTCTCTGATTTGGCTGCGTTGCCCGCCGCTGCCTCAGCTCCATTCGGAACCATGGACCATCGCCACATCGTCAGCAGTGGCTTGCCCGTGGTATTCGATACGAAGATCGCGTCATCGTACCTTCCACCGCTCCCGCCGCCTCCGGGGAAAAAGCGGTCCCTCAGGGACCGGTTCAAATCATCGAGCGGCATTCCCTCCGGTGGCGGCAGATTTTTCGGAGCAACACGGATCAGCAGGCGCGCCGAGCGAATAATGTCGTACCCGGCAGAGTCCTGCTCGTGTGTCCAGCTGGCCATCGAAGGTGTGCCCACGATTCCATACCCGGGCGCTGCAAGGGCCGCAGCTTTCTCCGAGCTTAGGGTCACGCGGATAATATTGGCGCCGTAAGGCTCCATCACGATAGTTCGATTGTCCCGCTCGATTATGAATCGGTTGGCTTGATCGGACGTGTTAGCAGAGGCGAGGCGGGCCGAGCTAAACATTAGCAACATGGCGGCCAGGGCTGGCACAACCGCTTTCGCCTTTCTCTGGAATCGTTGCATTGAATTAAGCCGGAAAGACTGTTGCATGTGCAGCGCCCCCGTTACCTCCCTTGAAAATGGTGGATTGTTTTCCTGCGTGAGCAGGACCATCGTATGAAGACCGCGTTCGTCAAGTCAATCGACGCTCGCCTTGTTAAACACCAGAAATACGGCTTCTCAAATCGCGAAGGACAACTTGTATTTGTGGCGATTTATGACCGCGTTGCGCCTCATGCGCCGGGTATGTCCGGTAGCCGCAGCGGGCTCAATCGGTCGACGCAATAGTCGTTCGGAGTCTACCCGCAGGGGTCTGAAAACCAAAGCTCTATTGGGATTCGATCTAAGCGCACTGCGACCTTGCCCAGTTCAGATTGAGCGAGGATTGAAGAAGCACACTTTCACACCTGATCTTCGACCATCCGGAGACCTGTTCACGAGACGAGTCCAAGTTCAGCCGAACTCAGGCGAGGTCGAAGCGGTCGTGGTTCATCACTTTGGTCCACGCCGCCACGAAGTCTTTCACGAACTTCTCCTTCGAATCCGCGCACGCATAGACTTCCGCGAGAGCGCGCAACTGGGAGTTCGAGCCGAAGATCAGGTCGACACGGGTGCCGGTCCACTTGACCTCGTTCGTCTTCCGGTCGCGCCCCTCATATACGCCTTCCGAGCCAGCGACTGGCTGCCATTGCGTGCCCATATCAAGCAAGTTGACGAAGAAGTCGTTCGTCAGGGTCTCCGGTCGCATGGTAAAGACTCCATGCGTCGACTTGCCGGCATTTGCGCCCAGGACGCGCAGGCCGCCGACGAGAACCGTCATCTCCGGTGCCGTCAGCCTCAGTAATTGCGCTCGATCCACTAGTAGCTCCTCGGCCGATAGGCGCGGCTTGCCATTGACATAGTTACGGAAACCATCCGCTTTTGGTTCGAGCGGCGCGAAGGAATCCACGTCGGTTTGCTCTTGCGATGCGTCCATGCGTCCCGGCGTGAAAGGGACTTCCGCGTCGTGCCCTGCCGCCTTTGCGGCTTTCTCGATCGCCGCACTACCGCCGAGAATGATCAGGTCCGCCAGCGAAACCTTCTTCCCGCCGGTCTGTGAGGCGTTAAACTCCTTCTGGATCCCTTCGAGCTTCTGCAGTACCTTCGCGAGCTGTGCCGGCTGGTTCACTGCCCAGTCCTTTTGCGGCGCCAGGCGAATGCGCGCGCCGTTCGCTCCGCCTCGCTTATCAGAGCCGCGGAAGATCGACGCCGAAGCCCAAGCCGTCGACACCAGCTCGGAAACCGACAGTCCTGACGCGAGGATTTTCGCCTTCAGAGCGGCAATGTCCTGCGCTCCGATCAGCGGATGATTCACAGCCGGGATCGGGTCCTGCCACGACAGCGTCTCCTTCGGAACGAGTGGGCCGAGATAACGCACGATTGGGCCCATGTCACGATGGGTCAGCTTGAACCACGCGCGGGCAAACGCGTCGGCGAACTGATCCGGATGCTCGTAGAAGCGGCGTGAAATTTTTTCGTAAGCAGGATCGAAGCGCAAAGAGAGGTCCGTGGTCAGCATGGACGGCGCGTGACGCTTGGACGGATCGTGCGCATCCGGCATCTTGCCGGCACCTGCGCCATTTTTCGGAGTCCACTGATGCGCACCGGCCGGGCTCTTGGTGAGTTCCCATTCGTAGCCGAAGAGGTTCTCGAAGAAATTGTTGCTCCACTTGGTCGGCGTCTCGGTCCAAATCACTTCCAAGCCGCTGCCGATCGCGTCGCCACCCTTGCCTGAGCGAAACTTGCTCTTCCAGCCAATGCCTTGTTCCTCGATGCTGGCGGACTCCGGCTCTGGGCCTACCAGTAACGCATCGCCAGCGCCGTGGGTTTTGCCAAAGGTGTGCCCGCCGGCAATGAGCGCAACAGTCTCCTCGTCATTCATCGCCATCCGGGCGAAAGTCTCTCGGATATCCCGCGCCGCGGCGACCGGATCCGGCTTTCCATTCGGCCCTTCGGGATTCACATAGATCAGACCCATTTGCACGGCAGCGAGCGGATTCTGAAGATCACGGTCGCCGCTGTAGCGCTCATCGGCCAGCCACTTGCCTTCCGGGCCCCAGAAGACGTCCTCTTCGGGCTCCCACACATCCGGGCGCCCACCGCCAAAACCGAACGTCTTGAAGCCCATCGACTCGAGGGCGACGTTGCCCGCCAGAATCATCAGGTCGGCCCATGAGATTTTCCGGCCGTATTTCTGTTTGATCGGCCAGAGGAGCCGGCGCGCTTTGTCGAGGTTCACGTTGTCCGGCCAACTGTTGAGCGGCGCGAACCGCTGCTGGCCTGCTCCGGCACCGCCGCGGCCGTCGCCGATGCGGTACGTGCCAGCGCTATGCCACGCCATTCGAATGAACAGCCCCCCGTAGTGGCCAAAGTCGGCCGGCCACCAATCCTGCGAGTCCGTCATCAAGGCATGAAGGTCCTTGATCACGGCTTGCAGGTCGAGACTCTTAAATTCCTTGGCATAGTCGAACTCCTTGCCCATCGGATTCGATAGGTCGGAATGCTGGTGGAGAACGTGAAGGCCCAACTGCTTCGGCCACCAGTCGCGGTTCGTGTACGCCGTGGTTCCGTGAGGAAACGGGCACTTGGATTCAGTTGGTGCCCCCGCTGCGGTAGTAAGTTCTTTGTCCATGTGTTCACCTTCCTTCGAATTAGTCAAAAAGTGTTACGAACTTCAAACTCATTCTCGGTTCCCCATTCACGCAATTGCCGCCGCGCTTGCTCACGCGCCTTCGGACTACCGGGAAATGCGCCGCGGAGCACACTTCGTGCATAGCCCGCGGAAGATAAGTTCGCATTCGCGAAGAATACGCTTACCGAGAGCGCGCGAGGCAGGCTTGGGCACGTCGTACCACTCCACGTCCTCTACATTGCCACAGCGGTCGCAGATGAAGTGGTGATGCCGGACACCTTTCGCATCAAAGCGCGCGGCGCGGCCTTCGACGGCCACTTCACGCACCAAGCCAGCCTGCACTAAGTCCCGCAGATTGTTATAAGTGGTGGCCCTGGAAGAGCGCGGGTCCACGCGATTCACGGCTTCGAAAATTTCCGCAGCCGTGGGATGACTGTTGTGTTCCATCAAGAATGCCATCACGGCATAGCGCTGCGCGGTGCACCGCAACCCACTGCCGTCGAAGGACCCTTTAATCGCCTTGGCGTCCATCAGGTTTTTAGACTATGTCTAATGTGAGATTTCGTCAAGACTTGTGCTTTTGGTTGCTGCTGCGAGCCCGGACCGGCGGATGCAGTATTGAGAATCACCCGTAGCCATGTCGGGTTCCTCCTGCGCGAGGCTTAGACCCATACCTGTCACCGAGGCGGCGAAGCAGCGGAGCTATGGCCTTAGGAACGTATCACCGCCGGTTTCGGAGGTATCTTCCAGACGAAAAGAAATCCATCGCCGCCTTCTTCGGCAAAAAGGGATAGTTCGCTCCGCACCCGTCTGGCTCTTTGCAGCGTCCGTGCCACATTAATTTTCCAATACTGTGCGAAACGGGACTGCCTTGCTCCATGCGAAGTCCCAGCATTGGGATGTGAAGCGACACGGGTCGAGAGGATCGGCCAAGATGAGTCGACGAAATGGGGAGAAATGACAAGGCATAAGCCAAAGGTTCTATTCCTGTCGACGGGCAATGCCACGCGAAGTTTGATCGCTGAGGGTTTTCTTCGAAGCCTCACGGGCGACCGATTTGATGTTGTGAGTGTGGGGGTCGAACGCAGCGCCTCAAGTCCCATGGCAAGTGAAGTGATGAAGGAAGCCGGCATCGATATCTCGGGCCAGAAGACGAAGAGCGTCGCTCAATCATTGAAAGAAGCGTTCGGCCATGTGATCACCATCAGTGATACGGCCAAGGAAAGGAGCCCGATATTTCCCTTCGCTCTCGGCGTTCTACACTGGAGTATCGTCGACCCCAATACCGCCGGTGGATTGCTCGATCAGAAAAAAGAAGTGTTCCGCCGCGTCCGAGACGAGATCCAGGACAAGGTTAAACAATTCGTGGCCGATACCGCACAAATCAAAACAAGTGAACTCTCCATCGCATAAGGAACACGACCCTAGCGGCACACCCCAGGTCAATAAGGAGCATCGCTTGCCTTCTAACTCAGCCTCTCCTGCCCGCAGCGAAATTGACTCAGTGCCGTCCAATGGTGCTCCCGTTAAAATGCAGAACGCAGATCGGTCCCAGTTCGAGGAACTGATTCAGAATCTGAACCTTCTCCTTTCTGAAATGGCTGAGCTGGAAACTTCCTGGGCCGCAGCAGTGCATCCGGATCATCGAGCAAGCGCCAGGAATCTCTTGGATTACCTGGCGCTTCGCAGGCACGACATACGCCCATTGCAGTCAAAACTGGCGCGCCTGGGACTCTCATCGCTGGGTAGAACCGAGCCTCATGTCCTCAGTTCTTTGCACGCCGTATTGAAGGTTCTTCACAAGCTTGGCGGGTCCGATCCGATTACTCCGGCCTCAAGAACGGTTCCCCAACTTGGGCAAGGCACCACTCTTCTCGAGAAAAACACCGAAGCCCTGCTGGGCGAAGCCCCGACGGCCCGTCACGTGCGAATCATGGTTACCATGCCACCGGAAGCCGCAACGAAGTATGAGCTAGTCCGCGACCTTCTCGTCCAAGGGATGGACTGTATGCGTATTAATTGTGCCCATGACGGTCCCGGAGCCTGGTCCGGAATGATCGCCAATCTTCGTCGCGCCGAAACAGAAACGAATAAACATTGCAAGGTTGCGATGGATTTGGCCGGTCCCAAGCTGCGGACTGGGTCTATCGAGCCAGGACCCAGGGTGTTGAAGTATCGCCCGAAGCGGGACACTTTCGGCCGCGTCGTTTCTCCGGCACGCATTTGGTTGACGCCAACTTCCTCTCCAGAAGTTGCGCCTGAGCCGGCAGATGCGGTGGTCCCGGTGCCCCAGCCTTTTTTGGCCGGGCTTAAGCTACGAGATCGCGTCCGGTTCATCGATGCACGCGGGGCCTCTCGTACGGTCGTCATCACTGGAGTCAACGGAGCGAATCGTTGGGCCGATGCCATGCGGACGGCCTATATTTTCCAAGGAATGATGCTTGAGGCGCGGAGGCCCGCGTTAAATGGCAAATCAAAGCGCATTCAGCGGGCGCCAGTTGGACCCATCCCGGCTAAACAGCAGACACTGCTGCTGAAGCTTGGCGATACTCTCATTCTAACCAGATCGCTCGATCCCGGTCGTCCGCCACAACGAGACAGCAAAGAGAACCTGATTACCCCGGCTCAGGTCGGCGTATCCCTGCCAGAGTTTTTCGACGGCGTGAAAGCAGGAGAATCAATCTGGCTCGATGACGGCAAGATTGGCGGCGTGATCCGGAAGGTCACTCCCGACGAAGTGAGCGTCGAGATTACTCAAGCGCGGCCGAGCGGTGAAAAGCTCGGTGCCCAAAAAGGGATCAACGTGCCAGAAAGTCACCTGCACTTATCCTCTTTTACCCACGAGGACTTGGAAGCCCTTCCCTTTGTGGTCAAGAATGCCGACATTGTTAGCTACTCGTTCGTCCGGACGGAAGCCGACGTACTTGAGTTGCAATCTCACCTGGCCAAGCTAAGCGACGAAAAACTAGGAATTATTTTGAAGATCGAAACTCGCGAGGGGTTTGACCATTTGCCGCGGTTGCTGCTGGCCCTAATGCGAAGCCGCGCGGTTGGGGTAATGATTGCCCGCGGTGATTTGGCGGTCGAGTGCGGCTACCAAAGACTCGCTGAGGTGCAGGAAGAAATCCTCTGGGTTTGCGAGGCGGCGCATATG
>Ga0074046_10000028_pt1 | contig 118062 bp, 87 predicted proteins | sample BogForMeECP23OM3_FD_94441 | JGI IMG/M metagenome (GOLD analysis project Ga0074046, IMG submission 94441) | Bog forest soil microbial communities from Calvert Island, British Columbia, Canada - Bog Forest MetaG ECP23OM3 | ecosystem: Environmental > Terrestrial > Soil > Wetlands ... | reverse complement strand
GTTCGACTCCCGCCGCCTCCACCACTTTTACCCTTACAAATCAGGCACTTAACTGCTCATTTCGCCGCAAAACGCCGCATAACTCTGTGGCGCTGGCCCGCTGGGGCTCAAATAGCGCCGCCAGCTTGTTCACCGCATCCACTTGAGCAGCAGGAACCGCGTGGGTGTAGCGGAGCGTGGTCTCGATCTTGGCGTGACCGAGATTTTCTTTGACCGTCACAATCGACGCCCCAGCGGCCAATTGTGCGGTTGCGGCACCGTGACGAAATGCGTGTAGCGCTCCCTCACCGAGTCCGAGACGGTCGCGCAATGGGTTAAAGATGAATTCACGGACTCGGTTGGCGTGGTAGGGTTTGTTGCGGTGATTCGTGAATAGCAGGTTCCACTTGTTTTCTCTCCATTCCGCCGCACGATAGGCGTGCAGCAAGTTCACTAAATAGTCGGGCAGATGCAGGTTGCGGAAGCTGTTCTTTGACTTCACGGTCTGAATCTGCCCCTCTACCACCGACTGCCGCACCTGTAAGACGCGGTCTTCGATGTCGATGGCGTCCCATGCCACGCCGAGCACCTCGCCGCATCTGAGACCGAGCACTGCCGTCAGCGCGAAACAGGTTTTCCATTTCAGGCTGGGGGCATTCTCGATTAGGAGCAGCGATTCGTCGGGGGTGTAGGACCGGGGCATGTCGTGAACCTCGTCAGGAGGCAGGATCACGTCGCCATATCCGAACACTTTGACCTGATAATTCCAGGTTTGGGCTCGCTTCAGCATGGCGCGCAAGGTTCCTAGCACATTCATGATGGTCTTGCGTGACAGTTTGTTCCGTATTTCCGCGTTGACTAGGCGCTGCACAATGGGGCCACTGATTTCATCCAGCCGCACCGCACCTAGCATGGGAACGATATAGCGCTTTAGGTGCTGGCGTGTGGCCTTAGCGGACATGGGTTTGTGAGCGCTCAGCCCTTCACGCGTGTAGACTTCCGCAAATTCCTGCACCGTCGCTATCCTTCCCGGTCTGTAGTTCGGCGCATTCAACGGTTCGATGATTCTGTCCGCCGCACGCCGGGCGAGACGTTTGGTCGGATACTCGCCAATGGTTCCGACAGTCGCTCGCCTCTCGGGACGCCGGATGGTTCCGTCATCCCCCACTGAATCCTCTCTCCATCTGAGAATCCAGGTCTTGCCTTCCAGTCTCAACGCACCACGTTGATATCTTCTTCGGGCCAAGTTTCCTCCAGTTCTTGACCCGCTGATTCCGAGCGGAAGTGTACACCTGTTTTCTTCCGGCTTGGGTATCGAGATTTGCACAACATGTGTCATCCCAGGTTCACAACTTTGCTAAAGGTTGAATTTCGGTGGTTTCAGGCGGGAACATCTCGCCGGTGGTGAATGCAGTGCTCGTTTTCTTTCGGGATCTCCGCGGCTTCGCCAGGACGGTTTCGGACATGCTGGTGGTTGGCACCACCGCTGGCGACGCAGCCACGGGCTCCGTGGCGCGAGATTTTTTCCGTTTTTTGCCTATCCTGAGATCGAAGCTTTGATGAGCACGATCTTTCCATTGCTCTGCGGATCGCGGTTTGTACGCGAATTCGACGGCGGGGTAACCCTCACGTTCTCGGGCTTCCTGTTCGTATCGCTGTCGCTGTGCTTCAGCCCTCCGCGCGAAGTACCGTTCCTGCGCTTGACGCAAATTTTCATAGGGGATGAGGGTCATCACCCCTCCTTGACGTAGAAGCGTGCGGTCCTACGCGTGCCCTGTACTTGGCGCACCTTTTCAAATCGCCAGCCAGCATGGGTAAGACAGGCGCGTATCGCCGCGTTGGATTTGTCCGTAATCTCATGGGCTCCGCGCCCGATGGCGTGCACCCAAATGTCCAGGACAGTTACACGCGTAGGCTCGGCGTTTTGGCAATGGCTTGCTTTTAATTCGGGGCTGGAGTCGAAACGCAGAACGCGATTGCCCTGTTCTGTTTCAAAGAGGTGATCGACGTGAATGTTGTAATCACGCGGTTGGGGATTCTCTAACCAGGGCAGGATGAGATCGTCGTACGCACCACCACGATAACGGGACTCTTGCTCTTCCGTAAGGGCTTGTTGGAATTCTTCGAAGTCCACATGCCAAGTCTCGCCCGCGCGATATTGAGCGTAAGCTTCGGCCCAAAGCTGAGCGCGATCGCGGTGCAGGGCCTCAATATCGATCTTCCCGCAGGTCACGGACCAGTATCTGCGACCGCCAGTCTCATCGGTCAGCGGAGTATTGTCGTTCGTGGTGGCGGCGAAGACGCAGGAGCGCGGCACCCAACGCGAACGGCGCTCATAGGGTGGCCTAAAGTTATCCGCGCGGCAGGTTAAAAATCCTTTGCGCTCTAGTTCGGATCGGCGGTTTGCAAACTCGCCTATTTCAATGACCCGTTTCCCGTGCAGTTCAATTCTTGCATCTTTGCTGGCCATGTCGCTCAAGTGATCGGTGAAATATTTATCCCCGGCGAGCGTCCACAGTGCGGTGCCCTTTCCAATGCCCTGCTTGCCCACGAGCAGCAAGGTGGCGTCGGCTTGGCACCCAGGTTGATAGATGCGAGCTATGCTTTGGATCAGATACTTAGCTCCCATCACTGCATTGAGTGGAGTATCTTCAGCGCCTAGACAGGTGTGCACCCATCTCATATTGCGGGGCTTCTGGTCCCATGGCGTGCTTTCGATTTCTCGTTTTACGGGATGAAAAGGATTCTCACGGGCGATTACCTGCACGGCTTCACCAGCAACCTTGCTGTTGACGGTGACTCCATGCGCTTGCAACCAGCAGGCCGTGCGCGAGTCGGCATCTTCGTCCCATGTAGTACTCGGCCTCGACTGTGGCCAGGGGGCGGGGAGCGCGGTCTCGACTTGAAGGCTGAATTCGTTGTAGGCCAGAACACCCTGCCACTCTGTTGAATGTCGCAACATCAGAACGGCATTGGCGAGCAAAGCCTTGGGGTCGCCATCACTGTTACGAATGATTTGCGCACGCCATTTCTCCCCCGACGCATAGGCTCGCTCATCCCCGGCGGCACTGATCCCCAGCCACGTGAAGGCGGCTTTGACTACTTTCGGGTCTATATGACGCTGTAATTCAGGAAATCCCGTCGCAGGTTCTTTGGCGGCTATCTTGTCAAATGAATCATTGACTTCGGCATCGACGCGATCCAAAGCGTTGCGATCGTGTGTCGGGACAGCTTCGTACACAACTCGGCAAAAACTCAGTGCCTCTGCGCGTGGCCAGCTCGCATAGGCCAAAGCACCCGCCAGAGCGAGCATGGTATCGTGCCGGCCACTAGCGGGCCAGTAGCGTGTGAATGCGGCACCAGCCGCGATCTTGTGAATTGTGCCCACCAGATCGTTCGAGGTGAACTCCGTGGGTGGGGTGTCACGGCCAGGTTCGAACCGGATTAGTTCACCACCGGGATGGGTAGAACCGGGCAACAGGCTATGAAAACCCATCGTGTCTTTTTTCGTAAGTCCCCGCAGTTCTAGCAGCATGGAGCTTTTGTTCAGTGGATCGCGGAACGCCAGGCGGCGAGGCACAGGATTGAGCCGGTAAATGTAATGCGAGCGAGGTTTACTGTCCCGGCCAAAGACCATCGTGGTCGCAGGCAAGAGGAGAGAAGCTAGGCGTATGGCTTCAAGGGAGTCCAAATCGACATCAGTAAAGCCTGCCGCATTACCCCAGATGCCTCCGATATTCTTCGGCTGTCCATTGAAATACCGTGGCACATCGGCAGCAGTTATACGCAGCTTTTGCCAGGCTCTGCGGATAGGGTTTTTCTCCATGTAGGGCACATCTATGACAGTAATGCCCTGCTCGATGTACCAGAGAGCTGCATCGGTCACCGTCGGAAAAATGCGTGCCGGGAGTGTGCTAGGACGAAGGGGGAGATGATCTGCCGGGGCCATCATAGTTGCACCTCGGAACACAGGTGCAAATCGAACAAGTTTGCGATCCAGGTGCCAAGTTGTTCTTCGGCATTACAGATGCGCACGAGGGGATCGCCAATCAGCCTTAAAGCAACGACGGCGGCGCCGCAGTCGGGACAAGGGTAAGGTTGGTGGGCATGAACGCGACCACCATAGCGGAGGCCGAAGCGCAGTCGCTCGCTCCAGTCAACGAGTTGAATAGAATCAATTTCAATTCCAGACGCAACAAGGGCTTGCGCCTGCGGGAATTCCGTCGTATTGTCGTGATACACAGTAACCTCGGGCCGGGGCGAGTGGCTGACAGGAATCGGCATCGCTCACGGCTCTTTTTTCTTAGAAAGCACGAATATCTCGAATCAAGTTTTCAAACCTTTCAAATATTGACGCTGGAAGCGCAGTAATCCAAGCCGACAGCGTTCCACCTTCTCAGCCGCCTCGCGCAATGTGGCTTCATCTTCGGCAATGGGAGCGGGCCAGTTGTACTCCCGCGCCAAAACGTGCGCCTTCCGCAGGCGCTCACCCGCGGCGTCTAAGGTATCGGCGGCCAACATTAACTCGGAAACGGGTTCTGCGAACTTGGTGGTCATGATGTCCGCAGTCTAAAGAGAAGAAAAAAGTTGTCCAGGGAAAAGCGAAGGAAAAGCTTGTAGTTAAGATCTTTTATTGGACTTAGCGATTCTTAGCTAAGTCAATCACTTAAGATTAGCGGGGCTTGTGCCGTCTCCAGGCATTCCCCCGCTCATCGGCGACCTGCTTCCGCCAATCGGAATCGGCAACAGCCATGACGTAAGAAGCCGGACAGCCCTTGTTACGCCAAGATTGGCGTGGGACAAGAGGCGGCTGTAAACGGTCGGCCTTTTGCGCGTATTCCTCAATCGACAGATCCTCAGCAATAGAGCAAATTTTGGCATCTCGGAATTGAACCTGCGAATTCACTCTTCGCGTTGGCCGACGACCTTTGCGTTTGCCGAGCGGTTGAGAAGGCTCTAGGCGACCATCGAGAGCCTCGTGCAGTTCGGTCAATAGATTTTGCTCTTTGAACTCGGCCAGCAGAGCCTTGGCGTCATCGTCAGAGAGAGCGACGCCCGGGATTAGAGATTTCATCGAAGCCCCCTACAAGGCCAGCGGGACGGGGTAACGTGCAGGCGTCCCCCGTGGATTCCCCGCTCAGAGTTCGCCGAGCCGTCGCTCAGCCCGGTTATTCTACCGATTTGAAGTGAATTTGCAAGTTTCCCGGCGAGAATGGAGCGCTTACCTACACCACCTGGGGATTGCTTACGGGCCTACGCCGATTACGGCAATCTGGCACAATACTCATATACCGACCAGACATTACCTGCATCGCATACCCTTCTGTACTTACTTAAATGCACGTACTCGGTATTCACGTATGTGAGGCTACAAATGTAAGCAGTGTAATCATATAGAAACGAAATGGGCTTACACTAAGCTTACACATAGCTTACGCCGGATACGCTGGTGTAAGGATTACACTGCTTATACTGCTTACGCTGTAAGCAGTGAGAACTCAATTGTGATGCAGCAGTTCTTGTCGCGCACATAAGTTGCTTACACCTTGTAAGCAGGCTTCTATTTTAGAATCGACTTCCTTTTGTTTTGTTTTTTATTAGCGCTGCCATTGCCATCCCGACTAACAAGCCCCGTGACCGGAGTCAGGTCACCGCGGAAATTTCTTGCAACCGACCGAGATCGATGTTACAAGAATGGAAGCAACGTCGTCCTGTCCGACTACGCTGGAAAGGACGACGCTTGTCTACAATTGCTACTGTTCACCCGCTTCGAACGCCGAATTCCCGCCGAAACAGTCCTTTGTCGCGCTTGCTCGAAAGAGATCTCGATACTAGAGCTCAGTTGCTAAGCGATCCTCTGCACAGCTTGGCGGAGGCCGCCGAAGTATTGAGAATTTCGGAGGCAACAATCAATCGGTTGGTTCAAATTGGTCGAATGCCCGTGATCAGATTTAGCCCAAAAGGGAAACGTTTCGTGAAACGTTCGGTTCTCCAGCGCCTACTCAGCGAGGGATGCCATGAGTAGACGAACCTCGAAATGCTCGGTCTGTACTGGCGATGCCGGGCTCGTCAGCGAGGTCAACAACCTTATCGCGTCGGGCGTCAAGCTGACCAAAATCCACGAGGCATATCCTGATTTGTGCTCCTACCCTGCGCTCTCGCGCCATAAAAATCGATGCCTCACGCCTCAACCAGTGGTGGAGACCATGTCCACGATTGATGAATGCAGACTATGGCTCTCCAGGGCGCATTCAACATTCCAAAGTGCTGTCGCCATCGGCGACAATCGCGGGGCGAGTCAAGCCATTGGCACGGCGACAAAGACGCTGACTAAGCTTATTGACTTGGAAGAGAAAGAACAAGAAGCCAAAGAAGCTGCCACGCCTGATGATGACCCGTCTAGGCCGATCAGCATCGCCTACCTTGATCAACAACTCAAGGAATTTATGGCGAAACGGGACGCCGAAAATGATGGAGTGATGCAGAAGGCGCAAACCCTCATTATGGCGGAGCCTGCTTTTTCCACAATTATTTTCGCGATCTGGAGTAATCGCGCCTTACTTCCAATTTTGCTAGAAGGGGTGATCCAAAGTGCCAACACCAATTGATGAACAGCACACATACAACGATCTGTGCCTCACCGAGAAAAACTTGAAGGCGGAATACGACCGCATCCGGGATTCCGGTCTAGCGTCGCAACGCGTAATTGCCGAAGCCTACGGACGATTTGCCGCGGCAATTCAGCGACGCGCGGTCTACACAAAGCATTTTCCCAACGTGCGCGACTCCGCCCCGTCTGTTGCGCCCGTACAAACTCAAAATTTCGATCCATCAAACGTGAACGCGTCCACGCCTTGGATGCCATTATAAGAATCGAGGTAATCATGCTTTCAAAACACCAATACCCTCGCGAGTTTGCCGATCTGGTCGGTGAGCTGCCCGACGTGTTGCCCGCGATTCCCGATCTTGATTGGAGCCGACTCAGCAAGATTACGGGACGATCCGGTACGGCTGAAGCCGTCGAAACCGCAGAATTCGCCAAAGCGATTAGCGGCATTGACGCCGTGGTCGATTCGCTCGGGCTGCCCGTCTTGCGAAAACAGAAAACGTCGTCTACTTCGCTCGCGGATATAGTTCGGGACACGATTGCAGCAATGGATACTGATGATCTGCTGCAGAACTTGGCTTCTCCTGCTCCTGCCCCCTCCGCCTCTGACTTGCAGAAACGAAAACAGGATTTCGTCGCGAAGACTGCTCCAGCGCGCGCGGAAAAACTCTCGGCCATTCTCTGCGATGCTGTCCGAGCCCTTGAGGAAAAGGGCATAAACACCGAGCGATTCGATTTCACTCGACTGCACCGGTCAATGAATGACTTTGTCGAAGGCGTATTACTGGCCGCCTGATTTTGCTCGGTCTTCATCTCACCGGGCAAATGCGTTGAACAGCGACAACGCAAAGGGGCAGTGGCGCAAAAATCGCACTGCCCCGATTTTTAGAAAGGAAAAATTATGACTTGGCCAAACGGAGCAGGAGTTAGCACAAACCAATGGGGGCCTTGGGAACCGGCACCGGCCAGTGGTCCACCACCGCCAGCGGAGAACGTTGCACCGCCAGTGCTTTCACCGCCTAGTTCTGATCCCAGCGGTGAGCTGATCACGCAATATTACCTGTCGGAAGTGCTCGCGATTGGCGAAGCGCAGCAAGGGACAAATGCGATCAGCAATGTCGCTCAGATCACCGCCAGCTTTGCGGGGATCGCTGCGAGTCAGTTGCAGGTCTTCAATTTCGCAGCCGGTGCGGACGGCACAGTTGGAAACAAGTTCAGTTAAACGAGACGCCGGAAACCCGATCTCCTAGAGCGAGGGGCAGCGGGCGACCGGCAGATCACGGTGGATGAGGCTGCCCCTCGCACAAATTTCTTATGAGCAAGCGCACAGCCGCGTGGGAAGCTCTACAACTCTGCCGGAAGTTGTACCCGTGGCGTTGTCGTGCGGTTCTACCCCAGCATCGTCGCGTTCTCTTGCCCTTCCGCGCTGTAATGCCTCGCACTGCGCTTCTGTGTGCCTCTGAGCGCACGTTGCAGGGTGTTGACGCTACAACCGAGCTTCTTGGCGATGGGACGCAATCCTAGGCCGTCCTGTTGCATTGCGCGGGCTCTCTCCACGTTCACCTTGACTGGCCTGCGTCCGAGCGTTGCGCCCTGCTTCAAGGCACGCGCTAATCCGGCTTTGGTGCGTTCGCTGATCGTGATGCGCTCTTGCTTCGCCACTGCTGCCAGCACGCTAAGGACGATGCCGGTAGTCATTTCATTGCCGGTGTCAAGAAATGGCTGTGTGTAGGATCGCCAGCCCACGCCCCAGCCCTTCAATTGTTCGAGGTATCCAATCGTCTTTACGATCCCCTCACGGGAAAGCCGATCCAACGCCCAAAACAGCAGTAGGTCAAATTTCTTCTGGGATGCGGCCAGCATCATGCGCTGGAACTGCGGACGCTCTTTTTTCCCCGAGCCGGATACCGTGTCAACGAATTCCAGTTCCAAGGTCCAACCGGGCTGAGTGGCGATGAAATCACGCAACTGAGCGAGCTGGTTAAGTTCGTCCTGTTTGCGCGTGGAGATGCGTGCATAAATCCCGATTTTCATAATTCACCCCGGCATTATCGTATCATAAATTGTACAATTGTCAACACATTTGTTTTTGTCGGCAAGTCACTGAAACTGCTAGCGCGTTTTTGCGACCCTTTTTTGATACACCTTGGGGACGCCGCTAGCTGCAATAGAGCCGTGCAGTGTCGGGTAGCGCGACTTTTCCAGCCATTAGCCACACGTCAGCGCTCGCACGCTTGCCTGATCGTGCCCACAGTGAAGCGTGCGAGGCACCGGAAATCACAACGGGCCGTTCAACTCGCAAGGCTCCTACCTGATTGTCTTCTGAGCGTAGCCGCCGACCTTTCTGACAGATTCGGCCCGGCAAGTTCAGAGTACAACTTTTTCGAGACAAGTCAACCGCTAAAGCTATTAGAATCAAAAAGATACGCCGAGGAAATGGCATTGCCATTCTGCCACCTGAGTCGATTTTGAAATCTCAAACTTGATTAAATCTGATCAAAGCTGGCGATTCCGTTCATTCGGGTGTAGGGTGATCCGCGCGGCCATGCTTGGCCCGGAGGTTTCGATGCCTGTCGAACGCCGAATCATCGCTGGTCTCGGAGACATCAGGGGAATGGTGCGTCTTGAGTGCAAGCAGTGTCATAGGGAGTCCTTGTTTTTGGCACATTCGAATGTTGATCCGCTACTCGTTTGCTCTGGCTGTAACAACGCCTGGCCACAACACTCGCCAGACTATGGTCCCTTTTGGCAGTTTCTCAACCACCTAGCGCGTGCGATAGAAATCGAAGCACTTCCAACTACTCCATTTCGGATTCGTTTTGAGTTTGCCGAGACAACCGGCACTGAAGCGGAAACCGGCCATGGTTCCCAGCAATAAGCGGATCAGCACTCGCCTGCTGGGCCGTAGGAAAGAAGCCAGACGGCGCACCTGAGAATGTGGCATGAGTGTCTAGGCGGATGTGGTCGGTTTTGCCTGACCAGAATCGCTGCCCTTTGGAAGGTTTTCCAGTACCAATGCGGCCAATACAGCGCGGGTGATACGGTACTCAGCGAATCGCCGATAGCGTCTTACAAACATGCGTCCGATACCGCTCGTTATGAGGGAGGTAAACAGAAGTTCCACTGTGGAAATGTAGAACAAGCCCTTCGTGAACTGGATAGAAGCGCCCGGAATCCACGCGCGTACAAGTAACGTGACAGACAGGAAAAAGAGGGCAATGGAAGTACCTCGATAGAATCCTTCCCGATACACAAACATGTCGCGATCTCCAAGCTCCCCAGCTTGAACACTATATTCATCTAGCGTCCTTACTACCCATCCGGGTTTGATCTCAGTCAAGCCAACGGCCAACAGTTTGCCTGCAAGTTGTGTCGCCCGCTCACGCATCCATTGCGGTGCGGTGCCGGAGGAAGACAATGCCGCGTCTTCCGCGCCTTTGAGCAGAATGTTGCCGACACCTTGCACAGCGTGGCCGAGCAAATACGAAGAAAGCACCAGCGCAGTCCACGTCACCATTCCCGGCTGATAGGTCGCAAACCCAAGCGGCGCCCTTGGAACAAAAAAGGCCCAGTACAGGACGAGAATCCCCTGTAGCGCGATGCCACCCGGCAAGAGATACCCAAAAACTTCGTAGAGTGTGAACGCGAGAGTTCCGGTCATGCCTTGTTACCGTGGCGATTGTAGAACATGACGCAAGGTGCGAGCAGAAAAATGTGAATTTCAAGTTAGACCTAGTTAAGCGTAGAATTCAAGCCAAAAAGGAGCGCCACTCCATGCTTGAGTTTGTAATATGGGATGTGCAGCACGGCCACGCGACATACATCAACATGCCAAATGGTCGCCACATGATCATCGACCTCGGCATCGGTACCTACGGGCAGAGTGCCCCCTTCAGCCCGCTGTTGCATCTGAAGAATAAGTATCGGGTGCACCACCTCGACTACATGGTGATTACGCATCCACATCGCGACCACATTGACGACATTTTCAACTTCGATGAACTTCCTCCAGATGTCCTACGCAAGCCGGTCCTGACCGACTCAGAGGTTCTGGAAGGAAACAAGAAGGAAGATAGTGCCAAGGTCAATGCATACCTAAAGGTCTGCGCACGATACAACTCCAAAGTTCAGCCGGGCAGCGCTTCAGATGAGACGGCCTCAAACCAGTGGGGTGGTGTGAAGATCTCTTCCTTTACGAGCTATGCTTGCCCCACCACAAACCTGAACAACCTCAGCATAGTTACCATTTTTGAGTATGCTGGGTCGAAAATAATGATACCTGGAGACAACGAAGCTGAATCGTGGAAGGAACTGATAAAGGATGATAGGTTTTGTGCCGCCGCCAAGAACCTCGACGTGCTGCTTGCCCCGCACCATGGCAGAAAGGCCGGTTATTGCCCAGAGCTGTTCGAGGTAATTGGGAAGGTCAACATTACAATTATTTCCGATGGTCCAGAGGGCGAAACAAGTGTAACTTCTTCCTACGGGAATCAGAGCAAGGGCTGGAGGGTTTACTACCCAGATGGTAGCTCCCAACCCGACCGGAAGTGTGTCACAACCAGAAAAGACGGAGTTGTCCGCGTGAAGGCATACTATGCCAGCGAAGATGGATTACCGCGACTGAACGTTTACGTTCACAAAGGCACCGCACCGGCACTATGAGTCACAAGAAGCCCCCCAAAAGAGCCAAGATCGCTAGGGGTGCGCGCGTTGTAGGTTTCTAGCCGCTCACCTGCCCAAGTACGAATAGCGTTCGCCAGAAAAAGAAACAGCAATCTGGATATTGTCTGAAGTTTGCTTGACATTCGGGATTGTCACGCTGAAATTGCTCGTGGAACCGGGGTTTAGAGTTCCGACAGTCGTCTGTGCTGTTCCGATTGTCCACTCGGTGTCCCACCACACGAAGAAGTTCGGACTGTCCTGCGCCTTTTCCCACTTGTCTTGAATTTTGTAAGCATATGGGCGCGCGCTGAAATTCAAAGCCAGTGAACTTATCCAGAGCTGTGTCGGATTACCAACTTGGCCGCTGAGCACCAAGCCGTTTTGCGTGTATTCAACTTTGTCGAACGTTATCGAATACCCGTGCCGCAAGAACTGAATCGTGTTGACGGTGGGTTGGACGAAATCTTCTCCATTGTTGTAATCAGTCACAAATAGGCTGAAGCTCATATCCTTCCGTGCTTTTTCAATTGCTGCCAGTTTCCATCGGGCAAGGAAAAAAGTCGCCACCAACGACAAAATGAAACACGGGACCAAAACCCAAACGACGATAGCCAATCGTTTGGTGCGCTTATTTAGCTTCATGAGCAGCTCATCTGACACGTTTGGTTGTGGTGAGTCAGTGGCGGCAGAGGACATATCAGCCTCCATTTCTGCAACAACAGATTGTACTCCGCTGCCTGACGGCGTTGAGCTATTATCTCGACATGCCTGTTCAATACGAATTTGTACGACCTGCGCCGGTAACGCCCACCAGTTGCGCCAGAGCCTGCCAATGTCTCGGATGCGGGCGGTAGCCTTCGCGAATGCGGCCAACTACCAGAGGGAACCTCCAATCTGTGATCGAATGGATGATGTGAAAAACCCGCGAGCAGCGGTTGGATTTCTTGACAATACATTTCGCAGGTAAGCCAAGCTGGTTGCGTGGATGCACCCCAAGCCAAGCGCACTTCTACATGCCGTAAATGCGAGGCTAGTTGTTTTTCAGGAGCTTCCGGGGCGCGCGCTGCTATTGGGCCAATGACGCCATTATTTTTCCCAGATTGATCTTTTTCCGGGCGGGCATTCATTCCACCGGAGTCAGCTTGAAGACCATTCCGTAACCGTACGTGCCGCCGTCGTAGGTGGTACTGTACAAATTACCGTTCGCGTCTCGAATCAAATCTCCGACCCAATAATTCCCACTCAAGCCAGTGAAGTTGTACAACACGGTTAACACGCCGTGCTTGTTCAGTTCATACACTGTTCCATCACCAGAAGTGCCGCCCTGTTGGGTGGTACCGTACAGGTTGCCTTTCCCGTCCCGAATCACACTTGCTTGAGGATAGGCCCCGTCTGAGCCAGTGAAACTGTGCAGCACGGTTTCACTACCATTTTTGCTCAATTTCCACACTGTCCCTAGGTTGGAGGAACCGCACGACTTGGTAGTACCGTAGAGATTGCCCAGATGGTCCATAACTGGAGTCCCGATGGGATAGCAACCGTCCGCCGTCCCCCCAGCGAAGCTGTGCAGTACCGTCTCCTGGCCACTATCACTCAACTCGAACAGCGTTCCGTAACCATTTGTGCCTCCCTCATAGGTGGTGCCATACAAGTTGCCGTTGGCGTCCCGGATGACCCCAGTCAACCACGGGTAGGCTCCGTCTGAGCCAGCGAAACTGTGCAGTACAGTTTCAGTGCCATTCTTGCTCAACTCGAATACCGTTCCCGTAACCGTTTGCGCCACCGTTGTATGTGGTGCCGTACAAATTGCCCTTGTCTAGAAGCAAAGGACCGGATGTGCCCCATCCATCCCCATTCCCACGGTTGAAGTTGTGCAGCACGGTCTCGTTACCACCGGTATCCACCTTGAAGACAGTTCCCCAGCCATTAGCTCCTCCCCTACAAGTGTCCCCGTACAGGTTTCCCTTGGCGTCACGGATCACGGGTGCTTCGGGAAGTGCCCCATCCGTACCGATGAAGGTGTGCAGCACGGTTTCATTGCCGGTCGTATCCAGCTTGAAAACCACTCCGCATCCTGGTTCGTCGCCGCCGTTCTCATTGACGCACGAAAGATCGCCACTATAGACGGTAGTGCCATATAGATTCCCCTCCGCGTCTCGGATCACGCCCACGATGGGGTATCCCCCGTCAGCTCCCCCTGTGAAGTTGTAAAGTGCGGCGAAAGTCTGCGCTTGGGTTGGTTGGCGACCGGCCAGTACCACCACCAGAGCAAGAGCTAAGCCTGTAACCCAGTTCGTACGAACCGAGCCTTTGTACATCATGTGTCACCTCTGTGGCTGACTAGGATTTTTTACACGTTTACCGGACCGGGGCTGGGGGGAGGAAGGAACTGATGATTATACGCCGCTGCGCCTCACGATGCCCCGCCTTTGCGCTTGCAGGCCCGCTGGCGCGCAGTGAATGGGCTTTGACCATCACGAGATTTCTGGGGAAGAAATTGTTCGCCGCAACTTCGCCGCAAAACGCTGCAAACTTTGTTGTTTTTCAGCTCTTGCTGTGCACTAAAATCTTTGGAATCAGCGGGCCTATTTAAGTTATGGCGGGTTCGACTCCCGCCGCCTCCACCATCATCCATCCCTTCGCAATTCGCGACCCCGGCAATGCGGAAAGCCTTGCTGGGCAAGCCTTTCGCCGGTTTTGCCACCGATGTGTCGGAGCATGTTAACGGGCTGTGAATTGAGGAGAATGAAAACCGTTGCACATTGACAGGCTCAACGATTGAGAACACAATGGCGACGGTTCCTGAGTCCAGGAAGCAGCTCCTTGCCGAGTGTCACGACGGGGTTGGGCGAAGAACCGTAAATTCCAGCCATCCGAGGGTAAAACCATGAGTCCGATTCGCAGTACTGTCCGCAGCATTATCTCCGCGGCTGTTGTCGTCTGGGCACTTGCCGGACTGGCATCGGCACAAAACATTCTCGCCACGATTTCGATCCCCACCGCCTCCGCGGGACAGATCGCCGTCGATCCGGCTTTGCAACTTGTCTACACTGGCGGTGGCCCACTCGCAGGCAGCAGTCTCACCGTGATCAATAGCAGCACCTACGCCGTCGTCACGACCATCAGTTCATCGGCCGGTGTCAGCGTCGACATGAAGCAGGACAATTTCTGGACCGGGAGCGGTGGAAACGTCAATGTATATGGCTCCAACGATACCGAGATCACATCCATCCCGGTGGGCTCCTGTCCCGCTGCGGTCGCGTTTGATTGCCACAAGCGCTACATGTGGGTGTCTTCCGAATGCGGTACGGGGAACGATCCGGTGTGGATTTTCGATGCCGACACCATGGCGATGGTAGGCAGCGCCATTACTCCCAGCGGCACTATCACGACGCCGCCGGTCGCCTCGAATAATGACACACTGTACGTAACCTCGGGTGGAACGTCGCGGATGATTACCGCCAACGGCGTGGTGAGTAACACGACCTTCGGAACGGTTATGGCCATCGATTCGAACACCTACAAACTGTTCGCGACTTCGGGCAACAATCTGCAAGTTATCTCGGCTCACGACAACGCGGTGACCAAGACGGCCACCCTGACTTACACGCCCAACGCCATGGGCGTGAACAATGCGATGGCGCATATCTATCTACTCAATTCCGCGGCGGGAAAGATCGACGTGTACACGGAAGCGGCAAAAAAACTTACCACTTTCACTATGCCAACGAATGATCAACCCAACAGCATCGCGGTGGATTCTGTGCGTGGGCTGCTCTTCGTGGACGTGTTCAACACAAGCTCACAGACATGGTCGATGCTAGTGATCCAGGATCTGTCGACGGTGCGGCTGTGCGGATACGCGGGAAGCTGCGACTACTAAGCCGGAACCATACACTCGCGAGCTCGACTTCCCGCCGAGCCGGGATAATGGGTACCCACCCTTGCAACCCTTGCAGGGGTGGGGCCATTACTAAGTTTACCCCCGCTAGATACAATGGCAGCGATGGGAACCTACTTCCCCGCGCTTACCGGCAAACATATTCGTCTCGAGCCGCTGAGCCACAATCATAGCGACGGTCTATGCGCGGCCGCTGCGGTTGATCCTTCACTCTATCAGTGGAGCCCTGTCCCGCAAGGCGACGCCGAAACGAAACAATACATTGAAACCGCTTTGAGTTGGCAGGACGCAGGTAGCGCCGTGCCGTTCGCCATCGTCCGTTCGCAAGACGGTATCATCCTCGGCTCAACCCGTTTCTTTAACCTGGAGCGTTGGCAGTGGCCGCCCGGCCACGTGCGGTACGGTCGCCAGCACCCCGACGCCTGTGAGATTGGTTATACCTGGTTGACCCGCTCCGCTCTTCGAACCGCGGCGAACACGGAGTCTAAGCTGCTCCTGCTTACGCACGCTTTTGAAGCATGGGAGGCGCTCCGTGTCTGCCTTCATACCGACGTGCGGAATCAGCGATCGAGAGCTGCGATCGAACGCATTGGCGGAAAGTATGAAGGGACGCTCCGCGCGCATCGGATGGCGGCTGACTACATCGCGCGCGACTCAGCACGGTATTCCATTGTGGCGACGGAGTGGCCCGATGTAAAAGAGCGGCTGAGGCAGTTGCTCCGCCCCTCGTAATCGAAGAAGCATTCGTAGTGCCGCCGTCCCGGCGGTTGTCGAAATCGATAATCTTCCACACGCCACATTTGCAGGAAGCCACGCACAGTTGGACGCAGCGATACAGTACCTCCGCGAGGAAATCCGGAAAGACCCGCGCCTGCTCCCAAGCCTCCGCCGTATCCGAATAAGGCGTTCCGGTACGAGCAATAGATTTTGTCGACGCGCATAATGAGTCTGTGAAGACGCTGAACGAAGTTTATTCATCCCTCTCCTCCCGCCGCCGTTACGAAGTCTGGTTTATTCGTTTGGGGCTGGCGGATGGCAGCGGGGCGTGGTGGTTCCGATATTTGCTGATGAATCCTGGCCGGCGCGGTTGCCCGAGCGACACGCGCGCTCTTCCGGGGCAAGGACTGCCCGTGCAAGGGCTGCCGGTGCAAGTCTGGGCCACCTGGTTTCCCCGCGATGGAAAGCCGCAGAGCTTCATTCAGGGATTTCCATTGGACGGCCTGGATCTCAGCGCCAGAACCCACAATCCATTTCACTTTCGCAGCGGCAACCACGAAATCGGCGAAAACTTTTGCCGCGGAGCGTTGGACGTGGAGGGGCACGCGATTTTGTGGGATCTGCACTGGCGTTCCACCTTTCGCGTCACACTCAGCAACAAGGGTTGGATCGGATTCTCCCGAACCCCGCATTCCGACGCGCTTTTTGCCGGCCAGATCGTGCTCGACGGCCGCAGTTTTGCCGGAGACGCTTTGGGGTTCGGAGTGCAAGGCCACAATTGTGGATACCGGCATCGTAACTTCTGGACGTGGACGCACGTCTATTTTCCCCACCCCGATGGACGCTCAAGCACGCTCGAAGCCCTGGTGTATGAAATGCCCCTCGGCCTGGTCTTTCGCCGAGCGGTGCTCTGGCATGAAGGCGAGGCGCACGAATTCGGAAATTTGCGCGAGAGCAAAAGAGATTCGAAGGAACTCGCTTGGGATTTTCGTTGTTCATCGTCATCACCATCAAAGAATGGATTGACACTGGAGGCGACGATCGATGGCGCCGGGCCGAGCGTTCACCGCCTACCCTACTTGAAGACCAACTGTACAGGCAGCTTTGAAGTCGCGAACAACAGCCTGGCGAGAGCCGTACTCCGCGTCGAGCCTGAGGACCGGCAGAACCGGCAGGTCGAAGTACTGGAAACGAACTGCGGAGCCGTGCTGGAGATGGTCGGGCGCTGGACTCAATCCTGATTTGCGATAGCCAAGCACACCAAGCTGTCGAAGGAAGTCCTGGCGGTCATCGCTGCACCACCTGCTTCACACCATTCGACGTGCTGTCTTCGAAGATCAGGTCACCGCCATACACCGCCCTGATATGTGACGGGCCCACGGGCAACGTCGAGGTCGTGAACGCCGCCGAACCGCCACTCAATGATCCCGTTCCCAGTACCGTCGAGCCACTCTGAAAAGTCACGGTTTCCCCATCCGGTGGCGCAGGAGTGACTACTGCCGTAAAGATCACTGCTACTCCGCGAGTGGATGGATTCGGCGAAGAAGTGAGCACAATCGCTGTCGCCCGGGCCGATGGATTAAGTTCTAACGCAACGCCGCAACCACCGGTGCCAGGACAGTTGCTGGATGTTCCACCGCCGTACGTCGTTCCGTAAAGATTGCCGCCGTCCAGAATCAAGGTGTCAATCGGGTTACCGCCGTCCGTAAAATTGAAAAGCCAGAGAGACGTCCATTCGTACCCGGAACCGCTGATCGCTAGCTCGAAGACACTGCCGCATCCGTCGTAGCACGGGAAGTCTTCCCGGTTCGGAGGTTTGAGAACACCGAATGCTGTCGTGCTGTAAATGTTCCCGGATGAGTCGAGCACGACCCCCGACTTAGGATTGGAGCCATCCTTCCAAATGAAGGAAGAAAGAATCTCCTCCGCATACTCTCCAGCTGGACTAGGAGTCAGCTTCCAAACCGTTCCAAGGCCTTTTGTGGCACCGCCACTAACCGTCGTGCCATAGACATTTCCGGCGCCGTCGAGGACAGGAGTCCCTTCAGGATCCGACCCGTCGTTCGGGCCGCCCTTGAAGGTGTGAAGGATGATCGCGTTCCAACCCCCAATTCCATTTGGTGACAGCTTGAAAATATGGCCATTTCCCGCGTCGTCGGCGCCGTAGAGGTTGCCAGAGCCGTCTATAGCTAACCCGGCATAGCCGCCCTTATCGTAGATAACCTGCTCATTCCAGCCGCCACTGCCGTCCGGGGACAACTCGTAAACCGTTCCCGTTCCTCTGCCTCCGCCATAAGTTGTGCCGTAGAGGTTACCGTACGGGTCCCAGGTAAGCCCAGAGAACGGGAAGGCACCATCGGGGTTTGACATAAAACTGTACAGGACGGTTTCGCACCAGCCATTACCGCTGTTGCTGCCACTTGGGCAACCACCGCCCGGCTCGGGGCTCAGCTCGAACACGAGGCCAGATCCAGAATCAGGGCCAGATGCGAGAAGCCCGCCGTAGTAAGTTGTCCCGTAGAGATTCCCGCGGCCGTCGAAGGTCACATAGGAGTCGGGATACGACCCATCTGTGCAGTTCTGCAGAGAACAAAAGCTGTACAAGACAGTCTCGTTGTAGCCGCCGACCCCGTTTGGAGAAAGCTCATAGACAGTGCCGTACATATTAGCGCCGCCCAGTTGGGTGGTCCCGTAAAAGTTGCCTGCGCCGTCCGGCATGAGGCTAGACACCGGGTTCTCACCATCTACACAGTTCGGCTGAGAACAGAAGTTGTAGAGCACGATTTCGGGTTGAGCGTGCGCTAGTGGAAGAGAAACCAGCAGCAGAGTGGAAAGTACAGCTAACGTCAGAACGCCTCGCATATCCCTCTCCTCATCTCTGATTTGAGATGCTCGGGTTTCCTCGTGATTTTTCCGCATGGCACATCGCCACCAGTTAGAAAGACGTGGCGGCTTTTCAGTAACCTTGCGTACCTACGGAGTGAACTCGAACGCGACCCCGCAACCGTCAGGATTCGGGCAAAAGTCGCCGAGGCCACCGTTGTAGGTCGTGCCGTAGAGATTGCCGCCGTCCAGAATCAGGCTGGTCACGGGATGAGCGCCATCCGCCAAACTGAAAATCCAAAGAATCTCCATTTCATAGTCGGTCCTTTTGGGCCGCCTTGCGAGTTCGAACAGCGCGCCGCAGCCTTGTTGATTGCTCGTGCCTCCTTTTTCCGTGCAGTACGAGGAGCTGCCGCCGTATTCTGTCATGCCGTAGATGTTTCCGAATGAATCGAGCACGACCCCGGCCCAGGGATTGTCAGGCAGTCGAATCGAGAAGCAGCATCCGATGACCACGGGGCCGGACTGGAAGGAACGAAGAATTTTTTCCGTATACTCTCCACCTGAAGGAGTCAGCTTCCAAACTGTGCCGCACCCCAGGTCATAGTTGCAATTCCCTTTACCGCCATAAACGGTCGTGCCATAGAGATTTCCGGCGCTGTCTAGCATCGGAGTGCCAGAAGGGTAGTTGCCGTCGGTCGGGTGACCCGCGAAGGCGTGAAGGATGGCCTCGCACCAACCGTTACCGGTATAGCTGCCACTTGGGCACCCGCCGGGCGGTTGGGGGCTTAGTCCGAACACAGTGCCAGCCGCGTAAGCGCCGCCACTTTCGGTGGTCGCGTAGAAGTTTCCGTCCGTGGCTAGCACCTGCCCGTTGGGGTGGGCGCCGTCAGCGCAGCTCGGCTGGGCGCAAAAGCTGTAGAGCACAGACTCACTCCAGGCGCCACTGCCGTTCGGGGACAACTCGTAAACCGTCCCCATCCCGCTGCCTCCGCCATAAGTTGTGCCGTAGAGGTTACCGTACGGGTCCCAGGTGAGCCCGGAGAACGGGGAGGCGCCGTCGGGGGCTGACATGAAACTGTACAGCACGGTTTCGCACCAGCCATTACCGCTGTTGCTGCCGCCTGGGCAACCACCACCCGGCTCGGGGCTCAGCTCGAACACGACGCCATATCCGTTAAAACCATCGCCGCATACTGAGGCGACGCCTTGTCCGTTGGCGCCACCCGAGCAGGCGGTCCCATAGAGATTTCCGGCGCCGTCGAAAATTACGTTAGAAGTTGGGTCACTACCATCTGCGCAGTTCTGCAGCGAACAAAAGCTGTACAAGACAGTCTCGTTGTAGCCGCCGGCCCCGTTTGGAGAAAGCTCATAGACAGTGCCATACATATTCGTGCCGCCCAGTTGGGTGGTTCCGTAGAAGTTGCCTGCGCCGTCAGGCGCGAGGCTAGAAGCCGGGCCCTCACCGTCTACGCAGTTCGGTTGAGAACAGAAGTTGTAGAGCACGATTTCGGTTTGAGCGTGTGCTGCACGAGCGGCAATAAGCAGCGGCGCAGAAATCACAGCTAGTGTCAGGACGCCACGGATCGCATTCATAAGCACGAACCTCTGTGGGAGTTTCGCCTCTCCGCGTGCTGCGTCTCAACGGGCTGGGAACTGCTCTTTGGAGAGGCGCACTCATTCCATAAAAATGACCCGCACCCTGTCAGTACCCAACGTCACGCCTCGATGTGCGGTTGTTGCCAACAGTCCTTGGTCACTCACTCCTGGGATTGGGCCAAGGCGAGGCGCTCGGCAACCACCGCGTACGCTGACGGATTGAAGGCCATTCCGATGTGCGTGCCCGGAACTTCAAAGTCAACTTCGCGATTGCCGGTCGTGCAATAGTGCCAATCCACAATGCCGTCATCGCGCGTGTAAATCGCGGTCTCGACCATCGAGTCCGGAATGTCGCGCTTCAACGAGTCAACAAAACTGCAGGTGCAGCGCCCGGTGTAGCAGTCGGGTAGCACTCCCGGGCCATGCTCCCGCAGGATGCGCTGGCGGATGGCATCGGCAGCGTGGAGAATGGCTCGACTGGTCGCGGTGCCGCGAATGGGCGCCGCCAGCGTGATGACCGAAGCGATATCGCCAGGCCTCTGGCCCGCCACCGAGCGCGCGATCACCCCTCCCAGGCTGTGACCGATCAAATGAATTTTCCGCTCGGTTTCGAGCAGGGCTCTGTCTATGGTTTTGTTCAGCTGACGCTGGACCAACAGATTGGGGCATTCGGCGTTGATTCCGATGCCGGAAAAATAGGAGCGGTAGCCGATGCGCTGCAACCAGCCGTGGAGTTCCATCAGATAAAGATCGGTACCGAGAAAACCGGGAATGATGACCACTCCCGAGCCATCGCCCCGGGCCACGCCGAAGCCGTAATACACAGGAGTCGCATGCAGCATGAGAATCTCAGCCGCGAACAGGGCTTCTGTCCAAGGTGAGATGTCGGCTTCCAAATGGGCGGAGTTCGCGTTCTTCTTCCGATTCGCCGCCCTCGCCGAACAAGCGTTTGTTTTTTCTTTTCGGCCCAATTTCGTCCTACGATCTCCGGCGTTTTACGCCCGGTTGCGGGCGCTGGCATAGCGAGCGGAAGCTTGCCAACTGCGCATTATACCCTTCGTTTTCGCTTCTTGTGCTTACCTTGTTTGGCCCGCGCGGTTTTTTTGATCCGGGCCTCCAGCTCGGCTACTCGCTGGCGCAGGGCATCGAGTTCCGGCTCGGCCTCGGCAAGCGGCCGATTCGACGCCGGCGCCGGGGCGCCCAAGACTTTCTTGATCATGTCCACCGGCGACAGAATGGCGGACTGGACCTCACCGAGGCGGCTCTGCACCGCATCCTGCACCTTTTCGTAGGTGTCAAAGGCGGATTTCAAATACCACATGAGGAACTCCTGCCGCACCTCGTCGGAGGCGAGGATGAGTTGGCGCAGAAGTTCGAGCGGCAGGCCGGTGGGCCGGTTTTTGGCATCTTCCGTGATGATTTGTGTCAGGGTGACACGGGTCAGGTCCTGGCCAGTTTTCGCGTCCACTACCTGAACATCCTTGCCCTGGCGAAGGAATCCCGCGATATCGTCCAGATTCACGTACTGGCTGCTGGAGGAATCGTACAATCTGCGATTCCCATACTTCTTGATGAGGACGGGAGCTGGCTTCATTTTTCCCTGGCCTTGCTGCTCTGCACCTAGAACAAATATATATTGACACAAATCCGCTGCAATCGTATATTTTAGTTGATGCTGCAATGCAGCAATCTGGAGGTATCGAATGCCAACTACCGTAAAGCACGAATCCCCCCGCTCTTATTTCGGGGAGTCTTCCTTTGTTTCTCTTTTGTCGGGTTGGGCCCAGCAGGGCGTACAGACTTTCTTTGCCACGCAGCGGATTCTCCTCGACCTGGCGATGCGGCAGAATGCGAGCTTGATGCATTCTGTGCGGCAGCAACTCACGCACCCTGATCATTCTCCAACGGCCATTCTCAGCGAAGCGGCGGCGGAACGCGTGTCGAACTTCATTGAAGGGCAAAAGATTCTGCTGGAACTGGGGCAGAAGCAGAATGAAATTTTGATGGACGGCGTGCAGGAGCGGGTGGGCGAGTGGCCGGCGGCGCACGCGGTTACCGACCTGCTGCGGCGCAGCGTCCAAACTTTTATCGACTTGCAGAAGGATTATCTGAAGATTGTCGAGAAGCAAAATCATACCTGGGTGGCGGCAGCCAAGGCCGGGAAACTGTATGACGGCAAGCAACTGGTGGAGACGGCGCAGGAGGCCATGGAGCACTTCGTGAAAGCCCAGAAACACTTCATGGACATCATCGCGGACGAGACTGCCAAAGCCACCGGCGGCAAGCCCACGAATGGAGCCAAGAAGATCAAGAAGACCGAGTTGGCTCAGTTGGCGCGCCATGCCACGGAGTCTTTCATCGAAGCGCAACGCAAGCTGGTGGATGTCGCTGGCCGGCAGATGAATGCCAATGTGAAAACCGCCAGCAAGACTCTCGAACTCTTGCAGCCATTGCCCTTCCTGCCGCTGGCCGAGATGGCGCGGGAAGGCGTGAAGAGCTACGTCGATGCTCAAAGGGAGTTGATGAACGTCGTAGCCAAGCCTGAAAACAAGCGGGCGCCCAAGGTTGCACATCACGCGAAGCGGCCGGCCAAGAAAGCGGCTGCAGTCGCCTAGCAATTGCTGAAAAAATGCCGTCAGGGTGGTGCGTGTTCCTCCTTACGTGCCCCGCTGACGGTTGGAACTTGCAGTACTGCGCCAACGTATCCTTGTACCCCTGCAAGGGTACGTTGGCGGTTTTGCGTCACCGGCGCAAGATTCGATAGTGCGGCTCCTCGATTCGGTAAACGCGAATGCGCGAGGATGCCCGCTCCGTCCACCCTTCGACTACGCCATTGTGATCTGCACCACTTCGCATTGTGACATTTTGGCAAAGGTGTGTGACCCGCGCTACGGACGCAACCGTCGCTTAGTGATGTAGTAGCGGTGGTATCCCGATCGGGGACCGCAAGGAGACCCGATGGATTTACGCAAGTGGTCGAAATCGAATGCCGATTATGGCCGAAGGCTTCTGGGTTCGGGAATCGAAGGAGCGCGTTCTGGTCGTGAGGCATTTCTCAACGGAGAATCTCTTACTCCGTTCTTAAACGAGACCGTTCGAAGTGCTATGAGGCCCGCCGTTCTGGGTGCGTGCATCGGCGTGCTGGGCAGCTGTCCCGGGGCTCGGCGGAAACCCATTACGCGAACGTTGGCGTTTGGCCTGTTGGGCGGCGCCATCGGTCTGAGCATAGCGCTCGCTTGGGAAAGCCGGTGGTTAACTGCGAGCGCCGCAGGCGGTGCGTTGAAAGGCATGGGCAGGGTCCGCGATGAGCACTGGCTCGCCAAGCATCCCATCGACTACGCGTAAAACCATGAACGTTTGAACCGCGGCCGGATTGCTCATGGTCGCAAGGGCTGGGTAGGAAGTAATCGTGCTTCTGACTGCCATGGGACTCCGAACGATAGTGACAGGGGGCAGCAATGTCTACACGCGAAGCAGTGCAGGAGCAGATTCAAGTCTCCATCGCCGCGTCGGGCCTCAGTGAAGAGCGCATCGCCATCCTGGAAAAATTAGTCAGTCAAGCCAGAACCGCCGCCGCCGTCTTCACCCAATTCACCCAAGAGGATGTGGATCGCATCGTCAAAGCGATGGTCCTGGCTGGATTGGAGCAGGCTCAACCTCTCGCCCGCCTGGCGGTTGAGGAAACCAGGCTGGGAGTCATGGAAGACAAGGTCATCAAGAACATGGTGGCCACGGAATTCGTCTACAACTATATAAAGGATAAACGTTCGGTTGGCATCATTCGCGAGTTTCCCGAGCGCAATCTCGCCGAGGTAGCGGAACCGATCGGGGTCATCTTCTCGATCACGCCCATCACCAACCCCACTTCCACGGTACTGTTCAAATGCATCATGGCCGTCAAAACGCGCAATGCGGTCATTTTCAGCCCGCATCCGAATGCCTGGCGTTGCTGCTCCGAAGCGATAAGGATCATGTATGAGACGGCAGTGAAGCATGGCGCGCCCGAAGGGGTTTTTGCCTGCCTCGAATCGCACACCCTGGAGGACAACGCTTACCTGATGCACCACAAAGACGTTGGCCTGATCGATGCCACCGGCGGCCCGGGTGCGGTCAAGGCCGCGTATAGCTCCGGCAAACCGGCGCTTGGTGTTGGGCCGGGCAACACTCCGGTCTATCTGGAAAAAACAGCGGAACTTAATACGGCGGTGACGGACATCGTCCTCTCCAAGACCTTCGATAACGGAACCATCTGCGCGTCGGAACAAACGGTGGTGATCGACGATGAGATTTATGAGGTGGTGCTGAAGAAATTCGCCGACCTCGGCACGCACATCTGCAATGAAAAAGAGACCGTCCTTCTGGCGCGCACGGTCATCGACTCGAAGACAGGGTTTATGCAACCGCTGGCAGTCGGTCAAAAGGCTGCCGATATCGCGCGCTTTGCCGGTCTCTCCGTGAAGGCGGGCACCAAACTTCTGATTGCTCCGATTCAAGGGGTCGGACGCGAGCATCCTTTATCGGTGGAGAAGCTCTTCCCCGTGCTCGCGGTGTATCGCGCGAAATCCGTCGATGAGGCGCTCAAGGTGTGCGTCGATGTGAATCATGCCGGCGGGCTCGGACACACGGCAGTCATTTTTTCGCGCAATGAAGAAGTCATCCGGAGGTTCAGTGAAGTCATCAACGCGGGGCGGATCCTGGTGAACTCACCCGGCTCGGTCGGAGCGGTGGGCGGCGTTTACAACGATCTGGCGCCGACATTCTCCTTCGGATGCGGCACCGGCGGCGGCAACAGCACCACCGATAACGTCAATCTCTATCACTACCTCAACATCAAGCGCGTGGCTCGGAGGACACAAGCCCATATGTGGTTCCGGGTTCCCAATCAGATTTATTTCAACCTGAATGCGGTGGAGAACGTGCATCAGTTCCCTTCCCGCTCCACCATTATTATTACGAACCCGGCGCTGGAGCGGTTCGGGCACGTCGACATCGTCCGGCGCTTCATTCCCGAGGGAACCCACGTCCACGTCACCGTGATTCCCGACGCCGAGCCCGAGGTCAAGGTAGTGATGCAAGGCGTGCAGGAACTGAACTTCTATAAGGCCGACCAGATCATCGCGCTCGGCGGCGGCTCGGTAATCGATGCGGCCAAGATCATGAAGCTGAAGTACGAGTCGCCCGCCGCCGATCTGGGAGAACTGGCCACGCCATTCCTGGATCTGCGTAAGCGCGTGATCCAGTATCCGACCGAGAAAATTAACCGGGCGCGGTTGATTGCCATTGCCACCACCAGCGGAACGGGAAGTGAGATCACTCCCTTTGCCGTGCTGCTTGATAAAGAACACGGGCGCAAGGTGACTCTTGCCGACTACTCGCTGACGCCGGATGTGGCCATTGTCGATCCGCAATTTGTCATGTCGATGCCGAAGGGCCTTACCGCCGATACCGGCATCGACTGCCTGACCCATGCGCTCGAAGCTGCCGTATCCAGTTTCGCTTCGCCCTATACCGACTCCAACGCCATGCAGGCGATTCGAATCGTTTTCAAGTACTTGCCCATCGCGTATGAGCAGCCCGGCGATGAAGAGGCGCGGTCGATGATGCATAACGCCAGTTGCATCGCGGCGATGGCGTTTGCCAACGCTTCGGTGGGCGTGAATCACGCGCTCGCGCATGCTTTCGGAGCACGCTTTGGCGTGGCGCACGGCCGTGCTAACGCGCTCATGTTGCCGCACGTCATTGCCTATAACGCGTCCGTGCCCATGAAGTTTTTGCCGTCGCCTTATCAGAAGGGATATCTCGCACACAAGAAGTACGCGACGATCGCCGACTTGCTGGGTCTGGGTGGGCACACGATTGATGAGAAGGTGAAGAACCTGGTGGCAGCAACCGAACAGTTACTCGACCAACTGAGGCTCCCGCGTTCGATCGCCGAACTGGGAATCTCGAAGGAAGAATTTGAGCAGGCCATGCCGGACCTGACCAAAATTGCGTTTGCCGATCCGTCCTGGCGATCGAATCCGCGTATGCCCTTGATGAGCGAATTGGCCGACTTGTTTTGGAAGGCTTATCGCGGAAGAGGATTGGGCGATGAGGCCGAGGCGTCGCAGCAGCAGGCGTCTGGACAAACCGTGTAGGGGATGGTGAGGGCGTGGCAATGGAGAGGATCTCCGTGTGGATCAAGATCGATGAAGAGCACGTTGTCCAGGCGCTGCAAGAGGCGGCGGAAAAGCTGGACGGTTTCGAGGGCGAAGTGGCTTTGGATTTCTCCGCCCTGCGCCGGATAGATGCCAAGGCGCTCCGCACGCTGGAAGAGTTCTCCGGCATAGCGCGGGACAAAGGCGTTAAGGTCGTGTTGCGCGGCGTCAATACCGGGATCTACAAGGTGCTCAAGCTCGTCAAACTCGGTTCGCGATTCTCTTTCGTGAGCTGATGTGCGCGGTGCTTTGGCAATGAAAATTGGTCGACGAAGTTCAGAAATTGAAAGAGGGAGAGCTGCCATGACGAGCCATGTGCAGAGTAATGAGGTGAGTGACCGCCTTTCCTGGGGCGACACTGTATTCCTTCATCTGGAACGCGAGGGCATGCCTCTCAACGTGGCCGGTATTTGCGTGTTGGATGGCGAAATCGCTTTCGAAGATTGCGTCCAGTTTGTGGAGTCAAAGCTGCCGCTGATTCCCCGCTATCTGAGACGGCTGGTGACCTCGCCGCTGAATATTTCCCTTCCCAGTTGGGAATTCGATCCCGCCTTCGACATTCGCCGCCATGTACGGGACGCAACCCTCAAGCATGGTTCCGACGCAGAACTGAAGACGCTGGCGGGGAAGATTCTGAGCACGGTGATGGATCGGCAGCACCCGCTATGGGACTTGACCCTGGTGCACGGGCTCAAAGGCAATCGCAGCGGCTTCATCTTCCGCCTGCATCACTGTCTGGCCGATGGCATCGCCGGAGTTGAGATCATGAATGTGATCCTGGATTCAAGCCCGGTGGCGCCGCGTTTGCCGCGACGAAAGCTTCGGCTCCGCCTACCGAAGGCCGATGGAGCCTGGGCTTCGCTGACCAGCGGTGTCGTCGATTCCTATTCTGAATTCGTCAAACGAATTCTCGCCGCCATGGCGGATGTATCGAGCATGACGGAGCGCTTCGCCGCCACCGGCGGAAGCTTCGCGACGGAGGAGTTCAGCAGTCTGCTTCCGGAACTCAGCGCCACTACCGAAAGCCTGCGGTTCAACGTTCCCTACCGCGGACCGCAGAAATTCGCCTGGACCGAAATTCCCCTGGCCGAGATCAAGTCCATCAAGAGCACCTGTGGAACCAGCGTGAACGACGTAATTCTGGCCCTAGTCACGGCGAGCATCCAGCGCTACCTCGAACTGCATGGCGACTCGCTGAAGGGACGGCTGTTCCGCATGATGGTTCCCGTGAATCTTCGCGGCAGCGAGAGCGCGAGCCAATTGGGAAACCGCATCTCCATCGTTCCGGTCACGGTTCCCCTGGATATTCGAGATCCCCGGAAACTTCTGGCGGCCGTCCATCGGAGAATGGAGTTTCTCAAACGCTCGCATGCCGCCGAGTTGGTAAGTTTGGCGGGCGGTTTGATCGGCATGTTCCCAACTTCGGCGCAGGCGCTGGCCGGTCACATCGTGAGCCGGCTACCCTTCACGCCTTTCAACATGGTGTGCACCAACGTGCCAGGGCCGCAACAGCCGCTCTACCTGCTCGGCCACAAGATGCTGCACTGTTATCCCTATGTTCCGATCGGCGGCGAAATGCCGCTCAACTGCGCCATCCTGACCTATAACGGAACGGCCTATTTCGGGTTCAGTGGATGCGCGCACGCCGTCCCGGATCTGCGGCGTCTGGAAGAGTTGCTGCAATTGAGTTTCACGGAACTGAAGGACGCTGCTGGCCTCAGACCTCCACGCCAGAGAAGGGAAAAGAAACCAGCGAAGAAGGCGCCCGCGAACGCGAAGGTTGCGGTCGCGCCGCCAGCGCAGGAACCGGCGCCGGTTCATGCGTCCGTTCCACTTCCGCCAGTTTCTTCGGTTGAACCGGCAGTAGCAGTAGTCCCCCCAGTTAAGGAGGAGCCAGTTTCTGGGCGTTTGATCGCCTAAAAGTCATGGAGAGAAAAGAACGTGGAAGACATCAAGGCAGCTGCGCAGGTGACGGCCTGGTTGGTCACGGGTCGAAGCCTGTTCCTGCTCATTCATTTTCTGGGCGTCGCGATTTTTTTCTACATTGCGGCGCGGCGGTTGGTCCCGCTCTTCCGGGCCGAGCGTGATTTCCGGTTTGACCAGCCGCTGGTGCGGCTGGGAAGAGTTCTGAAGTTCTGGCTGGGCCAGTGGAAGCAACCGCGCTACAAACTCGCAGGCACTCTTCACATTTTCATTTTTGCCGGCTTCATACTGCTGGCGATTCGCGCCTTCTCGGTGCTGATTGTTGGCGTCTCCCAGAATTTCATCATGCCCGGCCTTTCCGGAAGGCCCGGCCAGATTTACGACGTTATCACGGATTACGCCGCTACTATTGTGTTCCTGTGCATGGTGATCGCCGTAGTTCGCCGCCTGGTTTTCAAGCCTGCGCGGTACGCGGTGCCTGCCCGGTACGGCAAAGCCCACACCGCCGACGCCATTTTTCTCCTGTCCCTGATCGCAATCCTGATGGCCGCCGACAGCCTTTTTGCCGCCGCCAAGGCTGCCGCTCCTTTAGGACCGGGCCAGGCTGCTGAAGCGTTGGCTGCGTTTTCGCTCCCGTGGCTGTTGCAAAAAGCTCTGGTCTCGGCTTCCCTGCCCACTCTCGGAGGGCTCTACTTCGGCGCATATCTTCTCCATGAACTGACGTTTTACTTTTTACTCTGCTATCGCCCGTTTGGAATCCAGTTCCACGTCGAAACCTCCCTCTTCAATATTTATTTCGCCAAGTTGGACCGCGAGATTCTGAAGCCGGTGCGATGGGGAGTTAGCGATGAGCATCTGGATCAGGTGAAATCGTTCGGCGTAAAGACGTTCGAAGACTTCACCTGGAAGCAGATGCTCGATTTTTATACCTGCGCTGACTGCGGTCGCTGTTCGGACAATTGTCCGGCCAACGCCGTGGGCAGACCGTTGTCGCCGCGATTCCTCACCATCAAGGCGAGAGATTATGCCTTCCAGCACTATCCAGTTCTTGGCCGCGCAAGCAACGGGACACCACTCATCGGCAGCAAAGATTCCGGAATTTACTCCGAAGATGAAGTCTGGTCGTGCACGACCTGTGGCGCGTGCGAGGCCGAATGCCCGCTGCTGGTCGAGTACATCGACAAGATCGTCGATCTGCGGCGAGGCATGATCGACGACGGAAACGTGCCCCAGTCCCTGCAAAAGCCGCTGAAAGCGCTGGAGAGCCGCGGCAATCCCTACGGCAAGATGGAAAAGAAAAAAGCCGACTGGGCCAACGCAAAAGAATTCAAGCAAATCTGCCCCGTCAGGACTCTCGACAAAAACGGCGCCGACACTTTGTATTTCGTCGACAGCATCACTTCCTACGATGACCGGATGCAATCGATTGGGCGGGCCACGGCGAAGATCCTCAACCACGTCGGAGAAAACTTCGGAATCCTGGGCGCGGCAGAACGGGACAGCGGACATGAAGTCCGGCGCTTCGGTGAAGAAACTCTTTTCATGGCCTTGCGCGATCACAACGTGGAGGCGATCAAAGCTTCCGGAGTCCGGCGAATCGTCACCTCTGACCCGCACGCCTATAACGCGCTGAAGCACGACTACAAAGATGTGCCGCCGGTAGAGCACATCAGCCAGGTGATTGCCCGCGAAGTGAAGGCGGGCAAGATCAGGTTCAATCCGATAGAAGATGACAAAAGCGTATACGCCTACCACGACCCTTGCTATCTGGGGCGGCACAACCAGATTTACGACGACCCACGCGATGTGCTCGATGCGATTCCCGGTTTGAAGAGAGTCGAGATGAGCCGTTCTCGCGACCGCTCGTTCTGCTGCGGTGGTGGTGGGCTGATGCTGTTTTACGAACCGAAGGAAGATCAGCGCATGGGTGTGAAGCGAGTGCAGATGGCCGCCGAAGCCGGAGCCAATGTAATGGTGACGGCGTGTCCATTCTGCATGGTGAATATAGAAGATGCAATCAAGGTCGCGGGCCTGGAAGGAAAGATGACTGCCATCGACCTGGCGGAACTGGTGGATCAACAGATCTCTAGGACGGAGGCATGAGATGGTGAAGACCCCAGTCAAACTAAAACTAAGAGTGTTGTTTTCCCCAAACGCGTCGAAAGAGCTCATATCACTCAGACCCGTTTTCAAGCAGCTGAGTAAGGTTCATGAGGGGTATATCAACGCCGAGCCTTCAACTGAGACCTCTTTCTGGCACCCGGAAAGATCTCAGACCGGCCTGTTGGCGTCGGCGGTTTGGCGAATACGTGGCAAGACTGCCTTGGAGGAATGCGGATGCGACCGACGAAAACGTTCAGACCGCCCGAAGCACAGAGGGCGACGTGACCTCTACATAGGAATCAGCGAAACGGCGGCCTTTGAGTGCGAGGCGAAGCGGCTGTCTGTGAACCTTGCGAAGAACGTTGAGACGTCGGCAAAGAGGATTTATGAAGCCCTGCATACGGCAGCCAAGGAGGCAAAATCGAAGGGAGATACGAAAGACCGCCTTGGGCTTTGTTTTGTGGCTCCAAGGATCAGCAAGTCAAGGCATGACGGGATCGAGCTCGACCGTCAACTCTTCAAAAGATTGGAACCGACGAAAAGCCACTTCCAGTGTGACGCGCTAGTGTGGATCCACAGGTCGGGGCCATTGCCTGAAAACAAAACTTCATGGCTCTATCCGAGCTTACTTCTAGCGGTCAAGCAAGAAAAAGGAAATCTGGCGAGGTGAATATGGAGATTCTAGTTTGCGTACGACGAGTTCCCGACACTTCAGAAAACGAGATTGAACTCAATCGCGCGGGAAACGACATTGAGCGCGATGAGTTGGTCTATTCCATCAACGAAGCCGATAACTATGCGGTCGAAGAGGCGCTGCAGATCGTGGCCAGAACCGGTGGAACCGTTACGGTCGCCACCGTCGGCAGCGAAGATGACGAAGAGGTCTTGCGCCGCGAGATGGCCATGGGCGCGAACCGCGGCGTGCTGATCTCCGACGAAGCTTTCAGCGGATCGGACGGCCGCGGCATTGCCACCATCCTGAAATCCTTCGTCGAGCAGGGGCATTACGACCTTGTTCTGACTGGGGTTCAGGCCGAGGACGGCGGCGCTCAGGTTGGCGGAATGCTGGCGGCGCTGCTCGACTATCCGTTTGCTTCGCTCGTTACTTCCATTGAAGTGCTCGAAGGCCGGAAGCTGAAAATCAGCCGTGAAATCGCAGGCGGCAACAAGGAAATAAGCGAAATCGATCTTCCCTGCGTGCTCTCGATCCAAACCGGTATCAATGAGCCGCGTTATGTGGGTATGCGCGGCATCCGGCAAGTAGCTGGCGTGCCCATCCCAACTTTCGGCGCATCGGACCTGGGAATTGGCGCCGGCGCTGTCGGAGAAGCTGCCGCAAAAGTGAAACGCGTGGACTACTTCATCCCCACACTCGGCAAGGGCGCAGAAATTCTCCGCGGCACGCGGGAAGAAAACGTAGATAAGGTTCTGGAATTAGTGGCCGCCAAAGGAGGGTTGAAATAATGGCTCGCATCTTCGCATACATTGTGCACAAAAACGGAATCGTTGACGATTCCGCATTCGAACTTGCAGCCGCCGCGCGCAAGATCGATTCCGCTGCCTCGCCAATCGCCATCCTTACAGGCTCAGGCGCGGACCTTGACGCTGCATGCGCAGCTCTCGGTGCGGTTTATTCCGAGATTTGGAAAATCGACAACCAGGCTCTTGCGTACCCCAATGCTGAACTCGTCCGCAAAGCCCTGCTCAAGGTGCTGCCGAGCGACAGCATCGTGCTGGTTGCCCATGAGCATTTCGGTATCGATCTGGCGCCCGGGCTTTCCATCAAGCTGAATGCGGCTTTTGTTTCCGATGTGCTGGATATTTCCGGCCCCGAAGTCGCCGAAGCCAGCGCCGGCCTCAACCTAGTGCGCCAGGAATTCGGCGGACAGGTGAGCACTCATGTTCTTTGCAACACTACAACGGGCGCGGTGGTCACGATACGTCCAGGCGCATTCAAGCCGCTGGAAGGCCCTGCTGCCAACGGCAGCGTCGTCGACAAATCCTCTGAAGTTGGCGCTTTGACAGCCGGCCGACGTTATCTCGAAACCGTTGTCGCCGAAGCGGGAGATGTCGACATCACTAAGCACAACGTTTTGGTCTCGATCGGCCGCGGCATTCAGGAAAAAGATAATGTCGCGATCGCCCTGGAACTGGCCGAAGCCCTCGGTGCGGCGGTCAGTTGTTCGCGACCCGTGGTCGACGCCAAGTGGATGGAGAAATCACGGCAGGTGGGCTCGTCCGGAAAAACCGTGAAGCCCAAGGTCTATCTGGCATGTGGCATCAGCGGAGCTTTCCAGCATCTTGCCGGCATTAAAGGCAGTCCGTTCCTGATCGCCATCAACAAGAATCCGAAGGCTCCGATCTTCCAGGTGGCGGATGTCGGAATCGTTGACGACATTCTCGAGTTTCTGCCGGAATTAACCAGCAAAGTTCGTGAACTGCGCAGCGTCGCAAAGTGACTAGTGAAGCGAGGCAATTTCAATGATTACCAGTAAAACCCTGAAGTTAAGCTTGAAGTCGCTCAAGGACTTCGCCAAGAAGCGTCTGCCCGATGAAGTGCTCCGCGAACTCGATGAGCGCGATGAATGTCCGCTCGATATCGTGCGCCACATGTGCAGTCCAGACAAGTTGGGCATTCAGCTCCTGTTCATTCCCGAAGAATTCGGAGGCATGGGCGGCAATGCCTTCGACGTGTATTGCGTCTGTGAAGAGATGGCGCGCATCGATCTCGGCGTCGCCACCGCAGTGCTGGCCACGTTCTTGGGCAGCGACCCGATCACGGTAGGCGCCACTCCCGAGCAAAAGAAAATCTGGCTAACGCGCATCGCGGAAGAGGGATTGCTGTTTGCCTACGGCGCGACGGAACCGGAAGCGGGCAGCGATTTGGGCTCGCTGAAGACGACGGCGGACCCAGTCACCGATCCAGCCACTAAGGATGGCCGCGTCGTGGGCTACAAGATCAATGGCAACAAACAGTGGATCAGCAACGGCGGAATTGCCGGAGCGTACACGGTTTTGGCCAACACCCCAAGCGGTCCGAGCTGGTTCATTGTCGAGCAAGGCGCGAAGGGTTTCACCCACGATGAGCCGGAAGATAAGCACGGCATTCGTCTGAGCAACACGGCAGCTCTGGCGTTCAGCGACGTGTATGTCGACGCCGACCGGCTCGTCGGCGGCGTCGAAGGCCAGGGCTTGAATCAAGCCCAAGCCGTGTTCGGTTACACGCGGCTGATGGTGGCCGCGTTTGGACTGGGCGCCGGCTGGGCCGCGCTCGACCGAGCGATTCCCTACTCCACCAAACGCATTCAAGCCGGAGCTCCGCTTTCTGAAAAGCAGGGATACACGCACAAGCTGATCGTGCCGCAAGTAGTTCGCCTGGAAGCTGCCCGGTCTTATATCGAGGAAACCGCGGAGCGCATCGACGCCGGCACCGAAGGCAGTTTGAACACCGAGGGCGCCATCGCGAAATACATGGCAACCGAAGCCGGCAATGCCGCTGCCGAGGCCAGTATCCAGGCGCTGGGCGGCTATGGATACACGCACGAATACATGGTGGAAAAAATCAGCCGCGACGTGCGCATCACCACAATCTACGAAGGCACTTCCGAGATTATGGAGATGACCATCAGCCGCGACCGCTGGCAGTCTCATCTCAAAACGCGCGGACAGCACTATCACGAGCGGGCGAAAGAGTTCGAAGCGTTGCACGCGCGCCAGCCGAACGTGGGCGCCGATATCGCCGCACTCGCCCTGCATGCACTCGCCGAGGTGATGGAAAAAGCGCGAGTGGCACGCCTTACCCGCTATCAGCATATTCTTCTGCGTCTGGGCGAGTTGATTGCGTATGCCGAGTGCGCAGGGAGTTTGTCCCGCCGCGCTGCGCTTTTGGCGGAAGGCAAGCTCAACGAAAAAGCAAATCGTCGCTTCGACCCGACGGCGCTCGCCGCCATCAGCCGGATCTTCGCCCGCGATGCCGCGCTCAAGGTCGCCGAAGACGGCTTGCGTTGGGTTGTCGGCGCGGGAGGCGTGACCGATGCAGAGATCAGCAACTTTGAAACAAGTTTGGGATTGCCCGCCATTCACCGCGCGCAATCGGGCCTTATTTCGGATCTGGATTATGTAGCAGATGTACTGTACGGCCGCGCGGCTAAGACTACGGTGGTAGCCGCGTAGCGTTTTATCGATGCACTTTGCAGGAGTCTCGTCATGGAAAACACTTCTTATCGCGCCATCGCAATTGTGGGAGTTGGAGCCGTATTACCCGATGCTCCGAACGTAGCAGCTTTCTGGACAAACGTGAAGGACGGTCGCTACAGCATCACCGAGGTGGCGGCCAACCGCTGGGATCCGGCACTTTACTATGAGCCCGATCACAGCGCCCCGGACAAGACTTACTCCAAGATCGGCGGCTGGGTGCGCGAGCACGTGTGGGAGCCCATGAAATGGCGCCTCGCTATCCCTCCGCGCGTGGTCGATGCCATGGATGAGTCGCAGAAATGGGCGATTGCCTGCACCCGCGAAGCGCTCGAAGACTACGGCTATCCCAAGCGGCCGCTGAACACCGATCGCACCGCCGTGATCCTTGGCAACGCCATGGCCGGTGAAAAACACTACTTCACCGTGCTGCGCGTGTTGTTTCCGGAGTACGCGCGCGAGCTGGCTGAAAGCGCGACTTTCGCCGCATTGCCGGCGGAGGTCCGCGGTGACATCACTCGCGAATTGCACGAGCGGATGGGCAAGCTGCTTCCCGAAATTACGGAAGACAGCATGCCCGGCGAATTGTCCAACTGCATTGCCGGCCGCATTGCGAACGTTTTCAACTTCCATGGCCCCAACTATGTTTGCGACGCCGCCTGCGCGTCGGCGATGGCGGCCATCAGTTCGGCGGTCGAAGGATTGGTACAAAACGATTTTGACCTCGCCGTCACCGGCGGTATTGACCGCAACATGGGCGCTTCGACTTTCGTCAAGTTCTGTAAGATCGGCGCACTCTCGGCTACCGGCACGCGTCCTTACGCCGAAGGAGCCGACGGCTTCGTGATGGGTGAAGGCGCCGCAATTTTTCTGCTGAAGCGTCTGGCCGATGCCGAACGGGATCAAGACAAAATCTATGCGGTGCTGCGCGGCATGGGCGGATCAAGCGACGGCAAGGGAAAAGGGATCACCGCGCCCAACCCCATCGGTCAAAAGCTTGCCATCGAGCGCGCTTGGCAAAATGCCGGCCTATCGCCGGATACAGTGACGTTGATCGAAGGCCACGGCACATCCACCGCCGTCGGCGACGTCGTCGAAGTGCAAAGCATGATCGACGTGCTCGGTAATTCTGATCTCCCGCCGCACTCCGTGGCGCTTGGGTCGGTCAAGTCAAATTTTGGTCACCTTAAAGGAGCGGCCGGCGCGGCTGGATTACTGAAAACCACGCTCGCCCTTCGCGACAAAGTGCTGCCGCCGAGCGTGCATTGCGAGCATCCGAATTCGAACATCGACTTTGCCCACTCCCCGCTTTACGTCAATACCGAACTGAAACCTTGGACGATGCCCCTGGACGGCGTGCGGCGGGCCGGTTTGAGCGCTTTTGGTTTTGGCGGCACCAACTTTCACGCCGTGCTCGAAGAGTACATTCCGGGCAGGCTGAACGGAAACGGCAAGCGATCAATCGCCGTAGGCGAAGTACCGTCGAACGGGAAAGAGACGGTGATGAATGCAGCGCCGATTCCGCGCACTTCTCTTGCTGGCACTCTCAGCTCTTCGTGCAAGGCTCCGTTGCGCGGAGCACTGCTAATCGGCGCAGCCTCCGAAGCCGAGCTCGTCGAGCGACTGCGCGCGGTGGAGAAGAACGCGAAAGCGGCTCAGGCGCCGGCTCCAACTGCCCCGTCTGAATCCGACGTGCATGCGCCCGAGCGCGTGGCCATCGACTACGCCAACGCCACCGAGCTGGCCGACAAAACAGGCAGCGCACTCAAGGCGCTGGCAGCCAATCAGCCGGCGATGTGGAAAGCGCTGCGCGGGCAAGGCATTTTCCGCGGCCACGGCCCCAGTCCCAAGGTTGCGTTCCTGTATACCGGTCAAGGCTCGCAGTACGTGAACATGCTCGAATTGCTCCGGGAAACAGAGCCGATCGTTGCCGAAACTTTTGCTGAAGCGGATCGCATCATGACGCCGCTTCTGGGCAAGCCGCTCAGCGACTTCATCTTCATCGACCAAGCCGATGCTAACGCGGTCACGAAAGCGGAAGAAGATTTGCGCCAAACCGCGATTACTCAGCCCGCCGTGCTCGCAACCGACTTGGCGCTGACCCGCTTGCTGGCCGCTTACGGCATCGCGCCCGACTTCACCATGGGACACAGCCTGGGCGAATACGGAGCGCTGGTCGCAGCCGGTGGCCTGCCCTTTTCCGACTCGCTTGAAGCCGTCAGCGCCCGCGGTCGCGGCATGACCCAGGTGGCGATGGACGACAACGGCCGCATGGCAGCAGTGTTTGCCCCCCTCGAAGAAGTTGAGCGAATCCTGAAGACAATCAGCGGCTATGTCGTGATCGCCAACGTCAACAGCAACCGTCAGGCAGTAGTGGGCGGCGCGAGCAAGCCGGTCGAACAGGCCATGGAGGCTTTCCAAAAAGCCGGCTACGACGTGGCTACCTTAACGGTGAGCCACGCCTTCCACACCTCGATCGTGGCGGGAGCCAGCAAGCCGCTGCGGGAAGTTCTAGAGCGTCTGCACCTGCAATCGCCACGTTTGCCCATCGTCGCCAATACGAACGGCGAGTTTTATCCGATGGGCGCTGACGTCGTCCCTCAGATGCTCGACATTCTCACGCAGCAGGTCGCCTCGCCCGTCCAGTTTGTGAAGGGCTTGGGCACGTTGTATGACGCCGGCGCCCGCATGTTTGTTGAGGTGGGACCGAAGAAGGCGCTGCACGGGTTTGCCGAAGATGTGCTCGGCGGCCGCAACGATGTGGTTTCGTTGTTTACCAATCACCCCAAAGTCGGCGATATCGTCGCGTTCAACCAGGCGCTCTGCGGCCTCTATGCGGCGGGACTAGGCCGTGGGACCGCTGAACCCTCGCGCCAGTCCTCGGTGACAACTGCGACCGCTGTTTCCCCGTTGCCCAAAGAAACTTCCAAGCCCACTCCTGTGGCAACGTCCGTGCCAGGCTCTTCTGCCGAGCCGTCGAACGGTAAGAGCAACGGCGATCGTTATAACGGCGATCATTATAGTGAGCTCGGCCGTTTGTTCGCCGATGTTCTCGATCGCGGCTACGAAATCTACCACGGCCACGACGACGCCTCAAACCGCGCACCCGTGGTCATCACGGGAGCGGCGTTAGGCCTGCCCGGAACCGATCACATTTTCGATGATGGCAACATCGCCCGCATTCTGCGGGGCGATCAGTTCATCGATTCGATCCCCGCGCGTTTCCGGCGCGCCATGCTCGACAAACACATCACCCGCCTGGTGAAGAGCGAGAACGGAGACGCTAGTTTTGAAACCCTCACCGACGTCGCGGACGTCATCAAGCTGGCGGGCCGTGGCGGCGCTTTCAATCTGGAAGAGGAGTTCGGAATTTCCGCCGAACGCGTTGGCGCGCTCGACCGTGTCACCCAACTGGCCATCGCCGCCGGCCTCGACGCCCTGCGTGATGCCGGCATACCGCTGGTCATGCGCTACAAGACCACCACCAAAGGCACGCAATTACCTGAGCGTTGGGGATTGCCCGACTCCATGCGCGACGATACCGGCGTGATCTTCGCTTCCGCCTTCCCGGGATACGACGCCTTCGCGGAAGAGATGGCGCATTACTACGCGGACCACGCGCGCCGCGAGCAGTTGACAACACTCGAAACCCTACTCGCTCGCGCGGTCGAGGCCAACGGTCACTCCGTTCTGGTGCAGGAAATCAACCGCCGCATCGACGAACTGCGCGCCGCCCTCGATAAAGAACCCTACGTTTTCAACCGCCGATTCCTGCTTCGAGTCCTGTCCATGGGACATTCGCAATTCGCCGAATTCATCGGCGCGCGCGGCCCGAACACGCAAATCAATGCTGCCTGCGCGAGCGCCACGCAAGGTGTGGCCGTGGCCGAGGACTGGATTCACGCCGGCCGCTGCAAGCGAGTGATCGTTATTTCGGCCGACGACGTCACGTCCGACAACTTGATCGATTGGATGGGTGCGGGCTTTCTGGCTAGCGGAGCGGCAGCCACCGATGAAGTCGTCGCCGACGCCGCCGTTCCTTTCGACCGCCGCCGCCACGGCATGATTGTTGGCATGGGCGCAGCGGCTGTGGTAGTTGAAAGCGCCGACGCCGCGCGCGAGCGCGGAATCCAGCCCATCTGCGAAGTGTTGACTACCGAGACAGGCAACAGCGCTTTTCACGGCACTCGTCTGGATGTCCAGCACATCGGCCAGGTAATGGAGGCGCTGGTGGCCAAAGCGGAAGCGCGCAGCGGCATTTCGCGTCACCAGATCGCGCCCCAGACAGTTTTCGTTTCGCATGAAACCTATACGCCGGCGCGCGGCGGCAGCGCCTCCGCCGAAATTCACGCGCTGCGCAGCGTCTTCGGCGACGTCGCGGACCAAATCGTAATCGCCAACACCAAGGGCTTCACCGGTCACGCCATGGCTACGGGCATCGAAGATGTCGTCGCGATCAAAGCACTCGAAACCGGCTGCGTGCCTCCGGTCGCAAATTTCAAGGAAGTCGATCCGGAATTGGGACCGTTGAACCTGTCGAAAGGCGGCGCCTATCCCGTCGAGTACGCCATCCACCTCGGAGCCGGATTCGGCTCGCAGATCAGCATGTTGCTGCTCCGCTGGGCGAAGCCGAAAGACGGAATTCACCGCAGCGCGAATTCTCTCGGCTACGCCTACCGCATCGCCGATGCCGGGGCATGGAATAGCTGGCTAAGCAGCGTGGTGGGCCGTCCGGCCGCTGATCTGGAAGTGGTCCATCGCACGTTGCGGGTTCGTGATAAGGTCCACGCTCAGAAATTGGCGCCACCGGTCGCGGAAGTCGCTCCGAAGTCGCAAACCGCGTCCACCGCGCAGACCGCACCGGCTCCGTCGCCCGCTGCTGTTGCTCAACCGGCACCCAAAGTTCAAGTCGCTGCCGCCGCACCTTCTGCAACGCCAAGACTTGCGGCCAAAACCGATTCAAAAGTCGGTCCCGAGTTCGATCAAAAGACCGACCGCGTTAAAGACAGAGTCCTGGCGCTGGTCGCCGAGAAAACCGGATATCCGGTTGACATGCTCGATCTCGATCTTGACCTCGAAGCCGATCTGGGTGTCGATACGGTGAAGCAGGCCGAGGTCTTTGCCGCGATCCGCGAGACCTACCACATTGCGCGCGATGAAAATCGCAAGCTGCGCGACTATCCGACGCTGGCGCACGTCATTCGCTTCGTGTATGAGAAACGGCCCGACCTGGCCGCCGCGACTCCGCCAGTAACTCAGCAGGAAGTCGAACTTCCGGCGCCGGCAATCGCAGCCGTGGCGAAAACGCCGGTGCCCGCTACGGCACCTGCGCCAGTCGTTGCCGACGATGGCGTCAAGAAACGCATTCTCGCCCTGGTAGTAGAGAAGACCGGCTATCCAGAAGAGATGCTCGATCTGGATCTCGACCTCGAAGCCGACCTCGGCGTTGATACCGTCAAACAAGCGGAAATGTTCGCGGCCATTCGAGCCGCATATAACATTCCCCGCGATGAGAACCGCAGGCTGCGCGATTATCCTACGTTGGCGCACGTCATCCGCTTTGTGTATGAGAAGCGGCCCGATTTGGCCGCGGCCGCAACGAGAACTGTAAAAGAAGAAGTCGAAGTCGCCAAGCCCGCAACCCCCGCACCGGCGGAAACAGCGCCCATCACAACCTCCAACCAATCCCCTGCCGGCGACGGAGTTAAGAAACGCATTCTCGCCCTGGTAGTAGAGAAAACCGGCTATCCGGAAGAGATGCTGGATCTGGATCTCGACCTCGAAGCCGATCTCGGCGTTGATACCGTCAAACAAGCGGAAATGTTCGCGGCCATTCGAGCCGCATATAACATTCCTCGCGATGAAAACCGCAAGCTGCGCGATTATCCCACCTTGGCGCACGTCATCCGCTTTGTGTATGAGAAGCGGCCCGATTTGGCGGGGGCGCCCGCGGCTCCATCCTCAACCTCTGGGAGCGAGCCCGCTTTGCACCAGCCCAGCCCAGTTACCGTCGAAGCAACTTCGGATGCTGCCGCTGCGGACGATGCCATTCAGCAGAAAGTGCTGGAGATCGTGGCCGCGAAGACCGGCTATCCGAAAGAAATGTTGGACCTGGATTTGGATCTCGAAGCCGACCTTGGCATCGACACCGTCAAACAGGCGGAAATGTTCGCGGCCGTGCGAGCGGCGTACAACATTCCCCGGGACGAGAATCTCAAACTGCGCGACTTCGCGACCCTGGCCAGCGTGATCAAATTCGCTCGCGACCGGCAGCCCGCCCTGGCGAATGCGCCCGCGGCAAACTCCACTGCGATCCCGCAGAAACAAGAAGCGGTGCCGAAAAAGCCGGCGGCGTCTGCCACTTCCAGTTTGAAGCCGATTACGACGCTGCGTCCGGCACCCGCCAGCTTCGACGCTGCTGATCGCATTCCCCGCCGCGTGCCGGTTCCCAACTTGCGCCCACCACTAGACCTTTGCAAGCCAACCGCCGTGAAGCTCGCGGCCGGTCAACGAGTGGTCGTTATGCCCGACAACGGTGGCGTAGAAGACGCGCTAACCGAACGGCTGCAAACTTTGGGTGTAGAAGTTCTTCGCCTGGAACAAACCCTCGATGCGGATGCGCTGGCCACTCGCCTAAAGAACTGGTTGGCTGCGGGTCCGGTGCACGGAGTGTACTGGCTGCCCGCGCTCGACAACGAGGGCGAGCTCGCTGCTATGGAACTCACGCACTGGCACGAGGCGCTGCGGGTGCGTGTGAAATCGCTCTATTCCACTCTGCGCATTCTGTACGAGCAGCTGGGGGCGCCGGGCACGTTCCTCGTATCTGCAACGCGACTGGGCGGACAGCACGGCTACGATGAGGCGGGCGCAACTGCACCATTAGGAGGCGCGGTCACGGGCTTCACCAAAACCTACAAGCGTGAGCGCGTGGACGCTCTGGTCAAGGCGGTTGACTTCGAAGCGAAACGGAAGGCGCCGGAGATCGCCGACCTACTCATCGAGGAAACCCTGCGCGATCCTGGCGCAGTTGAAATCGGCTATAAAGATGGACTGCGCTGGACGGTTGGGCTGCAAGAGCAGCCTGCTGCTGACGGCAGGCCCGCATTAATTTTGGACAGCAACACCGTCTTTGTCGTGACCGGGGCGGCCGGAAGCATCGTCTCGGCCATCACCGCCGATTTGGCGGCGGCCTCCGGAGGCACATTCTACTTGCTCGATCTGGTGCCCGAGCCGGACCCGGAGAATCCCGATCTCAAGCTCTTCGCGACCAACAAGGACGGCTTGAAGCGCGATCTGTTCGCACGCATTCAGTCGCGCGGCGAGCGCGCCACGCCCGCCCTGGTTGAAAAGGAACTGGCAGCGCTCGAGCGAGCGCAATCGGCATCGAACGCAATCGCTGCGGTGCGAGCCGCTGGCGGTTCGGCACATTACTTCAGCGTCAATCTCACGGACGCAGACTCCGTCGCCAAAATCGTCGGGCAAATCCGCGAGCGTAGTGGGCGCATCGACGTGCTGCTGCACGCTGCCGGGATTGAGCGCAGCCACTTCCTGCCCGACAAAGATCCGCGCGAATTTGACTTGGTCTTCGACGTCAAGAGCGACGGCTGGTTCAATCTTCTTCATGCGATCGGCGACATGCCCGTCGCCGCGACGGTGGCATTTAGTTCAATTGCCGGGCGTTTCGGCAATGCCGGACAAACGGATTACAGCTCGGCTAACGACCTGTTGTGCAAGATCACATCGAGCTTCCGCGCCACCCGGCCGGCGACACGCGGCATCGTCATCGACTGGACGGCATGGGGCGGCATCGGCATGGCCACGCGCGGTTCCATTCCAAAAATGATGGAAGCTGCAGGTATCGACATGTTACCGCCCGAGGCGGGGATTCCTTTGATTCGCCGCGAACTGACTGCAGGTGGAACGCGCGGCGAGATTGTCATCGGCCAGCGCCTGGGCGTTCTGCTCAACGAACACGACCCCACTGGCGGATTGGACTCATCGCCGGCCGAAGCCTCGAAGGCCTCTCGTGCATCGGCACAGGTTTCGGGTCCGGGTCCGGGTCCGAGTCCGATGCTCGGCAAGTTGGCCAGGGCGAGTCTGCAAAGGGGCCTCGTCATCGAAACGACGCTGGAGCCGGCCATTCAGCCATTCCTGCACGATCATCAGATTGATGGCACGGCAGTGTTGCCCGGCGTCATGGGCATCGAGGCGTTTGCCGAGGCTGCGTCGTGCCTGCTTCCCGGCTGGCATGTTGCGGCGCTGGAAGACGTGAACTTCCTGGCGCCCTTCAAGTTCTATCGCAACGAACCGCGCACGGTCACGGTCGAGGCCGTCGTCTATCCTCAACCCGACAGGTCGACCTTGATGGCCGATTGCCGCTTGATCGGCAGCCGGTCGCTCCCCAACCAGGCTGACCCGCAAGTGACAACCCATTTCACCGGACGGGTGCGAGTCACGAAACAGGCGCCCGACGCGGTAACCGTGCCGGCTCTGAAGTTGGCCGGGCAAGTCATCGAAGCCAGCGACATATACCGCCTTTACTTCCATGGGCCCGCGTACCAAGTGGTAGAGCGGGCGTGGTGGGATGGACATCGGATTATCGGTCTGCTGACGAGAGGTTTGCCGCCAAACCATGTGCCGTCCGACCTGCCGACGCTAATGTCGCCGCGACTGGTCGAGCTTTGCTTCCAAACGGCGGGCCTCTGGGAGATGGGCGTCCAGGGCCGCATGGGTCTGCCGCAGCATATCGATCGTATCCTGTCGTCATTACTACGGGCGCCGGTGTCGGCCGACACTCGTCTATATGCCGTGGTTACTCCCGATTCCGCCCGCGGCAGTTTCGACGCCGAAGTCGTCGACACCCACGGAAATCTCTATCTGCAGCTTAGCGGCTACCGTACGGCAGCGCTTCCCGACGCCGTCAATGCCGAGCATTTAAAAGCACTACAGTCCGCAATGGCGCCTGATTCCATCGCTGTGTAAGGAGCACGACTTGGTTGTCCTGACGATTCGACGATCCAATGATCAGAGGACCAGCTGTAGGAGGACTTATGGACCTGACCGGTGAACCACACTCCCGGCGCTACGCCGACGTGGCCCTGGTGCAGGCCGCGATCGAAGCTTACGCTGCGCAGTTGGCGCTTGAGCAGAAGCAGTTCTATGCGTCGGCGATGCGTGGGCGGCCGCAGGTTCGCAGTGAAGCTGGCTGGACCGCCGAGCTCCGGTATCGCGGCCATCGCTACTTGCCTAAGACTTATCGGCTCGGACCTGAAAGATACCGCATCGAGATCAATGGAGCGCGCATCGACGCCTCGACCGAGCGTTTGGGCCAACGCGAATGCCAGCTCAGTGTTTTCGGCCGCCGTTTTCGCATCGTCTCCGCGGCCCAGGGGCTCAGTTACCGGATCGAAGTCAACGGCGTATCGCACCGGATTGATCGCGATGACGGGGGCGTGGTGCACGCGCCGGCGCCGGCAGTGGTAGTTTCCATTCTCGTCAAGCCCGGCGATACGGTGGCGGGGGTGATCGCCTCGCCGTGCTCGAGGCCATGAAAATGGAGACCCAAATCGTGGCCCCATTTCCCGGAAAAGTCCGCCAGGTCATGGTCATTCCCAACGTGCAGGTCGACACGGGAGCGCCACTTCTGCAGATCGAACCCGTGGCCCTTGGCAATATTGTTGCGGATGCAGAGCGCGTGGTCTTCGGCACCTCGCTCGCCTCAAACGACGGGGAGACTATGCAATCCATCTGCCGTCAGAGCCTGGACGAATTGTGTCAGCTCATGTTGGGTTTTGACGTCGACCCCAAACGAACCACGCAACTGCTCGCCCACTGGAGCGAGAGTTGTCCAGTGGAGAGCGACGAAATAAGAGAGCGCGAAGATGAGATCCTCAACATCTTTGTCGACATCTGTTCCCTTTTCCAGCGCGATCCGGAAATAAACCAGGCCAGCGGCGAACAACCAAGCGCCGAGGTCTACCTTTTTTCTTACTTGCGCATGCTGGAAACGCGCGGTCACGGGCTCCCACCGGCTTTCGTCAGCGCGCTCGAGCGTGCGCTCGCTCATTACGGCGTGCAAACGCTGGAGCGCTCGCCCGCATTGGAAGAGAGCTTGCTTTGGATCTACAAATCGCACCAGCGCCTGGAGCAGCAGATCGCGCCCGTTCTGGGCGTTCTCGAAAGACGGTTGCGGCGAGTCGTCAAGCTCTCACCGCCGGCTGAAGAATCGTTTCGGATGCTTCTCGACCGGATGGCCACACTGACGAACGGGCTTTTTCCCGCCGTCACCGACTTGGCCCGGGAAGTACGCTATCGCTACTTCCACCAACCGCTCTTTGAGCACGCCCGCCGGCAGCTCTATGAGCAGGTAGAGAATCATCTTGCTTACATGGCGGCCAATCCCGATGCAGCAGACCGCGATGAAAGAGTCCGGGCTTTGATCGAATGTCCGCAGCCGCTGGTTGGCCTATTCTCCAGCCAGTTTGCGGCGGCCGATCAGGCCATGCGCAAGTTGATGTTGCAGGTGCTCACCCGGCGCTACTATCGGATTCGAGAACTCACGAATTTCCGCTCGCTAGCGGTGGACAACAGGCAGTGCTGCGCCACGGCTGAGTACGATTATGAAGGAAGGCGCCTGCATGTCTTCACCACTCACGCCGAGTATTCCCGGCTCTCAGAGTCGGCGCGCGCTTTGTTTCCGCTGATCGCGGAAGTTCCGGCGGACCACGACATTCTCATCGATTTTTACCTTTTCCATCCCAGCCAGTTGGGCGACGCCGAAGCGACCCAGCAGGAAGTGCGCTGGGTGCTCAATCAGGCTGGCTTCCCGCGTTCCATCCGCCGTATCGTCACGACCGTTGCCGGCCCCGGCCACGTTTGGAGTATGGCCAGTGCCCAGCATTTCACCTATCGCCCCGGCGAGAATGCACGGGGAAACACCTACGAAGAAGAGAAGCTCTACCGCGGCATCCACACTATGATGGCGAAGCGGCTGCATCTCTGGCGCCTTGCCGATTTCAAGATTGATCGGCTGCCGTCCGTCGAAGATGTGTACCTGCTGCATGCCGTTGCCCACGACAATCCGAAAGATGAGCGGCTGTTCGCGTGCGCGGAAGTGCGCGACGTCACTCCGGTGCGAGACAAGGCAGGTCGCATCGTGCAACTGCCGCATCTCGAACGTATGTTAATGGAAGCGATGGCCGGCATCCGGCGGTTTCAGTCGCGCCGGCCCACCCATCAACGCCTCCATTGGAATCGCATTCTGTTGAACGTGTGGCCGCCGCTGAATCTTGCGCGCGACGAATTGCGCGATCTTGTGCGCCGACTGGCGCCCGCAACCGAGGGCCTGGGTTTGGAACAAGTAGTGGTGCGCGCTCGCATTCCCAGTCCGGCGACTGGCGAGTTGCGCGATATGGTAGTGCGGATCTCGATCCCAGGCGACAGCGGCATGCTCATCACTTTCCGCCCCGCTGACCAAATGCAACCCATGCGGCCGCTAAGCGAGTACGAACAGAAAGTCGTCCGCATGCGCCAGCGCGGTTTCATCTACCCTTACGAAATCATCAAAATGCTCACGCCCGCTCTGGAGGACACACGGGCGGAATTTCCCGCGGGCGACTTCATCGAGCATGATCTTGACGGGGAAGGCCGTCTGGTCGCCGTCGATCGTCCCTACGGTCAAAACAAAGCCAACATCATTGTCGGCGTCATCCGCAACTTTACAACGCAGTATCCCGAGGGTATGAGTCGCGTTTTGCTGCTGGGAGACCCCAGCAAAGATATGGGCGCGGTAGCGGAACCGGAGTGCCGACGCATTCTCGCAGCTTTGCAACTGGCGCAAACCATGCGTGTTCCCCTCGAATGGTTCACGCTCTCCGCCGGCGCCAAGATCTCGATGGATAGCGGCGTCGAAAACATGGATTGGATCGCTCGCGTGCTGCGCGGGTTGATCGAGTTCACGCAAGCCGGCGGCGAGGTCAATCTGGTGGTCAATGGAATCAACGTCGGCGCGCAGCCATACTGGAATGCCGAAGCCACCATGCTCATGCACACTCGGGGCATCCTCATCATGACGCCCAAAGCCGCGATGGTGCTCACGGGTAAGCGGGCGTTGGAATTTTCCGGCAGCATCTCGGCCGAGGACAATCAAGGCATCGGCGGTTACGACCGCATTATGGGTATCAACGGTCAAGCGCAGTACTGGGCGCACGACATCGAGGAAGCCTGTCACATACTGCTGCGTCACTATGACCACACCTATGTGGCCTCGGGTGAACGCTTCCCGCGCCGGGCCGCGACTGCCGATCCCATCAATCGCGACGTGCGATCCTATCCTCACGGCAAGAGTGGCAATGGCGATGACAAATCCGAAGCCGGATTCGAGACCGTCGGAGAGATCTTGTCGGACCAGACCAATCCTGGACGCAAGCGGTCCTTTGACATCCGCAAGGTGATGATGGCAGCCATCGATCAGGACCACGCTCCTCTGGAACGCTGGGCTGGCATGCGCGCGGCAGAAACCGCGGTGGTGTGGGATGCCCATCTCGGTGGCTATCCCGTTTGTTTGATCGGCATCGAATCCCAGCCATTACCGCGGCTAGGTTTTGTCCCAGCCGACGGGCCGGATCAGTGGACCTCGGGCACGCTCTTTCCCCAATCTTCCAAAAAGGTCGCGCGCGCCATCAATGCGGCGAGCAACAATCGACCGGTGGTGGTCCTTGCCAACCTGTCGGGCTTTGATGGCTCGCCGGAATCGATGCGCAGGCTGCAGCTTGAGTACGGCGCTGAAATCGGGCGAGCCGTGGTCAACTTTAAAGGTCCCATCGTCTTCTGCGTGATCTCCCGCTATCACGGTGGCGCATATGTGGTCTTCTCACGGGCGCTGAATGAAAACGTCGAGGTGGTGGCGCTGGAGGGAACCTATGCCTCGGTGATCGGCGGTGCTCCAGCGGCAGCCGTGGTTTTTGCCGGTGAGGTCGAATCCCGAGCCAAGAAAGACCCGCGCCTGCAGCCGCTGAGCCAGGCGTTGGCGAAAGCTGACGGCGCTGAGAAAAGCCGCCTGCGCGCTCAGTTTGACGAGCTTTTCAAAGTCGTGCACTCCGAGAAGCTGGGCGAAATGGCGGCTGAGTTTGACCGCGTGCACTGCGTACAGCGCGCTCTCGACGTGGGCGCTCTCAATTACATTATTCCACCCGAAAACCTGCGTCCTTATCTCATTCATGCGATCGAACGCGGCATTGCCCGAGTGGAGAAATCCGGAGACACAAGATCGAAAGACAAGCTCACGGTTGCCGCATAACTTCGCGGTGCGTTGTATGAACGTGTATTGGTTGGAACAAACCGAGGCCGACGTACCGGCGGAGAACGATTGGCTGAGCGAAAAGGAAGCGCTTTTCCTCGACGCCTTGCGCTTTGCCAAACGCCGCGCCGACTGGCGGCTGGGACGGTGGACCGCGAAATCCGCTCTGTCCGTTTATCTGGATGTGCCTGCCCGTCCCGATATCCTCAAAAAATTGGAGATACGCCCGGCGCCGTCTGGTGCGCCTGAAGTCTTTTTCGGCGATCTCGCCGCATCGGTCACGATCTCACTCAGCCACCGGTCGGGCAGAGCAATCTGTGCGGTAGCGATGTCGGACGTAGAATTGGGTTGTGATCTGGAAATAGTTGAGCCGCGCAGCGATGCTTTTGTGGCTGACTATCTCGCCGTCGAAGAACAAGCGCTGGTTGCGAGTGCGGCAGTGGCGGACCGGGACCGGCTCCTGGCCCTGCTTTGGAGCGCGAAAGAAAGCACTCTCAAAGCGCTCCGGGTTGGGCTTCGGGTCGATACCCGGTGTGCGATCGTGACTCCATCTGTCGAGTCATTCGACCTCATCAGCTGGGGCCCTCTGCAGGTTCGTCATACGGGGAGTCGGAATAGCAATACCGATGACGGTTGCCGTGAGGATCGCCGCCCTGAGGATCAGGTCTTTCACGGCTGGTGGCAACAGGCAAGCGACGTCGTGCGGACTGTGGTCGCCGAGCCGGCGCCAAATCTGCCGATTCCATTGAGAGTCACCGGCCATTGTTTCCACCGTGCCTCCCTGCTCACGTAGAGCTGCACGTTGAGAACTGCGAATACCGATGGTAGAACGGCGAATAGAAGATTGGCGCTTGCTATGACTGCACGGTTACATTTCAGAGGCCCAGCGCGCTACCGGCTCCGCAGCGCCGCCAATCTGAGCCAATCCGTTCTTGAAGTATCTACGCGCCGGGCGCTCAAAGGGCCACGCCTGCCCAGTTGGAGCTGGTACGTAGAAGTCGCGACCGAAGTGGCGAAACGGCGGACGCTGACCGCCTTCCAGTTAAGCGACGTGAAAGAAGCGCGCCGCTATCTTGACTCGGTCGTGATTCGTTCGCGGGAGTTGTCCGCCATCGGCATCACGCCGGTCACGCACCAAAACTTCAGAGGAAGTTGGTTTGCCGCCAAAAAAACCGAACCGCGCGTGACGCTCCTATATTTCCATGGCGGCGGATACTCGTTTTATCCGCAGGCTTACGCCCACTTTATCGCGCTGATCACGCTGGCTGCGAAATCCCGAACCTTCGCCCTCGATTACCGGCTCTCGCCCGAACATCGGTTCCCCGCGCAACTTGAAGACGCGCTCAACGCCTACCGCTGGCTGCTGGAGCAGGGCACCGATCCGACCCGTCTAATTGTTGCTGGTGATTCGGCGGGCGGCAACCTGACGCTGGCTTTACTACTGGCGGCGCGCGAGTCAAAGCTTCCCTTGCCGGCACTGGCCATCGCGCTCTCCCCGGCAACCGATTTTGAAGCTAAGTTCGCGGACGCTGGCCTCGCCGGAAAAGAGAATTTTGACGGGCTTGATGTTGACTGGCTTGGTGTTGACTGGATCGAAAAGCGTATGCTTGAGGTGTGGGCGGACTGGTTCTGCGACTCCGCCGAACGCCGGAATCCGCTGATCTCGCCGCTCTACGCTGACCTGCGCGGACTTCCTCCTATCTACATACAGGCGGGCCGCGCCGAGATTCTGTACCCGAGCATTCAAGCCTTCGCCGATCGCGCTCGCGAACAAAACGCGGATGTCGTCCTCGAAACCTGGGAAGACATGACCCATGACTTCCAGTTGTTTGGACTCGATTCGCCGCCGAGCGCCGAGGCACTGCACAGGATTGGGCAGGTGATCGATGCAAGCGTTCGAGGGCAGAAGAATATGGAGACGGTCAAGTTGTGAACAGCCAAATTACGAACAGAACGCCCGCAAGGAATTTGGAACGCAGCGCCGGTGACTCTGTGGCGCCCGGCAACAACCAATTCGATTTTGACTTCATTGTGATCGGTTCGGGCTTCGGCGGCAGCGTTTCGGCCCTGCGCTTGGTGGAGAAGGGATACAAAGTCGCGGTCATGGAGATGGGCCGGCGCTGGACGCCGGAAAATCTGCCGAACACCAGTTGGTCCATCCGGCGCTGGATTTGGCGTCCGAACCTGGGCCTGCGAGGCTTCTTCAATCTGCGGTTTTTCAAGCACGCCACTATCTTCCATGGCTGCGCGGTGGGCGGCGGATCCATCACCTATGCCTGCACGTTGCTTTCTCCTCCGGAAAAAGTGTGGGAAGCAAGATCCTGGACTGGACTGGCCGATTGGAAAGCAGAAATGCCCCAGCACTTCGAATCTGCCGCGCGCATGCTGGGTGTAACGCAAAACAAAATCCTCGGACCGGCCGACCATTTCTTAAAAAAAGCTGCGGAAGCCGCGGGCTCTGGCCATACTTTCTACCGCACGAATGTGGGCATCTTCCAGGCGGCCGAGGGAGAGCTGGGCAATCAGACCTTCCCAGATCCTTTCTTCGGAGGAGATGGGCCGGCGCGGACCACCTGTCTGGGCTGCGGCGGCTGCATGATCGGCTGCCGTTACGGCGCGAAAAATACACTGGATCTTGGCTATCTCTATCTAGCGGAAAAACACGGCGCGCAAGTTTTTCCTGAAACCAGGGTGGTAAACGTCAAACCGATCGGCGGCAATGGTTCCAGTTCAACTCGTAACGACGGCAGCGGCGGCTATGAAGTGGACACCGTCAGATCCACGGCGCACATTCGCCACCAGCCCCGGCGCTTCACTTGCCGCGGGGTGGTGTTTTCCGCTTCCTCGCTCGGCACCATGGAACTTCTGTTTCGTCTCAAAGAAAAGGGCTCATTGCCAGGGATCAGCGACCAGGTCGGCCAGCATGTGCGCACGAATTCCGAATCGCTGATCGGAGCGCGCACGCCTGGCTGCGCTCAGGATATGTCGGAGGGCGTAGCCATCGGCTCCGGCGTCTATATTGACGAGCACACGCATATTGAAGCCGTCCGTTACCCAAAGGGATCGGACGCCATGGGATTTCTGACCACGATCCTGACCAATGGCCATCCCGGTCCGCGGCGGATTGCGCTCTGGCTGAAGAACGTTCTAGCCTCGCTGCTGCGTCACCCTTTCAAGACCGTGCGCGTGCTGCAACCTCTGGGATGGGCACGGGAATTTGTATGTCTGTTGTGCATGCAGACCCTGGAGGGCGAGATCGAGATGCGTTGGCAACGGCCGTGGTTCTGGCCGTTCCGGAAATTTCTTGTGAGCCGCGGTGAGAAGGTGCCAACCTACATTCCGAAGGCCAATGAGTTTGCGCAACAATATGCGCAACTCACCGGCGGTTTCCCCATGAGCATGCTACCGGAGATCCTCTTCGATGTGCCGGGTACCGCGCACTGTATCGGAGGTTGCGTGATTGCCGATTCCTCTACACGCGGCGTGGTTGATTCCCGCCACCGTGTCTTCAACTACAAAAACATGTACATCTGCGACGGGTCGGTAGTGGCGGCCAACCTCGGAGTCAATCCCAGCCTGACCATCACCGCATTGGCCGAACGGGCGATGAGTTTTATTCCCCCAGCGGCGGAGACGGAGTGGAACGATGCCGCCTCCCCCGCCTGATTTTTTTTGTTGGTCGGTCTTTTGGAATCATCGGGTTAGGCGGAAATTCCCGCCAAATCTTTGCGTTTAAACGACTTGCACGTAAAATATTGCGGAATAAGGAGTTAGAGCTGGGAAGCCTAGCCCGCTCTTGATGACAAAATGGAAAAAGGTGCGGGGAGTGGTCCGCACCCTTTTTGCTATCTATACTTCTATTATATCAACTCCCACTAGACTTCGGACAGCTTTGGCAACTTTATTTTCCCAACCTATTCATCGGCTTGCGGGGAAAACGGGCCTTGCAGGGGCTTGACAAGATTTCTGCAAAAAGCAATTCAAAAAAACCCGAACCAAGGGTCATCGCTTATGGTCGCCTCACGCTGACGCGAGTTTGGTTGTCGAAGGGGCTGGCAGCAAGCGGTCCAAGATTGCCTGTTCGCCTTTAAACCACAAACGGCTGCCATAAAGCAGGGTGCTGCACTGCAAGGTGATCCAATCCCGCTTCATCAGGGGTGAACGGAATTCTTTGCGATAGCGTATCCAATGCTCGGCAACGTGCCGCGCAATCGTGAGGCCGAAGCCCACGCCGGTGTCGGATCCCACGACATCTCCCAAAATCCCATCCAGCGTGAACATGACTTTCGATAACATAATTAGCGGCCCGGGAAATTTAACACCCTTCATGGCGAGGCGTTCGAGAAGCAGCATGGCATCGACGCCGCTGGAGAGACGCGATACCGGCAACTCGTCGATAAAGTGCTTTACAAACTCTCCCACCATCCGTCCCTTTGGCGACGCGCTTCGGATGTGCTGCTGTGTGAGCGCCAAAACTTCATTGCTGGCACCCACCGGGTCGCGCAACGTCACCATCAGAATCAGGAGCGCGAGATGCCGGCGCTGATCCCGGCTTAAACGCTCGCGCAGCGCCCAGTCGATGATGGTCAGTTCGCCGGTGCGGTTGTTGTAGAGCAGATTGCCGGCATGAGGGTCGCCGTGAAAAATGGCATCCTCCTGTGCCGCCAAAAGAGGAACCGCGACCAGCGCTTCGATCAACTGCTCGGCAACTTTTCTGCGCCGCGCGGCCGGCAGGCGCGCCGCCGCATTCGTCACCTTAATGCCGCGCTCTTCGGTCAACGCCGTGATTTGCGATGTACACAGCGGCCGAATCAGGCGGGGCACGCGAATCCCTCGCGTTGATAAAGATCGATACAGATTCCACGCTTCGACTAGCGTCTTCTGCTCGCGGACAAAGTTGACCTCGTGCCGCAGCAGGCGCCGGACTTTCTTGAAGGTATCGGGCAGCAAATTCCGAGGAAATCCGTAACTGCGATGCTGGTCGCTGAAATATTGCGCCAGCCCCTGCAAGTAGTCCATGTCCTCGGCGAAGTACTCGGGGATGTGCGGCTTCAGAACTTTGAAAACGCCACGTTCGCGCTTTCCACTCTCCGGATCACGCCAGGTGAAACGCACCACCGCGCTGACGCTGGCCTCCGAGAGTATGGACGGCGCGATCTTCACATCGTACTTTTCTATGCGTGGACCCAGCTCTTGCCGAATGATTGCGACTACGTCCTCCGGGCGGACATCGCGAATTCCGTTTTCCAGCCGGGCAAGCGCGTTGCGCAGCGCGGGACGAAGATGCTGGTTGCGGGCGATAACTTGTCCGAGTTTCTGCAGTCCGGGAACCTTTGCGATCAAGCGCAGCAGACGCTCTTCCGCGGTTGTTTTCGGCGGGAGTTCGAGTTGCTCCAGGAGTTTGGGCGCAAGGCGCGCGGGCGAAAGACGCGCCACCACGAACATCATGGCGTCGCGCACCGGGGGACGCCAGTTCTCATATGCCTGCGGAACTAACCTGGCCACCGGAACGATGGAGTCGACGATCCAGCGCGCCATCGTGTCCCGCATGGCTTGGCCAGCCGGGCTTCGCAGGCCCGCTTCAACGGCGCGGATCTGCTCGGCAGTTGTGGCGCCTTTGGGCAGAAAATTGGCAAGGGCGGCGCGGAAAGTCGCCGAGTCAACGATGTTCGAGGAAACGACAACGGAAGAGACTTCCGGATCCGGCATAGGAGAGAACCTATCCCTCCCTACGATAGTCCAATGGTTGTGGTCACTTCTGTGATTGCTGTCACGGGATCATGAGACGGCTTTGGACTGCGCCCTGACGAGTTCCCAACACTGGCGGGCAATCATCCAGTCTTCCTGAGCATGAATAACCAAAACGCGGACCGCCGCATCCGGAACGGAAATGTCTGAATCGTTATCCTTGGGCAAGGGCGATTGTGCGTTCTTCGCTGGATCGATTCGCAAGCCCAGGAACGCCAATTGGTCGCACACTGCGGCTCGAACTTCGGCTGAGTTTTCCCCGACGCCCGCGGTGAACACCAGCGCATCGATGCCGCCGAGCACGGCCGCCATGGCGCCAATTCCCGAGCGCAGGCGGTGGATGTACATATCGAAGGCCAAGCTTGCCCGTTCATTGCCGCTTTTGCGGGCGTCAAGCACCTCCCGCATATCGCTGGAGATTCCCGAGATCCCGAGGAGTCCCGACTTTTTGTTGAGCACATCGTCGAGGGCCTCGCCGAAGAAGTGTCCCTGCCGCATCAAGTAAGTGAGGATTCCCGGATCGACCGAGCCCGAACGCGTGCCCATCATGAGACCTTCGAGGGGCGTGAACCCCATGGTTGTATCGACGCTTGCGCCATGGTGAATCGCCGCCAGGGAGCAGCCATTGCCCAAGTGGCAAGTCACCAGCTTCAGGGAGTTCAGATTCCTACCCAGCAGTTGCCCCGCGCGTTGCGCACAATATTGGTGATTGATGCCGTGAAATCCGTAGCGGCGAATCCCCTGCTCGAACCACTCGTAAGGACCGGGATAGGTTTTCGCCGCCAACGGCATGGTTTGATGGAAACCGGTGTCGAACACGGCGACCTGCGGCACGGAGCCCAGGAGCTTCGCAACGATGCTCATGCCTTCGAGTTCGGCGCGGTTGTGGAGAGGCGCAAAGGCGGAAACGCCTTCGATCGCCGACTTGACCTCGGCGGTAACCAACGCAGGCTCAAAATATTGCGGGCCACCATGCACCACCCGGTGTCCCACGACATCGATATCGGACGCGCCGGAAATCGCCTGCGTCTCGCCGCTCCACAGGCTGTTGAGCAAGCGCTCGACCGCTTCTCCGCGAGAGCCTACTGAGGTCTGATCTTTTCGCGAAACTCCATGGGAGTTCTTGATCGAGAACTGAGCCTGGCGGTCATACCACTCGATCTTTCCCTCCCAGACGCAACTCGGCGGATTGTCGGGGAGCGCATCCCCAATTTCGTAGACACAGCTCTTCTGGCTGCTAGAGCCGGAGTTGAGAACCAGTACTTTCATCATCTTTAGTACGGCCAAGTCCAGTCCCGGATTTCCGGCAAATCGTCTCCGCGTTCGTGAATGTACTGTTTGTGCTCGACCAGTTTGTTGCGCAGCAACTGTTTGAAGTGAGCGCCAACTTTTTGCAACCGGGGAACCCGGTCCACCACATCGCCGGCCAGGTGAAAGCGGTCCAGATCGTTCATGACGACCATGTCGAACGGGGTCGAGGTTGTGCCCTCCTCTTTATAACCCCGCACGTGGATATTGTCGTGGTTGTGCCGTCGATAGGTGAGGCGGTGAATCAACCAGGGATAGCCGTGATAGGCGAAAATGATCGGCTTATCGACGGTGAACATGGAGTCGAACTCCACATCCGAGAGGCCATGCGGATGCTCGCTTGAAGGCTGAATGGTCATCAGATCGACAATGTTCACCACGCGAATCTTGATGTCGGGAAAATGCTGGCGCAAAAGATCGACCGCGGCCAGGGTCTCGAGCGTAGGCACGTCTCCCGCGCAGGCCATGACGACATCGGGCTCGGTTCCCTTGTCGGTGCTGGCCCACTCCCAAATGCCAATCCCGGTACTGCAATGCTCGATGGCCGACTCCATATCCAGATACTGCAATGCGGGTTGCTTGCCGGCAACGATTACGTTGACATAATGGCGGCTGCGCAGACAATGGTCGCCGACGGAAAGCAAACAGTTGGCGTCGGGCGGAAGGTAAACGCGAACAATGTCCGCTTTCTTATTGACCACATGATCGATGAAGCCGGGATCCTGATGCGTGAATCCGTTGTGATCCTGGCGCCATACGTGAGAAGTCAGCAGATAGTTGAGCGACGCAATGGGACGCCGCCACTCGATCTCGCGCGTCACTTTCAACCATTTGGCGTGCTGATTGAACATCGAATCCACGATGTGAATAAACGCTTCGTAGCAGGAGAAAAAGCCGTGGCGGCCGGTGAGCAGATAGCCTTCGAGCCAGCCCTGGCACATGTGTTCGCTGAGTATCTCGAGCACGCGGCCATTGTGCGAGAGATGCTCATCGACCGGTAGTTGAGGTTCCATCCATAGCTTGTCAGTAACCTCAAAGAGCGCGTCCAGACGGTTCGATGCCGTCTCATCCGGGCCGAAAACGCGGAAGTTCTTAGGCTCGGAGTTGAGCTTCATCACGTCGCGCAAAAATATGCCGAGGACGCGCGTGGCTTCGGCATTCTCGGTGCCGGGCTTGGGAACCTTGATCGCATAATCGCGAAAATCAGGCATGACTAAATCGCGCAACAGCAAGCCGCCATTGGCGTGCGGATTCGCGCCCATCCTGCGTTCGCCTTTGGGAGCCAGTTCGGCGAGTTCGGCAATGAACTTTCCGTTCTGGTCAAAGAGTTCCTCTGGGCGGTAGCTTCGCATCCATTTTTCCAAAATCTTCAAGTGCTCGGGCTTGGACTGCAGGTCGGCCACCGGCACCTGATGGGCGCGCCAGGTGCCTTCGATGGGTTTGCCATCGACCACTTTCGGTCCGGTCCAACCTTTCGGACTGCGCAAGACCACCATCGGCCAAACCGGAAGGCTGGAATCGCCGCCGCTGCGCGCCTTGGTTTGAATCGTGCGAATTTCGTTCACGATGGCATCCAACGTTCCCGCCATCAGTTGATGCATCTTTTCCGGCTCGTCCCCCTCGACGAAGTAAGGCTTCCAGCCGTGGCCGATGAAGAACTGAGTCAGTTCCTGATCATTCATGCGGGCCAGCACGGTGGGATTCGCGATCTTCCAGCCATTGAGATGAAGAATGGGCAGCACCGCGCCATCACGCGCCGGATTCAGGAATTTGCCGCCATGCCAGCTCGTGGCCAGCGGCCCCGTTTCCGACTCGCCATCTCCCACCACGCAGCAGGCGACCAGGTCGGGACTGTCGAACACCGCGCCGCAAGCATGCATGATCGAGTAGCCGAGCTCTCCACCCTCGTGGATGGACCCTGGAGTTTCGGGCGCGGCATGACTTGGAATTCCTCCGGGAAAAGAAAACTGTTTGAACAGCTTTTGTATGCCCGCTTCGTTTTGCGTGATGTTCGGATAGAACTCGCTATAGGTACCTTCGAGGTAGGTATTCGCGACCATTCCGGGTCCGCCGTGGCCCGGACCGGCAAGGTAGATAGCATTCAAATCGTATTTGTTGATCAGGCGATTGAAATGGACATAGATAAAGTTCAGACCAGGGGTGGTGCCAAAGTGACCGAGCAGCCGCGGCTTAACATGCTCGAGCTTCAGCGGCTCGCGGAGCAGCGGATTAGCGTAGAGGTAAATCTGGCCGACGGAAAGATAGTTGGCGGCGCGCCAGTAGGCGTCGATCTTGCGTAGTTCTTCGGGCGTGAGTGGCTGGATGAAATCGTGGTGTTGGGCTGGGGTCAACGAGGCTACGGAAGTCATCGAATCCTACCTTTCATTTTGGTGCCGATTGTTATCTTAGTTTCTTGGAGTCACCACCGCCAGCACCCACTTGGACGTAGCTTTGCGGAAAAAACGATTCCGATGAGATGGCGGAAGTGATGAAAGGAAAGCTTGGCTGAATCGGCAGAAAAAGTGGCAGGCTCTCCACTTTTCCACAGACGCGCCGGGTGTGTTTGGGGTCACCACATGGTGTATGTCGAGTCACTGATTTTCATTTCCCAAAGTCTAGTCTAGCATCGCGTGGTGGGCCGCTTTTCGCCGAGGCTCATGGCCAAAAGCGAAAGCCAGACCGACCTCAGCCGAGGCAGCGGTGGCTGCTCCGCCTTCTAATCCAACTGTGTTTCTGCTGTGATCTTTGTCACAAACAACCGTACCGTTTATCATGGCTGCAAACAGCGCGGGCATTGAGACTGTATCTAACCCCTGCACAGTACCGGAGGACGTCATGATGATGTTATATCGGCTCGTTCGGCTGATCGAATCGCATTCTGAAGCGCTGTCTACTTGCCTTCTCGATCAAGTCAGGAAATCCGAATTGACCTCCCGCTACCAATCCAACGTCCCGCCTGAAGACCTGAAAGAACGCGTGCACGAGATCTACGGCCATCTGGGGGAGTGGCTTATGGGCAAGGATGAGCTCAGCCTCAAGCAACGCTATGCGCAGATCGGGGCGCGACGAGCCCGGCAAGGAGTGCCGCTCAGCGAGGTGATTTGGGTCATCGTCATGACGAAGGATAACCTGTGGGAATTCATCAAGAAAGAATCAGTTTTGGAACGTCCCGTTGAAGTGTTTGGGGAACTGGAAATGCTGCAGTTGCTGGAGCAGTTTTTTGATCGCGCGATTTACTATGCCTCAACCGGTTACGAGTTGGAGATGGGGGACCGAGCTCTAAAGGAAACGGCTGCGCCATCCGAAAGCAAATAAGAGAATCCAGATATGTCTTGGGAAAGCGAATACGTGAAAAAGCTGCAGACGCCGGACGATGCCTTGCGCTGCGTAGAATCGGGGATGCGGGTGTATATCCAGCCGGGTTGCGCGGAGCCGGAGACCCTGGTCGAGGCGCTGGTGCGGCGCGGCCCTGAGGTCCACGATGTCGAAATCGTGCACATGTTGACCATGGGATGCGCTCCCTACGTGGCGCCGGAAATGGAGGGCCACTTCCGGCACAATGCCGTTTTCATCGGGGGCAACGTGCGCGAGGCAATTAACGACGGCCGGGCCGATTACACTCCCATCTACTTGAGTGAAATTGAAGGCTTGTTCGAAAGCGGAGAGATGCCGATTGATGTTGCGCTGATCGAGGTATCTCCGCCGGATTCGCACGGTTATTGCAGCTTTGGCATCGGCGTGGATACCACGCTCACGGCGGCCAAGTGCGCCCACTATGTAGTGGCGCAGGTCAATGATCAGATGCCGCGAACCTACGGCGACAGCTTCATCCATGTGAATGACATCGATGCGGTGGTGGATTCGTCACGGCCGCTGTGCGAACTGAAGAAGGCTGCGGTGTCCAGTGACTTGAACCTCGCCATCGGGCGCAATGTGGCCAGCCTGATTGAGGACGGAGCGGTTTTGCAAACGGGCATTGGAGGCATTCCCGATGCCGTACTTCAATTCCTTGGCGATCGCAAGGATCTGGGCGTGCACAGCGAACTGGTTTCCGACGGCGTGATTCCGCTGATCGAAGCGGGAGTGATCACGGGCGCGCGCAAGACCTTCAAAGCGCGCAAGATCGTAGTCGGCTTCGCCTTGGGAACGAAAAAGCTCTTCGACTTCGTCGACAACAATCCCATCTTCGATTTTCGCCCCACGGCTTATGTCAACGATCCCGGACTCATTGCCCGCAACGACAACATGGTGGCGATCAATTCCGCTTTGCAGATCGATCTGACCGGGCAGGTTTGTTCCGACTCGGTCGGAACCCAGTTCTACAGCGGGATTGGCGGGCAGGTGGACTTCATTCGCGGAGCCTCGCGTTCCAAAGGTGGCAAGCCGATCATTGCCATTTCCTCGACCGCCAAGAACGGCACGATCTCGCGAATTGTCCCGATGCTGAGCCCAGGCGCGGGGGTGGTTACTTCGCGTGGCCTCATCCGCTATGTGGTGACGGAGTACGGCGTGGCTTACTTACATGGCAAGACCATCCGCCAGCGGGCGCAGGCGCTGATCGAGATTGCGCATCCCAGCTTTCGGGAAGAACTCTACGAATATTGCGAAAAAACAAAATGGTTGGACCGGCCTCAGGGAGTGCCGGTAATGCCATCCGTTTAGTCCCCACTGCCCCGCGCGGTTTCGGAGCGCAGACACAGTGAATCATACGCGGTTTTTATTATGAAAAATGCACATGACCGGCGACAGATTATCTGCAGTAGGCTGCAAGAACTCGGTTACGCACGCGAGAAACACATAAAGTTGTATGGAGAGGAGTTTCACTTGGTCTCGAATCCCGTTCCCGACGGCGATGGCTTTGTGTTTGAGGGCGTTACTCACGTGTCCAGCAGTGTAAGACGAGTTCGCATTCCGTTATCGCTGATCTATACCGTGGAAAAAGAATTCGCGCTCGAGAAGTAGCTTGAGATTACGGAACGGTCCCAACGGGCTTTTAGCTAATAGCTAAGGGCCAAGAGCTCACGGCTGTGGTCAGGAGTTAACCATTTTCTCGAGCGCGGCTCGACTGCGGATGGTCAGGGTCGCGCCCTTCAGCTGCAGGAGTTGTTTCTTCTTAAACTGCGAGAACAAGCGGCTGACCGTCTCTCGCGTAGTGCCAATAATTTCTGCGATTTCCTCGTGAGTAAGCGTGAGTTTCACCTGCACAGGATTACCGGAGTCCGATGAATTCGCCCATTCCAGCAGCAATTTTGCGAAGCGCTCGGCGGGGGAATTGGTAAGCCCCAGGGTTCGGATCCCTTCATACGCGGTGTAGTAATTGCGGCTTAACTGCTCGGCCACGCGCACGGCCACTTCTCCATATTCACGCATGAACTGCATCAAGGCGTCGCGGGTAATGAAATTCGCCTGGCCCGGTTCGATCATTTCGGCGGTCACTTCGTAAGGCCGGTTGGAAACCGTGGCGCTGAGCCCCAGAACATCTCCGGCTTCGGAGATCTTGGTGATAACGGTCTTGCCCTCCGCCGAGGAGGTGGAGAGCTTGGCTTTGCCGGTGCACAGCACAAACACGCCACGGGGCTGCTGTCCCTCGATGAACAGCATGGCCGACTTGGGGTAAATGGCGGTCGATCGGATCTCGTTCAACCTCTGCAGCGCGGAGGCTGGAAGATTACAAAATAGATGCTCCTCCCGCATGGGGCAGGTGAGGCAGTTGTCGAGGATGTTCAGCCCGTAGGGAGCGCGCATTCGTCACGACTGTACGCGGAAATTGTATCATCTACTTCCCGCCGTGATCAGGATCACCCGAAAATGTGACCCAACGCATGGCCTGCCGTGCGGTCGGCGAGGAACAATACCGCCATACATGGTCACTCCAAGTTTCCTTCGGCGGCCTGATACGCACTAAACTTTGCAACGTGGGGTACCAATGAAGATCACATCCAACACGGCAGAAGTGCATCCGTTTCGTGTAGTTGCCTGGTGGGCCTCGGGCCGCACGGGCTTTGCAAAATCCGATTCCGCACCCAATGCTATTCATTTTTCTGCGCCACCCTCCTTTGGCGGCTTGGACGGCAGGTGGACGGCAGAGGATTTGCTTCTCTGCGCGATCGCCGGTTGCTACACGACGACGTTTCGGGCTCTCGCGGAAAATTCGAAATTTGAATACACCGACCTGCAAGTGGAAGCGGAAGGCGCTATCAAACGGGCGGAAACCGGTTACCGGTTCAACACGATTCTGATTCGCTCGCACGTGAAGATTGCGCAGGGAGAGGACCGGGCACGGGCCTTCAAACTTTTGCACAAGGCCCAGGGGCTCTGCCTGGTATCGCGCGCTCTCTCCATCGAGCAGAAATTTGAACCGCACGTGCAGGTGGGTGAACTGCGGTCAGAGGCCGGCACCGTTGCACCGATTTAACAAGTAGTTAAGGAAGCGGCTAACCGTAATAGAAGTGTTTTTCCGCTCAGAACAAGCAGCAGCGCGGTGAGTGAAGCCGGCGAACGAAAGACAATCCAAATAATTCACCGTTAGTCTATCCTCAAGGCTGAATGTCCGGCCGCGCTACAGTCCCGCGCTACAATCCATGGATGAGGAGCTCTTATGAGTTCGACTGAGGTTGGTCTCGCCGGACAACCGCTGAAGCACGAAAACCAGGCTCCCGCGAGGAGCTATGGGTTGGATGCAATCTTTGCTCCCGCGTCAGTGGCTGTGATTGGTGCGACCGGTCGTCCGGGCGCTGTCGGGCGAATCGTTTTGGAGAACTTGTTGCACGGTGGCTTTCGCGGCAAGACATACGCCGTCAACGCCAAACATCCGGAAGTATTGGGCCTTAAGGCTTATGCCAGCATTCGCGACATTCCCGGGTCCGTGGACCTGGCGGTGATAGCCACGCCTGCGGCGTCGGTTCCGCAGCTGATTGGAGAGTGCGTGGAGGCCGGAGCCAAATCCGCGGTCGTACTTTCCGCCGGATTCAGGGAACGCGGGGCGGCGGGCGTGGCCCTCGAACAGCAGATTCAGGAGCGTTTGCTGCGCAGTTCCATGCGCTTGATCGGCCCCAACTGCCTGGGCATTATGAACCCGACGATTGGCTTGAATGCCACTTGGGCCCGGAATGCACCGCAGAAGGGGAACGTCGCGTTCCTCAGTCAGAGTGGAGCCCTGTTGACCGCAATTCTCGACTGGAGCCAACGCGAACATGTGGGCTTCAGCGCCATCGTTTCCACGGGTTCGATGCTGGATGTTGGTTGGGGCGATTTGATCTACTACTTTGGCGACGATCCATATACCAAGAGCATTTTGCTCTACATGGAATCGGTCGGCGACGCCCGGTCATTCCTGTCGGCCGCCCGGGAAGTTGCACTCACCAAGCCGATCATCGCGATTAAAGCCGGCCGTTCGGAATCGGCCTCGCGCGCCGCTGCCTTTCATACGGGGGCGCTCACTGGCAGCGACGAGGTGCTGGAAGCAGCTTTCCGCCGCTCGGGCGTGTTGCGCGTCCACAATATCGCCGACCTTTTCCACATGGCGGAGGTTCTCGGCAAACAACCCCGCCCTAGGGGGCCACGGCTTACCATCGTGACCAACGCGGGCGGACCGGGAGTCATAGCCACCGATGCGCTGGTGGCGAATGACGGAGAATTGGCCGAGCTTTCCCCGGAGAGCCTGCGGCGGCTCGATGAGTTCCTGCCCGCCCACTGGAGTCATAACAATCCGATTGACGTTCTCGGCGACGCGGATTGTGAGAACTATGCTCGCGCCTTCGAGGTTGTCGCGCAGGATGCCAATAGCGATGGTCTGCTGGTCATCCTTTCGCCGCAGGGCCTGGCCGATCCGGCGCTGGTGGCGGAGCGTTTGAAGCCTTATGCCAAATCCGGCAAACCCGTGCTCGCCAGCTGGATGGGAGGAAACAGTGTCGCCGCCGGCGAAGCCGTCCTGAATTCAGCCGGCATTCCGACCTTCCCTTATCCCGACACAGCTGCGCGCGCTTTCACCTACATGTGGCGCTACACCTACGTTTTGCGCGGATTGTATGAAACACCCGCGCTCGCGGAACTTAAGGATGCGGGAGCATCCCGCCATCAGGCCGAGCAATTCATTCAGAATGCTCGCCAGCAAAGCCGCGTGATTCTCAACGAGCTGGAATCGAAGCAGGTGTTGTCGTTTTACGGCATCCCGACCGTGGAAACACGCGCTGCGGCCAGTGCGGACGAAGCCGCGACCATGGCCGCGGAACTGGGCTTTCCCGTAGTTCTGAAGGTTCTTTCAACCACCATCACCCACAAAACGGATGTCGGCGGCGTGAGACTGAATTTGCGTGATGAAACAGCCGTCCGCTCCGCGTATAGCGCCATCCAATCTTCGGTGGCTGAGAAAGCCCCTCAGGTGAAGTTCTGCGGCGTAACCGTGCAACCAATGGTGAAGTTCGATGGCTACGACTTGATCCTCGCCAGCAGCATCGATCCACAGTTTGGCCCGGTGATCCGTTTCGGTTCGGGTGGGCTGCTGGTCGACGTGTATGGAGACCACGCCCTCGCGCTTCCGCCTCTGAACACAACCCTGGCGCAGAGAATGATGGAGCAAACCAAAATCTTCGCCGCACTGAAGGGAGTACGCGGCCGCAAACCCGTAAACATGGCCGGGCTCGAAAACCTGCTGGTCCGCTTCAGTCAATTCGTGCTCGAACAGCGGTGGGTGGCGGAAATTGAGATCAATCCTCTGCTGGCTTCTCCGGAGCGCTTGTTGGCGCTGGATGCCAGAATCGTGTTGCATGGTGCCTCGGTGACGCTGGATCAGTTGCCCAAACCCGCCATACGTCCCTATCCCGTACAGTACGTTTCCACCTGGACCATGAAGAATGGAGATCTGGTTCACATTCGTCCGATCCGCGCCGAAGACGAACCGCAGATGATCAAGTTTCACGAGACGCTTTCCGATCGCAGCGTATATTTGCGCTACTTCTCTTCCCTCAGCCTGAGCCGCCGCGTGGCGCATGAACGGCTGTTGCGCATCTGCTTCGGCGATTATGACCGCGAAATGGTGCTGGTGGCTGAGCACGATGACGCCGTGACCGGTGAGCGCCGGATCATCGGCGTGGGGCGTATGAACAAGTTCCATTCCAGAAATGAAGCCGAAGTCGCGGCGCTGGTTACCGACCAGTATCAACGGATGGGGTTGGGACATGAATTGCTGCGGCGCGTGGTAGAGATCGCCCGCGATGAAAAAGTAGCCGTAGTGTCCGCGGAAATGCTGCCGGACAACATCGGCATGCAAGCCGTTTTCAGACGGCTGGGCTTTCTGATTCGTGCGGACGAGGATCTAACTTCGCTGCGGGCAACCATGGACCTCTAGTTGCACGATTGTGACCCGAGTCACGGCAGGCCAGAGCGGCGCCAGTTACCATTGAGCAAGAACGCAGAGTGGGACGCTGCATTTCCGCACCTTTTTGATGGCCATTTGGATTCGAGGCAACGAAGAAGACGAAGTTTAAGAGTTCCATTCCGGCCCGCTTCTCAGGAGTGGCTGAACCCAAGCGCCTGAGACCTGAGACCTGATTTTGTGACGTAGATCACATGTCACTGTGAGCAGCGTTCGCGACAACATCACCTTGTTCCTTCATGCTTTACATAACCGTTCCCTCAAAACCAAGGGGGCACAGCGCAACAGAAGGGGTTTTCATGAAGCGTAAATTCAAGACCATGGACGGCAACGAGGCGGTGGCGTATGTTGCTTACCGCCTGAATGAAGTCATCGCCATCTATCCCATCACGCCATCGTCGAATATGGGCGAGTGGGCGGACCAATGGTCATCGGAAAGTGTGCCCAACATTTGGGGCTCCGTGCCGCACGTGATTGAAATGCAAAGCGAAGGCGGCGCCGCGGGAGCGGTGCACGGCGCGCTGCAGACGGGTGCGCTCTCCACCACCTTCACGGCGTCGCAAGGCCTGCTGCTGATGATCCCGAACATGAATAAGATCGCGGGCGAACTCACGCCGACGGCATTTCACGTCAGCGCGCGCACGGTGGCAACCCATGCCCTCTCGATTTTCGGCGACCACTCGGACGTGATGTTCTGCCGAACCACGGGATTCGCGATGCTCTCGTCGAACTCGGTGCAGGAGGCGATGGACCTGGCGCTGATTGCGCATGCGGCCACGCTCGAGACTCGTATTCCGTTCCTGCATTTTTTTGACGGCTTCCGCACTTCGCATGAAGTCAACAAGATTGAGATGCTTAGCGAAGATGACATGCGCGCCCTGATCAACATGGATCGCGTCATCGAGCATCGCCAGCGCGCGCTGTCTCCCGACCATCCCGTGTTGCGCGGTACCGCGCAGAATCCCGACGTCTTTTTTCAGGCGCGCGAGGCCGGCAATCCTTACTACGATGCCTGCCCCGATAAAGTCCAGGCAGTCATGGATAAGTTTGCTCAGGTTGTTGGCCGCTCTTATCACCTGTTCGACTACGTGGGCGCGCCCGATGCCGAGCGCGTGATCGTCATGATGGGCTCCGGCGCGGAAACCGCACACGAGACCGTCGAGTACCTGAATCAACGCGGTGAGAAAGTTGGCTTGCTGAAAGTGAGGCTGTACCGGCCGTTTGCGGTCAAGCAGTTTATCGAGGCTCTTCCCGCCACGGTTCGCAAAATTGCCGTTCTCGATCGCACCAAGGAAGCCGGCGCTCCCAGAGAGCCGCTCTATCTCGATGTTGTCAGCGGAATTCAGGAAGGAATCAAGCTCGGCTATGGAACCCTGAAGGCCGCGCCCGACACCGTCGGCGGACGTTACGGTCTTTCCTCCAAAGAATTTACCCCCGCCATGGTCAAGGCGGTCTACGACAACCTGGTGAAGGCCCAACCGAAAGATCACTTCACGGTCGGCATCCACGACGATGTCAGCCATACCAGTCTCGACTACGATGCCAATTTTTCGATCGAGCCCGAGAGTGTGGTACGCGCCATGTTCTATGGCCTGGGCGCGGATGGCACCGTGGGCGCCAACAAGAACTCGATCAAGATTATCGGCGAAAACACCGAGAACTACGGGCAGGGTTACTTCGTCTACGATTCCAAAAAATCGGGCGCGATGACCGTTTCGCACCTGCGTTTCGGTCCGCAGCCAATTCGATCCAGTTACCTGGTTTCGAAGGCCAATTTCGTGGCCTGCCATCAATGGATTTTCCTCGAGCGCTACGACATGCTCGGGCCTCTGGTTCCGGGCGGCGTATTCCTGCTCAACAGCCCATTTAATAAAGACGAAGTTTGGGACCATCTGCCGCGCGAAGTGCAGACACAGTTGATCGTTAAGAAAGCCCGCTTCTTCATCATTGACGCGTATCAGGTAGCGCGCGACACCGGCATGGGCTCGCGCATGAACACCATCCTGCAAACGTGCTTCTTCGCGATTTCGAAAGTTCTACCTCGGGAACAGGCCATCGAAGCCATTCGCCAGTCCATCCGCGATACCTATGGCAAGAAGGGTGACGAGATCGTGCAGCAAAACCTGCGCGCCGTGGAGGAAACTCTATCCCACATGTTCGAAGTCCCCGTCCCAGACAAAATCACGAGTCACACGGAAATGCCTGCCGCCTTCGCTGCTGGGGCGCCTAAGTTTGAGCGCGATGTGCTCGGCGTAATCTACGCTGGGCACGGCGACGAGCTTCCGGTGAGCGCATTCCCAGTCGATGGCACCTTCCCGACCGGCAGCGCGCAATGGGAAAAACGAAATATTGCGCTCGAAATTCCCGCGTGGGATTCGAAAATCTGTATTCAGTGCGGTAAATGCGCCATGGTTTGCCCGCACGCTGTAATCCGGATCAAGGTCTACGACTCCAGGCATCTGGACGGTGCGCCCAAGACCTATAAATCCACCGACGTGCGCGACAAAGACTGGCAGGGCATGAAATACACCATCCAGGTTGCGCCCGAAGACTGCACCGGATGCGGCATTTGCGTGGATATCTGTCCGGTCAAAAACAAGAGCGAGACCCGCCTGAAAGCCATCAACATGGTGGCGCAGCCGCCACTGCGGGAACCGGAGCGCGAGAACTGGGACTTTTTCCTGAAGATCCCGGAACTGGATCGGTGCAAGATCAAGGTCACCAACATCCGCCAGCAACAAGTGCAGGAGCCTCTGTTTGAATTTTCGGGAGCTTGCACGGGTTGCGGTGAGACGCCATATCTGAAGCTGGTTTCGCAGCTCTTTGGGGATCGCACCGTGATCGCCAACGCAACCGGCTGCTCGTCGATCTACGGCGGGAACCTGCCGACCACTCCCTGGGCCAAGAATCTCGACGGCCGCGGACCGGCTTGGTCGAATTCCCTCTTCGAAGACAATGCCGAGTTCGGCTTGGGATTCAGGCTTTCCATTGACAAGCAAACCGAATTCGCGCGGGAGCTGGTGCATCGCCTCGCGCCCACCATCGGTGAAGTGCTCGCCAACGAGTTGCTGGCGGCGCAGCAGAAAGACGAAGCGGACATTTACGACCAGCGGCAGCGCGTCGAACTCCTGAAAGAAAAACTGAAGAGTGTGAACACCCCGGAAGCCAGGCAACTGCTGTCCGTGGCCGACATGCTGGTGAAGAAGAGCGTGTGGATCGTCGGCGGTGACGGCTGGGCCTATGACATCGGCTACGGCGGTCTCGATCATGTGTTAGCCAGCGGGCGCAACGTGAACCTGCTGGTGCTCGATACCGAAGTCTATTCGAACACGGGAGGGCAAGCGTCCAAATCGACTCCGCGGGCTGCCGTTGCCAAGTTCGCGGCGGGGGGCAAACCCGGAGCCAAAAAGGATCTTGGATTGATCGCCATGAGTTACGGCAACGTCTATGTGGCGAGCGTGGCCATGGGAGCGAAGGACGAGCACACGCTTAAGGCGTTCCTGGAGGCCGAAGCTTACGACGGGCCGAGCATCATCATCGCTTACTCGCATTGCATCGCCCACGGCATCGATATGACGACCGCAATGTCGGACCAGAAAGTCCTAGTTGACTCGGGTCAGTGGCTGCTCTACCGTTACCATCCGGAACGCGCTCTGGCCGGCGAGAATCCTCTGTCCCTCGATTCCCGCACTCCCACGCGCAAGGTGAAAGACTACCTATTGCAGCAGACGCGCTTCAAGATGCTCCAGAAGATCAATCCGGAACACGCCAACCTTCTCTGGCAGGAGGCACAGCAAGATGCTGAAACCCGTTATCGGTTATACGAGTATCTGGCGCAGCGGCAACCAGAGAAGGCGACGATTCCAGCCGAGAAGCCTGTGCCCGTTGAAAGCGGGAAGTAGCGGCTCGCACGGCACTGATTTACAGTAGAGCACAATGTACAGCAAAGTAATTTTCGACGAGGAAACACGATGGACCTAAGCACGAAGTATCTTGGCATGCAGCTGCGCACGCCGCTGGTCGCCTCCGCTTCGCCCATTTCGCACGAGATTGCGCACATCCGCAGCCTCGAAGATGCCGGCGCTTCCGCCGTCGTGCTCTATTCCCTGTTCGAAGAACAGCTCCACAAGGAGGCGCTGGAGCTGGAACTCCATCTCAACGCCGGCACCGAGAGCTTCGCCGAATCCGTCACGTACTTCCCTCATTCCAGCGAATACCACACCGGGCCCGAGGCCTATCTGAATCACATCCGCAAAGCCAAGGACGCAGTGAATATTCCTATCATCGCCAGCCTCAACGGCGCCACGCTGGGCGGTTGGACCAAGTATGCGAAGCAAGTCGAGCAGGCCGGAGCCGACGCCATCGAGTGCAATCTCTATTTCATTCCGACCAACACCGAGGTCTTGGGTTCCGAAGTCGAAAACACCTACCTCGACATTCTCCGCGAAGTAAAACAGGCAGTTCACATTCCCGTGGCCGCCAAGCTGAGTCCATTTTTCAGCAATCTAGCCAATGCGGCCAAGCGTATGGATCAACTGGGAGCAGACGGCCTGGTGCTGTTCAACCGCTTTTATCAGCCTGATATCGATCTGGAAGAATTGGAAATCAAACCCAACGTGCTGCTCAGCAGCCCGCACGATTTGCGCCTGCCACTAACCTGGATCGGTATTCTTCACGGCCGCATCCGGGCCAGCCTCGCCGCGACCAGTGGCGTGTACGGTCCGGAGGACGTGATCAAACTGCTGATGGTTGGCGCGGATGTGACCATGCTGTGCTCGTCTTTATTACGCTATGGAATCGCTCACATTAGTCATGTGGAGCTAGGGATCCGTAAGTGGATGGAAGAGCACGAATACGAATCGGTGCAACAGATGCAAGGCAGCATGAGCCAGCTTCGCTGTTCCGATCCGGGAGCCTTCGAACGGGCGCAGTACATGCGTGCCGTCAAAGGATTGCAGCACGTGCAGGCCTGACAAGCTAGCGACGAGAACTGACAAGCAAGCCGCTTGCAACCTCTAGTGAGATGTTGCGGGAGGTCCGCATGAACATCGTTGTGGATTTCGACCCAAAGAGCAACGTTTTGCGCGCGACTCTGCAAGGCGCGATGACCGGCGCCATTTTCTTGGATTTCTACCAACAAGCGGGAAAGTATTTGGCATCGCGTCCGCCGTGTCGGGGCATCCTTGATTTCTCTGGAGTCACGGACTTCGAGGTTTCGAGCGACGCAATAAGAAAGATAGCGGCGACTCCGCCCTTGGTGCCGCATGGATATATGCGTGTCCTCGTGATTCCGCAGATTTTCATCTTCGGATTGGCACGAATGTTTCAGATACTTGGCGAAAAGAGCCGCCCGGAGTTGCAGGTGGTTCGCACCATGGATGAGGCTTTCCATTTGCTCGGAGTAGAACACCCGGATTTTCACCCCGTAAGCTGACCGCACCCTAGCTTTGTTTTCTCTTCCCCACTACGGAAGACCGCACCTGGAGATACGCGTGCAAACGGCTCCTTAGACTCGTGCTGGCAATGGGTTACCGCCATTGTGACCAGCCTCACAATGCCCGGTGCCTAATATCACCGCGAGCTCAGCCGCGAGAGTCTTTAATGGGAATTGTGAAATTGCGCGGCGCGGCGGGCGTAGGCTCAGGCCTGGTCGTACCGCTCCGCCTGGAGATTTTGTACATGCAGTGGCGTCGAGCGCAGCAAACAACGGCAACAGGGTGAAGGCGTTGGAACGGGGTAAACCATGGAGTGTGGGTGAATCATGGCAAATCAAGCGCGCGGTAAGGTCACGATCGATGTCGAAGAATGCAAAGGATGCGGACTGTGCGTGGAGTCGTGTCCGCCGAAGTGCCTGGAACTCGGGCACGAACTGAATGCCTATGGGGCCCATCCCGCGCACTACACCGGGCATGACTGCACGGGCTGCGGCATCTGCTTTTATTGCTGTCCCGAGCCCGGAGCGATTACCGTCTACCGGGTAAAACCCAAGCCCAAAGCGGCGGTACCGGTGCCGGGAGGCGAATATGCGCCAGCTCTGTAAGGGAAACGTGGCCGTGATCAAGGGTGCGATCCTCGCGGGGTGCCGCGGATACTACGGCTATCCCATCACTCCAGCCAGTGAGATTGCCGAGGCTGCGGCGCTCTACTTCCCGCAGGTCGGCGGAACATTTATTCAAGCGGAAAGCGAAACCGCTGCCATCAACATGGTGTATGGAGCCGCAGCGTCGGGCGTCCGCGCCATGAGTGGATCTTCCGGCCCAGGCCTCAGTTTGATGCAGGAAGGCATGTCGTATCTGGCGGGCGCGGAACTGCCTTGCGTGATCGTGGACGTGGTGCGCGGGGGACCGGGTCTCGGCAACATCGGCCCCGAGCAAAGCGACTATTTCGCCATGGTGAAAGGTGGTGGCCACGGCAATTACCGGAACCTGGTGCTGGCTCCCGCATCGGTGCAGGAGATGGCCGATTTCACCATGCTGGCCTTCGACCTCGCGGACAAATACCGCAATCCCGCCGTCATCCTGACCGATGGTTTCGTCGGACAGATGATGGAGCCGCTCGATCTCGAAGACCTTGAGCCGCAACCGCCGGAAAAGCCTTGGGCGGTCAAGGGAACTCCTGAGACGCGCGCCAATTTTGTCAGTTCCATCTATCTCGAGACCGATGAACTGGAAGAACACCAGCGCAGAATGGAAGCCAAGTACATCCGCGCCCAAGAAGCCGAGCAGCGCGCGGAACTTTGCTATACCGACGACGCCGAAGTGCTGCTGATCGGCTATGGCATCGTGTCGCGCGTTTTGCTTTCGACCGTTGAGGCCCTGCGCAAACAAGGCATCAAGGCTGGTTTGCTGCGTCCCATCACTCTGTGGCCGTACCCCAAAAAAGCGCTGCTGGAAGCGGCTTCCAGGGTCGAAAAAGTGCTGGTCGTCGAATTGAGCAACGGGCAAATGGTGGAAGATGTGCGCCTGACGCTGAACGGCACGGTGCCAGTGGAGTTCTATGGCCGGGTGGGCGGCAACGTGCCCTCGGTCCAGGAGTTGCAACAACAGGTTTTGTCACGCATAACCGTGGCGGTTTGAAACCGGCGGTCTAAACCAGTTCCACGTCGACCTGGTGGTAAGAGGGTAAGCAAAATGGCAAACGAGAGCGTGATCAGCGAAGCGGATCAGAAAAATAAGTTGGAAGTTAAAACCGAAATTAAAGTCGAAACCAAGGCCGAAACCAACCCCGAAGTCGATCCCAAAGTAAACTCCGACGGATACGACGGATACGAAGAAATCCATTCCCGCTCGTCGGTGTTCTATGACCTGTACGATCGCAAGAGGGAGCTGCAGAACCAGACCCACTACTGTCCGGGGTGCGGACACGGCGTGGTCCACAAGCTGATTGCCGAAGCTTTGCAGGATCTGGGGCTGCAGGACCGGACCATTGTCGTGAGTCCGGTAGGCTGTTCGGTGTTCGCGTACTACTATTTTGACGTGGGCAACGTGCAGGTCGCCCATGGGCGCGCGCCGGCTTCGGCCACGGGCATCAAACGCTCATGCCCCGGTTCCATTGTTATTTCCTATCAGGGAGACGGCGACTTGGCAGCGATCGGCACGGCGGAGATCGTTCATGCCGCCAATCGCGGCGAGAAGATCACCGTCTTTTTCGTGAACAACGCAATCTATGGCATGACTGGCGGCCAGATGGCGCCCACCACCATGGTTGGACAAAAGAGCACCACCTCGCCATGGGGACGACGGCCATCGAACGAAGGCTACCCTCTCCACATGGCGGAGCTGATCGCCACGCTCGAAGCACCCGTCTACGTCGAACGCGTTGCCGTGTCCGACAACAAGAACATCATGAAAGCGCGGCGAGCGGTGCGCAAGGCGCTCGAACTGCAGCGCGACGGTGTGGGGTTCACGTTCGTTGAAATTCTGTCTCCGTGTCCGACGATCTGGAACAAAGACCCGGTGGCGGCGCGGCAATGGGTTGCCGAAAAAATGATTCCTACCTTTCCGCTCAATGTTTTTCGGGATCGGCGGCCGGAAGCGCCCGCGGTCAAGGAGAACACTCCGCCGCAGCGCTCGGTAGCCGACGTGCTTGACATCACTTCGAAAGGCGGTGGACGCGATGCCGGCAAAGCAAAACGCACCCATAACAAAGGCGCCAAGATCAAAATCGCCGGCTTTGGCGGACAAGGCGTGCTGCTGCTGGGGCAGCTCCTCATCGAAATGGGCATGCGCGAAGGGTTGGAAGTGAGTTGGCTGCCATCGTATGGTCCGGAAATGCGTTCGGGCAGCGCGCACTGTCATGTGTGCTTGTCGAAAGACCGCATCGGAACTCCTCTCATCTCGCATCCTGACGTGCTCGTGGCCATGAATGAGTTCTCGCTGCGCAAGTTTGCGCATGAGGTGGTGAGCGGAGGGACCATTCTCTACAACGGCGAAAGCGTTCCCGCGGACTTCTATGCGCCGGAGCTGCAGGTAATCGCGATTCCCGCGGCCGAGATGGCCGACAAGCTGGGTTCCACAAAAGTGGCCAACATCGTGATGATGGGCGCGCTGCTGGAAGAGACCGAGTGTCTCGCCCCCGGCACCGCCTTAAGCGTGCTGGAAGACAAAGTGAAAAAACTCGATCTGCTGGAAATCGATCGCAAGGCGCTCACCGCCGGCCGTCTGTTTATCGACGAGCACGCGCACATTGGCGCCGTCAGTCAACCCGACGGCTTCGCTTAGATCTTCAACCGGAAACTGATTCCGGAGCGTCGCATGACCGATAACCTTCATCAAATTGTCATCCCGAACGAAGTGCGAGATCCGCATTTTGCGGCCGGCTGCAGATCCCTCACTTCGTTCGGGATGACAAAATCTATATAGTTGGGATCAGAAAAGAGTTTGCCATGTCGACTGCCTGGACGTCTCGTTACGCGCTGCGCACCAAGGGCATCACGAGTTCTCAAATCCGCGAGTTGTTAAAAGTCACGCAAAAACCAGGAATGATCTCCTTCGGCGGCGGCTTGCCCGCTCCCGATGTCTTCCCCGTGGAACGTTTTGAGGAAGCCTGCCACAAGGTGCTTACCGAGCAGGCGTCCTCGGCTCTGCAGTACGGAGAGACCGAAGGTTACAGGCCCTTGCGCGAACTGATTGCCAACAACCTGTCGCGCTACGGAATCAAGGCGGAGCCGGAGAACGTCCTGATCACTTCCGGCTCGCAGCAGGCGCTCGACCTGATCGGCAAGCTGTTTATCAACCGTGGAGACCGCGTGTTGCTCGAAGCGCCCACCTATCTAGGTGCGCTGCAGGCTTTTAATGTGTATGGCGCGGAATATGAGCCGGTTGCGATTGACGACGACGGCCTGCGCACCGAACTGCTGGAGCAGCCTCTGCGCTCGGGTCCCAAGTTCATGTACGTTCTGCCCAACTTCCAGAACCCCGCCGGAACCACCTTGTCGGAGGGGCGTCGCCACGAACTGGTGTTGCTGGCCGACCGCTACGGCATTCCCATTGTTGAAGATGATCCTTATGGCCAGTTGCGCTATGAGGGCGAGCATCTTCCTCCACTGGTCGTGCTGGATCGCGAGAACCTGCGCCGCGACCAGGGGTACTCCATTGGCAATGTAATTTACCTGAGTACATTTTCGAAGACGCTGGCTCCCGGGCTGCGCCTGGGATGGATCGTGGCTCCGCCGGAGGTGATTGGCAAGCTCACGCAACTGAAGCAAGGCGCCGATCTGCACACCTCGACCTTCACGCAGTTCGTGGCCTATGAAGTTGCGCGCGATGGCTTCCTCGACAAGCACGTCAAGCTGATTCGTAAGATCTACGGCGAACGCCGAGACGTAATGCTGCAAGCGCTGCAAGAATTTTTCCCGCCAGCAGTCACCTGGACTCATCCGAAGGGCGGCCTATTCCTGTGGGTAACTCTGCCCGCAGGACTCGACATGCAGGCTCTGTTCAAATCCGCGATCGCCCAGAATGTAGCGTTCGTGCCCGGCGATTCCTTCTATGCGAACGACGGCCGCGAAGGCAGCCGCCACATGCGTTTGAATTTTTCCAACGCCGCACCAGAGCAGATACGCGAAGGCATACGACGGTTGGCTGCCGCGGTGAAGAGCCAACTGACCGGCACGACGGTCAGAGTAGAGTTGCCATTCAAAGTATAGAGGCACTGCTTGGGGGCTCGGTTCGCGATTGGCCGCGGTCCTTTCCGGCCTAGCCCTCATTGCTCCATCTCGGCTACATATCAATGGGGCAGCAAATCGCAAGCCTCGAAGGGCGCGCCGTCCTGGCGCTTCCCCGTCAAGCAAGCGTTGACACTTCTCGGTGTGATTCCGCTTGCGGCCGGTTGAAACAGCATAACCAGAGCTGGGTGGCCGCTATGCTGGACGTCTTCTACTTCCGTGCTTTCCGGCACGGCTTGGCCCGGGCCGAAGCGAAGGCTGGTGCGATCGACTTGCCCGGGGCCGAGAAAGGGCGCGCTCCATAAAATCACCTGCAGCTTTTGGCCGCTTGGGAGGATGGAGATTCGCGCCAGCAGGTGTCCCCAGACCTGCACGTTGATTCGGGCCGGAGAGGACGATGTGAAGGCTTTCTCGAATTTTCCGGTACTGGAAAAGATGCGGAGTTGCCCGGCGGGGTCTGAGGGGGTTGCGAGGTTGTACCAGGCGCGGCCGGAGTTGGGTTCGGCGAAAACGCCAAATTGAATACGCACTCCGCTAGGGACAGACCATCTGAGATCGTTGAAGTCAATTTGCCAGGTCGGCGATCCGTGGATTTGCGGGCCGCGGGCAATCTCAACGTCTCGATTGCCGGCGGTATTGGAGCCGGGCTCAATGCTGGTGGATTTCAGGACTGGCAGATTGTGGCAATCGCAATCTGCGCCCGGCGGTTGGTTGGGTTTGGGTAGATCGGGCGCGATCCCACCGAGGAGGCTGATTTTCTTGACGAGATCCCCGAGGGCGCGGGGCGATGGTGCCTTGGGATCGGCGACGGCCCAGAGACGAATGCGATCGATGATCCAGTCTTCTTTCGCGGCGCCGATTACAAAATCGTCCGCGATAAAGGCATCGGTCCGTTGGGTCAGGCCCAGGGATTGGACAGACTCGGCCGAGGGGGCCCGATCAAGAATGAGGATGAGCTGTTGCGCGGAAACATCCCCGATGAAAGTAGCGCAGGCAAAGAGGAATGCGAGACGCTTCAGCATGGGATCAATGCCAACTCTCAGTATAGAAAGGGCATGGTTCCGGCTGGAGGACCGGAACCACCACTGAGTGCCAAGTTGATGGTGCAACGGCTGCGTGCATGTTGGCGCTGTCGGCTGCTTTCGCAGGACACCATCTACTATTTGTCCATCTGTGAACCGCCCATTACTTCAGAACCTTGAACTGTCCCTGATACGCCGGGAACAACTCTCCATAAATGGTCACGGCGTAGGTGCCGGCAGCTAGCCCGGCGGCGATATCATGTTCATACTCACCGGGCGCTACCTGCTTGAACGCTTTGGTTTTTTCATAAATCACCACCTGGGTCGGATTGCCTTTAGCGTCCGCAATCATAACCACCGAAAGGCCCGCCTTGGCATGGTTGACCGGTTTTCCGGTGGCCACCGAAGTCAACTTAAATTCCATCGGAATCAGCACGCCGTACTCATAATTCCTCGGAAGCTTCGGCTTTTGAAGGTCGAAGTGAGCTGCGCCTTGCGGGCCGGCGCCCAGATCGACGGCAATAAATTCCGAGAAACCTCCCGTTTTCCCCTTCACGGTGACATCACCAAATCCGGTGAAGATGTTTTGCCACATATTCTGGCCGATCGGGGTGGTCAGATAACCGGGATTGGTGATCGCTTGCCCGGTGTTAAAGCTCGTCTGCACTGCAATTGTCGCTTGCGGCTCACTCGGACAACTTATCGGGTTTCCATTGTTGTCCGAACACGTCACCTGATCGTCTATGCAGTTGCCTGCCCCGCCCCCATAGACGATGCAACTGGCGTTGGCAAACTGAGTGCCTGCGACACGCTGCTGAAACTGGGCCTGGGTAATCTCGACCGCCGTAATCGTCATGTTCACGTTGGAGAACTGTGTGTTCGGTGGATATTGCACGGTATAGGTGTTAGACCCGAAATTGAATGGGTTCGGCTGGGTCGGGCTCAATGGCTGGGTGATCTGGAGCGTCACTTGAGGGGCCGAGGCAATCGCGACCCCGGTCGGAGCATCGCCGACCTGCACTGTTCCCGTAATCGTATTGCTGGCCGTAGCAATTACGGAAACCGTGTTTGCGCTCAGGTTGGTGACGTAAGCAGAAGTGCCGTCGAGGGTGAGCGCCACCTGGACCGGGTTATTGAAACCCGCCACCGTATCGATCACGGTGCCAGATTGAGTGTCGATCACCGAGACGTTATTGGAACCGCTGTTCGCCACATAAACCGTGCTGTTGTCGGGAGTAAAGGCGGCGCCAAAGGGGCTGGTTCCAACCGGAATGGTCGCCGTTACTTTATTGCTGGCAACCGAGATCACCGAGACGTTGTTGCTTCCCGCGTTCTCGACATATGCCAACGCGCTATTCGGACTCACCGTCACCCAACGAGGCCCGGTACCTACGGGGATGGTTTGAACTACCGTGTTGCTTGCCACCGCGATCACGGAAACCGTGTTGGATGCTGAGTTAGTGACGTAGGCGAACGTCCCGTTCGACGTAGGCGCCATCGCCACGCCCACCGGGCTGCTTTGTACCGGGACCGTGGCGACCACCGTCTGCGTGGCCGGGTTGATCACCGAAACCGTGTTGGAAGCTCCGTTCACTACGTAGACCCCAGTTCCGTCGGGAGTGAAAATCACGCCAAAGGGCGAGGATTGGACTGGTATGGTGGCCACTACGCTGCCGCTGGCAGCGTTAATCACAGACACATTGTTTCCCTGATTGTTGGTTACGTAGACCTGTGTTTGGTCGGGAGAGATAGCAGTTCCCCAAGGCCCGGATCCCACCAGTATGCTGTCTGACACCTGTCCGGTAGGAATGTTAATCACCGAGACGGTATCACTGGCGTTGTTGGCCACGTAGGCAAATGGTCCGTTCTGGGTAATGGCGAGTGTCTGCGGCGAAGAGGTTGAAGCGGAGAAATTACTGTCGCCACTGTAAACCGCAGTGATCGAGTAGATCCCCACCGCCAGGCTGCTGGGGTTGTAATTAAAGGTCCCGACTCCGCCGGTCAGGGTAGCTGTCCCAATCTGGGCTGAACCGTTGAAGAATGTGACAGAACCGGTGGGCGTGCCGCTGCCCGAGGTCACGCTTGCCGTCATCACGATCGGCCCGACCGAGCCCACGGGGATGCTCGAAGGCGAAAGAACCAGGCTGGTAGTGGTGGGGTTGGTTCCAGGAGTGGTGACCACAATGCTGCAACTGGCACTGGCCGTGTTGCCCTTCGAATCTACGACCTGAGCCGTGAAGTTGTAGGTTCCCACTGTCGTCGGCGTGCCTGTGATCGCCCCGGTCGATGAGTTAAGCGAGAGCCCCGGAGGCAGCGCGCCGCTGATGATAGAGAACGTGTACGGAGCGGTTCCGCCTGCGGCATTGAGCACCGAACTGTATGCAACTCCCAATTGCGCGGTGCCGGTCGGACAGCTCAGCGTAAGCGCTGGCGACGAGACCACGATGCTGCAACTGGAAGTGGCAGTGTTGCCCTGCGAATCCACGACCTGAGCGGTGAAGTTGTACGTGCCCGCCGTGGTCGGCGTACCGCTGACCGCTCCTGTCGATGAGTTCAGCGAGAGTCCCGGAGGCAGTGCGCCAATAGCGATGGAGAACGTGTAGGGAGCGACTCCGCCGCTGGCTACCAGTGCCGAGCTGTAGGCCACGCCCACTTGCGCCGTGCCGGATGGACAGGTCAGCGCGAGCGACGAGACCACGATGCTGCAACTGGAAGTGGCGGTGTTGCCCTTCGAGTCCACGACCTGGGCCGTGAAGTTATACGTGCCCGTCGTGGTCGGCGTACCCGTGATCGCGCCGGTCGAAGTGTTGAGCGTCAGGCCCGGCGGCAGCGAACCGCTGATGATCGAGAACGTGTAGGGGGCGACTCCGCCGTTGGCCGTTAGTGCTGAGCTGTACGCAGCTCCCAATTGCGCCGACCCGGTTGGGCAGGTCAGCGTAAGCCCCGAGACCACGATGCTGCAATTGGAAGTGGCTGTATTGCCCTGCGAGTCCACGACCTGGGCGGTGAAGGCGTAGGTTCCCACCGTGGTCGGAGTGCCTGTGATCGCGCCGGTCGAGGTGTTGAGCGTCAAGCCCGGAGGCAGCGAGCCGCTGATGATCGAGAACGTGTAGGGAGCGACTCCGCCGCTGGCTACCAATGCCGAGCTGTACGCAACGCCCACTTGCGCCATTCCGGTTGGACAGCTCAGGGTAAGCGCTGGCGAGACCACGATGCTGCAACTAGACGTGGCGGTGTTGCCCTGCGAATCCACGACCTGGGCCGTGAAGTTGTAGGTTCCCGCCGTGGTCGGCGTGCCCGTGATCGCGCCAGTCGAGGTGTTGAGCGTCAAGCCCGGAGGCAGCGACCCGCTAACGATCGAGAATGTGTAGGGAGCGACTCCGCCGCTCACTACCAATGCCGAGCTGTACGCAACGTTCACTTCCGCCGTGCCGGCTGGACAGCCCAGCGAGAGCGTACCCGACACGACTCCGAACGACTCCAGCCTGGGATTCGTATTCCCCTCCCAGGGCATGTAGAAGGAGCTGCCACCGCTTCCGCCGCTCGAGGGCGAAACTATGTAGACAATCCCAGTGGGGAGACCGTTTGAAGTGATGACCGTTCGCCCATCCGACGACACCGTATAGGTGAACGAGTTGGTGTTGCTCCTGGGGCTTTCGCCGCAATTGGTCTCACCAATGTCGGTCCCGTTGCCCGAGCTGACGGTCGACAGATCCACTTCAGCGCACTCGTTCGACGACACCAGCTCCCAACTTCCGCCGTAGTAATTTCCCGAAAGCGAGTTGTTGTTGAAGTTGCTTCCCGATTGCGCCACCATCGAGCCGAACCCCACCTTGCTTCCCCCGCTGCCGACGGAGAACCCGGCATTCTTGCCCGTCAGGTAGAAGATAGGAGAATGATCCCCAGTTCCGCTGAGGGTCACGCGTCCATTGGAGCCCACGCTGTATGTTCCCGAGCCGCTATTCGAACTTACAGTGCCTCCGTCGTTCTCGTCATCCGTGTGCGAGAGGGAGCCGGATCCGTTCCATGTGACGAAAACCAATTGCGCGTCCGCACATGCCGGTTCACAGTTCGTGTTCAGCCCCTGCAGTCCCAACACGCTTACGCCATTGAGGTCCGAATCGCTATAGGTCAGGCCCTGTTGCTGCACGATCTGTCCGCTGAACAACGTTTGCAACCCCTGCGAGATGGGATCAATCTGGATGATGAGCAGTTGCGACGAATTGACCACATAGAAGGCGAAGTTCCCCGTACCCACGCCACTGACGTTCAGGCTCACCGTGCCGCGGCCACTTGACGTCACGCTGAAGTTGTTGGAGCTGAACGTCTCATTGGAGTAATTTCCACCATCGTCGCCGTCCAACTCTCCGTTGGTCAGGTTCGCGGTGCCGTTGGCGGTGACTGCGCCGGCCACTCCGAATCTGCTATTGGCGTTGTCGACGCCAATGAATCCAAGCGAGTACTGGCCCGTGAAGTCGCTGGTCGAGAAATCGCTCGTGTTCTGCTTCAAGAAGATGCCGGACGCATCCCAGGGAGTCGTGGTGTCGTAGGGGATGATATTTCCGTTGCCATTCGGCTGCAGCCCGAAGGCATAGGTGGTGGTATAGCCGTCGGTGCTGTTGATTGTCATCGTCCCCAGATTGTTGGCGGGAACACAGTAGGTGCCGGTCAAAGTCCCTTGACTCGGCCCATCCACAGGATCGTTCTGGTCGTATTGTCCGCTGGTGATGTTACCGTTGCCATCGAATACCAAACTGCCTGCGGTAGCGGTGAGAACATAAGTCTCGCCTATGGGGAAGTTGGACCATCCCTGGAACAGGAAGGCGTAATTGCCGTTGAGGTTCGCATTGTTCGCGCACGACAGCGTCGCATTGATGGTGATGCTGCAACTCGCGGTGGCTGTGTTGCCTTTCGAGTCCACGACCTGAGACGTGAAGTTGTACGTGCCCGCCGTGGTCGGCGTACCCGTAATCGCCCCGGTCGAGGTGTTGAGCGTCAAGCCCGGAGGCAGAGAGCCACCGGCGATCGAGAACGTGTAGGGAGCGACTCCGCCGAAAACATTTAGTCGCGAGCTGTACAAAACCCCCACTACCCCCGTGCTGGTTGGACAGGTCAGCGTGAGCGGCACTGGCGAGACCACGATGCCGCAATTGGTTGTGACCGTGTTGTTTTGCGAGTCCACTACCTGGGCCACGAAGTTGTACACGCCCGCCGTAGTCGGCGTACCTGTAATGGCGCCGGTCGAGGTGTTGAGCGTCAAGCCCGGAGGCAGCGAGCCGCTGAGGATCGAGAACGTGTAGGGAGCGACTCCGCCGCTAGCCGTTAGCGCCGAGTTGTATGCGGCTCCAAGTTGCGCCGTTAAGGTTGGGCAGCTCAGCGAGAGCCCCTGTGTTTGCACCTGCGGCAAGCTGAAGATGATGCCATCAAGGCTGCTGCCGCCAAAGAGCGTCATTCCGTATAAGTTCCCATTATTGGCTAGTACCAGTCCGCCCTCAAGAAAACCGCCGTCAGTGAGGCCGAAGCCATAGAGGGTGGTGAGCTGGCCTGATGGCGCAATTTCGAAAACGGTTCCGTACCCGTTAGTCCCGCCTGCGTAGGTCGTTCCGTAGAAGTTCCCACTGGCTTGCACCAGCCCGGCATAGGGAATTTCGCCATCCGCGCAGCCCGATAGGGAGCAGAAACTGTACAGCGTGGTCAGCGTGCCGCTGGGGGTGATTTTGAACACCGTGCCCTCGCCGTTGGCCCCGCCGAAAGCCGTTGTCCCGTAGAAGTTCCCGTCGGTGCCCTGGACCAGCCCCGCGAAAGGTTCTATGCCGTCCGTGCAGCCGCTCTGCGAACAGAAGTTGTAAATCGTGGTCAGAGTGCCGCCGGGCGTGATTTTGAAGACCGTTCCCGCGCCGTCGGCCCCGCCGGCAAGCGTTGTCCCGTATAAGTTTCCATCGGTGCCTTGGACCAGCCCCGCGAAAGGTTCTATGCCGTCCGTGCAGCCGTCTTGCGAGCAGAAGCTGTAAAGCAAGGTGAACTGGCCCGCCGGCGTGATTTCAAAGACCGTGCCCAACTCGTTCGCCCCGCCGAGTGGCGTTGTCCCATAGAAGTTCCCATTCGCGGCTTGCACCAGTGGGGCCTGGCTGTAGTTGCCGTCGGTGCAGTCAAAGCTGTGTAGCGTGGTCAGCGCACCCGCGGCCGTGATCTCGAAGATCGTGCCGCATCCGCCATTGGCTCCCCCGTCTGACGTTGTTCCGTAGAAGCTCCCACTGGTGCCTTGTACCAGCCCTGCGGAAGGCTCCACTCCATCCGTGCAGTTGGTTTGGGAGCAGAACGTATACAGGGTTGTCAGCGTCCCCCCGGTGGTGACTTTGAACACGTTGCCTTGGTCGAAAGTCCCGCCACCCCCAGCCGTTCCGTAGAGGTTCCCGTCTGTGCCCTGAACCAGAGAAGTAAAGTAAGGAAAAGCACCGTTTGCTCCGTCGAAATTCAGCAGCGTGCTCAGGCTCTGTCCCGCGGACTTCGTCTTACCGGCAGGGGCGGTTCCCCTCATGGGGCCAGCCACCCCGCCAGCGAGCTCAGGGATCCTGACTTTGGTCCGGGGAAGGCCGGGAACCACTGCCATATCGCCGCTAAGCCTCACGCCGGCTCCACCCGGGAGATCGGGCCGGTGGATCATGATGTTCGCTTCCGTCTTGCGAGAGCTGGTCTTCCTTTCCGGTAATCGGTCCAGCCCCACCGGCAGGCTGAAAATTGTGCCGTTATACTGAGTCCCTCCAAAGTAGGTCGTGCCGTATAAATTCCCGTGGGAGTCTTCGACCAGCCCGCCGTAGGGGTGAGCGCCGTCAGTCTTGCTGAAACTATATAGGGTAGTAACCTGGCCCCCTGGCGTCATTCCGAAAACATTGCCAAAGGTGTAGACTGTGTCCGGACCGGTCCCACCAAGGGTCGTTCCGTAGAGGTTTCCGTCACTGGCTTGCACCAGTCCGGCATAGGGGAAAAGACCGTCAGAGCAGCCCGATAGAGCGCAGAAGCTGTGCAGCGTTGTCAGCTGGCCCGTCAGCGTGATTTCAAAAATCGTGCCCGCATCGCCGTTGACCCCGCCATCCAGGGTCGTTCCGTAGAGGTTCCCGTTGGTGGCTTGCACCAGTCCGGCGTAAGGCACAGCACCGTCCGCACAGCCTGATTGAGAGCAGAAGTTATACAGCGTAGTCAGCTGGCCCGCTGGCGTGATTTGGAAGATCGTGCCCGCGCCATTAATCCCGCCTTCAGAGGTGGTTCCGTAAAGGTTCCCGTTGCTGGCTTGCACCAGCCCGGCCCAAGGGATAGCGCCGTCCGTACAGCCCGATTGCGAGCAAAAGCTGTACAGCGTGGTCAGCTGGCCCGCTGGCGTGATCTCGAAAACCGTGCCCGCGTTGTTGGCCCCGCCCAACTGCGTCGTTCCATAGAAGTTTCCTCCAACTTGCACCAGCCCGGCGATGGGGCTGGCACCGTCCGTGCAGCCCGGTTGCGAGCAGAAACTGTAAAGCGTTGTGAGTTGGCCCGCCGGGGTGAGTTCGAAGACCGTGCCCCTGCCGTTGAGCCCACCCCAGTAGGCTGTGCCGTAGATATTCCCTCCGACAACCAGCGGCCCCGAGAAAGGCTCAGCCCCGTCCATGCAGTTAAACTGAGAGCAAAACGTATATAGGGTCGTCACTGTCCCGTCGGGAGTGACTTGGAACACTGTGCCTTGGTCGAAGGCCCCTCCTCCAACAGTCGTTCCGTAACCGTTTCCGCCGCTGATTACAATTGGATACCCAACGTAGGGTGAAGCGCCATTGGCGCTGCCCGTGAAATCCGCTAGCGTGGTGAACTCACTTACGGGTTTCTTGGCCTTCTCAGCTGCGAGTAACGTGCTTGTAGCAATCGCCAACAATAAGAAAATCGCTAGTCGCCTTATCATGGCACTACCTCCAGACACCTATTTACCGGGGCAATAACGTTCATCGATTTTGAGCAATTAATCACGATTTCGTTGCCAACCATCGTGACAGAAGCTTGAGAAGCGCCAAGCAATTTCTAGGCCTGGCAACCATGCCTCTGTGCGGTCTAACTGTAGCTAACGAGCGGGGGAGACAGCAATTCTGCGGTGCGAATTATGAGTTACGGCAGGGGGGATGTCAAGGACAAATGTCACATTCAGCGGCAACTTTAACAATCCCGTGCAAACTGCCAGCTCTAAAGGGCGGCCGCCTTGCGGGCGATAAGATCGAACCCTTTCTCTTTAGCCTCTTTTTGCAACTGTTCCAGGCGGGTGCGCGAGGCTGCGGATTTCCCTAATTTCAGCTCTACTTCTTCCAGTGCCAGGCGGCATTCGAGCTGGTCACCGAGATAGCCGAACTTGGTCGCCTTGGCCAATGCTTCCTTGAGGATGGTCTTGGCTGGGCCGATTTTTCCCGAGGCCGCCTCGGATCGTGCATGGGCGACCGCGAAGCCCAACTGCACACTGAGGTTTTGGCTCTTGGCGGCCATCGGGGCTGTTTTCGTCACTTCCTGGAGAGCATCGCCGGTCCTTCCTCCGGCCAGAAGCGCGCCTGCCAATACGGCGGTGGCAGCGATTTCATCGTCGCCTTTGTGCGTCCGCTGAAACTCGTCGCGGGCCTCCCGAGCAGGTCTTTCGGCGGCGCCTGGATGACCTTCTTCGGTCGCTAGTTCCGCAATCGCCACCTGCGTGGTGGCGACTGTGTATTTTTCCCCTAACTCATTGCGGAAGGCCAAGGCCTCCTCATATTCGTTGCGCGCTCGCGTAAAATCTGCCGCCTTGAGATCCAAGCTCCCCAAGCCCGACAAGGCATAAGCTGCGATACTCTTATCGTTGGCAGCCCGGGCTAGTGCGAGTGCGTCTGTGTAGTTCTTGCGCGCTCCCGGGAGATCACCCAGGTGTTGCAGCGCATCGCCGAGGTCGATCAATTTGTCGGTGGCGGGGCTGGATTGTCCGCTGGCAAGGTCGAGCGCAATGGCCTGCTCCAGCGTTTTCTTCGCACCAGCGGAATCGCCCTGCGCATCCATCACCGTGCCTATACCGGTGAGGGCAGTGGCAATGCCGTTCTGGTCATTGATCTCACGGCAAACAGCAAGCGCCTGATCGTAAGTCTTCTTCGCTCCAGCGAGGTCTCCCTCGTCTTTGGTAATGCCAGCGATGTTAACCAGCGTCATGGCATAGTTGGTCTTGTCGCCGACCTCGCGGGAGATAGGGAGGGCATTTTCGTACATTTTCCGAGCTTGCGCGGCATCTCCCTGCTGACTTAGGACGAGCGCCATCTCGTTAAGCGCCGAGGATTCTGCTCTGCGATTGCCAACCTCGCGCGTGATGGCAAGTTCATCGTTGAATTTGGCGAGCGCACCGGGATAATCGCCGCGATCGAAAAGAACCTGGCCGGTCACCTCGAGCGTGCTGGCCACGCCATAGCGATGGCCAACCGACTGGTAGATGCGGCCCGCCTCCTCGACCGCACTCATTGCGCCGTTCAGGTCACCGAGGTTTTCGAGTGCGAATCCCTGGCGATAAAGCGCGTTGGCGAGAACTAATTTTGCGTTCTCGGCTCTTGCTTTCTGCACGGCTTGAGCGGCGAAAGCCTGGCTTTGTTTGAAGTCTCCCAGCGACCGCGAGGCGTCCGACGCGAACAGGTCGATGCGCAGATCGTTACCCGCGGGCGGCGGCAGGCGACGCAGCGATTCCACCGTCGCCAACGCTTCTTTCCCTTTTCCTCCTCGCGTTTGCGCCCGGGCAAGCCACAGTCCATACTCGAGGTTGTCGGAGAAAAATCCAAAAAGCGTGCGGTAGCTATCGGCGGCGTTGTCCCACTCCTTCGAAGCTTCGCGGTATCGGGCTTCGATCAGCAGACGGTCCTCGCGGGAGAGTGACGCCGAGAGTTCATAGGCACTCTTGGCCGAAAGACGAGCCTTCTCGTCGTATCCGAGAAGAGTCCAGGCCGCTGCCAGAGCAGAGTGAGCCAAAGCATGGTTTGGATCTATCTCTACAGCTTTTTGAAGAAGGTCGCGAGCTGCGATGGCGTCGTAGACGCGCAGCCTGGCTAGGCCTTCCGCGTAGAGTTTTGAAGCTTCAGGAGTAGAGGGGAAGGCGGCACGGACGCCTGCCTGGTCTTGCGGGCTCACCTGTCCGGCTCCGCACTTCTCGCGCAACTGAATTCCGGCACGGCTGACCAAATCAAATAGATTGCTTTGGTCCCCGGTCTGGTTCACCGCCAGCACGGTTTCACCCGCAGCCACATCCTGAAGATGAAGGTCGACGCGCAGTTTGCCGTCCGGTAAGGCCACATAGGAACCAAGCACGACCAAGTCCGCCCCCAGCGTCTTTCCGATCTGGGACAAAGTCTGAGCGGTCAGGGTGTCGGAGTCTGGCAGCGAGAGATTCATTTTCATCTGTGCCACTTCCTCGCCCGTAATGGTGCGCACCTTCTCGCCAGCCGCCAGTTCAGTGGTCAACATCTCGGGGAGGGCTGTGGAGAGCCATGCCGCCTCGGGACGGGACGTGGAATTCTTAAAGTTCAGAACCGCCACTGTGCGGCGCCGGTTCAGAGGCGTGGTTGCAGTTTCTCGCGGTGGTTTCCCGTGAAAATACAAATACGAAAACCCTCCCACCATCAGCAACACGAGCACGCCTGCAAGCACGGCTGTTGTTCTTATTCTGCTAGCCGGCGCAGTCGGAGTTACGGCTGGCATCGCGGCAGAAGGTATCGGAGCAGAAGGCACAGGGGCGGAAGGCACCTGGGAAATCGGCATCGTCAGGCGGTCGAGGTCGACGCGCAACTCGCGCGCCGATTGGTAGCGCCGTTCTGGATCCTTGTCCAGGCATTTCAGAATTGCCATTTCCAGCCCGGGCGAGATTTTGGGATTCAGGGTGCTCGGCATCTCAGGTGGTTTGTTCAGGATGGCATCAATCAAGAGAGCACTTTGCGAGAACGCAAACGGACGCCGTCCCGTCGCCAATTCGTACAGCACGGCGCCTGCCGACCAGATATCCGAGCGCTGATCGGTCACCTCGCCGCGCAATTGCTCCGGGGCCATATAAGGGAGCGTGCCGACCACTTGGTTGGTGTCGGAAACGCTTGCCGTGACTCCCATGTCGGTCTCTTGGCGGACAAACTGCGCCAGGCCGAAATCGAGAATCTTGAGTCGATTGTCGTGGGTTAAGCGCATGTTCGCCGGCTTCAGATCGCGGTGAATGACCCCATGCTCATGCGCACTCGCCAGACCATCCGCGAGTTGAAACCCCAGACGCAGGATCTCTTTTTGCGGCAGGGGGCCTGCCCCCAGCCGGGCGTCGACGGCAACGCCGCCGACATATTCCATCACCAGAAAGTCCATTCCCTCCTGGCTGCCGAATTCGTAAACCATTCCGATATTGGGATGATTCAACTTGGCGAGAGTCAGCGCCTCTCGGCGGAAGCGCTTTCGGGCTGCTTCGTCCGCAAGCATGCCGGGCGGAAGGACCTTGATGGCTACGTCCCGTTCGAGTTGCTGGTCGGAAGCCCGGAACACCATGCCCATTCCGCCGGCTCCGATTTGCTCCAGCACGCGGTAATGGCCCAGAACCTGCCCGACAATTGGAGTCTCCGGCGGCATTAGGCCCGAATCTTAAACCCCTGAAGAAACGCGGTCAATACAAGTACTATGCGCGTGTAACGCCGCCGCAAAGAAACTGTGGTGATCGGCTACGAGGAGAGTTCCCAACCTATATGAACCGAGGGCTGGCTATCGGGAATTTGATGGTGTTGGGCATTGCCCATCACGAGAATCGATGCTCGAGAGCGCTGGCGAGAAGCTTCCCCGCGCGCAAATGCTCGTGCGCTTCGGGTGGAAATTCGTGAGCGACGAACCAGAGGGGGCGGTGACTTTGTCTACCCCCCCTCAGTTTTTCCTGACAATCGCCCTATTCCAGCACAAAAATGTTCTTCGCGGCGCACATCTGCTTCAGGATCTTCGGCCAAACCGTGACGCTCACTTCTCCCAGGTGAGCCTTCCGCAGTAACAGCATCAGCGTCCGCGACTGTCCGATTCCTCCGCCGACGGAGAGCGGAATTTCGTGATTCAGGATCGCCTTGTGATAGGGCAGATTCGCGAAGTCCAGTTGATTCGCCATCGTAAGCTGCGTCATCAGAGTATCGGCCGTAACCCGTATACCCATCGACGTCAGCTCATGGCGTCGCTTGGTGACGGAGTTCCATACCAGAATGTCGCCATTCAGTCCGTGCGTATCCTTACCGGTCTGATTGCGCGTGTCGCTAACCCAATCGTCGTAATCGGCCGCGCGCATCTCGTGCGGATAGCCATCCTTCAGCGGCCAGCCAATGCCAACAATGAAGACCGCCGGATACTTCTGCAGCACTGCGGTCTCGCGCTGCTTGCGCGGCAAGTCGGGATACATGTCGAGCAGTTCCTCGGCGTGCAGGAAGGTCAACTTTTCCGGCAGATTGGGATAGCGGGAATCTTTTAATTGCGGAAATAGAGATTGCGCAAATTTCTCCGCGTCAACGATCACCTTCCAGATCTTGCTGACAACCGCCTTCAGAAAATCGAGGTTGCGTTGCTCGGCGGTGATGACGCGCTCCCAATCCCACTGATCGACGTAGGCGGAGTGGTCGTGATCGAGGAAATAGTCTTTGCGCACGGCACGCATGTCGGTGCAGATGCCCTCGCCAACTTTGCAATCGAATTGCTTGAGCGCGACGCGTTTCCACTTGGTGGCGGCTTGCACCACCTGCGCGTCGACGGGATGCAGGTTGTGATCGTTTGAAATATGGAACTGAATCGGCGTGCGCGATCCGTCGCGATCGAGCATGTCGTTGACGCCGCTCTCCACATCCACAATGAGCGGGACTTCGACCATCATCAGGTTAAGTTCCTGGCACAGGTTGTCCGCAATGTAGCGTTTCACCTGGTACAGGGCTTGCTGCGTTTCCTTGGGAGTAAGTAAGGAGCGGTAGCTTCGCGGCAAAATTCTTTCGAGTTCTTTGTAATCGCCGATACCCGGCCCGGCCAGGTCGGCTTTCTTGTCTTTGGTGTTATTCAGCACAACCGTGCTCATGGGATTTTCTCCTTGGCAGACGGATACCTCGTCACCGCGCCGTCGTCTCGCGGCCGGGTCAAACTTTGGGATGAAGAGAAGGAGCGCCGGAAGACCCAGAATGTCCAACGGCAACTTTGGCTAAATGTTTGTGCTTGGAGTGCTCCAGAACAACGGCGGCGGCCAGCAGAATTCCAATCAATCCAAATACCAACAATGCGAGCAGAGCCATCAAAAGAATCGGCATAGCTTCACCTCGCTGCTATGTCATTCTCCCGCCTAGTCAGTCGAGCCGCAGTGACCGCAGTCACCTGTCGCGGTGACCTTGACATTTGCAAGTAACTTCGCCTTCAGTACTCGGCCTCGAAAATGTCACCATCGAGGGTGATATCGGTCACTGCTATGGTTCCCTGCCAGCGTTGAAACTCTCAATAGGCAGCAATGCAGCTGCTGAATTTTGTTACACCCCCGTTCCTGGAGGCTTTAATTGGTTACTTTCGCAACACTTACAAGACCTGCGAAAAGAGCCGCTGATTCTATCGCATTGCAAACTTTCACAAGGAGAAATGACGAAATCATGAAGACAACGAAGCTGATGGTGTTGGTAATGACAATCGCGGTGGCCCTGTTCGTCCTGATGCCCAGTCTGTCCTGGGCGGATGACGGAGCTGGCCTCTACAAATCAAAATGCGCAGCCTGCCACGGCGCCGATGCCGCGGGCAAGCCCGCCGCAAAGATCCCGAGCCTTATTGGCGACGACTCCAAAAAGAAGTCGGATGCCGATCTTGCTGGGGCCATCACGGGAACAGCGAAGCACCCGGGGCCGGTGAAGGGTCTGGCGGCGGACGACGTGAAGGCGATCGTTACCTACATCCGTACGCTGCAAAAGTAAGAACAGTAATTTCGGCTCTTCTGTTTTACGTATCGCCGCTGCCGCAAACTGACCGGCAACGGCCGCACAAGACGTAAGGGAAGGTATGAAGATGTCCGCCTCAATTCGGCGGTCGGAGCGGAGAATCCGCCAATCCGTAGCCTGTTGGATATCTTCTTTCCGCCGTTGCCTTCTCCGCGCGAGCAGCGCACACGGGTCTGGCGGCCCATGTCTCCGGACCCGGATTCTTTGTTTCGAATCGTTAAATCTGTCTTATACGGTGCCCAAGCCTATTCCGTTACAGCGCACTCTTACTTCTTATATTTCAACGGAACGGAAGTCACACTTGGGATACCCCAGGAGCAATTCTCATGAGTAAGGCAATTCTTTATGACGCAACGATGTGCATCGGTTGCAAACAATGCGAAGGCGCCTGTGCGCAGCAGAACAAGCTGCCCTACGACGACACCGTAGCTGCGGAATCGGTGCAATCGGCACACAAATACACGGTCGTTCTAACCAAGGAAGACAAATTCATGCGCCGGCTCTGCATGCACTGCGAAAAGCCAGCTTGCGCGTCGGTATGTCCCGTAGGCGCCTTCCATAAGACGGCAGCGGGCCCTGTGGTCTACGACGTCTGGAAGTGCATCGGGTGCAGGTATTGCATGGTGGCTTGCGTGTTTGGCCAGCCGAAATACGAATGGCAATCGCTGAATCCGCGGGTCCGCAAGTGCATTATGTGCCCGGATCGGGTTGCTGCCGGCAAGCAGACGGCATGTGCCGAGATCTGCCCGACGGGAGCCACCAAATATGGCGAGCGCGACGACCTCATTAGTGAAGCGAAGGAGCGTCTCCGCCAAAATCCGTCCACTTATCGTCCTTATATCTACGGCCTTAACGAAGTTGGGGGGACGTCGGTGTTCATTATTTCCAGCAACAAGCCTGAGGACTACGGTTACCCATCGCTGGCTAAAATCGGCGACACTCCGATGCCGGAATACACGGGGCGAGTTATGGAAAGAATTCCAGACTTCATCCCAGTGTGGACCTTGGCCTTGGGCGGCATTTATTGGGTTTCGCATCGCCGCGACGAAGTAGCCGCCGCGGAAGCTGAAGAGAAGAAACAGAAGCTGAACGGGAGTGGAAAATGAAGATCAAGCTGACCTTTTGGAGAGTTGTTTTTTTTGTGATCATGGTTCTGGGCCTGTATTCCTCCTACATTCGCTACTTCCATGGCTTGGGCGCGGTCTCCAATATGACGGACCAGTTTCCCTGGGGCCTCTGGATCGGCTTCGACTGCCTGTGCGGCGTCATGCTGGCGGCGGGCGGCTTCTGCATGGTGGGCGCGGTCTACTTATTCAACGTCGAGAGCCTGCACAGTGTGGTGCGTCCGGCGGTGCTGACCGCGTTTCTGGGCTACGTGCTGTTCATTGTTGGACTGTTATTCGACTTGGGGCGTCCCTGGTACATCTGGCACCAGCTCATCTACATGAACCCGCACTCAGTGATGTTCGAGGTGGGCATGTGCGTGATGACTTACACGACGGTGCTCTTCTTCGAGTTCCTTCCCAACGTCTTTGAAGCCCTCAAATGGCCGACTCCTATCAAGTGGATTAAGAAGATCTACCCAATACTGATCGTGGGCGGCATTCTGCTCTCTACCCTGCACCAGAGTTCCCTCGGCTCCCTCTATCTGATCATGCCGAGCAAGCTGCATCCCTTCTGGTACTCGCCCGCGCTGCCGTTTTTCTTCTTTGCCTCGGCGGTGGCGGTTGGCCTGGCCATGACCATCTTTGAATCCACCCAGAGCGCGAAAGCGTTTGGCCGTCACCTCGAACTTTCGGTTCTGGTCACGCTAGGCGGCGCTTTGCTGGTGGCTCTATGGGTCAATCTCCTGTTGCGCGTCGAGGATTATTTCCATCGTGGCTTGCTGCGGCAGATTTTTAAACCCAGCTACGAAGCGTACTTCCTCTGGCTCGAACTGATCCTGACATTCGGGATTCCGATCACCATGCTCAGCTTCAAAAAAGTCAGACTATCGCCACAGCTTCTGTACCTTGCCTCCATTTCGACGGTGCTCGGATTCATCACCAATCGTCTCAATATTGCTCTGATCGGTTTTGAGACTTACGTCGGACATCATTACGTCCCGAAGTGGACCGAGTTCTCCATAACGTTAATGATCATTGCCATGGGCTTCGCCCTGTTTGCGTTGGCAGTGAAGTACCTGCCGATCTTTCCCGAAGAAAAGGTTCCAGTGAGAGAGCGGCTCCGAACTCAAACGGAATCGGAAATAGGGCACGTGGGTGCTACTCCAGTGTTGGGCCATGCGGGAGACTGATCCAATTCGTAGCGATCGGGAATGGAAACAGCTGACTCACAGCATCAGTGCAAAGTTGATTGGTTCCCTTCTCGTCGTCATGGTCGTGGTCTTCGCTCTTCTCGGATACCTGAACATCGGGTTGCATCGCGAGCACCTGGAAGCAGCCACGCTGTTCAGCGCCGAGCGGGTCAGCGGGATCATTAAAAGCAGCGCCACATACTACATGCTGCGCAATGATCGCGAGGGGCTCTATCACGCGATGCAGACCATCGCGGCCGAGCCCGGCATGAGCAAAGTGCGCATTCTGGACCGGGAAGGGCGAATCAGCTTCTCCACGGACGCTGCCGAAGTCAGCCACGTGCTCGACAAGTCGGCCGAGGCCTGCTACGGCTGCCACAACCAATCGCAGCCGCTTGCCCGCTTGAATCGTCCCGACCGCTTTCGTATTTATCGCGATGCCGGCGGGAAGCGTGTGCTGGGAGTGATTACGCCCATCGAAAATCAGCCCAGTTGCTCCGACGCCGCCTGCCACGCCCATTCGGCCAGCCAGCAAGTGCTGGGCGTGTTGGACATCAATCTCTCCCTGGCCAACACCGACGCGCAACTCAAGGTCAGCAGCACCCGCATGCTGCTCTACACCATGGGAGCAATGCTGATTATTGCGGTTGTGAGCTGGCTATTCGTGTGGCAAGAGGTCGGCCAACCCATCCAGGCGCTCAAGAAGGGCACCGAGTATCTTTCCGAAGGGGAACTTGGCTACCAGATCGAAGTGCAGTCGCAGGACGAAGTGGGGAACCTGGCTCGCTCTTTCAACAACATGAGCCACCAGTTGCAAATGGCCAATGAAGAAATCGTCGACTGGGCGAAGACGCTTGAATTTCGCGTCGAGCAGAAGACGAAGGAGCTCAATCGCGCCCACGATCACGTGCTGCATGTCGAGAAAATGGCGTCCCTCGGCAAGATGGCGGCGGTAGTGGCGCACGAGGTGAACAACCCGCTCTTTGGGATTCTTACCTACGCCAAACTGCTGCGAAAGTGGGTGGTCTCGGGCCAAGCTGAGCATGAAAAACGCGAGGAGGCGATGCAATGTCTGGACCTGATCGCCTCGGAAAGCCAGCGCTGCGGCAACCTGATCAAGAACCTGCTGAGTCTGTCGCGCACCTCGCCCATGAACGTGCAGTTGACCGACTTGCGGGTTGTGATTGACCGCTGCCTGCTGCTGGTGCGGCCGAAACTGGAGCAAAGCGGAATCGAACTGCAACTGAAAGTTGGCAATGACCTGCCGCCCGTGTCCTGCGATCCAGCGCAAATTGAGCAAGTGCTGATCGCGTTGATTATGAATGCTATCGATGCCATGCCGCGCGGGGGCAATCTATGGATTGAAAGCGTGCTATCAGACGCGGCTAGCGAAGTCTTACTGCAAGTGCGCGACGACGGATCGGGCATCGCCGCCGACGTCTTGCCGCATATCTTTGAACCTTTTTTGACGACAAAAGAAAATGGGCACGGAGTTGGGCTGGGCCTGGCGATCGCTCGCGGCATCGTGGAGCGGCACAACGGGCGCATCGAAGTCGAATCGGAACTGGGCCGGGGCACGACGTTCACCATAACCCTGCCTGTTCAGGCTCCCGAGGCTGCGCTGGCCGGCATTGGATCTGGTAATACCGAGACAAAGGTGAGGTGATGGAAGTGAGCACACTGGGGAAACTATTGATCGTGGACGATGAGTTGAGCGTGCGCGACTCGCTGGGCAAATGGTTCCGCGAAGAAGGCTACGACGTAACCACGCTGGAAAACGCCAACGACGCGCTGACGGCACTGGCGACCGAACGCTGGGATGTGGCTTTGGTCGATATCAAGATGCACGGCACCGATGGTATCGAACTGCAACGCCGCATGCATGAAATCGATCCCGAGCTTTTAGTGATCATCATGACCGGCTACGCCTCGGTCGAGACCGCGGTTGCCGCGCTGAAGAACGGCGCTTATGACTACGTGACCAAGCCGCTCGACCCCGACGAAATCGCGCATCTGGTGAAGAAGGCGATGGCGCATAAGCACACCACGCTGGAGAATGTGCTCTTGCGCCAGACCGTTGCCGAAGTTGCGCGTCCAGAAGACATGGTCGGCCAGAGCGGCCCCATGCGCAAGGTTTTCGAAGCCGTCGAGACGGTTGGTCCCACCGACGCAACGGTGTTGATCACGGGCGAGAGCGGCACGGGCAAGGAACTGGTGGCGCGGGCAATCCATCAAGCCAGTACGCGAAAGTTTCACCCGCTGGTCGCTATTCACTGCGGCGCGCTGACCGAGACGCTCCTCGAAAGCGAACTCTTTGGACATGAGAAGGGCGCCTTCACTGGCGCGCAGTTCCGCAAGAAGGGTAAGTTCGAAATTGCCGAGGGTGGAACAGTTTTCCTGGACGAAATCGGCGACATCAGCCTGAAAACGCAGACCGACCTGCTGCGCGTATTACAGGAACGCGAAATCACGCGCGTGGGCGGCAACCAAACCATCAAAGTAGATTTCCGTTGCATCGCCGCTACCAACAAGGATCTGGAAAAACTGATCGAGGAGGGTAAGTTCCGTCCTGATCTTTTCTACCGGCTGAACGTCTTCCGTATCGAGCTGCCGCCGCTGCGGGAGCGCCGCGAGGACATTCCAATTCTCGTCAACCACTTCGTGCAAAAGTTCTCGCAGGCCATGAACAAACGCATCACCCGGGTCGCGCCCGCCGCCATGAATCAATTGCAGGAGCAGCCCTGGGTGGGGAATGTTCGCGAACTGGAAAACGCAGTCGAGCGCGCCATGGTTGTAGGACAGGAGCCGGAACTGAAGGAACAGGACTTCATTTTCAAAACCCAGGGCTCCGCCAACGGCACGAGCAAGACGCTGGAAGACATGGAGCGGGCCTACATCCTGCGCGTGGTCGAAGAATGCGGAGGCAATCAGAGCCATGCCGCGGAACTGCTCGATATCGACCGCGTCACTCTCTACCACAAGCTGAAAAAATACGGCTGGACGAGAACTCCGGTGGAGACGCGATAATGGTTCCCCGGTTCCCAGTTCTCAGTTCTCATTTTCTTTGTTGACCTAGCACTGGGAACTGAGAACCGGGAACTGAGAGCTGCCTCATGAAGCTGCTGCAACTCTTGCCGATCGGAAATGTGCCTGACGGGCTGCTCAAGGATCTGCGTCCCGCCGTCGAGGAAACGTTTCGCATCTCCTGTAAGGTGCTACCCGCGCGGCTCGATCCCGAGTTTGCTTACCACGGAGAGCGGCAGCAATACCACTCGTCGGAAATCATCCATCGCATGCAGAGTCTGATCACGGAGGACACCTGGCGGCTGCTGGGGGTTACGTCCGTGGATCTCTACATCCCAATTCTAACTTTCGTTTTCGGCGAAGCACAGATGGGAGGTCCCTGCGCCGTGGTCTCGGCGCACCGGCTGCGCCAGGAGCTATACGGCCTTCCGGCCGATCCCGAACTTTTTCGCCAGCGCGTGATTAAGGAAGCCGTCCATGAACTCGGCCACACCGTCAGTCTGACGCACTGCGAAGACTACCGCTGCGCCATGGCTCCTTCCCACGCCGTAGAGTGGATCGACCTCAAGGAGAGCACGCTGTGCACCGCTTGCCGTACTGCGATCACGCCAGTGAAGCAAGCCTCGACCGGCACATTCTTCTGAATCCATGCAATTGCCGTTCCGCAGAGGCTACGGTTTTAGCTGCTTTTCGATCGCCGTAGTCACTTCCTTCGAATCCGGAGTTGCCGCCGGCTCAAAACGCTGCACAACGTTCCCGTTGCGATCCACCAGAAACTTGGTGAAGTTCCACTTGATCTCGCCGCGGATGCCCGGCGCGGTGTCTTGAGTCAGGTAGGTATAGAGGGAGGCTTGATCGGGCGCTTTGACCGAAATCTTCGAGTACATGGGGAATGTCACGCTGTATTTGCGCGTGCAGAAGGTCTTGATCTCTTCATTGGTTCCCGGTTCCTGCGCGCCGAAATTGTTGGCCGGGAAACCGAGGATCACAAAGCCCTGGTCCTTATACTTTTCGTAAATCGATTCCAAAGCGCTGTACTGCGGAGTATAGCCACACTGGCTCGCGACATTGACCACCAGAACCACTTTGCCCCTGTAAGCGGCCAGGGGCGCGGATTGGCCATCGATGGAGTTGAGCGTGAAGCTGTAGATTCCCGACGCCGCCAATAACGATCCAACCATAAGCAACAAGGCTCCTGCGACAAGACCAGCGCGGACGGCAAGGTGCGATTCCACGTACGAGGATTTCATTGAAGACTCCTGACTGAGTTTCTTGACCCCTGAACTGGAAGGGCTGGAATCGAGGATACAGAACCGTAGTCGAGCGCTGCAATCGGGCAATTGTAAAATTTCTGTCTCCTGCCAGCCTGTTTTACAGTTTGCCCCCGGCAGTCATATTTCGGCGCGCTTCTTCGCAGGCCTGTTCCGCATCGCGCCCGGTGACTTGTTTGTACCAAGCGGGATGAAACGTCCAGGCCCAGGCTTCGCTGACCGCACCGCGAATCATGGCTTGGAAGGTGCCGGGCTCGCCAAACGTGCTCTGGTAAATGTGAATGAAGATTCCGCCGAGCATAATCAGAGCGGAGATGTCGTGGACGACATAGCTGATGGCGACGGCGATTCTGCCGAAAGTGGATGCGCCCGCCCAGAGGATTGTGCCGGTGATTATGTAGAGGATGCAGCCGGCGATGATCTCCCAGAACATAACCTTCTGGCCCGCGTTGAAGAAGCCGGTTTCGGGCGGATCCATTTTTTCTTCGCCGCTGGTGATGGCTTTTATGTTGCGCAGCCAGCGCGTGTCGCCCGGAGCCCAGAGCATGGGCTGGAACCAGTTGAGGACTTGCAGCGAGAAGAAGAATACGAAGGCTACTCCGAAGTAAGGGTGCATGATGCGGCTGAGTTGTCCCCCGCCGAAGAATGGAGTGAACCAGCGGAACAGCCAGGGAAGGTAGATGCCAAAGCCGGTGAAGAGCGCGAGAAAGAAAAAGAGTGAGACGGTCCAGTGAAGGGCGCGCGTGTAGACAGGGTGGCGAACCAGTTCTCCGCGATAGACGGTGGTTCTGCCCGCGGACTCGAAAGTCTGGCGCGCTTTGTCGTCGAAACGTTCAATTGCTCCGCTAGAAGCTGACATTGGTGCCGTCCTTTTTCGGTGGCTCGGGCTGGGGCAGCCGGGGGCCGTTGATTACGTGGTGCAGCAGGACTCCGAGAAGGCCGAAGAGCGCGAAGGTCCCGAGCACCGGCTTGAACAGCCATTTCCACACCGTGTAGCTCCAAGGAATCTGCGGATTGCTGGGCAGCCCGCCATAGCGTTCGGGATCGGTGGCATCGTGCAGCACGTAGATGACATGCGTTCCGCCGACGGAGGCCGGATCGTAGACGCCGGCGTTCTTCCATCCAAAATTGTCGCGCAGTTGTTTGGCGCGCTCCTCGGCAATAAACTTCATGTCGTCCTTACTGCCAAATTTCAGACAGCCGGTCGGACACGCCTTGATGCACGCAGGCTCCAGTCCCTCGCCCACGCGATCCGAGCACAGCGTGCACTTGTACACGCGCTTGGATGCTGGATTGAAGCGCGGAATATTAAAGGGGCATCCGGAAACGCAAAACTCGCAGCCAATGCAGTTTTCCTGGTTAAAGTCGACAATGCCATTGGCATATTTCACAATGGCGCCGTCGGCGGGACAGGCATGCAGGCAACCGGGATCGGCACAGTGCATGCACTGATCCTTGCGCATCAGCCACTGGATCGTGCCATCCGGATTCTGGTGCTCATTGAACTTGATCAGGTTCCAGAAATGCGGCGCTGTCTCGGGCATCGTCTGGTAAGTGTTGTCAAACGTGGTCGGAGTGAACGGCAGGTCGTTCCACTCGACGCACGCCACTTCGCAGGCTTTGCAACCGATGCAGGTGGTGGTGTCGACCAGTTTGCAGACTTCGAGGTCGCGCTGCATGCCAAAACCGGGCGAGGGAGTGCTGTGGCCCGAGATCATTACGGCTTGTAGCGCTTTGCGGTCCGCCATAAATCAGTTGTCAGTTCTCAGTTCCCAGTTGCCAGTTCTCGGCGATAAGGGCCACTGAGAACTGAGAACCGGGAACTGAGAACTCTCTTCAAACTTTTTCGATCTTCACCAAAAAGCCTTTGAACTCGGGCGTAAATGCGTTTGGATCAATCACCGTAGGCGTCAGCTGATTCGCCAACGTCTTCGCCGTCTTGTCTTCATCTTCCGCAATACCTCGGAACCCCCAATGAATCGGGATGCCGATCTGGAACGTCTCTTTGCCATCGATCTTCATCGGGCGAATGCGGCGCGTCACCATGGCTTTCGCGATGTAGTGTGCGCGAATGCTTGAGACTCTTATTTTTTCGCCGCCGCGAATGCCCATGCGGTCGGCCAATTCGGCCGGCACTTCGATGAACGGCTCCGGCACCAGCTGCACATTCATCGGATTATTTTTTGTCCAGTAGTGATAATGCTCGGTCAGCCGATAAGTGGTGCAGATTATGTTGTATTCGCCGCCGGTGGGCGCATACTTGTCCATATCTGTCTTGTATCTCTTCACCACCGGATTATTGGACTGCTTCGGATGCAACACATTCGCCAGCGGGCTTTCGATCGGCTCGTAGAATTCGGGGAAGGGACCATCTTGCATTCCGCCCAGCGGCACGAAGAGCCGTCCAATGCCATCGGGGTTCATGATGAATGGACCCATGTGATCTTTGGGCGCGGAATCCACTTTGAAGTCAGGAACGTCGACGCCGACCCAACTTTGTTTGGCTTCGTCCCACCAAACTTGGCGCCGCGAAGGATCCCACGGCTTGCCATCGACGTCGCACGATGCGCGGTTATAGAGCACGCGACGATTCGCCGGCCACGACCATCCCCAATTGGGATAAATGCCCAGCCCTGAGGGATCATCGGTGCCGCGGCGCTGCATCATGGCGCCAGCTTCGGTCCATGATCCGGAGTAGATCCAGTTTCCGCAGGCTGTAGTGCCGTCGTCTTTGAGCCACGCAAAGCCTGGAAGCTGCTGGCCGGCTTTGATCGTGACGTTTGTCTTCGGATCGGTGAGGTCGGCGAGCGCTCTGCCGTTGAGTTCTTTCGCGACTTCGCTGAGCGACGGGTTGTACGGATTCGTGTACGCGAACGACAAGTTCAGAACTGGATCGGGAAACTTGCCGCCTTCCTTCTTATAGAGATCGCGAACTTTCAAAAAGATGGTCGACAGGATTTCCTGATCCAGCCGAGCCTGCCCCGGCGGCGGCACGGCTGCGTTCTTCCATTGCAGCCAGCGCGCGGAGTTGACGAACGTGCCGTCTTTTTCTGCGAAACCCGCGCCCGGCAGACGATATACGGTCGTGTTGATCTTCTTTTGATCCTCGGCGGTAATGCCCGGCGCGCGCCAGAATTCGCTGGTTTCGTCGGGATAGATTTCGCAAACCACCAGCCAGTCGGCCTTTTTCAGGGCGTCGATATTCTTGTTGGAATCGGGGCCGATCATCACGCCATTCATGCCGAAAGCAAAAATGCCTTTGATCTTGCCCTCGTACATGTCGTTCCAGATGTTTACCCAGGAATAATTGCGGTCGATCTTCGGCAGATAATTGAAAGCCCAGTCGTTTTCCTTGGTTGCCGCCGGTCCGTAAAACGCCTTCAGCAAAGAGACCGCGAATTTTGAAGTATTCGACCAGTAATTAAATGACTCCCACGGATCGGGCTTGGATTCAGTTGGCGTCGTGCGCTTTACAAAGGCGGCCAGATCGACATCGGTCGGATTCGGCATTTTCAAATAGCCCGGAAGAATGTCGAAGATTCCGGCCATATCCGTTGCGCCCTGAATGTTGGAGTGCCCGCGGAGCGCGTTGACTCCGCCGCCCGCGCGCCCGACGTTGCCCAAAAGCAGTTGCAGAACAGCCGCCGTGCGGATGATCTGCGTCCCGAAGCTGTGCTGCGTCCATCCCACCGCATAAATAATGGTGGCAACTTTTTTCATGTCGCCATCTTTGCGGACGGAAGTGAACAACTCGGCGGCCTTCAGGAATTGCTCTTGCGGAATTCCCGTAATGCGCTCGACCATCTCTGGCGTGTAGCGCTCGTATTGCTTCTTCAACAACTGAAACACGCAGCGCGGATGCTGCAGCGAGAGATCGAACGCAATCTTGGGAGGAAGCGAAGGTGGAGGTGGCGTCGCGCCCGCTGGCAGAGGGGGAAGGCTCTTCTCCGCGGGCGTCGCCACGACCGGTTTGCCGGCCAGGTCTCCTCCTTCTTCGTAATTCCAGGTCTTCTTGTCGTACACCTTTTTCTCGGGATCGAAGCCGGAAAAAAGGCCGTCCTCAGGCAGATTGAATCCGTCTTTGATAACGAAGGCAGCGTTGGTGTAGTTGACCAGATAGTCTTTGGCAATGCGGTTGTTGGCGATGGCGTAGTTGATTACGCCGCCCAGGAATGCAATATCGGCGCCGGCGCGGATTTGTACGTACATGTCCGCGTTCGCGGCAGTGCGGGTCAGGCGCGGGTCGACCACAATGGTTTTCGCATTGCGATGAACCTTGGCCTCAATCGCCCACTTGAAGCCGCAGGGATGGTTCTCGGCTGGATTGCCGCCCATGATCAACATCATGTCGGTGTTCTTGATGTCGATCCAACCGTTGGTCATTGCGCCGCGTCCGAAGGTGGGCCCCAAACTGGAGACCGTGGGGCCGTGTCAAACGCGGGCCTGGTTTTCCAGGTAGCAGACCCCCAGGCTGCGCATACTTTTTACGGCGAGATAATTAAATTCGTTGGTGTCGGTGCAACCGCCGGTGAAGGCGATGCCTTCGCAGCGATTCACAGTGTGCCCCGCCGCGTCGGTTTCGATAAAGGTCTCGTCGCGCGTCTTCTTCACCTTCTGCGCGATTTCGGCGTAGGCCTGGTCCCAGGAAATGTCTTCCCAGTCGGTGGCTCCCGGACGCCGCACTTGCGGCTTCAGCAACCGCCGGTCGTTCAGAATGTCCTGCTCCAGCGACGATCCCTTTGGGCAAAGCGTTCCGCGATTGATGGGGTGGTCGGGATCGCCCTCGACGTGCAGCACTTGCGGGATGGCGTTCTTAGCCTTGTCGCCAATTGTGTAAATGATGACGCCGCAGCTCACGGCGCAATAAGGACAGGTGCTGCGCGTTTCGCTGGCGCGGGCAATTTTGAGCGAAGAAGTCTGGGCGTAAACCGGAGTGAGATCAAAGCCGAGGGCGGAGAAAGCGGTTCCGCCCAGCACGGTGCCTTTGAGAAAAGTCCTGCGAGAGAGCTCCATTTTCTTGTTGCACCCGATATTGCAGGTTCCAGAATTTACGGAAGTCCCCTTGTTGACACCCACGACAGCTTCCACATTGTGCCGCGCTAATGCGACAAACTATAACCCTGCCCGAACTGGCGCGTCAATCGGGAAAACCCCTGAGCGGCATCGCGCAACAGAAATCTGCCCCGTCTGTGTCCGGCATTGCGCAGCGAGAGGCCCGGACTGATAATCGCAACATGACGCACAACGAATGGCAGCGGCGAATCCAACGGGCTGAGGAACTTGCCGCCCAGTACAGTTTCGCCGCGGAAATCCTGCGCTTCTACGGGGCCGTCGCGCGTTTTCAGGAAAATTTCTCCCTAAAACTCGCCCAATTGCCAGGAGGTCGGAGTGTTGGGGGAGCCAGTGTCACGTCCGATTCCGACCCGTTTGCGCTGCCGCTGCCGCCGCAACTCACTCGACCATTCGGCAAATTTCTCTCGGTTGTGGAACAGAGTGGCCCTGCTCCCCTTCGAGAAGCGGCGCGCGAGTTGCGTTCCGAATGCGCAGATTCCAGCTTCGAATTGCTAACGGCCTTCTGGAATGGACCCGAGGCCGGAGCGCTGCCGCCTGGCCCTCACGATTTTTTTGCCCGTGCCTTTCTTCAGCCGTACGCGGTAGCTGTTCGTACGCGGTCAACTTTGCACCGGAACGGGCCGGCGCCGTATCTGTGTCCGTTTTGCAAGAGGAAACCGGGCCTCGGTGTTCTTCGTCCGCTGGGAGATGGCGGGCAGCGTTCCCTGGTGTGCTCATTTTGTCTGGCGGAGTGGGAGTTCCGCCGAATCGTCTGTCCCGGTTGCGGCGAGGAGAATCACGCGAAGCTTCCCGTCTACACCGCCGACGAACTTCAGCACGTCCGCGTGGAAGCGTGCGACAGTTGCCGCAGCTTTATCAAAACAGTTGACATGACTAGGAGTGGCCGAGCCGAACCGGTCGTGGATGAGATGGCCGCGATCCCACTTGATCTCTGGGCCGCGAAGCAGGGATACACGAAGCTGCAACTCAACCTGCTCCAACTCTAAGCCTTGTCATCCTGACCCTGAGCGGAGCCGAAAGGGAAGGACCTGCTTTTGCCCCATTTCTCCTGCGGACCGGGCTCCATCCTTAGCGCTTTCCGCGCACCGCGGAAACCTCCGTTCGCGCCCGGCTGAAAGCAAACTGCAGCTTCCATTCCCTGGCGGCTGACCCATCCGCTGGGAGCGGAGCGAACTTCCACTCCCGAGCCGCTTCCAGCGCGATGCGCGAAAAATATTTACTCGGTCCGGCGGATTCGAGCGTCGCCTTGGCCACATCGCCGGCGGAACTTACCTCGACTCGCACTCGAACCTTGATTTTGCCTTGAATGCTGCGGCGTGCGGCCGCCGAAACCTCGGGCATCACCCGGCGCACAATCCCACTTTCGTTCGCATGGTTGCCAGGATGAGCATTCGCAGATTGATCCTCATTGCCGCCCGCCGCTGGCGTGGCACTTGCCGTCGCGGCATTTGACTTGGGCTCGGTCTGTGCCGGAGCCTGCGCAGCTTCCCCCGCAGCGTTCGGTTGCGCCTGTGTCGTTGGCATCTCCGCCGGAGGGTTCGCCGGTTTCGGTCGGGCAAGGAAAAAAACTAGAGCCGCAGCCACTGCCGCCAGTCCCAGCCAATAATGCCATTTTGTCGATTGCTTCTGTGGAATCGAGATGGCTTGCGCGGCCCTCCCCGGTTCACTCGGAGCTGACGTCGGCGCTGGCCGCTTCCCCTCCAAGCAATCGGAGATGTCGCCCGCCGACCAGCGCTTTCGCGGATCGACTTCGAGGCAATGCTCTGCGATGGTGCGCAATGGCTGCGGAATCTCCGCTCGTACTTGGGGCGAGCTTGCACGGGCGCGATCCCAAGCCGGCAAGCGTTGCGTCAGCACCTCGACCAACGTCATTCCCAACTGCCAGACATCGCCAGCCGCAGAAATCGCTGCGGTCCCCGCCTCGGGCGGAGCGTAGTCGCTCGTCGACCCCGCGCCCCCGTCCGGTTGACCCGGCTGGGTCAGAGTGTCGCTCGAAAGCTTCACCTGATCCCCGATCGCGAGAATATTGGAGGGTTGGATGTGCCCATGCACCCACCCGTTCTCGTGCGCAAATTGCAAAGCCTGCAGAATCGGTGGCAACATCCCGCGCGCTTCCTCGGCCGTCAGCGCTCGCTCCGGTAGAATCTGTGCCAGATTTTCCTCGGCGTACTCCTCCACCACATAGAGCAGCGCCGTGCCATCGAAATTGCAGCGCCCCGCCTCAAAGAGACGAATCAGATTCGGATGGTTCAGTCCGCTGATCCTGTTCCAGCGCAGCAGTTGCTTCTCCGCGTCCGCCACATCTGCGGCAATCAGCTTGATGGCGGCTTGTCCGGAATCGCCCGCACCCCTTCGTGTGAGGAATACCGCGCTGTGATCGGAACCACCCAAATAGGTTTGCAATGAGAATCTGCGGTCGACGGTGCGGCCTTCCCACCGCTTCCAAGTCTCACTCATATAGTTTCGTTGGAGATCTCAACAGTCCGCTATTGTATGTGACCGCGCCCGCCATCAGTCAAAAATAGGTCGTGCAGAAACACAAGGGCATCGCGCTCCCTTGAGATCTTGCCTTGAGCTTTCAATTACGCGGGCGTCCCTTCCGGCAAGCTGCTTGGCGGGCGAAGACCGCTGCTCCACATGCTACTCGCCGCGCTTTACAATATCCGCATGGCCCCCATCCCCGCCGAAATTCACGGACAGCGTTACATCAGCCTCGCGACCTTCCGAAAAAGTGGCGTCGCCGTCTATACGCCCGTCTGGTTTGCCGAAGACGGCAACAAGCTCTACCTCATGACCAACAGCAAATTAGGCAAGAGCAAGCGCATCCGCAACAACCCGCAGGTCAAGATTGCTCCCTGCACCGTCCGCGGAAAAATCACCGGTCCCGAATTTCCAGCCGCCGCCCGTATTCTGCCCCCGGAAGATTTTGCCCGCGTACGCCAGGCGATCAACCGGAAATACTGGCTTGCCCGTATTCCTTTTATATGGCGCAACACTGACACCACCATCGAAATTACGCCGGTTTGAATGGGACGGTGCCCAACCGACGAATGGATCGTGCCCGCTTGGTGTGCTGAAACGGGAAAATTAGAATCGCACCGATGGATACGTCACATTTACGCTGACTCCTCCGCCCTGTTACCATCAAAGGTTGTCCCAGGGCTCCAGGTGTTCTTTTAGGATTCAAACTTTCTTTTGGAGGCACCATGGCCGTAAGAGTTGGCATTAATGGATTTGGACGCATCGGGCGCAACGTTCTTCGCACCGCGCTCGCCGATAAGAACCTCGACTTCGTCGCCGTCAACGATCTCACCGATCCCAAAACGCTCGCGCATCTGCTCAAGTACGACTCGATTCTTGGCAACCTGCCCAACAAAATCAGCGCTGGCCCCGACAGCATCTCAGTCGACGGCAAGGTAATTAAGGTTTTCAAGGAAAAAGATCCCGCGGCCCTGCCTTGGGAGTCCGTCGGAGCTCAGGTAGTGATCGAATCCACCGGCAAGTTCACCGATGCCAACGAGGCAAAGAAGCATCTTCGCGGCTCCGTGAAAAAAGTCATCATCACCGCACCAGCCAAGAACGAAGATCTCACGGTCGTGCTCGGCGTCAACGAAGAGAAATACGACCCGGCGAAACACCACATCGTGTCCAACGCCTCCTGCACCACCAATTGTCTGGCTCCGGTCGCCAAAGTCATCAACGACACTTTCAAAATCGTCTGCGGCACCATGACCACTATCCACTCCTATACGAACGATCAGGTGATCCTCGACTTCCCGCACAAAGATTTGCGCCGGGCCCGCGCCGCGGCCATCAACATGATTCCAACCACGACCGGCGCCGCCAAGGCCGTTAAGCTCGTCATCCCCGATCTGGCGGGGAAACTCGACGGCTTCGCCATGCGCGTCCCTACGCCCAACGTCTCGGTCGTCGATCTCGTCGTATGGGTAGAGAAGAAGACCACGAAAGAAGAGGTCAACGCGGCTTTGAAAAAAGCCACTGAGGCCGGCCCGCTGAAGGGTTACCTCGGCTTCGAGGAGAACGAACTGGTCTCGTCCGATTTCAAGGGAGACTCCCGTTCCTCGATCGTCGATGCGCACATGACCCTGGTGGTCGGCGGCAATTGCGTCAAGGTGATCTCCTGGTACGACAACGAGTGGGGATACTCCTGCCGCGTCCACGACCTGATCAACCTGATGGCGGCCAAAGGCCTGTAGAGCAACTCGTCGCTAGTCGTTAGTCGTTGGTCGTTCGCGTTAGCTATTTGCTGTGGACCAGTGGCAAAACTGGGTAATGCGGCGAACCGCGGACACCCATGACGAACGACGCTCCAGCGACAAATACCGAGCGACTAACGACCAACGACTAACGACAGGTGCCCAATGTCTAAGCTTTCGATTCGCGATCTTCCTCTCAACGATCACCGCATCTTCATGCGCGTCGACTTCAACGTCCCAGTCGACGACGGCCGCGTCATGGACGACACGCGCATCCGCGAGACCCTGCCCAGCATCGAGTATGCATTGCGGCACGGCGCGCGCCTCATCCTTGCGTCTCACCTCGGACGACCCAAGGGCCAGCCCAATCCAAAGATGAGCCTCAAGCCAGTAGCCGAACGTCTCCGCATGTTGCTGGACAAAGAACTGTCGCGCGGCGAAAATGTAGGCTTCTGTCCCGACTGCGTCGGCCCCGAGGCCGAAGAAGTAGCGCTCAAACTCGAAAAGGGCCAAGCACTGCTACTCGAAAACCTCCGCTTCCACGCCGAAGAAGAAAAAAACGACGACGCGTTTTCGAAGCAACTCGCCAAGCTTGCCGATTTCTACGTCAATGACGCGTTCGGCACAGCCCATCGTGCGCATGCGTCCACCGTTGGCATCACGAAGTCTGTGCAGAAATCCGCCGCCGGTTTGCTCATGGAAAAAGAGCTGCAATATCTGGGCCGCGTTCTGCAAAACCCCGAGCGTCCCTTCCTAGCCATCCTCGGCGGCGCCAAGGTCAGCGACAAAATCGGAGTCATTCAAAACCTGCTCAGCAAAGTTGACGTCCTCATCATCGGCGGCGGCATGGCCTACACTTTCCTCAAGGCGCAAGGTGAATCCGTCGGTAAGAGTCTGGTCGAAGAAGACAAACTTGCGCTCGCCAAGGACCTGCTGCAACAGGCAAAGACTCATAAGCTCAAGTTTCTCTTGCCCACGGACCACGTCATCGCCGATCGCGTCGACGCCGGCGCTCTGACTAAAATCGTCGGCCATGGCGACCCGATTCCCGCCAACATGATGGCGCTCGACATCGGCCCGGAAACCATCGAGACTTTTTCCGATGAAGTCGCCCGCGCCCGCACCATCGTCTGGAACGGTCCTATGGGCGTTTTCGAAATGCCGCCCTTCGCCAAAGGCACGTTCAAGATTGCTCAGGCCGTGGCGGAAAATGCCGGAGCGGTAACCATAGTAGGCGGAGGAGATTCCGTAGCCGCCGTCAAAGCCGCCGGCGTAGCCGACAAGATCACCCACATCTCAACCGGCGGAGGCGCATCCTTGGAATTTCTGGAAGGCAAGAAACTGCCCGGAGTAGAAGCGTTGACGGACAAAAAATAAGTGTCAGGTATCAGGTCTCAGGTGTCAGGAAAACCGCGATGAAAATTTGATTTTCCTTTTCCTGAGACCTGAGACCTGACACCTTTCCGTATGTCCGATTTCGCAGCCCGACTGACCTTCGCCGACCGCAAGACGCTCGAATTTCACGGCCCGGCCGACATTACCAAGGAGACGACCGAAGCCATTGTCAACGCCGCGAACTCCTCTCTGCTCGGTGGCGGAGGCGTGGATGGAGCGATTCACCGCGCCGGCGGCCCCTCCATCCTCGCCGAGTGCAAGCGCATCGTGGCAGGAATGAAGACCGGCATCCTCCCCGCCGGCCAAGCCGCGCTCACCACCGGCGGACGATTGCCCGCCAAGTATGTGATCCACACTGTGGGCCCCGTGTATCAAGGCGGCCGCCACAACGAGGCTGAAACCCTAGCCAGTTGCTATCGTGAATCCATTCGCATCGCCGACGACCACGCCATCCGTTCCCTGGCCTTCCCCTCGATATCGACCGGTGCCTTCGGCTATCCTGTTGCCGAGGCCGCCGGAATCGCCGTTTGCACCATCGCCGGGACATTGCCGAACTGCTCGCATGTCGAGCGCGTCCGCTTCGTGCTCTTCGACATCGACACCTGCGATGCCTACGTCCGCGCCGCCGAATTTATATCCCAGCAGTCGCCAGCGATTTCCATAATCTTTGAAAAAGGCGGTTCTAGGTAGTGTCTCAACACTGACTGAGTTAAGACACGACCGCGGTTCTAGCAGTTGTTGACATCCGTAACGTAACGCATTACGCTACGGAATGATACGCTCGTTCCGCCATAAAGGCCTGAAACGCCTTTACGAGGAGGCCGACTCGCGCGGAGTTATCGCGGAGCATGTCGTAAAGCTACGCGATATTCTGGCAAGGCTCGATTCCGCCCGCGCCGTCGCTGATATGGATATGCCTGGCTTCCGGCTGCATCCGTTGAGGGGCGAATTGAAAGGGTCCTGGTCGGTGACCGTCCGCGCCAACCGGCGAGTGATTTTCAGCTTTGCCGGCAATGACGTTTTCGACGTCGATTACCTGGACTACCACTGAAGGAGTTGAGCCATGCCCATGAAAAATCCACCTCATCCCGGCGGCTTTGTGCTGCGCCAGTGCATCGAGCCCTTAGGCTTGACCATCACGCAAGCGGCCGCGGCTCTCGGAGTCACGCGCACTACCTTATCGGAACTGGTGAACGAGAAGCGCAGCATCTCTCCCGAAATGGCCGTCAGGCTGTCCAAGGTATTCGGCGGCAGCGCCGAAAGTTGGCTGGTGCAGCAGGCGCAGTACGACCTCGCGCACCTGCGTACGGGCCATTTGAAGCTCAAGCGACTGGAATTTGCCTGAGTCAACTTTTTATCCGCCTCATTTCCTTTGAGAAAGGTCCTTCATGAGAAAAAAGCTCATCGCCGCCAACTGGAAGATGTACAAAACTCCCGATCAGGCCCGCGACTTCTTCCGCGATTTTCTTCCTCTGGTCCAGAGCCACGACCGCGACGAAATTGTCGTCTGCCCCACTTACCTCTGCCTGGATGCCGCCATCATTGCCGCCAGGGGCTCGAACGTCGCCATTGGCGCCCAAGATCTCTACTGGGAAAAAGAAGGCGCCTTCACCGGCGAAATTAATGCCGCGATGCTCGTCGCCGTCGGCGTCACCCACGTCATCATCGGACACTCCGAACGCCGCCAGTACTTCGGCGAGACCGATGACACCGTCAACCTCAAGCTCAAGTCCGCCCTCGAAGCCGGACTCATACCGATCGTCTGCGTGGGAGAAGTGCTGGAAGAACGCGAAGCCGGACTCACCGACGATGTGCTGCGCCGCCAGTGTCTCCGGGCCTTCCATAAGGTTTCGGCCAAGAAAGCGGTCAGCATGGTCGTCGCCTACGAGCCCGTTTGGGCCATCGGCACGGGAAAAACCGCCACCCCGGAAATCGCCGCTTCGGCCCATGCCAGTATCCGCGCCGAAGCCGCGGAATCGTTCGGCCAGGAATTCGCCGACAAGCTCCGCATCCTCTATGGCGGCTCGGTCAAGCCCGAAAACGCCCACGCCCTGATGTCAGAGGAAGAAATCGACGGCGCATTGGTGGGCGGAGCATCTCTAGACCCCAAGTCGTTCGCCGCCATCGTGAAGTACTAGCAGCGCAAGTGGAGGGACGGGCGTGCTCGCCCGTCCAAGGTTGCGTCGGGACAGGGTTGCGTAGGGACAGGTGCCCTCACCTGTCCCCCGAGCGCAGTTCGGCAACGATTCCTGCTCACTGCAGATTCCGTGCCCTCACCGATTCCCCAGCGTGGCAATGTCTCCCAGTCCCAGCAACCGGCTATCAGCGGTCACCAGCGTGAGACTCAAGACCTGCGCCGTGGCCGCGAGAAATCGGTCAGCAGGATCCTGATGAGAAAGAGACAATTGCCGCGCCACATAGGCGATCTCATGGGTCAAGGGCGCTTCACGAAAGGGAGCTGTCGCCCGCGCCATCCACTCTGCCAGATTTCCGCGCAACACTACCCTGCCCTTAACATGCAGCGTCAGCGCTTCCCACGTACTGATCGGAGACAGCCACAGCTCGTTTTCCGGCTTGCGCAGTTCCGTGCGCACTCGTCTACCCAGCCGCTCGGAATCCTGCAAACTCCACAACCAGATGTGGGTATCAAGCAGCAGTTTCAATCGCGCAATGCCTCCCAGTCGTTTTCATCGTCAGCGGGAGAAACAATGTCTCCAACGATTTCAAGCGTGGTTTTCATGCTTCCAACCCAATCGGCTGGAGTCGACTGGGTGGGCGGGACGACATCGGCTATGGGCTTGCCAAAACGAGTGACCCGAAGCGGCTGCTTCGACCTCTGGACCTGCTGCAGCAAGGCAAGGCATTTGGCTTTGAACTCGGATACCGCGATCTCTTTCATGACTACTATATTTGACCATAGTTGTTTACAGTAGTCAATCAAGAAAAACCCATGCTTTCCTGTGCTCCACTGTGGTTCAGTTTTACCCCGAGCCTAGGTTGTCCACCCTGGAATCTAAAATTGCATCTTCGGGTAACAACACGAAGTGACCACCTCGCGCCGCCCTCTTAATTTTCCCTCCGCGCAACCCCATCGATGGCGGTAGAATCTCATAAAGTAGGAAAGCAGAAGTAAGAGGTTAGGAGCGCGCTGTCCTTCCCTGTTAGGCTCCTCGCTCGAAGGTGCACCGCTTCGAACGGAGGTAAGGGTTATGAGCCGATTCGGTCTTGTCAGATCTTTCATTGCATTTGCCGCTCTCGCCGGTTTTACTCTCATGCCAATTCCGGCATTCGCTCAGCATGGTGGCGGAGGAGGTCACGGCGGTGGTGGCGGCGGCGGTTCCCATGGCAGCAGTGGAGGCGGCGGCTATCACGGTAGCAGCGGAGGCTCGTACCACGGTGGCGATTACGGAGGCTACCACGGAGGTATGGAACGCGGTGGCGAGTCTCGTGGTGGCGCCTATGGAGGCGCCGGCCGCGGCGGGAGCAGTTACGGCCGAGGCGGCGCAGCGGAAGCCGGCCGCGGTTCCAGCATATCGGCAAGTCATTCGAGTCTGCCTGCCGCCATCAACGACGGCCAGTGGCATTCGTTTGGCGGCGGTTCCGCGCGTGCCAGTGCGGGCACTTCTGCCCGTGGCACCGAAGCACGTACTTCCGGCAGCGCGGCCCACTCAAGCCTCTCTGCTCATAACACCGGAATTTCCAACGGCTGGAACTCCTTTGGCACGTCAAGAAGCGAAACCGGATTCGCCGGCGGAGCCCGCGGGGAGTTTGGCTTCGGCCGCGGCTACGGCTGGGGAGGCGGTTGGGGTTGGGGACGCGGCGGCTGGGGCTGGGGTGGTTGGGGTTGGGGTTGTTGCGGTTGGGGTTGGGGCTGGGGCTTCGGATGGGGTTGGGGCCTGGCCTGGAATCCCTGGTGGTATGGTCCCTATTGGTACGGCTATCCCTACTACTCGAATTACTGGTACGACAATCCGCCCTACTGGTCGGATTCGTCGTATTACGACGATTCCCCAACCAGCTACCTGAACCGGCCGTCGGACGCTAGCTCGAGCGACAACTCGAACTACGGCGGTTCCTACGTCAACCTGAGTCCAAGCTCGGATGACAGCGGCTCGGTCCAGAACGATCAAACACCGCAACCCGAAACCAAGCCGGCCAGTCCGGCTCCAGAGACGCAGCCGCAGCCGAGCTTAGTCTCGCAACAGCAAATCTGAGTGGCGGGAAGCGAACGGCTTGAGGGTGCCCCATCCTTGCGCGCCTTTTGCGCAAGGGTGGGATTCCACTTCTGTCGCCAGCAAGGGCTTTCTCACGACCTTCTTTTCAGCGGTCTCCCACAAGCTTCGTAGCCCGAAACGACTTCACCACAATCTGATTCGGCTGCATGCCCACCGGAATCATGGTCAGCAGCGAGTATTCCGACGGCTCAAATTTCTTCTTCGGCGTGCGTTTCTGAATCACCGCCAGATCCCCCGAACCGGAATCGACCACCAGCAGATAATTCTGATTCTCGGAGAGCGCCAGCGCATCCGGATGCGTTCCCACCGGAAGATACGCGACGATTCTGCCGAGATCGATGTCATAAACGGCGATGTTATTCGATCCGAAGTTGGATACGTACAATCGCGAGTTGTCGAGCGCAACCACGCCCCGCGTGGGCTGATCGCCGATAAGATAACTGCCCGATACTTCGTTCGCTGTGGTTTCGATCATGGAAATGCTGCCGGCGTCGAAGTTGAACGCAACCAGTTCCCCGCCGTCCGGCTTAAGCGCCAAACTCACCGGAGATTTTCCAACATCGAGCAGCGCCAGCAGCCTGTCTTTCTTGAGATCGATGCTGGCCACCTGCCCCGATCCCGAACAGGAGACAAATGCCTTGCTCGAATCCGGCAGAATGGCGATGTCTTCCGGGTGAATGCAGATGTTGATCGCCGAGCGCACCGCCAGCCGCGCCGCATCGATGATCGAGACGGAATTATCGGCGCGATTGGAGACCACCACCGTAGATCCATCGGGCGAAACGCGCGCCAGCCCGGGACTCCCGCCGACATGCAGCGTGGCCGCCACCGTGCGCCGATCAAGATCCAGCACCGAAACGTTGGCTGACCCAGAATTGGCCACGAAGGCGCGGCGCCCGTCCGGAGAAACATCGATGAAAAATGGACGCCCGTAGACGCCGATGGTAGCAACGACTTTATTCTGTTCGGCGTCGATCACGCTGATATTCGAAGAGCCGGAATTAACCACATAAATTTCATTCCGCTTAGGATTAGCCGCGATTCCAGTAGGATCGGAGCCCACCTGTAGAGTTCGGACCGGCCGAAAGCTGCGCAGATCGATGACCGTTACCGTATTGCTCTTGCCATTCGAAATGTAAGCGTACTCGCGGTAAAGCGGCCCGTAGCCCGGAAGCGCGCGCTCGTGGAAGTAGTACCATCCGGCGGCGAGGACGAGGGGGACGAGGACGGCCAGTAGCAGGAATTTTCTCAAGGACGAGTTGGCCTCGGTAGAGACAAAAGATTATCAGCTGCGTCCATATCAGTAGAGGCGGAACGTTACTTCCACCTGAAGGCGCACAGCGACAGGTTTACCGTCTTTGGTTGCAGGCGCGAAGCGCCATCGCGACACGGCCTCGATGGCCTTTTGGTCGAGAGCGGGGTTCAGGCTTCTGGCAACCTTGATGTCTTGCGGTTTACCGTCCTCTGCCACAAGGGTTGAAAGCACAACCGTGCCCTGCACTTTTGCTTGGCGGGAGGCTTTATCGTAGTCGGGGTCGGGTGTATGGATGGGCCGAGGCGGGGTTACATTGCGTCTCGATTCCGTCTCGGAGTTCTTCGGTTGATTGGTCGAGCCTTCTTGGCCGAAAAAGGCCGGCGGCCAAGTCAACCCAATCAATGCCAGCGCCAGTACGACTAGCCGCAAATGTCGTCTCATACACTCACTCCACCGAGCTAGTGACTCCGTTCCGAACGCGACTCGATGTGGGGATGCCGCGTCCCAGCACCGCCGCAATCTGCCGGACCTGCACCATCAGCGCGTCGAACTGATCCGGGAAGAGCGATTGCATGCCGTCGGACAAAGCGCGGTCGGGATCATGGTGCACTTCGACGATCAACCCGTCAGCTCCGACGGCCACGGCGGCGCGGGAGAGTGGCGTAACTTTGTTGCGCTTCCCAGTGCCATGGCTGGGATCGACGATGATGGGCAAGTGGCTGAGACGCTGCACCGCGGGCACGATGCTGAGGTCGAGGGTGTTGCGAGTGTGATCGGCAAAAGTACGCACTCCGCGCTCGCATAGCACGATGTTGTAGTTGCCCTCGCTCATAATGTACTCGGCAGCCATTAGAAATTCTTCCAGCGTAGCCGAGATGCCGCGCTTCAAAAGCACCGGCTTGTGAGCGCGTCCGGCACGCTTGAGCAGCGAGAAATTCTGCATGTTGCGCGCGCCGATCTGGATGACATCGGCATACTGGTCAACCAGGTCGAGCGATTCGTAATCGACGGCTTCGGTGACGATGAGCAGGCCAAAGCGGTCGCGGATTTCGGCCATAATCTGCAGGCCTTCTTCGCCCAGTCCCTGAAACGAATACGGAGAAGTGCGCGGCTTGTAGGCGCCGCCGCGGAAAAACTGTGCCCCTGCGCGAACGACGCGCTCGGCAATAGTAAACGCCTGCTCGCGGCTCTCAATGCCGCAGGGCCCGGCGATGATGGCCAGGTCGGAGCCTCCGATGCTGACGCTCGCTCCATTCGCGCGCGGAAACTTAATGACAGTGTTGTCGGGCTTGGTGTCACGACTCACCAGTTTGTAGGGCTTTGAAACCTTGATGACTTCCTGCACGCCCGGCATCTCCTCCAGCGAGCCGGCCTCAACTTCTCCCTTGTTGCCGGTAATGCCGATGGCGGTGCGTTGCGCTCCGGGCATGGAATGGGCGCGGTATCCGAGCGCTTCGATTTTTTGGCAAACAGCGCGGACCTGTTCTTCGGTGGCCTGCGCCCGCATGACTACGAGCATAGTTAATACCCCGGGCTATTCAGTGTAGCCGTCTGCTGTGGAACAGGGCAAATAGCGAGCGCAAAGCCCTGGCTCCCCCTTGCATCCCTGGCCTCTCGCGCGAATCCAATAGTGATATGGTTGATCTCGCACTGGGAGACTCATGAAGATTGGCATTACGTGTTATCCGACCTACGGCGGCAGTGGAGTTGTCGCCACTGAACTGGGGCTTGAGCTTGCTCGCCGCGGTCATGAAATTCACTTCATCTCCTACTCGCAGCCCATTCGTCTGACCGGGCCCGAGCCTAACATTCATTATCACGAGGTTGAAGTCACGCGCTATCCGCTGTTCGAATATCCTCCCTACGATCTGGCGCTGGCGACGCGTATGGCCGAGGTTTCGCAGCTCTACGAACTCGATCTGCTCCACGTCCACTACGCCATTCCGCATTCAGTAAGCGCGATGCTGGCCAAGCAGATGCTCGCGGCCACTCCGCCGCGCCGCCATTTACCGTTTGTCACCACCCTGCACGGCACCGACATCACGCTGGTCGGGCTCGACCGCTCCTACCTTCCGATTACGCGCTTCTCCATCGAGCAGAGCGACGGCGTAACCGCGATTTCGCAGTATTTGCGCAACCGCACGCTTAACGTCTTCGACATCAAGAACCACATCGAAGTCATCCCCAACTTCGTCAACTGCGATGACTACATGCGGAAACCGGAGTGGCTGGAACAACGCAGCGAGTATGTCGCCAACGAGGAGCGGCTGCTCGTGCACCTTTCCAACTTCCGTCCGGTGAAGCGCGTCCTCGATGTGATCGAAATCTTCGACCGCGTGCGCAAGAAGATTCCTTCCAAGCTCTTGCTGATTGGCGACGGCCCCGATCGTTCGCAGGCGGAATGGCTCGCGGTGCAAAAAGGCATTCACGAGCACGTGCTATTTCTTGGCAAACAGGATCAGGTGCGCGAAAAACTCGCCATCTCCGACGTGCTGCTAATGCCCAGCGAACTGGAAACCTTCGGCCTCGCCGCCCTCGAGGGCATGGCCTGTGAAGTGGTCCCGATTGCGACTCGCAATGGCGGCGTGCCGGAAGTGATCGAGCACGGCGTCAGCGGATTCCTGGCCGACGTGGGCGATGTCGATACCATGGCGCGCTACGCCGTCGATCTGCTCAGCGATGAATCTGCGCTCCGTGCCATGGGCAAACGAGCGCGTGCCGCGGCCCAGGCAAAATACTGCTCCAGCAAGATTATTCCGCTTTACGAAGACTTTTACCGAAGGGTGCTGGAGCAATCGCCGAAGTTGTCATGAGCTCTTCGGGGTTCGGCAGAATCGGGAGCCGGAGCCGGATCACCGTGCCACCGCCTTCGCGGCTTTCGACTATCATCTTCGCAGCATCGCCGTAGAGCACCTTCAGGCGCTCCGCCACATTCGCCATCCCGATACCACCACTCTCAATACCATCGGGATGATCTCGAACCAAAGTCTGCGCCGCTCCCATGCCCACTCCATCATCTTCCACCTCCACGACCAGCCGCGACTTGATCACCCGGCTGCGCAGCGTAATGCTGCCCCCTTCAACCTGCGGAGCCAGTCCGTGCTTGATGCAGTTCTCAACCAGCGGTTGCAGTAGCATGCTCGGAACCATGGCTTCGAGAGACGCGGGATCCAGATCCTTGATCACTTTCAGCTTGTCCCGCCCAAAACGCACAACTTCAATGTCCAGATAATTGTCGATGAACTCAACTTCTTCGCGCAGGGCCACAAACGAGTCCGCACTGTGCAGCAAGCGCCGAAGAATGGTAGCCAGTTTCAGAATCATCTCGCGCGCCGTATCAGGATCGAAGCGCACGAGCGACGAAATGGAGTTCAGGGTGTTGAACAGAAAGTGTGGATTGATCTGATTCTGCAATGCTGCCATGCGCGCCTGCAGCAGCAGCCTTTCCTGCTCCTCCAGCTTGATCTGGATGCGGACGCTGTTAAAAATCTTCAGTTCCGTGCCCACCACCATGACTGCCGTCAGGTAGATAGCGCTTTCCACCAGATACCCGTTGAGAGTTCCGCCGGCACCGTCCCACAGGCCCGGGCTCTCCAGGCTGAAGATGGAGTTCGGCCAGAAGCGCCAGATTTCGGTCTGCAGAAAACGCAAGCCCACGATAGTCGCGAAAAAAGCAATCTGCCAGTCGAACACCCGCGGCCGCGGCAGATTGCGGCGAATCATGCGATAAAGCGTGAGATCAATGAAGGGTGAGAACGACCAGATATCTTCCTGCTCAGGCGCGACTCGCCTTAGTTGCCCAGCTATAATCCCGGCGAACACATTCAAGGGCATGGCGGCCCACTCGCCATGCAGGGTTGCGGGCAGCGATAACAATGCTCCACCGAGTCCTCCGGACAGCCGGCCACCCACGACACCCAGCAGCAGCGCGGTTTCGAGCGACAGGTCGCCAGCCAGAAAGTTCTTGGCGCTGAATCGGATCCAGACGCCGAGCGCAATTGGGATTGCCATCCACAACGCCAGATAAATTTTGTGTTTGGTTTCGCGCTGCTCGCGAAAGATCAGATTCTTGAATTCCTTGGAACGCACCAGCGTCGTCGACACAGCCGCAGCCACGCCTAGCTTGATCAGGAGATTGACGAGGATGAGCCGCGGTTCCAGCATGGCATGAATTCAGCCCCGGAGGGGCGATCTAAAGTATCCCAGCGCTTCAGCGCTGGGAAAAATCGTCCATGATTCAAGTCCCGGAGGGACGACTGAGTTCGCAGTTACACTCTTTCACCTGACGCCGCGAGATCAGCTTCCGATTGTACCCGCTGCCTCGCGCAAAAGCTGCTCAGCGCTGACACCCGAGCCCGCCGGAACTCCGCCCTGGGCAAAATCGCGGCTTCCACCACCGCGCCCTCCGACGGAAGACAACACTTGCTTGAGCAAAGCACCCATGTCCGCCGAGCCGCCGGGACTCTGCGGGGAAGTCTGCGCGAAAACCAGCCCCGGAGGATCCATGGTGCTCGCCACCAGCGCAACCGCCGGTGTTCCCGCTCGCGTCACTTTTTGCGCAAACAATTTCGCAAACGCGACGTCACGATCGGTAAACGTCCGCACGACGATCTTCCGCCCGTTCCTCTCGGGCAAATCTCGAAGCGCCGCCACAGCCATCAGTTCGGCAAGTTGCTCGAGCGTATCTTCGTTTTGCTTGCGCACCAACCTGTTTTCTTCGAGACTCTTGCGAACCTGTTCTGGCACATCCCACAGCTGTGTCGAGAATAGTAAGGCCGCCTCGGCGAGTGCACCGTAGTCGCGTCGCGCCATGCGCACTGCGCGATGGCCGCAGACAAACTCGACGCGAGTTCCCTGCCGCGTCTTTTCGTTTTTCCGCAGAATGATGCATCCGATCTGTCCGCTCGCGCCGACGTGCGTGCCGCCACACGCCGACAGATCGAAATCCGCAACCTCGATCAGCCGCAGCTCGTCGCGCTCCGCCGGAGGCAGTTTGCGCAGCCCAAGCTTCTCCGCCTCTGTGCGCGAAACATAGCGAACCCGCACTGGACGATTCTCAAACACAATCTGATTGGCCCGCTTTTCGGCGCCGCCAATCTGCTCTGAACTTACCGCAGGCGCCGCGAGATCAATCGAGCAATAGTCGTCAGATTTGCCCATGTGGAACGAAACCGTGGGCATCTGATAAAGCTCGATAAAAGCTGCCGACAGAACATGCTGTCCCGTGTGCTGCTGCATGTGGTCGCGTCGGCGTTCGGGATCGATGCTGCCATGCACCGCGGCACCGGCAACCGGCAGCTTCACTGGTGCTTCCAGGTAGTGGACAATCCGGCCATCTTCGGTATCCGCAACTTCCGCAACGCGCAGCCGGTCTTCGGCTCGACCACCTCCGCCAAGCGTAAGCCAGCCAGTGTCGTGCACCTGCCCGCCACTGGTGGGGTAAAACGCGGTTTCCCGCAAAATGACGGCCGGGCGCGGTTGCTCGGGCGAGACGAGTGCAACATCTTCGACTACCGAATCGAATTCGTGAATATCAGAACTGTCGTAGTAAAGGCGCTTGGTCATGATGGGAGCGCTCCACCGGCAGAACAAACAAAAAGCCAGGCACCGGCGCTCCACTGCACACGAAAGAGCCCGTTACCGTTGCTTCCTTCCGGACCTGGCGGGGTTGGCGGGAAAACGTCGCGCGGAACCGATGCCTGACTCTACAT